>Ga0075163_10007907_pt1 | contig 14037 bp, 15 predicted proteins | sample JI1023141ADNA_FD_71478 | JGI IMG/M metagenome (GOLD analysis project Ga0075163, IMG submission 71478) | Wastewater effluent complex algal communities from Wisconsin, to seasonally profile nutrient transformation and Carbon sequestration -... | ecosystem: Engineered > WWTP > Effluent > Algae...
TTGCTGTCCATAACGTAGGGCAAAGCGGGTCCCGGCGACAAAATGCACATTTGCGGAGGTCGGGGAACGAGTCAGGGAACTGGTTGAAGCGATTCTCGGTCACGAGGTGTCGGCTAAGTTGAGCCCGTTGGCGACGTGCTTGGCATCGGAGCGATCCAAGGCTCAATCTGCCGTGCGATACGTCGAGTTCGATGGGGCCCATCGAGCAAAAGACCCGCTGCCTTTCGAGTGAGCACCCTCACCGTCGAGCAGACTGATCAACACATACCACTTGCCGGTGCGCACTATTCGCGCTCCTATTCTCCGTGCTCAGGAGCATCAACCTGACCAGGAGAACTCTCATGACTACGACTAACCCGACCTCGTTCGTCGTGTACCGCTGGGCAAACCCTCAAACTACCTCGGATTATCCCTTTTTAGCTGTGGCGCAGGATAAGTCCGCGCTGCTCTCGCTGGGTGATTATGGCGCGACTCTCGACTGGGGCGTTCCAGACGAAGCGACTCATTGGCTGGCCCGTGATTTTGCGCCTACAGGGGAAATTTTGGAATGCGACGTCTCGCGGATGAAGTGCGCGCTGAGTGCCCTGTTTCCAGGTGACGCCGAGTTCGCATCCGTCCGCTTCGGGGCCGAGCTGAAGCCCAGCGAGCTGCAGCTGGTGCTGACCTCTCAGGCCGCAGCCGATCAAGGGCCCGAGTATCTGATCCAGAAAGGGGGCAGCTACTTGCGCGTGGAGCGGGACCTGGATATGCAAAGCCCGGTGGAGCCGGCCGAGCGAGCCATGCTCGACGTGTGCGCTGCGACCTTTGCCGAGTTGGCCGCGCAGTACACGACGAAGATCATCGAGCCGCCGCCACCGCGATATCGCGGCGCGTCGTGGCGCAAACGGGGAGGACCGAACTAAATACCAGCGAGTGGCAGCAGCCTGGCTGCGAGCTTCGACCTGGAGCTTGCGCTGCAGGCTGGCTCATCGCCCCAGCGCGCTCAAGTACCTACCGCAAGCCGGTGGCCGCTTGGCTGCTGCTCCGGCGTACTTCCTACGTCGGCACCGCTGCCCACATCACACAGCCCCCACCGCATGCAGCCGTCCATTTGCGAGGAGAGCAAAAACTCGTCCTTGTCTTGAGTCGGTCCGCGAAGCGCAGTCCGAGACCACGCGACAACCTGTTCGATCGGCCAGCAGCTGCCATCGCGCTTACCATCGGGACCGGGTCGGCTGACAGGGTTTTGAAACCATGCGGGCATGTTGGTGAGCTCGCGGCCATCTCGCTCGGCGCGCTTCCTGGCAGCAATTCCGACCTCGTCTTCCAGCACGCGCAGCCGTACGATTCGCTCTGGATCGGTCTCGGCAATCAGGCGAATCTCGGACTTGCGCGCATAGATGCAGGGCCAGCAGCCGACTCGCGCGGCGCCCAGCAGATAAAGAGGATTGGGCTTGAGTCCGTGCCGCCGGTGGATCTCAATCACATCTTGCTCCGTCCAGCGCAGCAGGGGCCGCCAGACCTCACTATCAAAACCCTCACTCCATTCCCATTCGGAAAGCTGGGAGCGCGCGTTACTCTCGGCCGCTCGAATGCCCACAGCATTTATGAGCTCTTGGCCAGATTCGATAAGACCCTTGAGATACCGAATCATCGGCAACACTTTGAGCTCTTGCGTGCAGTAGCGGATACGTCGTCCGGGAAACAAACCCTTGTGACGGATCAGGTCTTCCATCTGGCGCTCTCCGCGAATCCAGGTGATCGGCCCGATGATCTTCGGGAGCTCTCCACGCAAATACTCGTAGGTGATGGGAGACTCCCAGCCCGTATCCATGAATACTCGCTGATGATCAATCCCGAGCTCATGCAGGTACAGCGACATCGCAGCACTGTCCTTGCCTCCTGAGATGCTGGCGATCACCCGGCGACCCTCAAGCCGCGCCTGCACCTCTCGGCGCAAAGCGGAGGGCGCCATGGATGCCATCGGTGTCGGTATCGCTGGGTGAGCGGCCACGGGAGACGGTTTTCGCTCGGAACCTGAGCGTGCTAATAGTTCCAGTCGCAGCGCCAGCGAGTAACTCGGCCGTTGCCGCCCGCGTTCCCACCGGCTGATAGTCAGACGATGAACTCCGATCACGATGGCGACTCGCGCCTGCGTCCAGCCGAGTGAGTGCCGAAGCTGCTTGATCTGCTGCGGAGTTAAACCTTCCTGGTACCTTTGCATGGCCAAATGCGTCCCCATGGTCCTCCAATCCAACCTGTTCCAGAGTCGCCGCATCGGGCCCTCGGTAGAGGTTGACCTTCCTGTTGAATTCAGGAAGAAACGGTCGTCAATAAATTCAAATTTATCGGACTACGCGTAAACACTCTGTCGCCAGCCGGCCCCGAAGATCTCGACCAGCTGCGTCGCGGGAACGGCGTATGCACGGGCCCCGTCGAAAGCCACAACCCCTTTGTCTGGATCAAGCCCCCAATCTGAAGGCGATCGACTTCCATAAAGCTGAGTCCAGCTCCCCGGCATGCCGCCAAAGCCATAGCCATCCGACGGGCTGTGGCTGATCAGGATGCGCCCGCCCTGCTTGATGTGGAAGGTGACGCCATCAAAACTAAGCTCCTTCCAGATCGGAACTTGTCTGCCGTTCATCCTCCCATAAATCTCGTAGGTCGCCGTGACTGCACCGCCTGTTACTGGCACAGGGGGCTGGCCCGGAGTCGGCGGGATGTAGTAGCTCTGCCCGGACTGGCCGGCGCGTGGCTGATAGGCCGGGGCGTCGCGGCGCTGATAAGCTGGAGACGGTGCAGGGCTGGTTTGCGGCGCATTGGCCCACGAGTTGGCCGCGACATCAGGCCCGCCAATCACCTTCTTAGGGCTTCCACCCTCGTCACGCCAGATCGTCTCGGTCCCCGTGCGAGATGGCACACCGGCCCAGACGTCTTTGACTCCTTCATTGGACCACCAAATCGGAGTACCGGGCGCCGGGTCGACGGGCAGGGGTCTCTGCCCCTGATAGCGCGCCAGGCCTCGGCCGTTGGCATAGTATTGTGCATTCGTACTGGTTGGAATCAGCGGCGGCATCTTTCATTCCTCCAAGGTTCGACAGCGAAGCCCGCGATTGCAGCTCGCGCAGGCCGGGCGGTGTATTGAGCACGACCCGGCCTTGCGCGAGCTCTCTGCATTGCTGTCAGACGGGCTTATGAATCGAGCGCGGTTACCGAGAGCGCTCCGTTACTTTTGTCCTGCCTGGCGTCCGCTCATCCAGCCCAGACCGCGAAGCCCACGTCGAGCGTCGACGCCACACCAATCCCCTGCACCGTCTTGACGGTGAACCCGCTGGCCGTCACCGCGGCGACGACGAACAGCGGAGACGAGCAAAGGACCACCGGCTGGTAGGGCTTGCCGTTCTTCACCCATGGACTGGTCCCGAAGGTGATCTGAAACGCCGCACTGCCCGCCGCGACGTTGGCGCCCATCGCGACGCGCCACTTGGAGACATAGTCGGTGTTCTGATGCGCATACGAGCAGGTGGGAATATTGGGCAGACCCAGCGGCACGACCGAGGCGATGCCCGGGTCGATGATGCTGGCCACGGGCGGACTCGAGACAAGCCCATGGGCATCCGCCTCGGCAGCGCTGCCCGCCCCGCCTGCGAAGAAGCTCTTCCACGCCTGCAGGTACTGCTCCTCGTTCAGGTTGAGGCTGTACAGCGCCGCAGTCAGGGCGTTGGCGGCATAGAAGATCTGGATCTTCTGCGCCGCCGTGGGCTGCCGCGACTGCACCAGACCCTGCAGAAAGGCGCGCACCTCTTCATAGGTCAAAGCGCTGGCCAGGGCAGTCAGCTCGCCGATCGCCATGATGTTGCCGCGCTCGTCGTACTGACCGGGCTTGGGCGGCCATTTCAGGTCCGCGATCGCGGTGGACATGTTCACCGCCAGGTCGGGGCGGCCGACGCCGGCCGTGCTCGGCGTGACCGAGGGCACGGGGTTCGGCTGGTTGGCCACCGACAGCCCGGCATCGAAGTCCATCACCACCGGCATCCGCGACCGGACCACCTCGCCGCGCGTGTTCAGCTCCTCGACCTCCCGGAGCGCGCGGGTGGAGTCATCGCGGGCGATGCGAATCTTGCGCTGCGTCTCATCCCCCTCGCGAGCGAAACCCGCCGCCGCAGCCAGGGCAGCACCCGAGAGGACACCTTCCAAAGTTTCTAGCTTATCCATTTCAATCCCCCAATCTGAAGTTCGTTTTCTACACGTTGCGATCGCCGCGCCGGCCGCGGCTGGAGAGCAAGAGGCCGACGCCCAGCCCGACGCCGCCCGCGGCCAGAGCCGAAAACCCGTCGCCGCCGGACCCATAGCCCTCGCGGTTCATCCCATCCCACATATCGGCCATGACGCGGGCGACGCCGGTTCCCGCCTGAACATCCACACCAAGGATCTGGTCATCTAGGATGCCGAGGGCGGCGGCATGCACATCGCGCTCCGCCTGCATATAGTCGATCATCCCCGGAACGAGGTCGGGGTAGCGGCTGCTGAGGCCCGAGATCTTGTCGCGGGCCCCGTTCGATGCAGTGATCGCGCGACAGAGCTCGTCTCGCTTCTGGTACAGGTTGCGGGCGCGGAAGAACCCGGTGACGGTGTCTGCGACATCGGCACCACCGCGCAAAAACCGGGCAGCGCCGCTACCGCTGCCGCTGGCGCCACTGCTGCGATTCCAGCCGCTGTTGAGCTCACGGACCCCGGAGCTGCCCCCGCGCATCTCGCTAATCGCCGCACCAGCCACCTCCGCGTCGGCTTCGCTGGCGAAGGTGACGCGGCGCCCGTTGATCATAGCGACATAGCCGCCGCCAATCACCGCAGGCAGGTTCGGCGAGGAGCCACCCCCGGCATAGGGATTTCCCGCGCCGCCCACGGCGCGGACATTGTACGTGCCGTCGTCATTCATTCCCACCACTTCGAACGTGACGTCTTTTGCAATCGGTGCCATGAGATTCTCCTTGCGCCACCGTGGCGCTGCTAGTTTCCGTACACAACTCGGTGCCAGTTGACGCCGAAGATCATTGCCAGGTAATGCGCATCCACGGCCCAGCCGCGCGCGCCATCGCTGGCCAAGATGGGTTTGTCTGAATCCAGTCCATAGAGCGCCGGGTCGACGCCCGGATAAAGGTCGTCCCACAGGCCCGGCTCGCCGCCCAGGCCGAAGCCCTGTGTCTCCTGGTCGGTGAGAAAGACCTGCGCGCCCGGGGTCAGCTGCTTCTTGCCGGCGCGAATCTGTAGGATCTCGGCGAGCGGCACGACCAGGCCTTTGTGCCGGCCAAAGAGTTCGTATGTGCGCACGACGGAGGCGGAGTCCTTGGAGGCAGAACCACCGCCCGACTTACCGCCCTCCATATCACTGCGCGAATCCTTGGTCGTCGGATCTTCTTTCGCCTCTTGGTCCTGCTCTTGGCCCTGGTCCTGATCCGCGTCCTCGTCTGCGGTCTGGTCCTGGGCTCTCTTTAATTTCTGCAGCTCAACCGGGCCACGAGCCCGTTTGAACCGCAGCAGAGGGCAGGACCCATCTGCATCGCAGGCGGTGCCCTGAGCGGACCATTGCCGCCCATCGGAGAGGTTGATGACCCGAATCCAGTCCGGCGTCCAGGTGTCGCGCTCTGAGTCCTGGGTTCGCAGCGAGCAGGTCTGCAGCTCGCCGAGGTCGCTGCGGGCCTCGATGATCCCCGACTCCACCGTGTCGGCCACGAAGTCGCGCTTGGGGAGCTTGAGTTCCTGGGTGCTCGCCTGGAGGCCGTGGAGCGACAGGTAGACATCCCCGAGCGGCTCATCGCCCCCTTCGTCGGCGGTGTGAATCATCCAGCTGTATCTAGTCATGGTGATTCCCATCCTCTGGATAGAGCCCCAGGTCATGGGCGGCTTCCTGAAACGCCGACAGCCTGGGAGCAAAGTCGAACCTCGTCCGCGGCGGAACCACCGGCAGACTGAAGGCCACGGAGTCCTGCACGACGGCTTGCTTCAGCTGCTGGTACGGGTCTGCGTAGGGATTCTCCTGGGCTTCGACAGGGAAGCCGAAAAAGACGCGGCTGCCCTCGTAGCCGGGCCGGATCTGGTCCTCCGCTTTGCGCACGGGCAAGGCATAGGCTTCGGTGAGGGCTATGCCGATCGCCAGGCCCAGCGCGAGGACCGCCGAGACGACCTGGCCAACCACGGGCACTGCATTGGCCACGGCAGCCGCCGTTGCCACCGCCGCCACGACCCCCACCGCCGCGCCGGCCAGCCCGGACCCTTCCTTGCGGTCCTTGCTGCGCTGGGCCTCGCCCTCGCGCTGCGTGCGGTCAAAGTCGCGCTTCCATGCAGCCAGGTCGTTGTAGTAGCGCTTGACCTCCCGCGAGCACGCCAGCAGGTACGCCTGCAGCGGCCCAGGGAGCTTTCGCAGCTGCCGCGCGATGGCGGCCAGGGGGATCGGATCGCCGGCTTTGACGCTGGCCCAGACGGCATCGGCGATTTCCTTCTGGCCAATTCCCGCGTCGCCCTGCGCCGCGTCGCCTTTCGTTGGGGGAGACGCCGGGTCTATGGGCAGCTCCGACACAGCGGTCGCTTCGGCCGTATCGACGGACCACGCCTCGACGGTCGGCCCGGCAATGTCATGGATCGAGCTTCGCTCGGGGCCGGCGAGCATCTTATCGATCTCCTCGCTCGACCAGCCGAGGCCCCGGAGCGCCTCGGCGCAAGCGAGGGCTTCGCCTGCATAACGTCCTTCGGTCTTGTTTACGTCCCTCATGGTGCACCTCTCAGTCCGGCTCGCTCTCGCTGCCACCGCCCAGCGGGTCTTCTGGGAGCGACGGCGAGCCCGTGCCATCGTTGTTGTCGCCCGCGTCGTCAACGGAGCCCGCGTCTTCATCGAGGCCGTCCTCCTCGGCCGGGCTTGATGGGTCTTCCGCCTCGGACGCATCTTCCGTTGAGTTCTTCCCGGAGCTTCCCTTGCTGGGACCGTTTGTGCTTTTCTTCGCCCCCTCCTTGGAGCCGCCGAGAAGCCCTTTCAGCGCTGTGCTCAGCAGATCCAGGCTGCTCTTCACCACGGGCAGCACATCGCCCGCCGAGCCGGGAGATTTGGAGTTACCGCCCCCGGTCCCCGTGGTCTTTTTCGGCGTCCCATCGAGCTTGGTCGTTGCGTCCTTCTGGCCCGGCTTCTGAGAGTTCAGCAGCAGCAGAAACCGCTGCTTCTGCACATCCGGCAGCTCGGCAAACTGAGAGATGAGCTGCTCCAGATCGCTCGGAGACTCGGGACTCAGGTGCGCGACATTCAGGCCCGAGAGTAGGGACGGATCGGGCTTGATTTTCTGCGCGCCTGCCTGGGCAAGCGCCTTCAGCAGTGCTTGCTGATCTCCGGCCGAATTGGCTGCGTGCTGACGGTAGAGCGCCTCCGCCGTCAAGTGAGACTTCTCCGGGCCTACGAGAAGTCGAGCGATATCGCTCTCGGTCCACCCCAGCGAGCGAAGATAGGCGCCCGCCTGGGTGATGGGATCCTCGGGCTTGGCGGCATCAGTCGGAGTGTCGTCTGGGTCAGGCCCGCCGAGGATCTTCTGGATCTTGGCCTGCGACCACCCCAAGCTGCTCAAGTGCGCGGCAGTGATCACCGCATCACTCGCCGGCTCGCCACCCGCGGGTAGAGAAACGGGGGACGACGCCGGTGGCGCAGCCGCCGCAGGTTCTGACGAACCGAGCGCGGCTGATGGTAGCGATTGCGCCGACGGCTGCGGCAATCGCGCATGAGGCGTGCGCAGCGGTCGCGCCGCGAAGTCTGATCGGTCGAACTGGTCTGCTCGGTTCACATCAACGTCTGCCATAAAAATCCTCCTTGGCTGCTCGGCCTGGTCGGGTGCCCGTCGTCAGCCAATCAAATGTTTCTGCGCCTACGCTCGCAGAGGTGGAAGCAGTCGCAGCGGGTCGACCGGAATTCCGTAGTCTCGGCGCTTGGGGTCGTAGTCCCCCTGGCGAACTTCAAAGTGAACGTGGGGAGCGCTCGCCAGACCGCTCGTGCGAGGAGGTGCCACTAACCCCAAAACCGTCCCCGGCTGAACCTGCGCGCCCGACTTCACTCGGGCTTCGCCCAAATGAAGGTAGCGGAAAACCAGCGCGTTACTGGCGCGGACATCGACAAACAGCCCCGCGCGCCGCTGCGCGTCCCGTCCACTGTGGCGCCCGTCCACGACGCGGAGCACCTCTCCTGCGCTCGCCGCCCGCACCTCGGTTCCTGCATCGGCAAACAGATCGATCCCTTTATGCGGCCGCCCGTGTCCGTTGCGGTCGGCGAGCACGGAGTCGCCGATGCGCTTGAGCAGTGGCCGCGCAATCGGCCACTGCACCGCCTGGCTGCGTGCTGGGACGACGGCTCCTGGCGCCGGTGCGGTGGGCGCTTGAACCGGCGCTCTCACCACAGGCTCCGGTTCAGCTGTTGGCACAACAGCCAGCACCGGCTTTGGCTGCGTATACCGCACGTCGAAATCGCCCCGATCGAAGCGGTCCGCCCGGCTCATATCCTGACTCCATAGTCGCGATTGAGCGTAGCCAGGATGACCGTCAGGTCCCGAGCCTGGTCCAAGAGCAGCCCCACTTCCGTGCGGAGCTTGCTCAAGCGCGGGAACAGCGCCTTATGCGCCTGCGCGACTCCATCGCTCAGCAGCTCCAGCTCGTGGAGGCTGTTTCCAAAGTCCTCCGCCAGCCACTGGTGCAGCCGCCGGCCGTGCTCCACCTCGCCGTTGTGGTAGGCGGCGAATGATCGGGCGGCACTCAGGTAGCTCTCATGAATCCAGCGCTCGATGCGGGCGCGCTTCCACTCCAGCTGCTCCTGAACGCGCCGCAGCTCGGTGCTCTGCTTCACCGGGCAGTGCTTCTCGTGGTCGGTGAGCGCCCATTTGGAGCCAAAGGCGGTGCCGCAGTCGGCGCAGGCAAAGGTTTCGGGCTTGGCCATGACCTCACTCCTTGCGGCTAGATCTTTGGGGTGGGCGTGCTCTGCCCCGGCCTTGCGCTCTGCTGACCGATCTGTGCCAGCACAGTCAACAGCTCCTTGAACACGGCCGGGATCTGCTCAAGAAGCGCCGCAGAGATGCTGAAGTGGAGCCCTCTTTCCGCGGTCCAGTTCATGTACACAGACTCTCGCTCACGCTGCGGCGAAGCAGGGCCAGCGGAGTGGACATCTACCCGCGGCTGGGCAGCACCTGGATGCTCCCAAAGAGAGGCGCTTGCCGGCCGGGAAGCGGGAGCCTCCGAGTCGCTGCCCCCGCTGGTGCCGAGCTTCAGCGCCGTGCGCACCGCAGCCGGCACACTGGCTCCCAGCTCGGCGAGCTTGAGCAGCCAGCTCGGCGGAACGATGCGGTTGTGCTGGATGACGTCCGTCACCGCAGCTTCAGTCACGCAGAGCTCCTTGCTCAGCCAGTAGCGCGAGTTGCGAAATCCCACGCGGGTCTGCAGGTCGCTGTGGAGGTGCGCGCCACAGTAGGGCTGCAGCGGGACCGGCCATGCGGGCTCAGGGACGTTCATCCCCAGCTTGCAAAGGTCCTGACACCAGCCCGGAGGAATGACGCGATTGTTCTGCTCCAGCGCGCGGACGGTCTTGATGTGTCGCCGCACCGCCTTGGCTACTTCGGCCTGCGTCTTGCCGAGTCTCTGGCGCTCTTTGGCGAGCCAGCTTCCCGTCGGTAGCACAAATTCACTTTTGCTCTTGTCCTGCATTTTGATCCCCCTATTCACGAATAGAATTCGGTCCCATCTACAGTTCCGATGTACTTCGCACCTTCAGATAGCCAGCGCGCTCGCACCTCCTCTGCCGAGCGGAAGTAGCCGATGAGCCGTTGCTCTTGCTTGCTGAGCGGCAGCCCGGCGGCCTGTTTCTGCCGCGCCCTGACCCCCACGGCCAGCGCGCGGTCTTGTTGCGCCGGCTCGAAGAACTTGCGCGCCGTGGGCAGGGTCGACGGATGCATGCCCTCCAGAACTTCCCGCGCGAGCTGCCGCAGAGCCGGAGTCGCGGGCTCCTGGGTCGACACCGGACGCACCCTGCCGCCGGGCCTGCGCTCGCCCTGAGGCCCCCAGCCTGAGCCCGCGGTGATTCGGTCAAACAGATCCTGCCCCGGCTTGCGGGCGCGCAGCTCCGCATGGATCAGCTCAATGTGAAGGGCTTTGCTGCCGCGTGCGCTCTCGCTGGCCAGCATCCGCGCCGCGGCTTCGACGTCGGCCTCGGTGTAGCCCGGCTGCGACTGCCAGCTGTCCGAAGGCAGCGATCCCGAAAGGGGCGACCGCTGCGGGGCTCGGGGCCAGGCGGCGATGGTCAGCAGCACCCCACCCATCAGCGCCGTGCCGCCGAGCACTGCGCCTACAAGCCAGCCCTCGCCGCCCGAGGTCTGCCGCTTCATGACCGCACCTTGCGCGCCTTCGAGCTGCTCACCCAGGCGGCGACCGCCACGCTCCCCGCCACCAGGAGCGCGCTGCCGAGTGCCACAGCGATTGTCGGCAAGTCATCAGCTGCCCCCTTCGCCCCTTCGTAGCGCACCCCGCTCGCAGTCCCCTCAGCTACCCTCTCGGCCGTGCGGCGGGCCTTCTCGAAGTTCGTTTCCTGCTCGCGCGGGCGCGGGGCCTTGTCACGCTGCTTGGCCGCCTGCTCGTACTGCCGGCTGAGCCACTCGGGCGTCGGAAAGCGGTCCCGCAGCTTGCCCTCGACCGCGCGGAAGACGCGGTGGGTGACGATCACCTCCAGGATGGTGATGCCGCCCTGGGTCAGCGCTGTGGCGAAGTGCTGAGCAGCGACATCGAGCTCCGAGTCGTTGCGGGCGTCATAGGTGGTCACCGCCCAATCGCGGAGCTCGTGGCCCACTTCCTGAATCTGCTTCCACAGCTCGAACAGGCCGTAAATGACGAGGATCGCATTGACCGCCAGGCCGACGAGCCCTCCCACGACGGTCGCGATCACCCAGCCCGCCAAGATCAGGCACAAGCTCCACAGCGCGTTGACCGTGAGCAGACTCTTGAACTCGGTCCACGCCGCATCGGGCAGGTGCGGGATGCTGAGCACGATCGACCGGGCGAACCGCGCCGCTGCCGCGGAGAGGTGCTGTGCTCCGCTCGTGATCGGTGAAGCTGGGTCGTAGCCTCGGTAATACAAGTCCATGAGCGTTCTCCTTTAGGCGCGCTTCTTGCCGCCGGGCCCCTCAAGAAACCGATCCACCTCTGCGCCCTCCCAGCCGAGCGTGAACAGGTAGGCTCGCGTCACGTCCGCCTGGGCCAGACGCGGCGTTGGCGCGCGAGTCAGCCTGGCCGCATCCGAGTCTTGGCGCGGCTGGGCCTGCGCTCGCGCCCCCCTCTGCAGGAGTGGCGCTTGCGCTGGCGAGCGTGCCGGGCGCGGCGCGAAGTCTGCCCGGTCAAAGCGCTCAGAGCGAGAAGGCGGCGTCGGACTGGACGGCAAGACCGTCGTTCCCTTGGGCTGCGCGCCGAGCGTCCGGTAGTACTCCGCCTTTAGCTCCTCCGACAGCGGTAGGCGGGCCTGGACCTTCTGCCGCAGCGCCTGCACCGGCCCCGCCTTGAGCGCGGTCTGAAGCAGGGAGAGGCCGATCTGCTCGACCGCCGCGATGAAGTAGACCCCGGCGGCGGCGAGCGGCGCATCGCTCCGCGCCTGGTACGCCGTCCTCACAAACGGCAGCAGCCGATCCCGGAAGAAGTTCAGGTTTGACGCGATGGCCGACACTGCCAGCTCCTGCAGGGTGGCGGCCACAACCCCAGCTTCCGCCGCAGGCAGGTTCTCCGCGTACCACTGCACCACCACCATGGCGAGGGTCCACATCCCCTCCGCGTCTTCGTCCAGAAAGGCCCCCTTGATCCGATCCGTCGCGCGGGCGATGCCCTTGGCCATGGCCAGAAGCAGCCGCCCGGCGAACGCGGGCACATACAACGGCCCCGGCTCTTTCGTAAAGAGGTCCATCGGCTACCTCTTGTCCGGCTGAGCCGCGCCCAGCGACTTGAGCTTCTGCTCCAGCGCCTGCTTCTCCGCCAGGAGCGCCTCGTAGTCGAGCGCCTGCCGCTTCCCATCCACGTAACGCACGCGCAGCGCCCGCACCACGTTGTTGAAGCCGAGCTGCGAAAAGACCTTGGTGGCCTCCGAGATCACCTCGCGGGTGGTGCTGGGCAGCTCGCCGTTGTTGTCGGCCGGGTCCTTGCGCGTCGCCATCTCCAGGATGTAGCAGCCCAGGCCGAGGAAGAAGTGCGGGCCGCCCTGCAGCAGGTCCACGTTGTTGGCGAAGAAGCCATCCTTGGACCAGCGGCCGATGGCACGCATGCCCCAGTTGATAAGCTCCGTGGAAGCCTGCGCGATGCTGCCGCCGCTCATGTCCACCGCGACGCGGTGCGCCTTGCCGTGCTTGTCGCCCACCCGCATGAGCAGCTTGTCGTAGCGGCTTGAGATCTTGGCTTGCTTGTCGACGAGCCGCTCGTATTCGGCCTCCAGCACCGAGCCGGCCTGAATCTGCTTCTGCAAGCTGGCGTTCTGCTCCTGCAGCCTGTCGAGGGTCTGCTTGGCTTTCTCCATCGGGTCCTTGGTCGTGGTCATGGCGCATTACTCCTTTTCGGAATCGTCGATTCCGCAAAAAGCCCTTGGGGCCTGCTGCCCGCCGCCTACGCTGCGGCGCGCTCGATTACATCCGCCAGCGTCGGCGGTTCCTTCTGGCTGCGAATCCAGCCCAGAACGGCGTTCAGGTTCGCGGGGAGCCGGGAGGTCTCGGGCCGCTCCGACTCCCAGCTCGCGTCAAACGTAGCCAGATACTGCGCGGCTATCCGAGCGGCATCGGCGGTCAAGAAGGCCTGCCCGGCGCTCATCCCGCTCGGCAAGTGCGTCACATTGAACAGCGGCCCGTCGGGATGATCCGGGCCGCGCCCTTGCGAGTACGTGACCGCGAAGTGTGGCGACTGCCAGACCGCACGCACCTTCTGCAGACCCTGATTGGTGCGGATCTCGATTAGGGTGCCTGCCTCGGCCTCCCGCAGGATGCCGCGCGGAAAAGGTCGGCCCCACCACGCAAGCGCCGTCGCGTTGAGCTCTCCCCACTTGTAGCCGCTCGTCGGCGCAAGGTCGACGTAGACCGTAAAGTGCGCCGGGTCCAGCGGCAGCACATCGCCGAGCCGGCTGCGCAGCTCCGCTCCGTGGACCAGCTGGAGCGGCGGTCGCGCAGCCCCGGGGGCGACCGGAACCTGAAAGGCCAGCGACGCGGGCGCATGGCCCAGCGCATCGAGCAGCGCACCTCCATGATTCGCCCAGAGCCAGATACGCCAGCGCGGCGACGCCAAATCCAGGCCGAGCGCCTCGAAGTCACCGCGGCGCACGCGCTCCAGGGCACTCTGCAGCCCCGGCGCCAGCGCTTTTTCGTCGGCCGCTCGGTTCCAGACGGCGACTGCATATCGCAGATCCTCGGGGGCCAGCGAGCCGAGGAGCGTCTTGATACGCTCTAACGCGGAGCCCGGCTCGGCCGTCGCCAGCTTCTCTACTGAGAGCCCATGCCAGCGAAAGTCGCCAAAGAGCCGGACGCCGATGAAGTCTCCGCGCACTTCACCGAGCTCAAATCCCTCGCCCTGGCGGAAGAAGGCCCCGCCTTGCGGCAGCGCCCAGTCCGGGCCAAAGAGCATGGGGGTGCCTTCCTGGGCCAGGTCGGCCAGATAGAACCAGGGCCACGTCTCGGCCGGGACCTGGGCGAGGTATCCGCGCAGCTCCTCCTGCTCGCGATGAATCTGCGCCCGCTGCACCTCTTCAAGCACCCGCGCCAGCGACTGCGTCCGCATCAGCAGCCCACGCAGCGAGGTCCACGCCTGTCGCCGTACCCGCTGCCGCGTCTCTTGCGCCAGCATCTTTTTCTGCTGCTCGATCGCCGCACGCGCCTGTTCTGGATCGCGGGCCAGGTACAGCAGCAGCTCCTCCGGGTTCATCTCCGCCTGCGCGCCGGGGTTGTTGGTCTCGCGGTCTGCACTCTTGAGGATGTCTTTCATCCAGCCGAGCTTCCCGAGGATCATCGAGAAGCGGACCGCGTCCATGCTCTT
>Ga0075163_10007908_pt1 | contig 14034 bp, 13 predicted proteins | sample JI1023141ADNA_FD_71478 | JGI IMG/M metagenome (GOLD analysis project Ga0075163, IMG submission 71478) | Wastewater effluent complex algal communities from Wisconsin, to seasonally profile nutrient transformation and Carbon sequestration -... | ecosystem: Engineered > WWTP > Effluent > Algae...
AAGAAGATGTAGTAATCATTCCTGCTTTTGGCACCACACTGGAGATTGAAAATTTATTACTGGACAAAGGTGTGGAGGTGCAGAAGTACAATACCACCTGTCCCTTTGTAGAAAAGGTATGGAATCGTGCCGAAAAACTCGGCACGGATAATTACACTGTTATCATACACGGCAAACCCAAACACGAAGAGACTCGAGCTACCTTTTCTCACTCTGCTGCCAATGCCAAATCGGTAGTGGTGCGCGATATGGAAGAAGCCATCCGATTGGGAGACTATGTAACAGGCAAGAAAAACCAAGCGCAATTTGAAAAGGAATTTGAAGGCAGATTCTCTCTAAACTTTTCTGTGGAAAAAGATCTTCAACGCGTAGGCGTAGTCAATCAGACTACGATGCTGGCCACGGAAACACAAGCCATTGCCGATTATTTTAGAAAGGTGATGGTAGAGAAATACGGAGAAGCGAGTATCAAATTACATTTTGCTGACACGCGTGACACACTCTGTTACGCTACTAATGATAATCAGGATGCAACCTACCAACTCTTGGAAACAGATGCTGACCTGGCCATTGTAGTAGGTGGCTATAACAGCTCAAACACTTCTCACATCGTTGAGTTGTGTGAGCGCAAATTCCCGACTTATTTTATCAATTCAGAAAAGGAGATAAAATCGGCTTCGGAGATTCATCATTACAACTACCCCGAAAAGAAAGAAGTCGTGACACACGACTTCTTAGTGGCCAAGAGGCCCTTGAAAATAATCTTAACCAGCGGAGCTTCTTGTCCAGATACTTTAGTGGACAGAGTACTCCTTCGTTTGTTAGAATTCACAGGTTCTAACAAATCTGTGGAAGAAGTTTTGGCGAATTAGCACTTCCTGAAAAAATCAGGGAGGAGCTAATCTTATTTATTCAGCAGACTTCGCGCGACCTTTTTTTGCAGCGCCTTCTACTTTTTTACCATTACGGTGTTCACCCATAATGATAATGTCTTTCGTTTGCTGGTACTGGCGAACTGCCTGCATCATGGCTACCTCTGTATCGCGAATGATAATTGTGCCTGATTTTGCTCCTTTGTTGCGAATTTCTATGTAAAAACCGTCTTTTTTCTTCTTTGGTAAAATAGGGGGTCTTCCCATGGTACTGATTGTTTATTATGTTCTACAACACATTTACACGCTGTTTTGTGCAAAAGTGGCGCAAGATACTGAAAATGTGGGGTTTAACCTATTGTACTTCGATGATGGCCTAAATTGGCGCGAAAGCTTTGCCATTTTCTGCCTTTTCCGAAATATGTGTTTTTTAACACGAGCTTTTTGCCAAAAATGATTTGGTAAGAATGAAACACTTTAGCTTCGTGAAAATTCAGTTTATGAAAAACATCTTCTCACTCTTCCTACTCCTAAGCCTGTTCGCTTGCCGTCAAGACCCCAATAGAAAGGTGTTAACTGAAATCACACAGCCTTTGTATGATTCAACCTTAAAACCTTTTTACCATGGTGTGGCCTCGGGCGATCCCTTGAATGACCGTGTTATTATCTGGACGCGTGTAACACCCGAGGATTCTGTGAAGAGTATTCCGGTAACTTGGGAAATCGCGGAGGATCCGAACTTCTCCTCCATTTATAAATCCGATACACTCTCTGCATCAGCCACCCGCGACTATACTGTAAAGGTGGATGTAGATGGATTGAAACCAGGACAGTACTATTACTATCGATTTCAGGCGTTGGGAAAAACGTCTATAACAGGCCGGACAAAAACAATTGCCCTTAAAGCTGACAGCATCCGTTTTGCTGTAGTGAGTTGTAGCAATTGGGAGTTTGGTTACTTTAATGCCTACGATAAAATTGCCAAGCGTGACGTAGATGCAGTCGTGCACCTGGGCGATTACATTTATGAATATGCTGTAGGAGGGTATGGAGACAGCACTATTGATCGCAAACATTTACCTGCACACGAAATAGTTTCGCTGCAGGATTACCGAACGCGTTATTCTCAATATCATACCGACAAAAATTTACGACTCGCTCGTCAACAACATCCTTTCATAACCATTTGGGACGATCATGAGGTGGCCAACAATGTGTTTTCAGAAGGAGCACAAAATCATCAGCAAGTAGAAGGAGATTTTGAAAGAAGAAAAGCAGCCGCCAAGCAAGCGTATTATGAGTGGATTCCTATTCGCGAGGCAAAGCATCATTACAGAGCTTTCTCCTTTGGCAGTATGGTTGATTTAATTATGCTGGACGAACGATTAGAGGGTAGGACAAAACCAGTAGACAGTCTGAGTGATCCTTCTTACACAAGCGAAGCACAAACAATGCTGGGATCTGAGCAGCTCGAATGGGTTAAGAACACATTAAGCCAATCATCCACCACCTGGAAGGTAATTGGCAATCAGGTTATTTTTTCTGAAGTAGACCAATCAGGCCCTTATCCTTCTCAGCCGCGAAACCTGGATAGTTGGGATGGATATCCGGTAGAGCAAAAAGCGATTTTTACTTTTTTAAAGGAGAATAAAATTCCGAACACAATTTTCATAACCGGAGATACTCATGCCTCCTGGGCCTTTGAGGTGGCGGATCGTAAAAATTATAATGCTAAAACCTCTGCAGGTGCTGTTGCAATTGAATTGGGTACACCCAGCATCTCTTCTTCTAACTGGAATGAGTACGCCAGTGATGATACGGTAAAGAGAGGCGAGCAACAATTGATCAAAGACAACCCGCACTTAAAGTATGGCAATGCCAGAGACCACGGATATCTGCTGCTTACTTTAACATCTAATAAGGCCATAGCTGAGTGGTGGTACATCACCACACTTCGGGAACCCACTGCCATGGAGCAACTAGGCAAGCGAATGGAGGTGACTAAGAATTCAGCTTCCTTGCGGTAATTTTCTAATGATCTCTTCGGTATTTAGTACCGAAGAGATCATAGGCTGCATTGTGGAATCATTCACATTTCTTGGCACACGAGGCACCGGTAGCTGCCCCCTTCTTACCAATGACATCTGGCTTTTGAAATTTTTCTTTTGCCTGTACTTTCCACTCTTGTTTAACCTTTTCGAATTCAACAAGAAAATCTTTGTTGAGAAAAAGTTTTGAAACCAGTTGTTGTGCCAACAAACGTGAAGCTTCTGAGTCGCTTGGATAATGAACACCTAGTATTTCTCGCGAATGAGCCATGTCATAAGCATCTTTTATAAACACATCCGAATATTCAGGAGCCAGGGCTGTAAAGATATAGGCATTGATGTAAGAGTTGGCTGCGTGACCACTCGGGTAAGCTGCCCAATTGGTTTCTTCTAAATTGTTTATATCCGGTTCCAACACATAAGGACGCACGCGAGCATACTTATATTTAAAAGACCAGATAAAATAGCTGGCATCTTGCCACACCTTAGCCATTAACGCTGCTGTTAACGGCAGCTGTTCAGCATTGAACCAAGTGCCGATTGAACGACCAATGAAAAAAAGGTTTTTTCGATATGAGTTGTAAAGTGAGTCTCCAGGTTGGGTGCGAGGGTTATAATAAATGCCTGCCATTGTCAGACTTGTCTTTATCTCTAGGTCAGTCCGCTGTTCTTGTAATGTAAGCAAGTAATTGAGTTCTGCACGCGTTAATTCTGAGCTATTCGCAGGAACTTCAGGTAAGTGAAAATCAGCTGGGGTTGTTTTGCTTAAAAAAATGGGCTTAAGACTTAAACGTCTTTCTGCCAGCGTGGAGTTGTAGGGAAAACGGAGTGTATCTTGAGAAGATTGGCCTGTGGGTTTAGAAGAAAAAATTTCTAGCTGTTTATAGTGACCACGTGCTGGCGAAGAAAGAAGTTGAACAGGTACTTGTGCAAGCCCACACTGATAAGAAAAGAGAATTAAAACGAGAATGCGATTTTTCATGGTTAACGATGTTTGAGAGTATGACGGGCTTTCTAGAAAAAGATGCCAAAAAAAAGATTGAGTCTTTTCCGACCACTCATCGTCAATAGAACAAACGATAAAAGATCGTTGCAAATAAATGTTTCACTTAAAAACACATACCATGAAAAACTTAACCAATGACGGTGGTTGCGGTGGCGGTTGCTGCTAAAAACTATGTGTCCTGCATCTTCAAGCTGCAGGACACATTTGTCACTACGTATTATTTTCCTGAAGTGTTGTGTACGAAGCACAACCGCAAGGTCCACGATCTTCACACACAAGTACATTGCCATAGGCATCTGTTTTGATGTGATAGAGCGTCTCCATTTTTTCTTTTAATAGTAGTCGGGCACGCTGCACACGTGATTTGGCACCTGAGTAGGAAATTCCCCAGCGCTCTGCAAGTTCTAGTTGAGAGATGTTTTCTTTTTCGGAGAGGTGAAGCGCTTCCTTATAAGGCTCAGGAAGTTGGTTCGATAAGAAAGAGAGGCATTGTTCAACACATTCGTTAAACAGATGACGATCCTCTTCCGGCTCAACCCAAACACCGAGTTGTTCTTTTTTTCGAAGACGATAATAATCTGTTATAGCGTTCTGCGTAATTCGATAGATCCATCCAATTATTTTCTCTGTTTCGCGTAGTTCTCCGGAATGCAATTGAACCTTCACAAACACATTTTGCACAATATCTTGCACATCTTCCTTATTTCGCACTTTATGCCCTACGTAGTGCTTAATTTTTTGGTATAAATCTTGGGGAATAGCGTTCATATACAATCAGTCATACTTTATCGTTTATTAGACGGAGATGGCTTGAAAAGACGCAGACATTCCCCCAGTTTTACCATAAATTTTACCACTATGAGAAATACGTTACTTCTTTGCCTTTTGTTGTTAGCCAACCTTGCCACGGCTCAAGTGGTTGGCAAAATGTTTCCAAAAATGGATGCCGAGACGGTGGAGGATAAAAAAGTAGTGCTACCCACAGATGTAAAGGGTAAGTTCACACTACTGGGACTGGCCTATTCTAAGAAAGCGGAAGATGAATTGAACTCCTGGTTTTCACCTGTCTTCGAGAAGTTTGTTAGAAAAGATACGGGCGGCCTTTTTGAAGGCATGGGCTATGATGTCAACGTATTCTTCGTGCCCATGTTCACAGGTGTTAATGCAGCCGCCACAGGAACAGCCAAGAAAAAGGCATTGCAAAATATAGATCCTCAAATTCTTCCAAATATTCTTTTTTACAAAGGAGAGTTAAAAACCTACAAGGAGGCATTAGACTTTGAGAAAAAGGATACGCCTTATTTCTTTGTATTGGATGCCGCAGGAAAAATCGTGTATGCCACTTCTGGTAAATTCTCAACAAAGAAAATGGATGAGGTAGAAAATGTAATAGAATAAGCCGCGAGCCATCAGCTAAGAGCTACAGGTTCATACAACCATGTAGCTCTTAGCTTGTAGTGCGCATCTTAAACCACTCCCTGGGCTTGCATGGCTCTGGCTACTTTCAGGAAGCCTGCAATATTTGCACCGTGCATGTAATTGCCTGGTTTGCCGTATTCCTTGGCAGCCGCTAAACAAGTTTCGTGTATGTTCTTCATAATGCCGTGTAGTTTCGCATCTACCTCTTCGCTTGTCCAGTTGGTGCCCATAAAGTTTTGAGTCATTTCTAAACCGGAAGTAGCAACACCGCCTGCATTACTTGCTTTGCCTGGCGCATACATCACACCATTATCAATCAACACATTGATGGCTTCTGGTGTCGTAGGCATATTAGCACCTTCGCCCAACAACTTTACTTTGTTTTTCACTAAGTTGTTAGCATCCTTCTCATTCACTTCATTTTGTGTGGCGCAAGGGAAAGCACAGTCTGCCTTAATCGCCCACAGCGCATTATGGTCAGCCTTTGCATCAAGGTCTTTGTACACAACACCTTTATAGTTATCTGCATATTCTTTGATGCGACCACGTTTATTGTTTTTCAGGTCCATTAAGAAAGCAAGTTTGTCCTTATCAAATCCAGCTTCATCGTAAATGAAACCATTTGAGTCGGAAGCCGTAACGGCCTTTCCACCCAAGTGAATTATTTTTTCAATGGCATATTGTGCCACATTCCCAGAGCCGGACACGAGACACGTTTTACCTTTTAATGAATCCTTGTTTGCCTGCAACATGTTTTCTGCAAAGTACACCAAGCCATAGCCTGTAGCCTCTGGACGAATCAAACTTCCACCCCAGCCAATACCTTTTCCAGTCAACACGCCAGTGAATTCATTTCTTATTTTTTTATAGGCGCCAAACAGGTAGCCGATTTCTCTTCCACCCACACCGATATCTCCAGCGGGTACATCTAAACGATGACCAATGTGTCTGGCCAATTCGCCCATAAAAGCCTGGCAGAATTTCATGATCTCATTTTCACTCTTTCCTTTTGGATCGAAATCGCTGCCACCTTTACCACCGCCCATGGGCACCCCGGTAAGGGCATTTTTAAAAATTTGTTCGAAAGCCAAAAATTTTAAAACACTTTGATTTACGGAAGGGTGGAAGCGAAGACCTCCTTTGTAAGGGCCGATGGCGCTATTCATTTGTACACGATAGCCTCTGTTTAGTTGTGTTTCACCTTTATCGTCCAACCAGGTAACACGGAAAGAAATAAGTCTTTCTGGTTCTGTGATGCGTTCAATAATTTTTAGTTTTCGCAGGTCGGGATGTTTGTCGAGTGCGGGCAATACCGAGAGGGCCACTTCTTCTACTGCCTGCAGAAACTCAGGCTCGTGTGCATTGCGTTGCTTTACAAAAGTCAACAGGTCGTTTGATGTCATGGGTTTAGGATTTTGGCTGCCAAGTTAGCACCAAGAAAGAGTCCTGCAAACGTTTGTGTCTTGGCTATTTTCCTTAATTTGAGATTTGTATGAGCAACCGTCCATGGCTGGCAAGTTATCCCGAGGGGATGCCTGCAGAAATCAATCCTGATAAGTACACCTCTTTACTCGAAATTTTTAGTGAGACACTCACTGTTAATAAACACAAACCTGCCATAGAGAATATGGGCAAGGTGCTTTCTTTTGCTGAGTTAGACGAATTGTCTAAAAACATGGCTGCGTATTTTCAAAACAAGATGGGATTGAAACCAGGTGATAGGATAGCCGTGCAGATGCCGAATTGTTTACAATATCCAATTGTGTTTATCGGTGCCTTGCGTGCAGGTCTTATTGTAGTAAATACTAATCCCCTCTATACGCCACGTGAGATGGAACATCAGTTTCGTGACAGCGGGGCAAAGGCCATTATAATTGCAGCCAATTTTGCCTACAACCTGGAGAAGATCATTGCAACTACAGAAATTAAAAAGGTGGTGATTACCGAGTTGGGTGATATGCTGGGAGGTTTGAAAAAGCACTTGGTCAATTTTGTTGTGAAGCGAGTGAAGAAAATGGTGCCTCCCTATAATTTGCCAGGAGCACTTTCTTTTTCTAAAATTTTAGAAGAAGGGAAGTCCTTGCCGTACAAAGAGGTAAAGGCCCATGCAGAGGATGTTGTCTTGCTTCAATACACCGGAGGAACTACAGGCTTGTCGAAAGGCGCCCAATTAACGCATCGAAATTTGGTGGCCAATCTTCTGCAAGGGGAGGCCTTGTTGAAGATATATTTTCCGAAAGAAGCTACTACACTTGTGCCGCTTCCGCTTTATCACATTACCGCTTTATATGGCGCGCTTATTTTTTTAAAGTTTGGATTTAAGGTAGTACTCATCACCAATCCAAAAGATCTCCCTGGCTTTATTAAAACACTCAAGAGCCAACCGATTCATGTCATGATTGGTGTGAATACACTTTTCAATGCGCTTTTGAACCATCCTAAAATTAAGGAAGTTGATTTTACCCCCCTAAAAGCAACCATTGGTGGGGGCATGGCTATACAAGATATGGTAAGTGAGCGATGGAAGAAGTTAACAGGACATTTTATTACACAAGGCTATGGACTCAGTGAAACATCACCACTCCTTTCAATAAACCTCTTAGGAAGCGAACGTCCCAGCTCTATTGGGGTTCCCTTTTCCAGCACCGACATTGCCATCATGGATGACAATGGTAATCCTGTTGCCATGGGTGAAGCGGGAGAGCTTTGTGCCCGCGGCCCTCAGGTATTTAAAGGATACTGGAATCGTGATAATAGCGATGTGTTTTACCCCGGAGGCTGGTTTAAGACAGGAGATGTGGCCATAATGGAACCGGATGGCTACTTCAAAATAGTAGACCGAAAGAAGGACATGATTCTTGTTTCAGGGTTTAATGTTTACCCGAATGAGATAGAGGCAATTGTAGCCATGCATCCCAAAGTGTTAGAAGCAGCTGCCATTGGCGTACCGGACGAATACTCAACGGAAGCTGTAAAATTATTTGTGGTGAAGAAGGATGAATCACTTACCGAGCAGGAGCTTAAAGATTTCTGTAAAGAGAATATGGTGAACTATAAGCGACCCAAACACATCGAATTTAGAACGGATCTACCGAAAACGAATGTTGGAAAAATTCTACGAAGGGCCTTGCGCGATGGAGCTACGGCCTAGCGTATGATCAAAGTCATAAGTAGATTTTGATAAAGTAAGTAGCTTTCATAAAAACACCTTTCTATGCTAAGCGATGAAAAACTCATTCGGGTGAAGGACCTGTTGGTGAAGCCTGAAACTAAAATCAAACTGAAGGATTTTGATACCAAGTACGAAGGTCAAGTGCTCAACAAGCAAGACTCTGAAGCGCTGCTGGAAGAAGGCAGAAAGCACCTGGCTGTCGTGCAAGACAAATTGTATGCACACAATCGCTATAGTATACTTATCATCTTTCAAGCGATGGATGCTGCCGGTAAGGATGGTGCGGTCAAGCACGTCATGTCTGGGTTCAACCCACAGGGTGTGAAAGTGTATAGCTTCAAAGCGCCTAATTCGCATGAGTTGGATCACGATTATTTCTGGAGACATCAGCTCGCCCTGCCTGCCCGCGGTGAAATTGCTATCCATAATCGATCGCATTACGAAAATGTATTAGTTACAAAAGTACACCCTGAGTTTGTGTTGGCAGAAAACATTCCGGGGATTGACTCGGTAGATAAAATTGATAAAGAATTTTGGGAGAAGCGTTACAAGCAGATCAGACGGTTTGAGAAAAACCTGACGGATAATGGTATGGTGATTTTGAAATTCTTCCTGCATGTTTCTAAAAAAGAACAAAAGAAACGCTTCTTAGAAAGGATAGATGACAGCACTAAAAACTGGAAATTTTCTGTTAGCGATTTGAAGGAGCGCGCCTATTGGGATGATTATCAAAAGGCCTATGAAGATGCCCTCAGCGCCACCTCTACGGATACAGCCCCATGGTTTGTAATTCCTGCCGATGACAAGTGGTATGCACGCTTGAGTATTGCAGCTGTCATTTACAGACAATTTGAAAAACTGAATCTTAGCTATCCGGAAGTGAGCGAGAAGCAAAAAGAAGAGCTGCAAAAAGCAAAAGCCATCTTGATGGAAGAGAAGAACCAGGAGAAAGGCAAGAAGGATAAAGAGAAAAATAAAAAGTAAAATACCCACGGGTGGATTTCTAATTGGTGTTCCTCTGGTATTTCAATACTTTGCATCAAAGTATGGAGATATGAAGAGGTACACTTTTTTTTGGTTAACACTACTGCTCGTGGCGTGCAGTGATGAGCAGGAGGCAGGGCCTGAGATAGTCGGTTATCATGCGTTTGACTCCTATTACGATTTTAAAAAGACCTTAACGGAGACGGCCGCTTTGGTTGATCCTGAACTTCGGCAAGAAAAAGTAACGGCCTTGTGGGACAGCCTTGTTTCCAATCAACAAATCCCATTTGTTTTTAACGACTCTGTTGCCTTTCTCTACAAAGGCAATGCGGGCACTGTTAGTTGGGCGGGTGATTTTAATGGATGGTCCCCAACTTTTACCGGCCAGCGTGTGGGAGAGAGCGATATTTGGCTGGTCGAAAAGGTCTTCCCGGCTGATGCACGACTCGATTATAAAATTGTGGTGGATGGCAGTTGGAAGTTAGATCCTAATAATTCTTTTATTCAGTATAGTGGCTTCGGACCTAATTCAGAATTGCGCATGCCGGAGTGGAACTTTCCTCTGGAAACAAAATCAGACCTCAGCACACCTAAAGGAATACTTTCCGAAAATAAAATAGTTGTTAGTGCTGCTCTCAACTTAAATTATAGTGTTCAGTACAAAGTGTATACCCCTTCTGGCTATGATCAATTAGATAATTTATCGGTTATCTATGTAACGGATGGACATGAATATGCAGACGATAAGTTAGGCTCAATGGTGATTGTGCTAGATAATTTGATTCATCAAAAGAAAATTAAGCCAATCATAGCTGTCTTCGTTGATCCACGAGATCCGTTGAATCTGGGCAATAACAGAAGGATGCAAGAGTACAGAGCCAACCAAAAGTTTGCGAATTTTTTAAGTGATGAATTGGTGCCATCTATTGATGCGGCATACAAAACAAATGCAAGTGCAGCGCATCGCGCCATTCTGGGAACTTCACTCGGTGGCTGGAACTCCGCTTATGTAGGATTCGTTCGAAGCGATGCTTTCCAGCTCATTGGTATTCATTCTCCTGCCTTTGATGCGGCCATCATTCAAAACTATTCAGCCGCGGCTCGCCTTCCCCTGAAAATCTTTATGAGCACAGGCGTTATACACGATACCCAGAATCAGGCACGCTCCATGAAATCGGTGCTGGAGCAAAAGGGTTATCCGCTGCAATATAAAGAGGTAAACGAAGGTCATTCGTGGGGGAACTGGAGAGCACTTTTGGAAGAACCCCTTACGTATTTTTTCCCAGCGGAATGATCAAGACTATTCACTTACCACAACAGCCAGCTTATCGCCTTTGGGTGAAATCGCTAAACGCGTAATTCCTTTAAAGGCAGGGATAGTCTCTTTCAAAACAATTTCTTTCCATTCGGCTCCACTGAGTTGATAGAGTTTGCTTCCATCGCTCGACAGAAGAATGCCAGACATTGTCCATGTAATGTCTTCTCTTCCAGGAAGGGTGGAAGCGAGTGTTTTACTTAGTAACGTGTTAGTGTCAAATTTTTTAATCACCCAGTTAGAGTCGCTTAGTTTATGTACAAAACTAATGGCACTTTCCTTAGGCACTTTGTGAAGAGATCGTCCAATATTATCGGCCAGAATAGTGTCCTTTTTTGTTGTTAATTCCAGGTAGTGAAGTGTATTAGGAGAACGATCCTTTCCAAGAACAAAAAGAGCCACATGGTTAATATCGGCCCACACATGATAACCTACAGTTAAGTTATCAATCAGTACAATCGGATCACCACTTTCTAAAGGATACTTACCCAAATCCTGTGCGCCATTGTCTCGTTGGATGATGCAGGACACATATTTTTTATCGGGAGTGAGCGTTGGTGAATACTCGCGCTCGTTGGTGGTAGTAATATTTTTAGTGATGTTGGTTTTATAGTTGTACTGTTTCAGATCCGCTCTGCCCTCTTCATTGAAAGACGAATAAAACAGGACAGGTTGATCGCTATGAAAGGAGGGCTGGTTGTCATAACCAACATGGTTGGTCACATTCTGCGGATTTGAAAGCGTTAGTTTTCCCCTCTTTTCCTTTACGTCAAAGAGATAAATCTCGGAGCCCGTTTGAGCAAATGAGGCGGTGCAGGAAATCCAAAAACAAAGCGAGAAAATTTTTTTCATAAAGGAGTTTTTAAGGATATACAAAAGATGGCTTCTAGTCTTTAATGGCAATGGCTGTAATTTTTATGCGTCCGTTATACGGTAAAGCAGCTGCCTGGTAAATGGTTCGGGCGGGACGTCTCTCCTTTTCAAAAAGTTGATCATACAAAAGATTTACGGTAGGCACGTCTTGTAAATCAATAAAAGCAATATCGATAAACACAAACTCCTGGTGGGAAAAACCAGCGGCCGCTGCAATTTGAAATACATTGGCAAAAGCTCTTTTGGCTTCCTCTTCGGTTGTTCCGGAAATATAGTTTCCATCTGGGTCGGTGGAGAGTTGCCCACTAATGTAGCAGTGTTTGTTAACCACCACCGCTTGGCTAATGGGAGCCTTCACCTTGGGAACGCTGTAGCTATTATCGATAAAGGTGCGCAAACTGAAATGAAATCATAAGTTAATGAAAAGCATCCTCAAAATGATCGATGACATATGTAGTTCCTGTCTTTACACTAACAATATCGAAGCGGATGTTGCCATGCCAATCGTTCTCAATCATAAACTGCTCCGCTCCTTCCAATACCTTGGCTGCTTTTTTTGGCGTGACAAATGATTCAGGTTCCCCAAAGACAGATGAACTTCTGGTTTTTACTTCCACAAAAACCAACAGCGTTTCCTTCTTCACAACGAGGTCAATCTCCGAATGTTTATACCGGTAGTTTCTGGCAACGATTTCGTAACCCTTGTTGGCCAAAAAATTCGCTGCGAGTTCTTCGCCTTTGTTGCCGGTTTTGATTTTATCGGTCATGCAAATGTTCTACCTTTGATGCAAAATATACAGCGTGTCTACGACAAAGAAATACATTGAAGGCTTTACCCGCCAGTTGGCGGATGCCTTAAAGATAGGAGAAGGCCTTGATTTAGTAAGACCGGGAAGCGATATCCGGAACATTGTTATTGCTGGCATGGGCGGATCGGGCATTGGTGCCAACCTGGTGGATTCCCTTACGTTTGGGAGAATTCCGATTCCGATGACGGTGGTGAAGAGCTACAACATTCCTCAATTTGTAAGTCCTCATACCCTGTTCGTGGCTAGCTCTTATAGCGGCAACACTGAAGAAACCATTGCCGCGTTGAACAAGGCATTGTTGAAACGAGCACACTGTATCGTGATTGCATCGGGCGGAAAAATTTTGGACATCGCCCGCGAATACAATTTGTTTTACATACAAGTACCTCCGGGATCAGAGAGTCCTCGCGCCATGCTGGGGTATAACATGATTGCCCTCTTGTCGCTCTTGTACCATACCAACCTGATCGGTTCAGCCTTTATTAAGGAGACGGAGAATGCAATTGAGTTTTTGAACCGAGGAGAAAAGGGAATTCAATCGGAGGCGGAATTAATTGCTAAGAAGTTGAAAGGAAGGCTTCCGGTTATTTATTGCGATCAGCGCTTGCACGCCATGGCACTTCGTTTTCAGCAGCAACTCAACGAAAATTCCAAGCAGTTTGCGCATGTGAACACCTTTCCCGAGATGAACCACAACGAACTGGTAGGGTGGCGTTTCCCAGAGCCCTTAATGCCCTTGCTGCAGCCAATCTACATGTACTCTGATCACGATCATGAGCGCGTGGAAAAACGCATGGAAATATGCCGTGACATGCTGGAGAAAAAATCAAATCCGATTATTGATATCATTGGTGAGGGCGCTTCTTTGCTGGAACAATACTACTACCTCATTCATTTGACGGATTGGATTTCTTTCTACCTGGCCAAAGAGAATGGAGTAGATGCCGATACCATTGAGCCCATCATTTATTTGAAAACAGAGTTGGATAAAATTAAGTGAACGCACGCATCAACACGAATACGAAATTCATCAATCTTGGATTGATTGATTATAAAGAGGCCTGGGACTACCAGGCTTCTTTGTTCAATGAGATTCTTGAAATGAAGGCAAGTAATCGGAGTAAATCCGACATTGATCAACAAGTAACCAATAACTATCTCTTGTTTTGCGAGCATCCTCACGTATATACTCTTGGAAAAAGTGGAGATGAGACAAATTTGTTACTAAAACAAGATGAGCTAGCAAACATTCAGGCCACCTATTATCACATCAATCGCGGTGGCGACATCACCTACCACGGCCCTGGCCAATTGGTAGTCTATCCGGTAATTGACATGGAGAATTTCTTTACAGATATTCACAAGTACATGCGCTTGTTGGAGGAGGCAGTTATTCTCACTTGTGCAGACTACGGAATAAAGAGCGGGAGAATCAGTGGACTCAACGGTGTATGGTTGGATATTGATGACGAGAAAAAAGCAAGAAAAATTTGTGCCTTGGGTGTGAAGACTAGCCGCTGGGTGACGATGCACGGC
>Ga0075163_10007909_pt1 | contig 14032 bp, 10 predicted proteins | sample JI1023141ADNA_FD_71478 | JGI IMG/M metagenome (GOLD analysis project Ga0075163, IMG submission 71478) | Wastewater effluent complex algal communities from Wisconsin, to seasonally profile nutrient transformation and Carbon sequestration -... | ecosystem: Engineered > WWTP > Effluent > Algae...
AAGCACGAGCTGACCCACCACCGCTACCGGTTCATGGCGACGTTCGACGGGGCCGAGTACCTCACCGTCGCTGCCGACCACGAGGGGCTGGTCAGCGTCACCCACGGCGACTTCACCATTCGAGCCCTGCCAGTCGAACGGGGGATGCTGTACCAGTTCTGGCACGCCGAGCCACTCAGGCGCGGCAAGGTGTACGAGCTTGGGTTCCTCGTCCGGAACCCCGACATGGCGAACGACCCGTGTTGGCTTACGGAGCAGTCACTGGCGTTCCACGAACCGACGCGGTACGCGACGTTCGAGGTCCGCTTCAAGGGAGAGGTGCCGGAGCGGGTGTGGGGGTTCTCGGGCTTGACGCAAGCGGAAAGGCCGGGGCCTCTTTCGCGTGAGCAACAGGGTGTCATCGTGACTAATCACTTCGCCCGATACAAGGCAGTTGATCTGCACGGCGGGCTTTTCACAGGGATCAGCTGGAACTGGTTAGCGCTCCCAGACTGAGCATCAAATTGCAGATGCTAGTCCAATGAACTTGGGGAGACAAATACATCCAAGGCCAACTGACCCATGCACCCTTATGATATCTCGAACGACTTGGGTCCGAATCCGAATCCAAACGGGCGATTGTCGCGCGAGGATCGCGTTTCAAGACTACTACTTGCGCCATCGCCACTCACCCAAGGGCTTACGAGCAAGGGAGGCAGCACCTGTAATAACTGCGGGGACACATCCCTACGCACCAAGTAGACACTGCCTGCAAGAGCTGATGACCGTCCCTTTCGCTCAGTGAGAGCGGCGGGTTCACGAGTCGCAAACTCCAAGACATTCACATTGGAATCATTCTTAAGCGCCTGTAGAAACGGATCACCGATCAAAGAAACGTCGGAAGCGCTGAGAGCACAAACAACTGACAGGCACAACTCTCTAGCCCATTTCAACCATGACTTCAAGCCGTGAAATAGCTGTCCGGCACCGCCAACGACTCGGTCATAATCGTCGATAGCTAGCACTAAGGGCGCGAAACGCGGCAGCGTGCGCCCGTCCTCCAAGGCGCTCGATCTCACCTCCAAACGCCTTCTAAGCTCCCCGATCAAGTTCTCCCCGGGAAGGTGTTCCAGCTCATCGGAATTCAAAATCAGTGGGTCAGTAAGAAGGGCTCTCAGTTTACCTCCATCAACGATCAGATGTGACACGTGCTCCCTAGCAAGTCCGACGCACGTACCACGATAGTCAACCAGGTAGATCTGCGAGTCTTGGGCGGCCGCGCTGATGTCGCCCAGCATCCGCGCCAGTAGCCTACTTCGACCAGTTCCTGAATCCCCAGCCAAGACAAAGTGCGAACCATCTGAGACACTATAGCGAATACCACGAAGAGTACCGTCTGCGACCCCCAGCAAGAGCCCTTCATTGGTGGCACGCGCCGCCACATTCCAGTCCGCAATAGGGAGCGAGGAAAGCGGCCTCAGGATGGCAGAACTATCCTTGGGAAATTTTTTCCCTCCTTCCGTTCGACAGGCCTCAAGCCAAGAAGGCTCTACGAAAGGAACCTGGGCAAACAGCCCACCGTCGACGACGCCACGGCCAGGTCGGTCAGCCCGGATCGCCTGAGCAAATGTCCGTCCCATTTGCGACATTGCTGGCTCATTCAGACGCAACTCGAGCCGCGTCGGAAATAGCTCGATCTGTGCCTGACGCAGATCGTTCCATTGGACGGCAGTAAAGAGCCCGAAGACAGCCCGATCGGGGCCTTGCGTTAGTAGATGAGTAATTGCGTCCACGAGCTCTGGGTAGCGTTCTCTGAACTGCCCGTAACCGTCTATGACAAGCACGGCCGACCCAAGTGTTCCAACTGCCTGGCTCGCAACTTCCCTAGTGTGGAGTTCTGCCATCAACGACTCAATCGCGCGCCGGACCCCCGATGCGTTATGCATACTTACGCTCGTCGCAACATTCCCAAAGTTCGATAGGGAGCGAGATGCATCATCTCCTCCGACTACGGAAAACACAATGCTGCTGGACGGATGAACGCGGGCGGTGGCCGCAACAACGTGACGAACCGCGTTGCTCTTTCCAGACTGTTGGGCTCCAACGACCAACGTGTTGCGCCCCCCCTCAGGTCGAAAATCTACATACAAAGGTGCCTGTTGCCGCCGCCGAGGATCGTCCACCAACGCGAGAGGGACACGTCGCGCAGTCGCATCCGGAGTCATCCTCCTATCGTCGGGCATCAACGGCTCCCCCTGCGAAGCATCCGGGAGGGGATCCAACCAAAGTCGCCCCGTCTTGGTCTTGCCATGACTCAACCAACGGCAGATATCCCGAATGTCCGACGGACTGGTGCTGAAGGCGCTCGTCATGAAGGCCGGGTTGAATGGTGGCTTTATCGAAGCGCCCCGTGGTGGTTGACTGACCCGAAGTCCCGTGAACCTCCTCAGCTTACCCATCTCGTTTACGTAGCCGTGTCCGGGCTCCCTGGGGAGCTCAGCGGCGAGAGGGCTGCCTATGGCAAGTCGACTCTCTTCAACAGTAAACGTTCGAAGCGATATGCGGAAGCCCAGCTGAGTCTCCAAGCCTCTGAGCATATGTGCCTCTAGCCTCTGGCTCGCAAGCAGGAGATGAACGCCGACGTACCTTCCTGTCCTCACCACCTCAATCAGTGTGGTTGCGAAGTCAGGGCGTGCCGTTAGCAGCTCCCCAAACTCATCAATGATGATAACGAGCGTCGGGAGGGGCGGCAGCAGTGGCTTTCGAGCGCGAAGCTGATTGTAGTCGCGCAGACTTTGCAAGTCGGCAGCGGTCTCTCCCAAGAGACGTGTGTCGCCCAGCGTGCGCTTGCGATCCCCCAGCTCCCTGCTAATGGAGGCCTTCACGCGGTCGACGAGAGATAGATCATCCTCTACGTTCGTGACGATTCCTGCGCAATGGGGAAGTTGAGATAGCACGTCAAAGGATGCGCCGGCTTTAAAGTCAATGAAGAGAAGGTTCAACTGCTCGGGCGAATTCTTGAACGCCAGAGCACAGGCGAGGGAGCGAAGTAGCTCGCTCTTGCCGGCACCAGTTGCTCCCAGGAGAATTCCATGGGGGCCACTGCCTCCCTTCGCCGCCTCCGCCAGTGAAAGAGTTACAAGCCTCGAGTCCTCTCCCCACCCCAGGGGAACTGCGAGGTCAGCGTCGAGTTCCTTGCCCCACACCCTCTCCTGCTGCATCTCCTCTGCCACGCCCAGCACGTCCAGCAGGCGCTCGGGCGTCAACGCTTTGGCATCCGCGTCTGGGCTTACGATGTCGGCGGCACGGTCAGGCTCGGCCAACGAGAAGGTTCCGAGCTCTGTTGCGAGCCGGGCAATCTCGCTCGCGGAGCAGCTAGATACTTTCTCGATGGGAGTCTCGGTACCCGTGGCAAAATCCAAGAGTGACCCGCCCGCCGGCTTTACGTCCAAACGCCAAGAACAGTGCTCTGGGGTATCGGTACCTGCACGGAGCCGAAGAATGACGAGAACGTTCAACTGTTTCGCGTTCTTGAATAGGCTGAGCATCGATGCGTGTCTTGCCAGAGGGCTATCAATCTGAAAACCGTCAATAACCAGACACATGGCCGGCCGACGCGTTTTGGAGCCGGCTGGAAGTATCCCGCCAACGGAGTGCACGTATGTGATCGCTGCCCGAGGGTCTGACAGAATCCGCGGTCCCAAGGCTCCTCGGCAATGGGGTACTTGCGCCGCCCACTGCCATTGGCTGATGTTCTCCACAGAGCAGGAAAGCGAGAGCTCCAGATCGTCGGGACCATGAGCCGTGACCAACTGCGCAACAAGACTGCGACTGACCGCGAGACCCTCGGCTGGCGACGAAGCATCGATTGCCAGGACGCCGCCTCCGTGTGCTGATAGAAGTATGGGAGAACCCGAGAGCCTAGAGGCCCGAGAGACCAGTTCATCTACTCGCCCGGCGAATTTGTCCGGCGCGTCGGAAAGAGGATCGGCCGGTTCCGCTCTCACCGCTAGCTCAGAGTCAATCCATCCAGTTCCGAGTACCAACTGCAAGAAATCATCGTCACCAGGGCGTCGTTGCCATATCTCCCCGGAAGCGGCTTCCGCGAGGAGAGTCTCAATGGTGAGATTCTGCTTAGCGCAGGATGTCCTGCGCTCATCCAATTCGCTTGAAACTTGGGTCTCGACTCTCGCCAAGTACCTATCGTATCTCGCCAGCGTAGTGCGTACTGCTCGCGCATGACTCCGTCTGTTGAACCAGGTCATGACGACAGGACTAAGCGCGGAAAGCGCCATGGCCGCTAGCCCCATATACAGGAAGGTTGTGCTTTGCTGGAGAAGCGCGTAGACGATGAGCGTGCTGCTGCCCAACAGGGGGGTGACCACCTGCCCTAAGTGAAGACGCGGCCTCTCGGGCGCTGCCTGCAGCGTGTGGAGTTGAATCTCGATTGCCTTCGGCGCTGGTCGCGGTGCCCTCGCTCGGCGATAGACAATTTTGCTCATCTGCATATACCTGTTCTGGGATGATGACTAAAGAGAGTTCGCCGACCCGATGCAGGTATTATAAGCCGCGGTCCCTACCCGATAGCTCAGGATGGACCTTCTCGATATCGTCAAGCGCGTTGAGCATTTCTTGGCGCGCGGCGGGTACATAATGTGCGCCGAAGAAAGCCCACGCCTTTTCGGAGACCTCCATAATTCGTCGCAATTCCACCGATGTCTGCAATTCGTCGAAGCCTCGCAACGCGCAAATAAGTTCCCGATGCACATCCTTCGCTGGAAATCCTTCAAGCCAGGAACTGACGGCTGACGGTACATCGAAATCAGCGGCGTTGAGCGTCCCCTCCAAAAAAGTCAACGCGACTTCCGCAGCTTCTCTCTTGTCTTGCATGGTAAACATAATATCACAGCTTTCCGTAAGGGAAGAATGTGACAACACGAAATTCGCCAGGCCTGGAGGGCACTCTCTGAAGCACAAGCATTACTCGATTCTCCGAAAGATTACTTAACGGAATCAAGCCGCCCGAATCCACATGGGACACGCCAACTGAATACGGCAAAGAATGAGGGAATTCCTTACGCAGCAATGATCCAGAGAGCCATGTCGAGATATCCGCCTCCTTCTGCGCTAGGACATCACTCAGGGCGCGGGTAGCGATCTGCTTATCAAAGAATATTCCGTTGTCGGGTCGAGGCCTGAGTGGAATTAGACTTGACCCTTGAAAGTTGCCAGTCCTCAGATCTGCGATTTGAGCAGCTATGTTGGTGTAGGGCGGTTGAAGTAGATGTCGCTCCAAGTGCGTGGATTCTGCCACTTGCGTCCCTATTTGGATCCTATCACTCACCGTCCACGGGGGGCCGCTGAAGTTCGTTGTCCTGAGATCCACCGGGATACGTACCCTCGCAGCAACAGGGGCTGCCCCCGATACCGTGTCTACGGCCTGAGTGCTGCTTCCGGGTTTGCCCCGAGAGCCGAACCTGCCAAGCGCGGGGACGGCGGCTCCGAAACCGGCCCCCACGCCCGTGGCAAACAGGAGTTCATTGAAGTCGATCTTGCCCGAGCGGAGTAGTTGTCCTCCCGCATCAACCGCGCCGGTCAATCCACCCTGAGCAGCCATGTGCGCAGCGACATTCCGTAGCCCGGTAAGCCCCAGCTTCTCTACACCTGATGCGAGAGCTCCACCTCCCGCCGGCAATGCCGCGTTCAATATCGCCTGATCCAAGTGAAAGTGATCTAGCGGATTCTCTCCCTGGTAGACGACTAGGCTTGAGACAATCTGACCAGACACGGCGGGAACGGCGAATTTTATCAGCAGCCGAGGAAAAATGGCCGCGAGTTCCTGAGCGAGAGCGCGTAGCCCTACCTCTGCCACTGCCACGAGGCGAGCAACCATGGCTGAAGCAGTAGCCACTTCCGCGGCGATTGCCTCTCCAGCGGCCACGTCGCTAGCGCCAAACGTTACAGTCGTAAGCAGTAGGCCAACGACGACAGTCACGCCAACTGCGATGAGCGCCTGATCGTAGGCCTGCTGAGCCTCTCGTAGGGAGGAGGCATACTGCTCGATCTGAGTCGCGCACTGGTCAAGCGAGGTGCCAAAGGTTTTCACCTCGGACGCGAACTGACTCCACTCATCATGAAAAGCGACGCTTGCCGAACCTGTCCATGACTGCATAGCAGTACTGGCGCCCTGATTCGCTCCATCGACGGCCCGCAGGATCCCTTCACGAAGTCCGCGAATCTCGACGGCCAAGGCAAGGATATCGTCCGGTCGTCCTTGTGGTCGTCCAGGTAAATATCTGGTGATCAGCTCTTCTGGGTGACCATCTGCCATAGGCTCAGCAATTCCCGGCTACTTGAGACTTTGTACCATAGTAGAATCGAAGTTTTCGTATGCTGCCGCTGCCAGGGCGAGCTTCTGCGCCATTGCAGCAATAGAAAGAGCGATCTGATCGGCGGCTTGCTGCATTTGTAAGACCATGTTCGTGGCGTTGGCACTTCCCGCCTCATCGCCCATAGTGGCTGTGTCAGTCGGCCTGTGTAGGTCGAACGCGGCTGCCGCGGAGTGCGCGATCTGTGCGCCGGTCTTGAAAGATGCCGAGGCCGCGCGGAGCTGTCCAGTATCGACTGACCAGCCGGCCGTCACGGCTGACGTCCGAAGAGCGCCTTGGTATTGGAATCGAACTCTCGCGCCCCTTCGGCTGTCTGACCGACAGCTCGTGTGAAGTCTTCCAGGAAGCTGTTCAACCTGTTCGCCGGCGCGTGATATTCGGCAGCGAAAGTAGTTCGCATCTGTTCCGCACCAGCGCCTTTGAACGTGCTCTCCACCTTGGCTACGGCCGTATTTGCGTTGGCGATAGCGCGCTCTATCTCAGAAAAGACTGAAGATAGCTCGGTCCTAAGAGCATCCAGTCCGTCCGGGTCGACAGTGTTCAGCATGAGAGCCTCGCTTCCATTGGTAGTCCTCGGAGAGCGATGCCATCTGACGACGCGGCGATTCGAGTTCGCAAACCACGTCGTGGCCTCACTCCCCGTGGGCAGACTACTACAGGCGCTCTTGGTCCGCCAGGCTGTCTGGCCACGTCACAACGAACTGTGCACGTGTCCCTCTCGGCACGAAGGCATGCGCGTCACCGATTGACCCCGTAACCAGGAACCCGTCGTCTAGGAGAACGTAGCCGTATGGCGTCATGCAACTCCAGGTGATGCCGCTCACAGTTGTCGACACTCCTGGCCAGTCATCGCCAGTTGGCCGAACGTCGAGTTGAAGGGCCAGCGTGGGCGGCAGACTCTGTACGTCCTGGGTTGTCTCATCAGCGTCCGGCGTGAGCTCTTCGTCAAGCGTCTCAACGTGGGAGTCGATCCGGGGATCTGTTCCCGAAGGCCCTCGCGGTCCGTCCGGGTCGTCGGCCGATGGCCGCCCGGGGTCATATTGAGGATGGTCGGTCGACCCAGCTGGCTGATCCTGTTGAGGCTGTTCGAGCACCTCATCCGGACTGCACACAGGAGTCGAGTCGACATTCGCCGCAGGGATATCGGCGTCTGTGGCTGGCCTGACGGGTTCTGATTCGACGACTGGTTGTTGGTAAACCCGGGAAACCTGATCCGGTGATCGCTTTTCGGAGTTGCTCCTGACTCGGGGGGGTCGGCCCTTTTCACTCTTCCGTCGTCGCCGGGTCACTACAACGAGAACAGCAACGCCAGCCAAGAACACCGGAAACGTGACAGCGGGCAGCCCGGAGGGCGAATCATCACCCGTCCTCGGCGGGACGAGACTTGTCTCAGTCGGTATCGGCTTGGAACTCACACCAGAGTCGTCAGTACCTGATATTGGCGTTCGGCCGGGCAGAGGGTGTTGTACTGGAATGCAAACGATGTCCCCTGGCGCAAGACTCTTCTTGGAATCAGGCAGGTTTGCCGCTTTCAACTGTTTGGCAGGCAAGCCTTGTGACTGCGCCACGCTCTCCCAACTATCATGGGGAGTGGCAACATACTCATAGAACCCCACCGAGCAAATGCGTCCATCCGGCGGTTCCGACAGCCCCCAGGCTTGTGAAGCGGATCTTAGATACGTGTGCCCCCACCAGGCGACCACGAGCAGTAGAACGACGATAAATGTCCGCCGAGGAGCAGTTCGCATCATCGGTACTTAATGTTGAGAACAAGAAGAACTACCATTATGGCTACAACTACTGCAGCAACTGCAATTCCTACACGTGAGCGAGAACGCTCTGGGTGGCCAGTAGCAGGCTGGTTTGTGGCCGTGCTCGCTCCGAGTATCGACAGGTTGGCACAACCAACGCAAGTTGCGTCCCGCCACTTCTCGTTTCCGCACTTAATACATTCATCGACTATCGCTGTCTCGAGCGCTACAACCCATTTACCTGCTTCGGCGTAGTTGGAAACCCGCTCGTCGAGTAGCGGCTCCACGAGGTCTTGCAGACAAGGAGCCAGAGCTGAAACGCCTGGATGTCGTCCCTGACTGAACCGAGTGCGGTCAAACAGGTAAAGATGCGAATCGACGAGCCATGTTCTACTTGCCTGCATATTTGTTCGTATATCCATTGTAGGGTACCCCACTCGATCCACCCCGTATGGATGCATCCCCGTTAGTATCTCGACCAACATGAGACCTAGGGCATATTGATCTGACTGTCTCGTTGGATTGTCAAGGCTGTTCCCACCCGGGGAATATTCCCAGCGCGAAGGCTGGAATGGAGTCAATCCCATATCGCGGAACCCGAACCCTGAGGCAGAAATACTGTCGGAACCAGGGATGTGTCCCCACGAATCCACGTCAACGATGGCAACTCGCGGTTTGGATCGGTGGCACAGGATGTTCTTCGGGCAGAAGTCTCCTATAACGAAATCCTTCTCGTGAATTCGTTCGGTGGTGCGAGCCAGGGCAAGAGCGTAGTCCCGCAGAGTCTCAAGTTTCTCCGGTCCTTGCCATAACGATTCAAGCGGATCCCACCCTTCGCGAAATGCGGGCAATGCGAGCCCCACGAAATCACCGTTGGGGCCGGTGACGCGATGGATTGGCGAAGCGATGTCCATTGCAGGAAACGCAATGTTCGCGTTTGCAAGACGAAGCATGATGGCGGTGGCATGCGATTCAATCGAACTCGCGTCGGGTCGGAACTTGGGCTGCAGTGCTGGTTTGTCATAAATCTTGACCAAAATGTCGGCGGGCAGGGTGTGTCGGCTTCTCCAGGCCGGCCATGTTGATTCGATGGTCCAGACCGTTGCCGCCGCACCCGTGCCTACCTTCTTGGCGAGTTGGAAAGAACGACCCGCAGCATCTACTTTATCACCGACGTGCGCCACGAGGTTCCTTCCAAGCTACTACGGAAATCCCACAGTCATCCCTCTTGCGTGCTTGCCAGGACGCATCTTCTCCGGCGAGTAGCGCGTCCACAAGGTGGGGGCGCTGATCCCGAACATACTCGACGATTTTGCGCGCGGCATCAGTGACTGCAAAATCCTCGTCGGGTCCTGACGGCTGATGCACCATGAATTCTAGTCCGTCTGTGGATAGGAGAACGCTGTCGAAGGAATTGCCTCTGTATATGAACGTCCGCGAAGCTTCCGGATCTTTCGAATTGAGAGTGCTTGTTCCCGAAAGGGTCTCGGCGCGCTCAGGGGATAACAGGCGTTTCATGCGCGGCGTCTCGCCATTCGAATCCCCCACTATGAGCAGGGAGTCTCCCCATGACCGTACAAGGAGAGTAGATCGGTTAACAACCAGGACAATGGCGAGCGTCGTTCCATATTCAGTGGAGGCTTTGGTTTGACTAAGGAATTCGGTCTGAACCCGCCCCGTAACTTCCACGAAATACCTGAGCAGGGCACCGTCGTTACGCGGTTCTTCTACAGATGTGGAGAAGTTCGCCATTGTTGTGTATTGACGGGCAAGCCCCAGCGCCAAGGACGCTGCCTCACTAGCTCTTGTCGCAGAGCCCAGCCCGTCGGCGACGCATAGAATGCGTCCCGCTGGATAGCCACCTGCTCGCCAGACGCCAACCTGATCGTCGGGCACAGGCTTGCGCATTCCGCCAAGACCGCTGGGACCAGCCAGGGTAGTACTGTGTGACGTCCACATTGTAGCTAGTAGCTCGCACTATCCCATTTGGCCATGAGTTCAGCGTAGATTTCCTGGGCAGTCCGGGTTCCTGAAGCTCCCCCCACTTCTCCTCGAGAAAGTGTCATAAGAGTTATGAACGATGAAATGTCCCGCTGTCCCAGTTCGATCAAATTGCCTTTATTTGCCAGGGGTCGAAGAACTTCGAGGTTGGCGAAGTCCCCTGCGCAGGCAACCCAGCAAACAAGCTGCTGCGCATCTTCTGCCTTGTGAATTCGGTCAATGGCGCGCTGGAAGTGAGGCTGGATTCCCTTGTCCCCTTCGATGAGCATGTCCGTTGGGTGCCCGTCAGTGAGGACCAGGAGTATTGGGCGGTGCCCAGGGCGCTTATTGTCCTTGGCCCAGCCTATGCGCCGCGCTTCGATTTCATCAAGCGCAGCGTTGAGAGCGTGGCCCAGAGGGGTTCCGCCCTGCGCAACTAGTGCGAGCTGTGAGCCGACAGCTTTGGCTTTCGCCATGTATTCCGAGAGATAGCGTGCCCAGTATACGTGCGAGCCATCAGCAACGGGCTCCCCTAGGCGGAACCATTCTACTGTTTGGTTCCCAAAGAATCCCGCTAGGCCGAGCTCGCCCGACATTTTGAGATCAGCGTCTTCGGCCAGTTCTTCCTCAAGGTATGATTGGAGTGCGTCCTCAAGTATCTTTACGGGTGGCCGTGTATTGGATTTGGGGTCCTTTACTTCGCCCATCGACCCTGACAAGTCAACCAGCGTCACCATGAGGCGACGCATGTCGGACTTTGCTGCTGGGTTTCCGCGAAAGCCTTCGCTGTCGACGCGTTTGATCTCGTCGCCGTCCAAGCGAATGTCGTACTTGTCAAAGTCGTGTGACATAGTTCCTGCGCTTCAACGAGGGTGAAATGCCCGGCATGAATGGAGGTACGGTTCGCGAGCCTAGCATCCGACTCAGGTGTACGCCATGACCGGGGCGCCGCCTGGGCGCCGCCGACACCACCGTTGCCTCACCTACAGTCGTGCGGCCGGCACTTGCAGGTTGGTCTCAGGTCGCGCCGCTTGGCGGATCGGTGGTGAGGTGGTGATCAGAGCGGGTGGGCTGTTCGCGGCCTTTCAGAGCAAGCCTGTGCGGGCGTCCAGGGCCAGTGGGTAGGAAGGTGGATGACGAAACGCCGGCTGGTGTTGGGATGCGAGCGGGGATGTTGATGATCCGGGTGCGCAGGCTCGCCGAGCGGGCGGTGCGCAGAGAGGTCGCGCCGGCGGCGGATCAGGGTTCAGAACGCCAGACACCCGGCGGCATCCCGGACGCGCGTCGGTGGCGCATGCTTGACTGGGCTTTGATCAGATGACACAACTGCTACGGGGAGTACATCATGCAACTCATCACGTCGCTGGCGGGGCGGGTCAACAACACCTCGCTTCCCAAGACTCGCCCGTTGCTTGCGCTGTCCGAGGCTCTTGTGAACAGCATTCAGTCGATTGATGCGATGTGTGGGAGTAAGCACGTCCGGGGACACATCAGCATCTACGTGGAGCGTTCGGATGAGCCGGGCACTCCTGGCATGGATATGCGGACGAGCGCTAAGGGCAATCTGGCTCCCATTTGGGGGTTCCGAGTTGAGGACGATGGCGAAGGATTTACGGACGCGAACCTAGAATCATTCCAGACCCTAGATACGGATCATAAAGGTGCGCTCGGCTGCAGGGGTGTGGGTCGCATTCTTTGGCTCAAGGCCTTTGATAGTGTTCAAGTGTCCAGCTTGTACAGCGATGACAGTGGCAGAAGTTTCGAGCGGGCATTCTCTTTCACCATCGCTGACGGTGTCTCGAATCTCTCGATACAAGCACAGCCCACGTCATCGTCCCGAACAGTCGTAGTCCTCTCCGGTTTCAAGCCCGAAGCGCGCCGAAATGCATCAAAGACCGCCCTGCCTATCGCTCGCGAGCTTCTGACTGAATGTTTGTGGTACTTCCTCAGGCCCGGAGGGGCACCCAAAATTCGCCTCATCGATCAGGATGAGACGATATCGTTTGATGACTTGTTCACAGAGTTGGCTTCGACATCCTCACACCGAGCAGTGGTAGAGGTCAAGGGTGAGAAGTTTGATTTGACTGGGCTCTTCTTGCGGTCGGGATCGAGCCAACCTCCCAAGCTATATTGGTGCGCTGGCAGTCGTGTGGTTACTGAGGAGAATATCTCCGGTAGAGTCCCGGGGTTGCATGGGCGAATGAATGTTGATGGGCAGATCGTCACGTATGCCGGATTCCTGACCTCAGGATATCTAGACAAGAACGTCAGATCCGATCGAACGGCTTTCGACATTATCCCAAGCACCTCTGGAACCTTGATTTCGCATGACGAGATTTCCATGGAAGATATTAGGAACGCTGCCTATGCGAAAATTCGCGAGGATCTCGCAGGGCCGCTTGAAGCCGCTCAGGCGGAGGGGAAACGGAGAGTTTCGGAGTTCGTGCGTTCCACGGCTCCAAGGTATCGTGCGGTTCTGGGGCGTTTCGACGAGCTCGCGGTTACGGTTGACCCCCAAATGGGCGACCAGGAACTCGAGCAACTGTTGCACCGAGAGTTTCAGAGGCTTGAGTGTGATGTTCTTGTAGAGGGGCAAGCGATCCTGGCTGAGGCTGGAAGCCTCGATCCTGACTTGCTTGAAGAACGAGTGAAAGCCTACTTGAGCAAGGCGGAGGAAGTGAAGCAATCTGACCTTGCGGCGTACGTTGCGCGCCGGCGGGTAGTGCTCGACATCCTGCGAAAGATTTTAGAATGCGATGAGGTGGGGAGATACCAGCGAGAAGATGTGGTGCACTCCTTGGTGATGCCGATGCGCACGAACTCAAGTGATTTGCCAAGCGAAGCGTCGAATCTCTGGATTATTGATGAACGACTTGCATTCCATGACTATTTGGCGTCAGACAAGAAGATAAGCGCATCGCCGCTGTTGGCTTCGGACTCAAAGCGAGAACCTGATTTGCTGGCCCTCCAGTTCTACGATGTGCCTATGCTGGTTTCTGAAGGGAGTCACCCGCCGTTCGCATCCATTGTGGTCGTGGAGTTCAAGAGGCCTATGCGGAATGATGCCATTTCGGATGACAAGAACCCCATTTCCCAAGCTCTGAGCTATTTGGAGAAAGTTCGGTCAGGTCTGGTCAAGACGCCGCAAGGGCGAGCCATACCCCCAACTGACAAGGTTCCCGGCTATTGCTACATCATCGCGGATTTGACTCCGACGATGGTTAGTCGCTGCAAGGATTCCGATTTGCGTCTCACTCAGGATGGGATGGGCTATTTTGGTTACAATTCCGCTCGGCATGCATATGTTGAAGTATTCAGCTACGACCGGTTGATCGCGGCGGCGACCGAGCGGAACCGAGCTTTCTTCGACAAGTTGGGACTGCCTGCTACGTAGCGTCTGATGGCGTGTGGGCTTATCGGCCATGCGAATCGCGTCGTGGCACGCCCGACCGCTCGAGGGCATCACGTACGGCGCTGTGGTCGCGGCCGAGCTGCCGCCCTACCCGCGCGAGTGACCAGCCTTGTTGGTAGAGGCGCACCGCCTCGTTGACGTCGTTGTCTGTCATCGGGCGCATGCGGAGCTGGACACCGTGGTCACGGAGGATGCCGAGAACGCCTGCCTTCCCGACCCCCAACGAGCGCGCCAGCTGAGTGCTCGGCACGCCGCGCTGGTAGTCGGCGAGGATCCTGGCAACGGTCTCCTCGGAGAGTCGGTCCTCCAGACTGTGCAGGCGGTTCCGCTCGGGTTCTGGGGAGCGTCGTTGCCCGGCGCGCTCGACACGTTGACGCACGCCGCCCAGCGTGGACGCTGCTCTGGAATGTCGAGCCAGCATCTCCACAATCGGTTGACGTTGAAGCCCTGCCCCCGGTGATCGGTGGGCAGGGCTTCGTCGGTTCTTGGCGACCGCCTCTCGTCGGCCACAAGAACGGGCA
>Ga0075163_10007912_pt1 | contig 14031 bp, 12 predicted proteins | sample JI1023141ADNA_FD_71478 | JGI IMG/M metagenome (GOLD analysis project Ga0075163, IMG submission 71478) | Wastewater effluent complex algal communities from Wisconsin, to seasonally profile nutrient transformation and Carbon sequestration -... | ecosystem: Engineered > WWTP > Effluent > Algae...
ATGCATTGAGAGAAATTGGAACACCAACTCTAGAACAAATAATGGACATCTCTCGAGAATTCGAAGATGCAGTCACTGAAGTGCTCGTTTCTAAAACTGAACATGCCCTTGAAGACCACGAAACTCACACTCTCATCATCGGTGGCGGAGTTATAGCCAATACCCACATCCGTGAAGCTTTTGAAAAGCTTGCAGCGAAACATGGAATCCTTCTCTACCTCCCTGCTGCAGGTCTTTCTGGAGACAACGCGCTTATGATTGCGCTTTGCGGGAGCTTTCCAAATGCAATAAAACCCTCGAGCGAGGGTTTTAAAGCAAATGGTAACTTATCTCTCTAGATTAGTATCCGAAGAGCCACTTTACGAAGTTCCAGATTCTGCTTGCGAATGATCCGACAGCAGCTGTCTGTGAATTTTCATTTGTTCCAACTTCAGGAGCAAGAGGGGTAGTTCCTGTAGCATTGATTTCTGCAGCTACTTCAACTGTTCCGTCTACGATACCCTTTCGATATGCTTCGATCTGAGCAATCTGGGCAGGAGTCAAAGTGAATGTTGATTTACAATAAATTTCATTGATCTTCTTCTTTGTTGTAAAGAAAACCTGACCTGTAGGAGTCGTTACGCCCCATGGAGCCATAACATCCTTTACATACTTTGCCTGGAATGCCTTTACAGCATCGAATGTCTTCTGATCAAACTTTCCATTGATATCTACATCAAGCTTCTCTGTATTCTTAAGGAATGTCTGGAGTTTTGAAACTTCAGCTGCATTGTTTGCACCATCAAACTTTAGATAATCGTTGATGTATGAACAGTTTGCAATGCTTGTAAGAACAGGAAGAGTGGCTGTAGATCGGCTATTTCGAGATGATCCAGATGCACCATTTCCGTTTGATTCATTTGATCCTCCATTAGAAGGATTGCTTGGTGTTCCTGTATCAGCACCTCCTGTGTTTCCACCATCAGTAGCTGGGACATCGTTTGATGCAACATTTGAATCTGCACCTCCTGTGTTTCCGCCATCTGTAGCAGGAACATCGTTTGAGGCTGTGTTTGAATCAGCTCCACCCACATTTGCTCCGTCTGTTGAAGGAGTTGGATCAGAAGCAGTGTTTGAATCTGCACCTCCTGTGTTTGCTCCATCAGTTGATGGTGAAGATACGGCAACATCTGCCCCACCTACATCACCCCCGTCTGTTGCAGGCACCTGAGCACCTACAAACGCAGGAATCGCAATGAATCCAACGAATATAAGGGCTGTGACTGTCTTTATAATGTTTATTTTCATGGTTATATTAGAAAATCTTGTAATAATCACTCTTTTAATGAGTTTCATGACTCTACTACTTAATGAGTAAAAAGTCAAGGACTTCGTCTCAAAAATAGATAAAAGGAAAGCGCGCGAGCCAGTGAAGGTTCGCGCGCGATTTTGAATTGATTTTGGAGGGTTACGGGCTGACGGGCTGTAAAATTGCCCGGTAGTACTGCTGTTCGACGCCATCGGCGACAGAATCAGAAGTAACGTCTTGAATGATGTCGTTCGCGTTCATTGTCCCACGAAACACCCAGGGTCCAGCGTTTGCACGTGGCCTGGAATAAACATCTGCAGTACGTCCAACTTCCATGTTAATACCAACTTGAACACTGTTGTTGGTAGTGGTGATGATTGCCATCACCGGAGGAGTTGGACTCGCATGAGCCTTCAACGTGCGGAATGACTGTCCAAGGATATTGTTCGAAGCATCAACCACTCTCCACGACCCGACGAGTGTAAAGTCCGGGAAGTAGTTTGTGATATAGCCTGCAATGTTTACATATCCCGTCGCATCCGCGTACGGAAAATACTTGCATTGCATGCCGACGAAGTCAATTTCCTGAACAAGATTCGTAGCACTTTCTGCGCTGTACAGGAAACCATCGCTCGTACGTTCGCCACCAGGGCCGTATTTGATACCCCAGCACTTCGCCGAATAGACTGGATTCGTAACCGAACTGATCGAGTAGAAGTTTGAGAACGAATTCGCGTTGTCCGAGGAATTCATAACTCCTTGAAGCATCGCGAGTGACAGCGGCGCGCCGTTGCGTGCAACGACACGAACCGCCATGTGAAGCGTCCAGTTAGTCCGATTTGCTGACGGCTGAGTCACGTACTCCGGCCGAAGCAGGTGCTGGACATCGCGCGAAACAAGCGTCTTATTGGTGTAAAGCTCAGGAACAACTTGCGTCGCCCAAGGATCATAGGCCAAATCAGAAAGGTTGTTCGTGCGAATCGGGCCAAGAATCCAGTAGATGCTGATATCGTAGCGAGGAGCCGTAGATGTCAGCGTAACTGCATTGGCGGCGCCAGTAAGTCCGAGCAGAAGACCGACGGTGAGTGACAGGAGTTTAGTTTTCATGTGTAGTTCAGGGGTGACCGAGGTTTGTTTGTGCTCTCCTATTCAGGAATGTCTTGGAAACGGCCAAAACAAAAGGCGGTACAACGACCGCTTTTCTCCAAAATTACAAAGAGCGTATGAAATGAAGCCTATCATACTTTATATAACATGTCAATGTAACCTCTAGGGCCCCTCATGAGCTATAATGATGGTATATGAATATTGTGTATGCCCTTCTCGCCGGACTGCTTCCTGCCTTGCTATGGCTCATCTTTTGGCTACGTGAGGACAACCTCCATCCTGAACCTCGAAGTCTTGTTGCAGGAACATTCCTCTCAGGTATGGTCGTCGTAGTTATTGCAGTCTTTCTTGAAAAATACGCCGCGGACGTCATACTTGATGAAAAATACCGCTATATTGCATGGGCAGCCATAGAAGAGATTGTGAAATTTCTTGCAGTCGCTCTCATAGCACTCAAATCAAGGTACATGGACGAACCAGTTGACGCGATGATCTACTGCATCACAGTTGCGCTCGGCTTCGCAGCACTTGAAAACGCCCTTTTCATACTTTCACCTCTTGATACCGGAGACATTACTCGAAGTATCGTCACTGGAAACATGAGATTCATTGGTGCGACACTTGTCCATACAGTTTGTTCAGCTGCGGTAGGATTTATGATTGGACTCACGTTCTACAAAAACGCTTTTCTCAAAGCAATTTCACTTTTATTCGGAGTTATCCTCGCCATCGCATTGCATGCAGGCTTTAATTTGTCTATAATTAATGAAACGGTAACGAATACGCTTAAAGTTTTTGGCTGGGTCTGGCTGGCAGTAGTAATTCTCATCATCCTTTTCGAAGAAGTAAAAGGAATCATGCCAAAAAGCGGAGCGAGAGAGGCATAATTTATTAATAACTAAATCAGAAGCACATATACATAACTCACCATGGCAAAAGAAAAGAAATCATTTTTTGAGCGACTTACTGGAACTGTCCGAATGGATGAAAATCACGTGGAAAGCAAAGGATCACCAGATGATTCAAGAAATGTTGTTGCCTGGATGGATGAGGAAGAGAAAGACGGCGAATTAACCGTAGATGTCTACCAGACAAACGACATGATTGTTATAAAAGCCATGATTGCTGGTGTCAGACCAGAAGATCTCGACATAGCTATAACTCGAGACGTTGTAACTATCAAAGGAAGTAGGGAGGAAGAGAAAATTGCTCGAGATGACGACTATTTTATCCGTGAACTCTACTGGGGTTCGTTCTCTCGAAGCATCTCATTACCAGAAGAGATCGATGTTGATGAATCAGAAGCGATTGAAAAGCATGGACTCCTCATTCTCAAGCTTCCAAAACTCGACAAGAAAAGACAGTCAAAGCTTAAGGTCAAAACAATTTAATACTAAAAAGAAAAAGCGGCTCAAGTCCGTTTTTTCTTTTATAATAACACTGTTATTTTTTCTAAAACTGTGCCGAGAACCAGATTTGAACTGGTGACCCTTCCCTCTTCAGGGGAATGCTCTACCAACTGAGCTATCTCGGCATTATACTGCGTAACCTATTGCATCAAGTCTTGAAAGTTTTTCAGAAAACCCTGTGAGGCAGTCGTTGACTGCGTTGAGTCCGTCCCACCGATGCCAAGCGCACCTGTCATGAACTCGATGTACGGCTGAATGAAGTAAAATGCACCAATTGAAAGGCCGATTATGACAATCCAGTATACAGCTTTAATAGCCATACTGAATCTGTTTCCTCGACGAATAGACCTGAGAATCTCATTATTCTCCTCGGTCATCTTATAGGTTCTTTCAAGCAATGATCTCTCTTCAGGACTCATGAAAATGAGTATATCAGAAAGCTGGGAAAAATAAAGCTGCGCCACCTTCTTTTATCTATAACTCTTTTTTATATGACTCATGCTATGATTAACCAATGGGCTTAACAAAATTGGAAAATTTATTAATAGGAAAAAAGACTCAAGCTAAGAATACTCGTTTTTCTAAATGGCCATATTGGCTAAGGGGAGGTAGTATTGGAGCAACAGTAACCGCAGTTTTTGTTGGCATTTTTTATCTATGCGCATTAATCCCTAGTCCACCAGGAAGTGAACTTGGATTCGTATGCTTTTATCCGCTTTTGATTAGTCCAACGTATCCAGTTATGTTGTTGTTTAATAATTTATTCCCGGGGCTACCATTTGAATACTTGCCACTTATAAGTATACTAATCTGGTTTCTTACAGGATCGTTAATTGGTCAATTTATCGCAAAATTGAAATCTCATAGAAATTCAACAAAAAACTGAAGATGCAAAAGGTCTGGTATATTCTTAACAACTACCAAGTAATGAAGTGGTGCCCCCACCAGGAATCGAACCTGGATCTCCTCCTTAGGACGGAATCGTTCTATCCATTGAACTACAGGGGCATAAGATAAAAACCAGCTTTCGCCGGTCTTATCATACTATTTTATCCCAAGCGCATCAGCAAGCTCGCTTTCTTCAAACCCGATCATGATTTTACCATCGACATCGATAACAGGAACTCCGAGTTGACCTGTCTTGTCTACCATGATCTTTCTCTGTTCAAGATCGTGAGCGACATCATGTTCTGTGTACGCAACATTATGAGCAGCCATGTACTTCTTCGCTTCAAGGCAGAAATGGCAAGTAGGTGTTGAGTAGATAGTTACGTTTTTCATATGTTGTATATGTTAATTATAATTAATGCAATTCTAGCATATCTGAGAACTAATGGAACAGTCTATACCAGAATCCCCGCTCAGTTGTAGTTGTTGTAGCTGGTGCAGTAGAAGCTTGCGCATCGACAATAACTGCAACATACTCGTCTTCCTTTACTGCACGGAACTTGGTTCGTATTTCACTCTCGATACCCTGCTCTGTCTTTAGGTAATCAAGCGATGCGGCAAGATTCTTTTCACGAAGAGCAAGCTTTTCAAGCTCATTGCGCTCTTTTTCAAGATTCTCAGCGCTTAAGTGTGCTTTCTGATACACGCCCCAGACTCCTCTGAACAAAAGAACAAAAATAATGGCAAGAATAAGGAGTACTATCGGAGAATAGAGGATTTTTCGCAGCTGTTTTTTCTTCTGGAATTCAAGCATTGAAGTTTATTATCCATATAGTATACTATGCCTTACCTATGTTATTCCATAAAAATACAAAAAAGGCAGCGAACGTCCTTATGATAATAGTCGGGGTTTTGATCATTATCAGCATGACTCTCCTTTATTTGCCTTCTATCAGATAGTTCTCTAGTCTGATCTCATCATTTTGATGAAAACTTCCTGAGGAATATTGACGTTACCACGTCCGAGTTCCTTCATTTTTTTCTTTCCTTCCTTCTGCTTTTCCCACAATTTCATCTTTCGAGTTCGATCTCCTCCGTACATATGCTGAGTGACGTTTTTTTGCATTCCAGAAAGAGTTTCCGAAGCGATAATTCGTCCCTGAGCTTTTCCTTGGATCTTGAGGGTGAACATTTGACGTGGAAGCACCTTATGAAGCTTTTCTACGGATGCTTTTGCCTCTTCTTCAAGACGTCTTCGTGCAACGACACGAGTAAAGGCGATGACAGGTTCATCTGCAACAAGAATATCGAGACGGGCGACGTCAGCCTCCCTCATTTCACCGATTTCATATGACACAGAAGCATAACCAGAAGAAATGCTTTTTATTTCATCAAAAAAATTTCGCATAAGCTCTCGAAGTGGCATGACAAGCGAAATCGAGTTCCTGTTTTCTCCAAAGTTATCAGTAGAAGTGACTTCACCCTCATGATTGAAAACTGCTTGCATGATAACACCAAGATAATCTGGTGGAGTAATAATCTTCATATTCACAAGGGGCTCAAAAACTTTCTTCACTTCATGATCATCTGGAAAAAGTGCTGGAGAATACACAGTAATAGTTTTTCCATTCTTCATTTCGACATTGTAGGTGATGCTTGGTGTTGTAACGATCAAATTTAAATTGAATTCACGTCGAAGTCGCTCGGTGATAATTTCGAGATGGAGCATTCCGAGGAATCCGCAACGAAATCCTCTTCCAAGCGTTCCCGAGGCTTCTTCTTCGTGGGTAAACGAAGAATCAGAAAGACGAAGGCGTCCAAGAGCCATTCGAAGCGCATTAAAATCATCCTGACTTTCTGTATAGACCGAAGCCCAGACGACAGGACGAGGCGACATATATCCATGAAGCGCAGGCGTCGTATCGCGGATAGAAGCGACCGTATCTCCCACAGAAGCGATTCCCGGCTGCTTGATACCCGTAACGATGTAACCGATCTCTCCAGCGCTCAAGCTATCGGTCGGAGTATCATCAGGAGCAAAAATTCCCACTTCTAGAGCAGTGAATTTTTCATCAGAAATCTTAAAAAGAAGCTGGTCGTTCTTTTTTACAGAGCCGTTCATAACTCGGACGTACACGATCACGCCTTTATGGTTTGAATATTGAAAATCGAAAACGAGAGATCGGAATTCCTTTGTCATGTTTTCCTCAGGGGCCTTTGGTGCAGGAACGCGATCTATAACCTTATCAAGAAGATCAATAACTCCTTCCCCAGTTTTTCCAGAGACTTTCAACACGTCTTTTTCCTCGCAACCGAGAAGTTCGCAAACTTCGTTGATTACCTCAGAAACTCGTGCTAAAGGTGAGTCGATTTTTGAAACAACTGGAATGATTGTAAGGCCGGATTCGCGAGCCATATTGAGCGTGGTGAGTGTTTGAGCCTGCACACCCTGAGTCGCGTCTACAAGCAAAATTGAGCCTTCCACGGCCTTCAGAGCGCGCGAAACCTCATAAGAAAAGTCGATGTGTCCTGGGGTATCAATGAGATTCAAGATATATTCTTTTCCAGTTTCTGGGCCTGTAGTTTTCTTGAACTTCATACGCACTGGCTGCATCTTGATCGTGATGCCACGTTCTCGCTCAAGCTCCATACTGTCGAGCACCTGCTCCTGCATTTTTCGCTTCTCAATCGTATTCGTCAATTCAAGCATGCGGTCGGCAAGCGTTGATTTCCCATGGTCTATATGGGCGATAATGGAAAAGTTACGGATAAACTGGGGATTCATAAGGTAAAAGTCATACTAACAGATAAAGCTTCGAAACTAAAGGGTCTCTTGATCCGGCACGACGACATTTGATTTCCAGAACTTGTGATGGAGAGTTGCCCAAACCTCCTTGATTTCCCTGTTCTTGAGAATTATAAGAACAATAATTCCAGCAATTATTCCCACGATTCCCGCAAAAAATCCCTGGAAAAAGACTCCCCATGCCCTGTCGAGAGTAAAGAAAATATTGAAAAAACGCAGAGAAAGGAATGTCACATACCCCATAATAATCGAGGCGCAAAAGCTCTGGAAAAGGGTTGCGATGACTGGCTTGGTGAATCCAGGATAATCTTTCTCAAACATATGCCAATGAAGATATGTGTTGAAAAGCACACCAAGAGAATATGCGAGTGGAAGCACAAGTACGCTTGTACCAATCTGTCCAGAAACCTTGAGAAGATCTTGGAGAAAGAAAGCGAATGTCGGAAAAGCAAAGAACGCTTTTGTAAATGCATAACCAAGACCGGCAATAATAATAGCTGAAATGATATTCACAATAAGAGGCTTCTTTGTCTTTCCTTCAGCATAATATGCACGAATGAAAAGAAGAATGAGACTTTGTCCAATCACTGAAACGATGAATATTGCGAGTACGGCAGCAGTAAGCCTCGTATCGGCCCAATCGAACTGTCCGGCTCCATAGATTGTTCGGACGATCTGCGCCCGTAATACAATGAAAAGCACCATGATGGGAATTGACCAGAAGACGATATGTCGTGCAGAATCAATCATCTGACCGAGAAATTCGGTGCGGTTCTTTTCAACGAAAAATTTTGAAAGTGTCGGAAAGACAGCAGACGAGTAACTGACTCCAATGATGGAGAGTGGGACGGACTGCAGATTGAGTGCGAGATTGAAAATGGAGATTGACCCACCACTCATAAGTGAAGCGAGAGCAATCAAGAAAAAAGATGCGAGTTGGTTTGATGAAAGTGTCAGAGTTCGCGGTAGTGAGATGAGTACTACATTTTTAATATTTTTCCATTCAATATTGAAGTCGAGACGAGGAAAAGTCTCTTTATGAATGATGAACGGTACTTGGATGAGCATATGAAGCATCGCACCAATCACGACTCCCCATATCAAACCGTTTAAGCCGAGTGTAGGGTACAGGAATATGATTCCGATGATAATTCCAGCATTATAGACCACGGGACTCAATGCATATACGAGGAATCTTCGATGCATCTGGGTTATGCTTGAAAGAAAGTTTGACAAACCAAGGAAAATTGGAGAAAGAAGCAGAATCCGTGTAGCGGAAATCAATTCTGGTAATGATGGATCATTAACAAAGCCTGGTATAAGGAACTGTACTAGCCATGGGATAAAGAAATACGCTATAACGCTCGTGATAATGATCACAAGGAAAAAAGCTGAGAATACGCTGTCTATGAATTTTCTTCCTTTATCGGCATCATTATGGAAACGATCAATAAAGAACGGCACAAGTACCGAAGCTGAAACAACCGAAGCAATCGAAACGAATATCAAGTCAGGAATTCTGAATGCAGAATAATATATGTCGAGCATGTGCCCTGCTCCGAAGTTATACGCAAGGAGCTTATCACGAACAAGTCCGAGAATCTGGGACATCACAGCGAAGAACGCAAGAAGATACGCCGCCTCGTGGAGGCCGCGTATCTCTTTACCCATCATCTCGAAAAACTTTTTTACCATTATTTTTTAACCGCCTTCTCCTTTACCGGAAGATTCGTTCTCTTTTCAGGCTTGCTGTCTATAGGCGGCTGAGCGTCAGCGAACGGCGACTTGCCTGACTTGAGGTTTGAAATTATGAGTGCGACTTCCTCGCTATCAGGATTTGTCTCCGCAAGCTTTTCAAACTGCTCGAGCGCATCAGTTGTCTGTCCAAGTCGCGCATATGAGAGGCCGAGGAAGTACTGTGCGTTTGCATACTGACTGTTGAGTTCTACCGCCTTACCAAAAGCAGTTACAGCATCCTGGTAGCTTTTATTGTTATAGTGCAACAAACCGAGCTGGAAATAAATAAGGGGATTGTCCGGATTGATCTGACTTGCAACCTGTACTGAAGTTATCGCTTCTTTTATCTGTCCCTGGCTGACCTGAATCTGAGAAAGAAGGAAGATCGCTTCTATATAGTTTTGCTTGAGCTGAAGTGCTGTGCCAATATACTGCTGCGCCTCTGGAAACTTCTCCTGTGAAGCGTATATTCGTGCAAGACTGAGATAAAGTGCAGGATTATAGGGATTATTTTTGAGCGCATTTTCGTATGCGGTCTTTGTGTTCTCAAAAGCATTCTCAATCTTGAGAGACAAAGCGATTTCTGAAATGCGGGCTTCAGATACATAGTTGTAATAATTCATAGGATCGACAGCTACGGCACTTTTCGTATATCCGACAGCCTCCTCAACAAGCTTTGCAATCTGATTCACAGAAGCCTCGTCTGGAGTTTTTGCACCCTGCTGAGCCTGTGCTTGCAGCTGCTGAGAAAGCATGGTTATTTTTAATATATTGACCTCAGAAAGTGCTTGGTAGTAAATATCGCTCATATCCCAAGAAAGCGCTTTTTTGAAATTATCCTGAGCCTTATCAAGACCTTGTCCCTGCGGGAGATTGAGCGCAGTAATTCCTCCTTGGAAATATCCAAGTGCAACGGTCTTTTTGAGAAAAGCGAATCCCCAAACAGCACAAACAACAATAATGAGCGCGGCTAAAGCGGGAGCAAATTTACCAAACTTTGATCCACCTGCTGATTCGATTTTCTTCATTGATGCATATCCCTCTGAAATAAGTGATGAAATGAATAAGCCGGTTACTATGAACATGATAAATGAAACTGAGTGGGATGGGACATGAACGATAGAAGCAATCCAAAGGAAAAGTGCTGTAAAAAATGTCGATCCGATGAAAAAACGTGAGAAGTCATCTTTTGTCTTTACTAAGGATTTAAATCCAGCAAAACCAAGTACAACAAGGAATGCACACCAGAGCAAAAATCCGACGAAGCCAGTAGTTACTAGCGAAGACGGTATTACACCTGAACCATTATTGAACTCTGTATTCCAGAATACGCTTGAATTGATCGCTTGTGGCTTGAATTTGAGGTATTGAAGCACAAACCTATTTGGTCCTGATCCAAAAATAGGAGATTCCTTGAGAGTATCAGATGCAATATCAAGTGTATGCTGCCACGGTAGCGGAGGAACCTCAGCCTGTTCAATCTTGAGTGCGTTTATTACCGGTGCAGAGATGACATCACCCTTCCATGCAAAAACTCCTGCTATGAGCAGAATAATCACAGAAAGGACGGGCAATCTCTTTATGAAAACCGCTGACTTGCTGCCTGCGGTGACCGAAGTATTTGATGCAAATTGAGAATAGACGATAGCAAGCATAATAACTGCAACAACAGTCCAGATTGCTGATGAGTTTACGATAGCCAAAAAAGCTCCAGAAATAAGAAGAAGGACTGTCAGCAATGTTTTGAAAAGCCGATTAAGGGTTATGAATTGAAGACCTGTATATGATATAAGTCCAATCACACCAGCAAAGAGTGCGAGATCATTCCACTTTCCAACGAGTGTTGATGTAACGTACTGGAAGAGTCCGAAATTCAATGTTTCCGGACCACCAATAAACCTAATGACATGGAACAATGCGAGTACGAGAAAAGAAATGATTATGCCACCATAGACATAAAGTATACGATCTCTCTCCTTGTATGTCAGATAAATCGTGAGGAGGGCTGTAAGGAAAAATATGAGCGTCAGGCTCGCAGTCGTAAGCTCAAATCCTTGGCCAAAGAAAGATTTGAGAATGCTTGAGCTCAAGAATGTTGAAATAATTGTTGAAACAATAATACCGGCAGAAACAAAAACAAGTGGGTGCTTTGGAAACACAAGTGACTTCTGCTTAAAAGCAGAGATGAAATAAAGTATGCTTGAAATCAGCACACCAAAACTGATTACAACTGTTTTTGACATGTCGAGCGGAGCATATGAAGTCGGAAGAAAAACAAGTGGAGTAAGAATTATTGAAATAAGAAAAACTATGAAAGATATCTTTTCAAGGCTGTTTTTTTGTGGGGTTGAATCGCTTGAAGGCCTTTCAGAATGAGTAGAGATGATTGGTGTATCCATATATAAAAACTAAATTAATTTAAATCAACTTTTAATACTTTGGCTATAATTATAGCAAACAAAAAACCTCCTGTTAAGGAAGTTTTTTGATGTGACATATCGATAAGCCGAGTTCTGTATCTATGATCCGCCTTTAACAGCGACCATAGACGACAATCATTTATCTGGGAGATGGATCACTCCATCCCTCAAGCGGCACTCCAGAGAAGCATTGCTGCAACTCTGGCACGGCCTTGCACTGGGGTAAGGATTTTGCCGTTTCACTCCCACCAAAGGGATTCGTCACTGTTCTCACCTCGCGTCTCGCGACGGACGGGCGTTACCCGCTACCTTTCTGCTGTGCTTTTACACATAGCCAGTGCTCGGACTTTCCTCTATTGGCACTTTCGCACCAATAGCGACTGTCTGATATGTAGATAAATTATACCACGATAAAAAGAATGGTGCAAGTAATCTGGAGTGGCTCAACTAAGCCTCCTGTCCTGGCTTTTCTGCTGAGTCCTTTTTCTTTGCATGAGCATGGGAATCAACTTCGTAACTTGTATTTTGTGCTTCGAAAAAGTTCACAAGTTCATAAATATCAGTTGCGGTGCTCATCCATTTTGCAGGATTTGTAACATTGTAAAACTTTGGGAAACCAAGCTCCTCAAGTCTTCGGTCGGCAACATACTTTACATACTGATTCACATAATCTGCATTAAGTCCGAGAATCCCGTTTGGAAAAAGATCTTTATTGTAGTCCACCTCCTTGTTAACACCTTCGATGACAATATTTCGAATATCATCAGCAAACTCTGGAGTCAAAAGCTCTGGATTCTCTTCAAGAATATTTTGAATGAGATTCATTCCGAACTGAAGATGCAAACTCTCATCTCGAAGCACCCAGTTGATCATCGATCCGAAATTTCGAAGCTGCTTTCTCTGGCGGAATGAAAGCACGACCATGAATCCTGAATAGAACCAGATTCCTTCCATTACGATATTAGTCGCAACAAGGTTTCTGATAAAATCCTTCTTCCCTTCTACGGTTTCAACATCGAGGGATGATTCTGTCATCCTTCTCATATACTTGTTGATATAATCCTCTTTTGCCTTCATTGAAGGAACGTTGAGGTGATGGTCAAAAACCTTATCCCTGTCGAACGGAAATGTTTCAAGGACATATTCGAAAGCTACACAGTGGTTTGCCTCTTCCCACATCTGCTTTGCAAGATAAAGATGGCACTCTGGGGACTTGAGGTATGGATATACTCCAAGGGCAAGGGACCGGTTCACGATAAGCTCTGCTGGATTGAAAAATGCCATGAGAAATTCGACCGCATGTCGCTCGTCGTCAGTCATATTCTTCCAATCATCAAGATCTTCCTTGAGGGTTATCTCATGTGGGAACCAGGTATTTCGCACTGCCTGGTTATAAAGATCATACGCCCACTTATATTTAATTGGATGCAAACTTGTATCCTCAGGCGCAGCTTTTCCGATAAGCATATGTTTTATAGATTAAATTAATAAAGATGGCACTATTCTACTGGCACGCCTCGCACTGCGCAAGTTCTGATGGATCGACTGGACAAACCTTTGGCTTTGCTTTTTTTGCTGCAACTTGGATATTTGGATTGCTGCTTAATTGAGCCATGATGTCTTCTCGTGAAGGAGTTGTTGTAACTGGAGCTGTCGCTATTGGAGTAGCAGCCTTTGCTGGTTCAGGTATTTCCATTTTTCGAATATCCTCCTGAATTTTTACTGGGGTTATCGTTGCAGCAACAGCTACGGGAACTTTCTCAATAGCTGGCATATGCACTGGAGTCTGAATGACTGGCTGTGCTTCAAGAATAATCTCATCTTCTTTTCGTGTCGAAGCGACGGTCGAGAATCCTCTCTTACCCATCTTCTCGGCTTTATTGACCTTCGTAGTGCTTTGCTCAGCGGTATGACGAGGCTTCATATGCAAGTAGTAAGTCGACTTGAGTCCCTTCTTCCATGCTGTTGTATAGATGGCCATCGTTTCGTCGATATCTCTTGTCTCAAGATACATGTTTCGAGAAAGAGCTTGGTCAACCCATTTCTGAGCTCGGGCAGCAACTTCTACATACGCGTAAGGTGAAGTTGTAAATGCTGTCTTGTAAATATCTTTTGTATGCTGAGGAATGTGTGAAATCGAAGAAATATCGCCTTGATTTTCGATGATTGCTTCTCGGACCTTTTCCCAGATTCCCATATTTTTCAAATCCTTAACAAGGTTATGGTTGATATCCATGTACTTTCCTGAAATCTTATTTCGAGAAAAGACCTGTGCAAATCGTGCATCAATTCCTGGAGTCGTTCCTACCACGAGCCCGATATTTGCATTCGGAGCAACGGCCATAAGCGTAGCATTTCGCATTCCCTTCTTTACTT
>Ga0075163_10007913_pt1 | contig 14030 bp, 11 predicted proteins | sample JI1023141ADNA_FD_71478 | JGI IMG/M metagenome (GOLD analysis project Ga0075163, IMG submission 71478) | Wastewater effluent complex algal communities from Wisconsin, to seasonally profile nutrient transformation and Carbon sequestration -... | ecosystem: Engineered > WWTP > Effluent > Algae...
GCGGTCCCGGCGGACGGTGACGACAGGCACCAGCGCTGGTCGATCGAGGACGCCGGCGGCCGCTTCGGATACATCATCAACAGCCTCAACGGCGACGTGATCGGCGTCCGCGACGGCGATCCGGATCCGGTGCTGGTCTCGGTGCCGAAGAACCCCGGCGACGAGCGGCAGATGTGGACGCTCGAGGTCGTGGCCAACAGCGTGTTTCGCATCAAGAACCGGGCCATCGACAAGGTGATGGACATTTTTAATGGTGACACCGCCGACGGCGCGCGGATGATCGCGTTCCCGATCAATGACCCGCCGACGGGCAACCAGACGTGGAGCTACGTCGAGGCGCCCAGGCTGGCGCCGGCGCCCGATCCGACGCCCGCGCCCGATCCGACGCCCGCGCCCGATCCGACGCCCGCGCCCGATCCGGCGCCTGCGCCTGCGCCCGGGCCGGGGCCGGGGCTCCCGCTCGCGGCGTACGTCTCGGCGATCCTCAACGTGTCCGACGTCGCCGGCAGCGTGCGTCGGTTCCGGGTGCTCGGCTGGGAGATCGGATACACCATCACGGCCGACGGAGAGGTCAAGACCGGCGACCCCGACGACGGCGTGATCTTCGGGCTCGTCAAGCTCGGCTACTCCTGGCTGTTCCTCAACCAGCGCGGGCAGGGCCTGCACACCGGTGCGGTCGCGCCGGGCAGCGGTGACGAGGCCGGCGCGACCTGGCAGACATGGTGGGTCGGCCCGCAGGAGCTGGAGCGCCTGCACGCGCGTGCCGGGGACGCGGACTTCACCGTGATCAGCGCGCCGGAGGACAAGCCGTGGGGTCAGCGCGAGCTGCGGCTCGCGCACTACGACGGCCACGTGTTCCGCGTGTGCTCGCCGCTGAGCGGCGGCGAGACGCCGCTGTTCCTCACCCCGATCCTGAACGTCCGCGACGTCGCGGGCAGCGTCGGCTTCTTCACGAAGCTCGGCTGGGAGCTCGAGTACGCGTATACCGCGGACGGCCAGTACGTCGCGCAGGGCGACCTGCCCGGTGGGAGCACGTTCGCGTGCGTCAAGGCCGGCTATGGCCGGATCTTCCTGTCTCTCAATAGCCAGGGGATCCGCGACGGCAAGCCGGCGCTCCCCGGCAGCGGCGACGATGTCGGCGCGACCTGGCAGGCCTGGTGGGTCGGCCCGGGCTCGGCGCTCCGCGAGATCTTCCAGCGCGCCCAGGCGGCCGGGATCACCGTGGTCTCCCCGCCGGAGCCCGGCTTCGGCGGCCAGCTCGAGCTGCGGATCGCCCACCCTGACGGTCACGTGATCCGCGTGACCTCCTCGCCGCTGGGTTGATCCGCTCGAAGATTCGGCGGTGGAGCGACCGCGGGCCGCCCCACCCTCGACATCGGGTCGGCCTCAGTTCAGCGGACCGAACCCGTACGTCACCGAATAATCGACGCACGCGTTCTCCGGCGCCTGGTCGAGCCGGACGTAGAAGTCGGCCGTCTCGTTCTGGCTGCCCATACAATTGAACTGGAACGTCAGGTCGCCGTCGCTGCAGCAGCCCGGGCGGCCGTCGGGCGAGTCCTCGCCCGGCGCCATGTCCGGGCACAGGAACTGCGGCTCGCCCTGGTCGCACTCCGCGAACACGCACAGCCGCACCGTGTCGCTCGCCATCAGCGTGTGCGACACGAACGGGTTCTCGAAGCCGCAGCCCATGCCGTCGATGCCGCGGTAGACGAACCAGTCGACGTCGTCCACCCCGTCGAGCACGCCCATGAGCGTGCTGTCCTCGGCCTGGCAGGTCTGGTCGCCGAGGTCGACCGCGTCGTCCTCGGTCTCGTTCGGCTCCTCGCCGGGGTCCTCGCAGACGTTCGCGCCGGTCGTCGTGTCGGGGCCGGTCGTGCCGTCCGTCGTCGTCATGTCGACGCCGGTCGTCGTATCGACGCCGGTCGTCGTCATGTCGACCGCCGTCGTCGTCGCGTCGACCTCGGTCGTCGCGCTGGTCGGGTCGACCGAGTCGGAGACGCTGTTGCTGCCGCCGCCCTCGCACTCGCACACCCCGAACGACTTGCCGTCGACGGCGCACACCTGCGCCCCGTCGCTGCCGTCCTTGCAGGCACACGCGACGCTCTGGCCGGGGGTGCAGTTCTGCGGCTCGGAGTCGGAGACGCCCGGGTCGGTCGTCGGCTGGTCGCCGGTCGTGCCGGTGCTGCTGCCGGATTCGGTGTCGCCGGCGCTCGCGGTGGCGTCGTCCGTCTTGCCGCAGGCGGCGAGGAGGATCGTGGAGAGCAAGCCAGGGAGAATTGGATAGAGAAGTCGCATCATCGAGCGATGTATCACGACGCGCTGTGCTCCGCGAGCACCTCGCGACTGCCCCGCATATGCTGACGTCGCGACACAGAACTACACACGCAGGGGGCGATCCCCCCCCGCCGCGGGCGATGGAGGTATATTCCCATCCTAAAAAAAGGGAGGAAGAATGATCGCCTCGGAGCAAGCCAATCTTTCGCGCTGGACCGGTGAAGGATTCGAAATCTGGTTCTTTGTCGTCCTCTTGCCCGCCAGCGGCGAGGGCCCGACGCGCCGCGAGAGCGCGGCCCTGTGGGTCCGCATGACCCGCTTCGCCGACGGACCCGACCGCGACGCCCGCGTCTGGGCCGTGGTGTCCGCCGCGGGCTCCACCGCGGGCGCCACCGCGGGCTCCACCGCGAGCTCGGTGACCGCCGAGCGCGACATCTTGCCGCTCGCGGCGCTCACGGTCGAGGGCGGCGACACGGACGGCGCCCTGCGGCTGCGCGTCGGCGAGGCCGAGCTCGGCCACGGGCGGGCCCACGGGCGCTGCGGTTCCATTCGCTGGTCTTTTACATACACAGCGGACAGCTCGCCGGTGACGCGCCTGCCGCGGTTGCCGGCCTTCGTCCCGCTCGGCACCCATTCGCTGCACCCCCACGCCGGGGCGCCGGTGGGAGGATGGATGGAGGTCGATGGCCGGCGCGTCGACCTCGACGGCGGCCTGCTGACGCAGATGCACCTGTGGGGGACCCGGCGCGTCGAGTGGCTGCGCTGGCTGTGGGTGCCGCGCTTCGTCGGCGGGGGCTCGCTCGAGCTGACCGCGGTCGCGCCGCGGGCCGGGGCGCGGCACATATGCGCGTTGTGGGTCGCGCTGGGCGACGGTCCGGGCGCCGAGGTCGTCGATCATACCGGCCTCCTCCGCGCACTGCGATCCCGCGTGCATTCGGTCCGTCCGGGGGTGCTGCACCACGTCACCGCGGCGCCGGGCGGGCGCCGGCTGGTGCTGCGGGCCTGGGCCCCGGCCGCGAGCTTCGCCGGCTGGAACTACCGACAAATCGGCGGCGGCGACCTCCACGTCGCGCAATCCGACCTCGCCCATTGCGAGCTCGAGATCTATCGCCGCACCGGGCTCGGCTGGCGGCCCGAGCGGCGGCTGCGATCGACCTGCGCCGCGCTCGAGGTCCACGGGCCCGACGACTTCGCCGAGTTCGCGTACGTGCCCTGGGCCGCGCGCGAGGCCCGGGCGCCGCGCAATGCACCGACCTCGACGCCCGCACCCGGGGCGCCGCCGGGGCCGGGCACCTGGATCGACACGCCGAGGCCGCCGCGGATCGTCGCGCTCGGCCTGACGTACCGCGCCCACGCCAGCGAGACGGCGAGCGCCCCCGATCCGCTGGTGTTCTCGATCGACCCCGCGGCGTGGACCACCGGCGACGGCGAGCTGCTGCGGCCCTCGTCGGCGCGGCTGCTCGCGGCGGCGACGGCCCTCGATCCCGGGCTCGCCACGGCGCTCGCGGACTTCGGCTTCATGCCGGCGATGCTCGACTACGAGGTCGAGCTCGGGCTGGTCCTCCTCGACGGCCTCGACGACCCCCGCCGGCTCGACGCCATGGCCGCCGGGCGCGTCGCGTGGGTGGTCGCCAACGACGTGACCGCGCGCAGCCTGCAGATCCTCGGCGAGGGTCAGCGCGATCGCCTGGCCTACTGGAGCGCCAGCAAGTCGCTCCCGGGCTTCGCGCCGACCACCGCGCGCGCGTGGCTGCCCGCGCGCCTCGACCTCGACGCCTGGCCCGCGCTGCGCCTGCAGACGTGGGTCAATGGCGTGCTCCGCCAGGACTCCGCCCTCGCGCTGCTGCTGGAGACCCCGCGGCAGATGTTGACGCGCGTGCTCGCGGCCACCGGACCCCTGCCCCCGAACACCCTGCTGCTGACCGGCACGCCGGCAGGCGTCGCGTTCGCGGTGCCGGCCTGGAAGCGTGCGCTCGGCGAGCGCCTGCTGGACCGCGTGGGCAAGCTGCGGGCGGCCCTCGGCGGCTTCGCGGCGACGACGAGGTTCCTGCGCCCGGGCGACATCGTCGCCGTCCGCGGCGGGTTCCTGGGCGGTTTCGTGCGCGCGGTGAACAGCGAGGATTGAGTCACACGAGCGAGGCAGGCGGCGCCGCCGTCGCCGTGCGACACTGCGGTCGATGTCGTCTGCCGACGCGCGCACGCACGTCGATCACACCGACTTCTACCGCAGCATCCTGCTGTTCGCGGCGGTCGCGGTGCCGGCCTTCGGCCTGGTCGAGTGGGACATCGTCGCCCACGACTCCTTCGCCGTGCGCCTCGTCTTCATGGTCGCGGCGCTCGTGCCCGCCGTCGCCTCGCGCTGGTCGGCGCCGCTGCGCCGCCACCTCCGGCTCGTCATCCTGGCCCTCTGTTACGCGCTGTTCGCCTGGTTCTGCTACGTGGCGTTTCGTCACAACATGAACCACGAGGACATCGTCGGGCTGCTGCCGATCGTCTGCGGCGCCGCGATGATCGCCCGCCGGACCGGCGAGATCGTCGTCCTGCTCGCGTTCATCAGCGTGGTGCTCGCCGTCGCCTATCACCTCCTCGACGCGCCGAAGCTCCCGTTCAGCGTCCCGTTCGCCGTGTTCGCCGTGTTCGCCGCGGCGCTGGGGTGGATGAGCGTGTGGCGGACCCGCCTCGAGGACGCGCTGCAGGTCGCCAACGCCACGCTCGAGGCGCGCGTCACCGAGCGCACCGCGCTGCTCGAGCGCGAAGTGGCCGAGCGCGAGGTGGCAGAGCGGCGCTCCAACGCCGCCAGCGAGGCCAAGTCGCGCTTCCTCGCCAACATGAGCCACGAGCTGCGGACCCCGCTCAACGCGGTGATCGGCTACACCGAGCTGGTCGAGCAGGAGCTCGCCGACTCCGACCAGGCGCACCACTGCGAGGACCTCGAGAAGGTCGGCCGCGCGGCCCGGCACCTGCTGACGATCATCGATAACATCCTCGACCTGTCGCGCATCGAGGCCGGGTCGCGTCCGCTGAGCCGCGAGTCGGTGGCGTTGCCCGCGGTCGTCGACGACGCGGTCGTGCTGGTCCGGCCGGCGATCGACGCCCACCGCGACCGGATCGCGATCGAGGTCCCGGAGCTCGCGGTCGTCGCGGATCGCGGGGCGCTCGTCCGCGTGCTCGTGCACCTGCTCGCCAACGCGGCGAAGTTCACCCGCGACGGCGCGATCACCATCACGGCGACGCGGACCGGCGACGCGGTCGAGCTCGCGGTCCGCGACACCGGGATCGGGATCCCCGAGGCCGCACGTCCCCACATCTTCGAACGCTTCACCCTCGCCGACGACAGCTCGACCCGCCTCCACGGCGGCGTGGGCCTCGGCCTGGCGATCTGCAAGGAGCTCGTCCTGCGCATGGACGGCGCGATCTCGGTCGCCAGCGCGGTCGGCGAGGGCAGCACATTCACGATCCGCCTCCCAGCCGCCTGAGCCGCCTGGGCCGCAATGTGCTCCCCGGGCCCGACGCTGGCCGACCGCGTCATGGCGCGATTCGGGGGCGCGCTCGCGCGCGTCGAGCCGCTCGCCGCGAGGTCCTGACCCGGGCCGGCGGTGACTGCGGAGCGCGCCGTGTCGCCGACCGGGCCGACCCGCCGGAGGCGCCCGGCCCCGCCCCCGTCCCCGCCGCGCCGCCGCGCCGCCGCTCTGCTACGTCCGCGGCAGGAGGAGCGCGATGACCAGTTCGAACGATGTGCGGCGGGTGAACCCGGAGGACGCGGCGGTCGATGTCGACGCCGCCGCCCTGCAGGATCAGGTGAAGGCGGACGCGAATGCGCTGCGAGAGTCGGCGCGGCGCGTCGAATCCTCGGTGCCCGCGAGCGGCGAGGCGGCGACGGACCCGGACGGCGCGGCGACGCAGGAGCAGGTGCGCGCCGACCACGACGCCCTCCAGGCCCAGGCCCGGCGCATCGCCGACTCGGTGCCCCCGAACGGCGAGCCGGCGACCGACCCGAGCGCCGCGGCGATCCAGGATCAGGTGAAGGCCGACCACGACGCCCTCGCGGCCCAGGCCCGGCGCGTCGAATCCTCGGTGCCCGCCGACGTGCGCGACACGCCGGTGCAGCCGGCCGACGACGCGACCACCTAACTCTTCGGGTGCGGCCCGCAGCGCGAGCGCAGCGCCTCGCGCTCGGCGGGCTCGAGCACCTTCACCGGATGGCTCGGCGCGCCGGTCTCGCGCGCGAAGAACGGATGCGGCCAGGTGCGCCCCATGAGGCGCCAGCCGAGGACCTTGCGAATGGCGCGCAGCAGCAGGCCGAGCTGAAGCCCGGTCGAGCCCGGCGGCGCCCCGCCGACCGCGAACTTGCCCATGATCGCGCCGCTCGCGGGACCGAAGTACGCGTCGGGACCGCGGCCACCGTCGCCCCGAAAGACCTCCGCGACGATACCGACGAACGGGATGCCCGGGCCGACCGTGTTGCCGAGCGGCGTGTCGCAACAACCCGCGTACCAGCGGTGGAGCCCCCGGGGCGTGAGCCGGACCCCGACGATATGCTCGTCGCCGCGGTGAAACCGGAGCCTCGCGGGCGCGACCTGGACGATGTCGGTGCCGCCATGCGCGTCGAGGAGGTCCGGGCGGCCGAGGTAATGGGCGAACGCCTGACAATCGTCACAATAACAGACGACGCGGTTCACGTTCGCGGGCGAGGCGTCCGCCACCCGGCCCTCGACGTTCCCGCAGCGACAGCGAAGCTCGGCGTCCTGGCTCATGCGCGCCCGTGTATCACAGACATCTCGATCATGAAAAGCCCGGGTGACCGTAAGCGCGCCCGCCCGGCCCGCCGGCCTCGTCTGGACACCCGGCGCTCGCCGGGAGGACACTCGCTGGCGATGATGACGCGCAATTACCTCGCATATTGGACGATCGCGGCCCTCGGCGCCTGCGGCGGCGGCGGTGAGACCGACACCGGCACCGCCACCGGCACCGATACCAACACCCCCAGCACCGGCGCGCTCGCCACGACGGGCACCCCCGTCACGACGTCCGGCGACGTGCCCACCACCGACCCGACCACCAGCGACGGCTCCGCGACCGCCACCAGCGTCAGCAGCGGCCCGGACCAGACCACGACGAGCCCGGCCACCAGCGAGCCCGACACCACCACGAGCACGAGCGACGGCAGCAGCTCCGGGACCAGCAGCGGCGGCGGCTCGAGCACCACCGGCCCGGGCTGCGGCGCGTGCGACGAGCCGAACCAGCAGTGCATCGAGGGCCAGTGCGTGACCAGCTGTCAGGGCCAGGACCCGGACCCCTGCGGGCCGGCGCAGGTGTGCGACGTCATCAGCGGCGAGTGCAAGGATCCGGGCGACGCGTGCGTCCTGGACGGCCCGTCGGCCGCCTGCGGCGCGTGCACCTGCGGACCCGGGACCGTGTGCGACGGCGTCGACACCTGCCTCCCGATCTCGCCGTGCGCCGCGGTCGAGTGCACGCAGGCGGGCGCGTGCTGGGGCATCCAGTGCAGCTGCGAGCGCGCCAAGGACTGCAGCGACCCCGCGATCGAGCTGCTCAACGGCCCGTTCTCGAAGGAGATCGGCGGGCTCGACTTCGCGGACGACTGCACCGCGTGGATGGTCACGCTGCGCAGCGGCACCGACTATCTGCGCCGGCTCAAGCCCGACGGCACGCTCAGCGAATGGGCGGGCGTCGCCAACCTCAACATGGGCGAGGTCAAGGTCCTGCGCAGCCTGACGATCCCGCAGCTCACGATCCCGTTCCCGATCGGCGACGTCGACGCCGTCGACCCGCCGCCCCCGGCCCCGATCGAGGGCCTCGGCGAGGTCGCGATCACGTACACCTGCTGCGCCCAGTGCGGGTGCCAGGCCGACCCGCCGCAGGGCGTCGCGCGCCTGATCGAGGAGGACCTGGCCAAGCCGCTCCCGATCGTCATCGTCGCCAAGGTCACCCAGGGCACCGGCCCGTTCGGCGACAAGGGCGCAGACGCGGGCCCCCAAGGCCTGACCTGGGGCGTCGACCGCGTGCTGTATGTCGGCTAGTCGACGGCGCGGGCCATCTAGTTGAAATGACTAAGTTTAGTTAAGGGCGTTCGCGCTCGTGCCGTGCCCGTGACGCGGGTCGTCGAGCAGGTCGATCGCGGTCTTGAGCGCGCTGGGCGCGAGGTGCAGGTAGCGGTCGGTGGTGCTCGAGTGGACGTGCCCCGCGAGCTCCTTGATCGCCTTGGGGGTCGCCCCCCGAAGTGCCAGCCGCGAACAGAAGGTGTGCCGCAGAATGTGGGGTCCCTTCTTCGCCAGTCCGGCCGCTTGCTGGGCCCGGTAGAGCCAGCAGTCGACCACCCGCTTGCTCGCGGGCGTGCCGTCGTCGCGCAGGATGACCCGCGCCTCGGGGCCGCGCTGTGTCTTCGCCATCTCCGACAGTGCCACCCGCAGCCGTGAGGTCATGACGACCTGCCGCGTGCGGTTGCCCTTCGGCGTGCCGATGTGCCCGGCCCACTCGTTCTCCTCGACGTTGATGACGCCACGTCGTAGGTCGCAGTGCTTGAGCTTGAGCGCGACGATCTCACCGCCGCGCAGCCCGGCGTCACCGCCGAGCAGCACCACCAGCAGGCAGCGCAGGTCCGACGCCGCCGCCGCGCGCACCAGCCGATCGTAGGCCGCGTCCTCGTAGTAGTCGAACCGCTGCTCCTGCTTCTTCAGCATGCGGATCGTCGGCACCGACTCGATCACCTTCCACTCCATCGCCGCCTTGAGCACGGTCGACAGCAGCGTGAGCATGTTGTTGACGCTCGCCGGCGCATGGTCGGCGAAGGCCGCCTTGAGCCGCTGCACGTCGGTCTCGGTAATCGCGTCCAGCGCCTTCGCGCCGAGGACCGGCACGAGGTAGCTGCGGATGAGGATCTTCTTGTTTTCGATCGTGCTCGGCTTGAGCCGGTTGGCGACCGCGTACTCGGTGATGAAGCGCTGGCAGAACTCGGCCAGCGTCGGCATCCTCGGCGGCTCCGGCTTCTCCTCCTGTTGCTCGTGCCCGTGCAGGATCAGCCAGCGCTCTCGCTCGTGCGCCCACTTGAGAGCGCCCGAGCGGCTCGTCGCGCCGGGGATCTTCGCTCGCTCGCGGATCTTGCGTCCGTCGAGCAGCTTGACGTGAATGTCGGCCTGCCAGGTCACGGTGTTGGTCTCGCTGTAGACTCTCTCTCGGATCTTGACGCTCATGAATTCCTCCATGAACGCCGCTCTGAACCGTCCCGCAGCCACATTAGCACGTTTTCGCGCATGAAGTACAGCCGCCGACCGACCCGCACGGACCCCGGCAGCTGCCCGCGGTAGACCCGGTCGTACACGGCGCGCCGTGTGCAGTGCAGCCACCGCGCCAGTTCGTCCGCCGTCATCAGCGGCGAGACGGCGTTTGCGGTCTCATTCAGCTTCCCTTGGCCCATCGCTTCCTCCTCCCTGTTCCCATCATGCTCAGCCTACCGACTCGACTTTCACCCGTCAGCGGGAGAGATCGCCCGGCGCGATCCCTTCAGCCTCGGCCGCGCCGGCGATCCGGTGGAGATCACGCTGGCGGTGCTGGTCGAGGCTCGCCGACCGCGCCGCGGCATCGCGGAGAATAGCTCCGTGCTGGGCTCGTCTTCAGCGAGCGCTGCCTGGGAGATTCCAGACGAGTGTTCGGTTACGGCGACTGAACTTGCAACGGCACGGGATCTGTTCGGGTGGTGCATAATTGGTCGGGATGCGTGACCCCTCACTGGGGTCAACTACTACCCAGCAGATAACTCAATGCGACAGCCGTCGCGCCGATGCCGACGACACCCAGGGCGATAAAGAGGTACCCAAGAGCCCTTCCGAAGCCGCTCGTATGGCCGCAGCGCCATGCCGCCCTCGGTTACACCGAGGGTGATGCGGGCAAATGTATAGATATCCATGGCGGTGTTCTCCAGCGACGTACAGGGGTCAGGCGGCCTTGCCGCCGCTGATGGACGAGGCGACGCGGTGTCGCCGAGGTGCTGCCGAGAAATCGTGCGGAGCTGCCGGCGCTCCATGATCAAACTCTCTGCTTGCCACGCGCGCTTGTCAGCTCCGGTGGTTTGTGATGCTGTAGTGCCTTGCGAGCATGCTTCCAGATTGAGGGTGCCGCGCCGCTCCGGGTGGATGCTCAGGCCGCCCCGCCAATCGCGTATCGCGACCACGTGGCCGCCGCACACGATCGCCAGCGCGGGACGCTCGAGGAGCAGGGGCACGACGTCCCAACCCACATCGCGCAAGAGGATCGCCTCGGTTCGGGCGTCGATGTACTCGACGGCGAAGTTGTGGAAGACGGACAGCTCGTTGTGGCCCTGCGCGAACTGAGCGTCGACCTTGCGCATGAGCGCCTGCACGACCTGGGCGTCGGTCTGGGCGTCCAGGAGCCGCTGCGCGGCAGTGACGTCGTCGTAGGCCAGGAAGTCCGCAGGGATGTCCGGGCGCTCGCCGCTCTCCGCCCCGCGTCGGGCCAGCGTCTTCAAGACGAGCGCGTCGTTCTCGGCGCGGTGACGCTGCATGAACCCGTGGACATGCTCGGGCGGAAAGGACGGCGGGAGCGTCGCGCGCCAGCGGGCGAGGAACCGATCGATGTCGTCCACGTGCATGTCGGAAACTCCCTGGATCACCACATGCGCCCGCGGTGGGCGTCGACGAACTCGACCCATTTGCGGGCGGCGGGGCTCACGGCGATCCCCGTGGCCTCGACCTCGGGCCGCTGGATCGGCCAGTCGTGCGGAGCGTGCTCGCCCATGAACAGGTCCATCGCGGGGTTGAGGCGGTCTGCGGGCGCGAGGCCGCTCAGTCGGGCGCGGACGTACTTGCGCATAGACACGTCGTACTCGCGGGCGAGCGCGGCGAGGCCGGGCTTGTCGCGGTTCTCGGCCAGGTGCTTGACGCGCTGGCCCATGATCTGCGGATCGACCGCGGACAGAGAGGCGCGGTCACCCATTTCGAGGCGGTTCGCGCTCAGGGCGATCAGCGTGCCGCCGGAGATCGCCAGATACGGGACGACGGCGGTGGAGTCATTAAAATGACGGAGTGCGATGGCGATGAGCACGCACGCGGTGATGCAGCCGCCGAGCGTGTGCAGGACGATCGTCACGCGGTTGTCAGGCAGATGCTCCATCGCCGCGAGCACGCCCTCGGCCGTCTCGATGTCGATGAACGGCGTGACAATCGGGATGATGCCGGGGCGCTGCGCCGCTCTGACCGAGGTGCGACGTTGGCCGAGGAAGCTGACGGCGCCGAGGAGCGCGGCACCGGCCGCGAGACCGGTGAGGATGGCGGTCTTGTTGGCCATGGTCAGCCCGCCAGCCGCGCGGGGATCGGCGCGGTGGGTGGAATGTTTGTTCACCGCGGCGAGCACGACCGCGGTGGCATCGATGGCGCCGATGCCCGCGAGGACATACGGGGCCCACTTGAGGATCGTGGCGAGGCCCCTCGCGGCCTCGTTGGCGCCGTCGGCGATTTGGCCGGCGGTTTCGACGACCTTGTCGGCGGCGGACTCAACCGTCGTGTAGAGCCTGGCGAGCTGGTTGTTGCGGAGGAAGTCGACGTTCCAGGTGCGGACGGCGTTCGCCCAGCTCACGCGGTCCCATTCCGCGTCGTCGGCCGGATCGTCGTAGATGCCGCCGTCGTGGGTCGCGCCCTGGTCGTCGATGAGCAGCATGACAGGTGGCAGGCCGTTGTCCTGCGGGAGCACGAGCGGCCAGGGCTCACGAAAGTCGTCGGTGCGCAGGTGCCATTTGGGGTGCATTCGAGACAGAAGACCCTCCTTACGGATCGCGTCGCCGAATCGCGCCTCCTTGTCGGCGTTGGCCTTGTCGATGCCCTCCGGGGTCGCCGAGCTGTAGACGGCGTTGAGGATGAGGAGCGCTTCCCACTTGCGGGCGTCGAGCGCGTCCATGGGCAGGACCGACAGTTCGTAGACTTTCTTCGCGAGGACCGCGCTGTCCTTGTTGTCAGCCATGGTCGCGCTCCCGGGGGATGGGTGAGTCGATGTTGGTGATTGGCGGGAGCGATGGGCGGCGTGGAGGTTCGTCGTCGTCGATGCCTGTCTCGAGGTCGTCGTCGTCGCGGTCCTCGTCGGCGAATTGCCGCACACGTGCCTGTGCGGCGGCCTCGTCGGCGCGGGCGAGGCGGATCGGGCGCTGCTGCTGCGCTTTTACGGCGCACGCTTCGACAAGCGGTGGTGCGGTGATGGCGGGGACTGTCGCCGCAGGGGCGGAGCCGAGTGATGGCGACGATGGGGGCGTGCGAGCGGCACGGTGCGACACAGTCGACTCGCTGTTCGCTGCGTTGCTTGGCGCGGTGCTCACGGCGAATGCGGGCGCTGCCGCGGTAGGCAGGGCAACCGGCGAGGCGTCCAGAGCCGCTGCTTTGGGCGTCGCGGCGCGCGGAGGCGCAGCGAACGTGGGGCGGTTCGGCAGGTGGCTCTGCCTGGCTTCCTGCGCGGCCGCGACCGCCAGCATGCCCACGGTCTGCCCCAGATCCGCGACGATCGTGGTCAGATTCGCGATGTGGTCGGCGACGTCCTCGTTCGCCTCGCGTTGCAGCTTCGCCTGCTCGATCAGCGCTGCGCGCAGTTCTTGGTCGGCCTCGCGCTGCGGTGCCTGGGCGAGGTGCTCGGTGCGGCTCGAGGCCAGTTCGGTGCGGTGCTCCGCGAGAACCTCGCGGAGCACCTCGGCCGCCCGGGCAGTGTCGGCGTCGCTGCGAGCGCGCAACTCCTCGCGGTGTTCCTGGAGGACCCCGCGGACGAGCTCGGCCGTCCGGGCGGCGTCGGCCTCGCTGCGGGTGTGAAGCTCCTCGCGGTGTTGGTGGAGGAGCGCCGCGAGGGCGGCACGGTGGTCGGCGTGGAGCTTCTCGAGGCGCGCGGCCTCCTGTTGCGCGTAGGTGTCGAACATTGCGGCGAGAGTCGCGGCCGCCTCCTGCGTGCTCACGGCGGCCTCCGCGTCGACGGCGGGTGCGGTGCGGCCCGTGGTCGGTGTGGCGGCGGTTTCGGTCGCGACTGGTTCCGGTGCGGGTGGGCGTGCGTTCCCGCCGTGGACCAGGCCGAGCCGTGGCGGTGGCGTCGGGGGTGGGAGCTTGAGTGTCGAGCTGCTGATCGTCGGAGCGGGCGGCGGCGCCGGCCTGGCCTCCTCCGGGACCGGGGTCGCTCGCGGCGGCCGTGGCGGTGGCTCGCCCATGAGGGATGCCCCCTCGCCGGCGGACGCGACGGGGACGCCGAGGACCGCGTTCACGTCGCCGAAGATCGGGACCACGCGGCCACCGACTGCCATGAATGCCTGCGGCTCGCGCGAGCCCGTGACACGCGGGTCGCTCGCGGGGTCGAAGGCAACAGGTGGCGGCGGCGCGGGTGGCGGATCGGGCACGCGCGCGTCGGCCACCGTCGCGGGGTCCGGCGCGGCCCCGCGTTGACGGCGATGGGCTCGCAGGCTTTGGAAGGCGCACGCGCCTCTATGCAGACGATGGACCAGGAGATCGTAGTCGATGGACATATGCATCCTTTCACGCGCAGCGCCGGACGCCGCGCAGGCCGACCGCGGAGCGCTCCGCGACGATAGTGTAGGTGCCAGGATTGATGATGACGAGGGGCGCTCGTGGGGTGGTATGCAGGCCGTAGCTCGCGGGCTCGCCCGCGCGTTGCCGGGTGATCTGCAGGCAGCCGCGCAGGAGCACGAGCGCGACGCACTCGCCGGGTTCGAGGACCTCCACGCAGAACTCGCCGCGGGCCATGAC
>Ga0075163_10007914_pt1 | contig 14028 bp, 9 predicted proteins | sample JI1023141ADNA_FD_71478 | JGI IMG/M metagenome (GOLD analysis project Ga0075163, IMG submission 71478) | Wastewater effluent complex algal communities from Wisconsin, to seasonally profile nutrient transformation and Carbon sequestration -... | ecosystem: Engineered > WWTP > Effluent > Algae...
TGTTTCATGTCAGGCCTCGGAACCGACGGGCTGCCGTCATCCGTATCGGCGTCACATCACAATTGGATGACAGCGATGGTGCTTACATGTCGCGGACTGGAGGTTGGACGTCAGTCGCCGCAAGCCGTGGCAGAAATGTCAGACGCCGGCCTCGCGAACGAGGCCGGCGCTCAACCTCAGAAGTCGGTCGACAGGCTGACCGATAGCGTCTGGCCGCGCGGATACCGGTCCGCGAAGGTGCGATCGGTGCCAAACGTGCGGTATTCTTCGTGAACTTCCCCGGTCAAGTTGCGGCCGCTGAGACCGAGCGTCACAGGCCGGTCGCCGATCTGGATTTCGCGCTTGTAGACCAGATCGATATTGTAGCCGGGGTGATCGTAAACCGGCAGAACCGAGCCAAGACCCCGGCGCAGCAGGCGGTCATCCAGCCAGCCGACAATCAGTGTCAGCTGGGAAACCGGCGTCTCATACCCAAATTGGGCGTTGACGATGTTCTCCGGCGTCCCCTGCAGCACGCTGCCATCCAGGCCAAACTGCGAGGATGGCGTCGGAAGGAACGTGATCGGGCTGATCACGGTCGTGCCCGGACCCGCATTCACTTCAGACTTGGTATAGGAGTAGTTCACCGAGAAAAGCCAATCGGCGTCGTCAAGCCCCGGAACGGTGAACGGCATCGCAAAGTTCGTGCGGAACTCGATCTCTGCACCCGACAGTGTGGCTTCCGGCGCGTTGATGTAACGCGTTGTAAAGCGGTCCGCCTTGACGGTCACTTCCTCGATCGGATTTGTGACCTTTTTGTAGAAGCCGCCGACAGTAACAAACTGACCCTTGCCGAAATAATACTCGACGCGCGCGTCGAAGTTGTCGAACTCGGTATCCTGCAGGAACGGGTTACCCTGGTAAACGCGATCGTTGTCCGGGTCGATGAAGGGCGTGAAGGCAAGCTCGCGGAACTGCGGGCGTGCGATCGTCTGCGAGAAGCCCGTGCGAAGCTGCAGGTCTTCGGCGAAGTTCCACGTCAGGGTCGCCGCCGGCAACACATAGTCGTTGTCGAGCGTGACCGCCGGCGTGGGCGTCTCGCCGAAACGGTTGTAGGTGCGGACCAGTTCGGTTGCGCTCTCGTAACGTGCGCCAAGCGCCACGCGAACCAGCGGGATCAGCTCGATATCCGACGCCACGTAGAACGCCGTATTGGTGAGCCTGCCCTTGTAGCTGTCGTCCTTGCCGGTCGTCTCGCCAAGCACAAAGCGGTTCGGATCGATGTTGTCCGGCGAGAAGATGTAGTCGATCCGCGCCTGGTAGACGTCGATCGGCGTGGGGCCGCGGGCCGGTGAGAACGAGAACTGATACAGCGAATAGTTGCGGGTCGTGTTGGTGTAGACGCCGCCCGCAGAGAGGACGGCTTCGCGGCCGCCCCAGATCGGCAGGTGGTAGGACGCGTCAAAGCCCGCGCTGGCGACCTGATCCTTGAGATCAGTGAATCGGGTGTAGTTGCTCTGGCCGCCGCCGCCGCCGAACACCGCCTGACCATTCACGATATCGTAGAAGGCGGCGCGCTCGTACGGTGCGTCGCGGGTCGATTCAGCCGCCTCGGTGCGCCAGTCGAAATCCCAGCGCCCGATCTTGTGCGTCCCTTCAAGCTGGAACGTCGCCAGCTGGCGTTCATACCAGGCAGTCTTTTCAACACGCTGGTTATCGACGGGATTCAGCGGATCGGATCCCGGCAGGCTGACGTTGAAGCCTTCAGACACCTGGGCGTACTTGGATGTGCTGCGAATGAGCAGGCCAGTCGCCGAGATTTCGTTGTCACCGAAATCGAGGGTCGCGCCGCCGAAGCCGTTGAACACGACGTCGCCCACAGTCGTCTCTGCTTCGACCGACTGTTCAAGGTTGCTGCCTGTGTATTCCGTGCGGTCAGCGCGCTTGGTCCGCCACGAGTTGTCGTATCCCAGAGCGCCGACAAGACCCAAATCGAAGCTGTCGAAGCGGAGTTTCGTGCCGCCCGACATCTCGCCCTTGAAATCAGGCTGCAGCTTTTCGCTGAAGATCACAGTGAACGGCGAGTTGACGAGGCTTTCGCCCATCCGCTCAAGCTGGACAGGAGTGAAATTGGTGTCGTCGATGCGACGGTTCAGAGCGATTCCCTGCGCAATCGGCGCAGGGATATCACGCAGCGCATCGTCAAAGCCGATACCGGTCCAGTCAGCGGCGTTGCCGCGATAGGTATAGCCACGGCGGTTGGTGGATTCAGAGTTCCAGCCGGTCGACGCCTTGAGCTGCAGGAATGACTCGTCCGGTATCTTCAGCGTCTCAAGGTTGATGACGCCGCCGCCGAACTCGCCGGGGAAATTGGGCGAGAAGGTCTTCTGCACTTCGGCGCCCGCCAGAATGTTGGACGGGAACAGATCAAGCGGAACCTGCCTGCGAAGCGGCTCCGGGCTCGGCAGCGGCGAACCGTTTAGAAGCGCCGACGAATACCGGTCGCCAAGGCCGCGAACGTACACGAAGCGCCCCGAAACGACCGACAGACCTGCGAGGCGTGTAAGCGCCGCCGCGGCATTGTCGTCGCCCGTGCGCTCAAGATCTTCCGCAGTCAGGAATGTGGCGACCTCGGAGGTGTCCTGCATGGGCTCGGGAATGAAGCGCCCGAGAACCGTGATCGTTTCGCGCTGAACCGGTTCAGCAGCGTCTGGAACGGTTTGCTCGGTGGTCGGGGCCGGCGGGGTTTGCGCCATGGCCACAGCTGGAAGAAGAAGCATCGGCGCCAGAAGGGCGGCGGTGTTCCGAAGATTACACTTGAGAGTCATGGTGTCCCCGACATCTGCATCGGCAAGAAGGGATCGGGCGGCGGATGAACTCCGCCGCCCGATGCTGGGTTTGATCAGCAGGTCGATCCGGCTGAGAGGCCGCAGGTCCAGCCCTGCCACCAGGTATCCGCCGTGTTCTTCACTGCGCCGATGTAATCGGTTGCCGTGAACCAGGCGTCGACCGTTGCCGGATTGATCACAGTACGCGCGTTCTCGGTCGCACCGTTGACGAAGGTGGCGGACAGAGAGTTGGCAGTCGTGGTCGTGTTGTTCGTTCCAGCGCCGATCCGGGCAAGTGCGGCGGCGGCCGGTTGCGTCGGGCAGTCAAACAGAACGGAGTCAAACCGCGGAACAACCGTGGCGTTGGCGGTATCCGTCACCGCGCACACCGTCGAACCCGTTACGACACCGTTGAGATAGTAGCCAGATCCGCCAGTCGTGCCGCTCGTGTTGTTCATCACGATACCCTGGATGTTGGCGGCCGAAGCGTTCTGCGGAATGCCGACGAAAGTGAAGTTCGAAACCGTCGGGTTGGTGATCATCAGACCGGCAGTCTGGACGCCGGAAACGTCACGGTTGGAGCACTCGACGAGACGGTCAGGTCCGCCCGAGAGAGTCAGGGCCTGCTTCGTGATCACGAACTGGGCCTTGCCGATCCAGCCTTCGTCGCAATCAAGCGAGTCATCCAGCGCGCCGACCAGGATCAGGTGGCGAAGTTGAGCAGCGCCGCCGAAAATCTCGACGCCATCGTCACCGGAGTTGTGGATCTGCACATAGTCGAACTCGGTCCCGGAGCCGACGCCGCCAAGGGTCAGACCGTTGAGGTCGTCGCCAGCAGCAGCGGACGTCAGGAAGGCGCCGGGATACTTGATTTGCAGATAGGTGATCCGGCCGCTGTTGTCGGCCGCCGTTGCGCCGCCGTAGAGGGCGTCACGGCCGGTTGCCGCCGTCACGCCTTCGATTGCGTTCTGGCAGGTCACACCGCCCGCTGCGACTGCAGTGTTGCAGCCACGGATCGGCGCACGGCCGAGGACGATGAAGCCGCCCCACTCACGTGAAGCGGTGGCAGGGCTGGCCTGCGAGTTGTTGACGTCGGCGAGCGAGGTCATAACGACCGGGGCGACGCGCGTCCCGTTCACAAAGATCTGCGAGCCGCGGTTGACCACCAGCATGTCAGACGAGCCATCGCCGTAAAGCGTGACGCCGCCATCGATTGTGAGCTGGGCGGCGGCCCCGGCGGTGCCGTCAGCGCCGCGATCGACGCCAACATCAACGCGGTTGCTGATTTCGTAGATATTGCCCGCCGTCAGACGGAGATTGCCGGCGACGACACCGGACAGCACGCAACGGCGCTGGCCAGCAAGCGTGCCGCCTTCCGTGGTGCCCACGGGGCAGCCCGGTGCGGGGAACAGGTTGAACGTCCAGCCGGTCGCCCAGTTGGATGTCGCCGTCTCAGTCGGCGAGAAGGCGCCAATGTAGGTGGTCGCCTGGAAGAAAGCGCCCAGCGTGGTGGCGTTGAACGGCGTACGGGCCAGCTCGTTGGGGCCGGGCAGGAAGCCGGTCAGCGATGCCGGGGTCGTGGTCGTGTTGTTCGTCCCGGCAGTGATGCGGCCCAGCGTCGTTGCATCCGGCGTGGCGCCGGAGCAGTCGAACAGTACCGAGTCAAAGCGAGGCGGTGTGCCGGTGTTGGCCGCGCTGGCCGAGGCGCAGGTGGTCGAACCCGCAACCACGCCGTTGACATAGCGTCCCGAAGCGCCGGTGGTGCCGCTGGTATTGTTGAGAACAAGACCCTGGATGTTGGCGCCGCTGGAATTCTTCGGAACGCCGATCATCGTGAAGTTGGAGATGTTCGGGTTCGTGATCAGCGTGCCGCCCGAGTTGGACACGTCGCGGTTCGAGAATTCGAACAGTCGGTCCGGACCGCCGGAGCGTCCCGTAACAGACTGGCGCACGGCCAAGTATTGCACGCCGCCCTGCCAACCTTCGTCAGTATCGAGCGAGTCGTCCAGCGCGCCGGTCAGCGCAACGTAGTTCATGTTGACCGCGCCGCCGAAGATCTCGATGCCGTCATCGCCCGAGTTGTGGACCTGAAGGTAGCTGATGCTCGTACCGGAGCCAACGCCGCCGAGCGTCAGACCGTTGAGGTCATCGCCCGCAGCAGACGAAGTCAGGAAGGCGCCGGGATACTTGATCTGCACGTAACGCAGCGTACCGCTGGTATCGGTCGGCGTGGCGCCGCCGTAGAGCGCATCACGGCCGGTGGCCGCCGTCACGCCTTCAATGGCGTTCTGGCAATCCACGGAACCTTGTGTCACGGCGGTGTTGCAACCGCGGATGGGCGCGCGGCCCAGCACGATAACGCCGCCCCAGAGGCGGTCAGATGTGTCGGCGTTGACAGTGCCCTCGATGTCTTCCTTGGCCGTAAACACGATCGGCTGGCTGACCGTGCCGATGGCGTTGATCCGGCTGCCGCGGTTGACGATCAGGACGTCGCCGGCGACGTCGCCATACAGCGTCACGCCGGGATCGATGGTGAGCGTCGCTGATTGACCTGTTACCGCGGCGCCGTTGGCGCCAAGGTCGCGGCCGATATCGACCCGACCGTTGATGCGGTAGACGACATTCGTGATTTTCGTCAGCGTCAGGTTGCTCAGAACCTCGCCGCTGATGTTGCAAACCGTGTTGGAGCCAAGCGCGCCAGCATTCGTGGTGCCGGCCGGGCATGTAGCCGCGCCGCCACCGCCACCGCCACCGCCACCGCCACCGCCGCCAGGCGGCGTTCCAGGATTGCTTGAACCCGGTGAAGCGATCTCGCTGCCCTGCGAGCAGCCTGCGAGCGCGAGCGACAAAGCGAGCAGCCCCGCTCGAATTTTGGTTTGCGTGTCCATGCTTTCCCCTGCACCGAAGAATCTGTTCGCGCGAAACTCTGCGAACTTCTGATTGATCAAGGGGGTTGGTAGCCAGGCCGTGTATCTCTTTAATGACAAAACCGCAGCGTTCGCGCCGCACTCAGTGCGGGAGCCCGTTTATCAACACGCTATGCGCGCCGGTTCGATGCGCTACGCGCGGGGTGTGGCTTTTGCGCCAGCATCTGGACACTGCTGTGCGCGACACGCGTGTGGTGCAACCACCCCTCGCGATCCGGACCGAAGCCGCGCCCGAGAAATGTGACATTGACGTGAAGCTTTTGCTACGCCGCAGCTACTGAGCGAACGTCATATACGGATAACCGCCGACCGGACCGAACAACCACACCATCCAGAATCCAGCAGCGATGAATGGTCCAAACGGAACGGCCTGCTGTGCTGAGACCCGTCGCGTCGCGACCGCGCCCGCCGCCACCCATATTATACCGGCGAACGAGGCGGCGAGCAGTACGCTCGGCAGGGCGGCCCAGCCCAGCCAGGCGCCGGCCGCAGCCATGAGCTTCGCGTCGCCCAGCCCAAGCCCCTCCCGGCCACGCAAGCGTCGATAGGTGAACGCGACGCCGGCGAGCACTCCATAACCGAGTGCTGCTCCAGCTGAGTGGCCGAGGAATTGCGCAACGCCTTGCATCGCCGCCAGTACAAGTCCGCAAGCCGCAAGTCCCAGCGTCAGGATATCTGGCAGGACAAAGCGGTCGACATCGACCATGGCCGCCCAAGACAAGGCAAATGCCAGCACGGCCCCCGCCCAGGCGTATCCGGCCGGTCCCCAGAGGTACCCCGACGCAGCCATGGCGGCGCCCGCGGCTAAAGCTGTTACCGCCTGACCAGGTCGCAATTTCAGCGATTGAATTGGGTTGAACGCCATAAGATGCCTAAACTGCGGTGGATTGCACATGAGCTGCGAGCCGGGCGTCGTATCCATGCAGACTGATCCCGGAGGCGGGGCTCGGTCAGGAAGTGCTGCTTCCTTTCCCACTGCGCTCGGGTCTGTTTCAATTCTCTAGAACAGCATTGCGGTCCGTCCAACACCACTCGAAACTAACCATTCCGCAAGCGCGAAAGGTCCTCTCACATCTACTATCGTGGCCTGCCGTCGGTTTCACCGCGCGCGCATTTGAGTGCTGGTGGGTTTGAAATCCATCACGCCGCCCAACAAGACAGCGTTCCCGCGCAGATCTTTCGAAATTCGCATCAGACTGCGCCTTATTGCAGGCGACAATTTTTGCCTCTCAACTTTTTGTGGAACCAGAGGTCCCCAGGTCAAGCCTGAGAGGCGGTACCATCCGATCTCCTGGATTCATAAAAGCGTAGTCACAACAACACCCTTCGTGCGGCGTCGCCATTCTGACCCGAATTCAGACAGCCAATTTGACGCGGGGTTCTCGGAGCCGGGCGTCCTCAAGCAGCCGTTCAACCACCAACCGGCATCAGTATTTAAACAATAAAACTATTCTCCGAAGGAGGCGTTCACTAGCCACTCGCAGGGCGCTCAGCGCCCAGTCGGCAGGTCCTTATAGGCGACGCCTTTGTCGACACGGACGTCCTGCGGCAGACCGAGGACTCGCTCCGCGATGATGTTGCGCAGGATCTCATCGGTGCCACCAGCGATACGCAGGCCCGGCGCCCACATGTAGGCATTGTGGAAGGCGCCCTGCATCGACGCGAGCGCAGGGTCGCAGATGATGCCGTAGTGGTCCTCGGCCTCGATAGCGGCGTTTCCGATATCCTGCATGCGGTTGGCGTTGAGAATCTTGCCGATGGAAGATTCCGGCCCAGGCGTCTGCCCCTTCGAAAGCGCCGTCATCGTGCGGTACTTGCCAAGGGTGTAGCCTTCGGCGCTCACATACCAGCTGGCGAGGCGCTCGCGGAAAGCCTGGTCCTGGATGAGCGTCCCCTTGCCCGAGGGTGAGGGCGTATTGCGAGCGAGTTCGAGGATTTCCCCATACTCGGGTCCAGACGAACCGCCGACAGCAAGGCGTTCATTCATCAGCGTAACCAGGGCGACGTTCCAGCCATTGCCCACTTCGCCGAGACGTTCGCTATCGGAGATGCGGACGTCGTTGAAATAGACCTCGTTGAAATTCGAGCCGCCAGACATCTGGTGGATCGGCCTCACCTCGACGCCGGGCGCCTTCATGTTCAGGACGAACATGGTGAGACCCTTGTGCTTTTCCTTTTCCGGATTGGTGCGGGCAAGCAGGATGCCGTAGTCGGAATAGTGTGCCCCCGAGGTCCAAACCTTCTGGCCGTTGATTATCCAGTCATCGCCGTCCTTGACCGCACGGGTCTTGAGGCCGGCAACATCCGAACCGGCGCCGGGCTCGGAGAAGAGCTGGCACCAGATCTCATCGCCCTTCAGTGCGGGCCCGACATAGCGCTTGATCCCGGCCGGCGAATGGAAAGCGATGACGGTCGGGATGCACATGCCGAGGCCGATGGCGAAGGGCCCAGTGGGAGCCTGGTACTTCTGCTCTTCCTGCCCGAAGATCACGGAGAAGATCGGCGGCAGTTCGCGCCCGCCGACCTCCTTGCGCCAGGTCAGACCGGCATACCCCGCCTCGGCTTTCTTCGTCTGGTAAGCCTTGGCGGCTTTGATGCCTTCATGGCCGTCAAGGCGAACCAGCGTCTTCGCACTTGGGACACCGAGCGTCTTCTCGAGCCAGGCGCGAGCCTCTGCACGGAAGGCGGCTTCTTCAGGGGCGTCGTTGAAATCCATGGATCAATCGCCTCAGGCTGCGTTCTTGAGTTCAAGACGGCGGACAAGCTTCTCTTTCCACACGGATGGACCACCGGCCTGCACAGCCAGCAGCTTGGCGCGGCGGTAAAACAGGTGGCAGTCGATTTCCCACGTGAAGCCCATGCCGCCGTGCGCCTGGATGTTTTCCTTGGCGGCGAAATAGTAGGCGTCGCTGGCCGCAATGCGCGCCGCAGCCGCCGCAAGCGGCAACTGTGCGGATTCCGTCGACAGCGCCCAGGCGCCATAATAGGCGTTGGAGCGCCCCAGCTCGATCGCGACGTACATGTCGGCCAGCTTGTGCTTGATCGCCTGGAACGAACCGATCTGGCGTGAGAAGGCGTAGCGGCCCTTGGCGTAGTCCACCGCCATGTCGAGGCAAGCCTGCGCACCGCCCAGCTGTTCGAAAGCGATTAACACAGCGGCGCGATCCAGCACGGCTTCGGCAAGGTTCCACCCCTCGCCAGCCTTGCCCAGACGCTCGGCAGTCGCCTTGTCGAAGGTGAGGCGCGCGTGGCCACGCGTGGGGTCGAGCGTCTCGAGTGTTTCGCGTTTCACGCTGGCCTGATCGAGATCGACGAGGACGAGGACGAGCCCGCCAGCTTCACGCGCAAGCACGATGGCGTGGGTTGCAATGTCGCCATCGGTGACAGGAATTTTCACGCCGGATAGCTTCGCGCCATCAAAGCTCGCTTCAATGGACGATGGGGATGGCGCGCCAGGCCCTTCCGAAATGGCGAAGGCGCCGATGACATCGCCGCCAGCCACCTTTGGCAGCAGAGCCTTCTTCTGTGGGGGCGAACCGGCCGCGAGAATGGCTTCGGAGAAGAAGTACACAGTGGACGAAAACGGGATCGGCGCGACGGCGCGGCCGATCTCCTCGGCAAGGACACAGAGCTCCAAGCCGCCGAGGCCGAGGCCACCATGCTCCTCCGGGATCGCAACCCCCAGCCAGCCCTGTTCCGCTACGCCTTTCCAGAGCGCAACGTCGTGCGACTTGGCGGCATCGTCGAGCACGTTGCGCACAACCTTGCGGTTCGACTTCTCGATGAGAAACTTTCGCGCCTGATCGCGCAGCATCTTCTGGTCGTCGGAGAAATCAAAATTCATGGCGCCGCACTCCCGATGTCGTTCTTCTTTTACCTTAGCGCGAGCGTCAGGTCTGGGAAGAGCCGCCTGCTAGATACGTGTCGACTTGCCTGCCCAGAATGGCTCGCGAAGCTTCCGCTTGAATATCTTGCCGGAATCTTCGCGCGGCAGATCAAGATGGAAGGCGATCGTCTTCGGCACCTTGAAGCCCGAAACATGCTCACGCAGGTATGCCTTTACGTCACCTTCGGAGAGCGCGGCGCCGGGTTGCAGCTGCACGGCGGCGTAAACCGCCTCGCCGTACTCGTCGTCCGGGATGCCGAACACGGCGCAGTCGGCAATGCCGGGCACTTTGTGAAGCACAGCCTCTATTTCGGCGGGATAGATGTTCACGCCGCCGGAAATGATCATGTCCTTGGCGCGGTCGCACAGATAGAGGAAGCCATCCTTGTCGAAGTAGCCGATATCCCCAGGCGCGATCAGGCCAGCCTTTTCCGTGGCGACGCGCTTGGCGTGGTCGCGGTGATAAGTGAAATCGGCAATGGCTGGGAACCGCGCGACGACCTCGCCAATCTCACCCTCTGGCACCGGTTTGCCCTCGGCATCGATGACGCGCACTTCGGCTCCCGGCAACGGCTTGCCGACGGTCCCAGGATGCGACAGCCACTGCTCCGACGTGCAGAACACCACACCGCCGGTTTCAGTTGCCCCATAGTATTCGTTGATCACGGGCCCCCACCACTCGATCATGGCGCGCTTGATTGGTGCAGGACACGGGGCGGCGGCGTGGACGACGAATTCGAGCGATGACAGATCGTACTTTTTCTTTACTTCGTCCGGCAGCTTCAAAAGCCGGTTGAACATGATCGGCACCATGTGAAGGTGCGTAATGCGCAAGTCCTGGATCAGGCGAAGCAGGTCCTCGGGGTCGAAGCGCGCCTCAAGATGCACGGTGGCGCCGATGCGCGCGGCAAGCATCCCATAGGCGTTGGGCGCGGAGTGGTACATAGGCCCCGTCATCGCCGTGACGATCTTGTCGGGCGCGCGCGTGCTGAAACCGAAAATCGCGAACAGCAGCCTTATGCTGAAATCGTACTGTTCCGGCGTGGGCTGCGCCCGGCGCACGCCCTTGGGATGACCCGTCGTGCCGGAGGTGTAGATTATCGTGCCTGGCGGAGGTCCTGCCGGCGCAGTCCAGGGCGCGAAAGCCTCCAACCAGACTGACCAGTCGATCATGCCTGCCGGCACACGGCAGGTTTCTGCCGGAATACCGTACGCGTCCCGGATTTCGGGCGGCGTCGCGACGACGAGCACGGTCACTCCCGCCGGTATGGCTGACCGGATCTGCTCAAGGAAATCGGCGTGAACGACAATGGCCCCGGCGTTCGAATTCTCGAAGATGTAGCGCGCCTCTTCCGGCGTCGCATGCCAGTTGACCGGCGTAGGATAGCCGCCGACCAGGCCGGCGGCGATGCTTGCCTCGAAGAACGCCAGGTCGTTGCGGAGGAAAAGTGCGATTATATCGCCGGAGCCGATGCCAAGACTGGCAAGCCCCGTCGCGGCGCGCGCCGCGCGCTCATTGAGGCTTGCAGTATTCAGACGCCGCGCGCCGCTTGCGATCTCACCCAAGGCAGTCCTCCCATGAATTCCGATCCGGCTGATCCGGATTCTCGTGATGTCGCTCTACGTTCTTGGCGTGGACCGCACTCCGAGCTTGCCGACCCCGCAGCCGGAATCATTGGGCTCGAGATCCTGAACGCATTGCTGGATCTCGAAAAAACGCGGTCGCAACCTGTCTGCCACGGCTGTCTCGCGAATAGCGGCACGAAGGTCGTTCAGCCTTCCGGCGATGTTGTGCGAGCCAACAGCACGGCGCAAGCCATGACCATAGGGAAACCCACGTCCCGATGCCCGCGATACTGAACGCCGCCGAGCCTTCTGGCTTCGCCAGACCCGCCCCCCAAGGCGTCGACATCCCCCGTAGCGACCGCTTGATACCCGGCCAGTGCGGAGAACATCGAAAACTCCGCCTCTCGGCTGCTTGTAGAAACACGGGCCCTCAGGTCAGGACTGAGAGGCGGCGCCAAGAAATGCATGGAAAGCGTCACAGGCCGAGTATGCCCGCCGTTCGCTCGACCACCCAGAATGCCGAGACGCCGCCGATCACATAAACAGGCGCCCGCCACGCCTGCACGGGCGTCCGCCACAGGGCCCTTTGCCAGAGCCACATCCCGATCAGGATCGCGGCAATAAACAGAAGCTGCCCCACCTCAACGCCGGTATTGAAGAACAGGAGCGCCACCGCCAGCGCATCATCCGGTATGCCGATCTGACGAAGTGCGCCCGCAAACCCGAAGCCGTGCAACAGGCCGAACCCGAACGAGGCCAGCCATGGCAACCGAGCTGTCAGGCTGTCTCCTCCGGACCGGACGCGCACGATCTCGACGGCAAGGAAGACAATCGAAAGCGCAATCAACGCTTCAACAGGCGCGCTGGGCAACTTGATCCACCCCAGCGTCGTCCCCGCCAGAGTCAAGCAATGCGCCACCGTGAAGGCAGTCACCGCGCCGACAAGGCGTCGCGTGTTGGCGACCAGGATCAATAGCGCCGCAACAAACATAAGATGATCGAACCCGAGCAGGATATGCTCCACGCCTAGACCAAAATAGGTCACGGCCACCTTCGTCCATGGCTGCCGGTCGGGAATTGTCGCCGAGGGCTGGTCCGCCGTCAGTCGCAGCGTCTTCGGCGAGCCATCAAGCGGTTCAAATCTCAGGATCGTGTCGGTAAGCGTCGCGTCGAGATTCTCGACCGCCAGTGTCTTGCCAACCAGTCCGCCGTCACACGCCGTGCGCCAGCGCTGAATCACCGCCGCGTCGACAAGGGTCGATCGTGGCTCCGAAAGGTTGGCGCACTCCTTCGGGAGAACGACATTCAGGGCGAGACGCATTTGCCCCTGTGCGGGCGTTTTCCAGAGAATGTCGTAGGTTGCTGGCTCGACCTCCCTGATCTGGAGGAACCCCGGCCTGATTTCGTGACCGAATGCAGCAGGCGCAACGCCGGCAATGGCAAACAGCAGGACGAAGAGCCGTCGCATCGCGCCGCTCATTCTTCGCCCACGCCGTCAAGCCCGGAGCGCTCTGTCCTGGGAGCGGGGTTTGGCGTTGCTGGCAGGTCTTTATAGGGCTTTGGCCACGCGATCTGAATTTGATATCGCGCGCGCATCTTGGTCTGAAACGCGTCACGTGCCGCATTGCGCCGGCTCGCTATCCAGTCGGACCCGACCCGATCACGCACATCCTCAAGCGATGCTTCGCGTCCGGCTTCAACGTCCATGACCAGGACGAGATGCTGACCATAAGGCGAAGCGACAGGTCCGAACCAGCCATCGCCCTGATGCCCGAAGACGGACGCCGCGAAATCATTGCCGAACAGGGCGGCAGCGCCCTGCTCTGTAGTCAACGGCATTGCGGCCGGCAGCATGGATGGATCTCCGCGGCGCGACGGCTCGGCCCCAGCCTTCAAGTCGGCGAGAATGGCAGCCGCCTCTTCGCGCGCACTGTCACCATGCAGATCGGCGCTGACATGCACCTGCCGGATTGCCCTGCGCTCCGGCAGTCGATAGTCCGCGGCATGGGACGCCATCCACGCTGCGAGGTCGGCGTCCGATGGTTCGTCGCTGGCCGAGGCGTCTTCGACCAGAAATTCAAGTTTCTGTCGCATGCGTCGGCGAACGATTGTGTCGTCAGCATCGAGACCCATGGCGATGGCCTCGCGATAGTTGATTTCCTCCGTAATGAAATCGTCGACCAGGCTCTCGAGTTCAACAGCGCTGGGCAGACGGCCAGTGAGCAGGAGGTAGCTTTCGGCAATCTGGCCAACCCGGCCCTCGGTTATGGTGATGGCTTGTCCGGCCGATGCGCGATCCGGGCCGTTGATCAGGAAATTCACGCCAAACAGCACGATCCCGATCGCCATGAACTGAAGCAACGGCTCACGAACCGCGCGTCGCAGGACGCCCACCAAGCCCGACACCCGACTGGCCGTCACGTCATTCGGCCTTTGTCGGCACGAACCAGATCGGCGAGGAATAGGCGCGCTCCTGGATCGTCTTCGCAAGGTGCGGGCTAGGCGCAACGCCGGCGCGGATGGCATCCCAGGTTGACCACCGGCAGGTCGGATTCTCGATGATGCGCGCATAATAGAACGCATTCAGCTTCGGATCGAACTCCGGGTCGCTCCAGCTAGCCGTGATCTGGGCGTCACCCTTGTCCTGGGAAAAGGCGCAGGTCTTCACATCGACCGTCGCGCCATTGTCCGGACAACGCTGCGTCTTCGCATCAACGGCTCCGCCATCAGAGCAGGCGGCGTCGAAGACCTTCTCGAACGCCTTGCCGCTGGAATCCGTCCATCCCTTGACGATCTGCACCCGCTGCAGCGGCGCCGAGTTGGCGTCGCGCATGGCCATCAC
>Ga0075163_10007915_pt1 | contig 14028 bp, 14 predicted proteins | sample JI1023141ADNA_FD_71478 | JGI IMG/M metagenome (GOLD analysis project Ga0075163, IMG submission 71478) | Wastewater effluent complex algal communities from Wisconsin, to seasonally profile nutrient transformation and Carbon sequestration -... | ecosystem: Engineered > WWTP > Effluent > Algae...
ACCGGCACATGGGTCGACCGGAGCGATCTCGCCAATATCTACCAGCGCTGTATCGGTGCATCCCCAGGAGTTTTTTGCTACTACCTGGTAGGTCATGTTTGCATGAAGGCCACTGAAGTAACCGGTGTCTGCAAATGCTGCACCATTGAGGCTATACACAAATCCACTTCCCCCGGTTGCGGTTGCTAAAATGGAACCATTGTCCTGGTTGCTGTTGGCATCCGTTTTCGTTACGGTCAGGGTAATTGGATCCGTTGCACAGTAATCATGAGGGATCTCATGCTCACAGGCTATGAAGAAAACTGCCGCAAAAAACAGCAGGCTGAAAAAGAAGGTTAAAGAGTTTTTCATTTCAGTTTTTTTATGATGTATTGGAAATAAAAGTCTGCTCAGCCAGTACGTCCCTGGCTGAATATCTAAGTTGGTCAACTGTATATATACATGCAGGATTAAACAACCTTCAGGTTGTTAATTTTGAAAGACATGTAAATATGTGTTAGAGGATGGGAGGGCGGAGAAGGCTTTTTGCGGGGGTATCCGGAATAAGTTTGCTGTAATAGCTAAACACAAATTTTTGATAAGTTATTGTAGGTATCTGTGTTTGAAATGAAAATAAAGGAGCTACCAGGGCCTGTGCAGCTAAATGAATATCCATGGTTTTAAAAGGCAGCTGCATGTCATCTTTGTTTTCACTGGTCTTATGATCATTGAAATTTCCATAATGCATTTTAAGGAAATCAAGAAAGCCAATGTGTTTGTCTTGTTGATGATGCAGGTAATAGTGATGGATGAGGTTAGGAAACCTGATCACCTGGGCGAAGTTTGTGTATGCCAACAGGTGAACTGTCATGAGTAATATGGTGACAGGGTTTTTCATGACAGGAAAATGACAATAATTATGCCAAAGGATTTTATTTTATTCCTTCATTGCTTTTTTATTTTGTCTGCATGCAATTGTTGTAATATGCGACAACGCTGGGTCCTGGCAGGTTTGCAGGAACTATCATGATTCGTATTTTGATAAACAGGTTGGTAAATGGAAATGAAATCATTGGATTAATTATGCTCAAAAGTTGGGGCATAAAAAAACTGCCGCATCCACGGCGGCAGTTTTTTAGCGAACAGTTTGCATAGTTACTATGCTGGTTCAGATTTAACCAATACACCACTACTTGTAAAAGTAGCTTCCCAGGCTCTACCGTTCCTGGTAAAATGGGCTCTCCATTGAGCATTGCTCCTGAGTTTCCATTGGCGTACGGGTACGTTTCCAAACATGGCCCGGAATGCTGAAGTCACAGCTGCCGGGGGTGTTGCCAGTACAGATACCGGGTTTTTTACAGCATGGTTGATCACAGGATTTGCAGCGGCGTTTGTTGCAGTGGCAGTCATAATAAACATGGCTGCGAAGATGAATACTTTTTTCATGGCTTTGATAATTTAAAGAATAAATGAATTGATTACGTTGTAAAAGTATACCTGTTTCAAGGCCGTTAAAAGCGTTTGTTACTGAATTGGGAAAAAAGATAGCTGAACGGGAAAAACTGGCTGACAAAGCGTTTCAGCCTTATGTTTTCAGTTAGGTGGATTTAAATATGTTCGCCATTATGTAATAACGGTTAAGTGTAGACTAAAAATAAAACGACCCGATCGCTTTATGCAATGGAGTCGTTTTATTATGGTGAAATCATCATTCGTAGATCTAACTGCCATCACCAAGCCAGGATTTAAAATCGGCCGATCTCTCTGTGCTTACAATGGTCTCGTGTTTCGTTGCGGGGTTTAATTTAATCAACACACGGCTCTTGCTATAAGACAGCATTTCGGCAATAGATTGTATGGAAATAATAAACTGCCGGTTAATGCGAAAGAACTGTTTTGGTTCAAGCAGTGTTTCCAGGTTGTCGAGATTAAAATCTATGGTAAATCGCCTGCCTTCGAATGTGGTTAGGAAATTAACTTTGTCTTCCGTATAAAAATAGGCGATCTCTTCAGTAGTAATTGCTTTTATATGATCTCCGTATTTTACGATAAATCTCTTCTTATAACTATTCTGTTGCCCGCCGTAAGCCTGCAGTAATTTTTGTATGTCAAATGAAGCCACGCCTGCCTTAGGCCTGAAAGACCTGTATTTGGTAAATGCATTTTCCAGTTCCTGTTTTTTAATGGGCTTTAACAGGTAATCAATACTGTTTACCTTAAAAGCTTCCAGGGCATATTGGTCAAATGCGGTTACAAAGATGACCGGGCAGCTTATGCTTACTTCTTTGAATATTTCAAAACTTAACCCGTCAGACAACTGAATATCTGAAAAAACGAGATCGGGTTGTTCGTTTTCTTTCAGCCATTTGATGGCCGTTGTAACACTCACGATGGAAGCACATAATTCAATGTCAGGCTCAATTTCGGTGATCATCTTCAGCAGTCTTTTTGCTGCCGGTTCTTCATCTTCTAAAATAAGGATCTTTAACATGGTATTATTTTAATAAAGGAATGGTAACAGAAAAATGCCTTTCATCACGTAGGATGCTCACTGTTTTATTGGTTAAAAGGTTATACCTGTTTACAATATTCTGTAAGCCCATTCCTGCACCGTCCTGTGGATTTATCTTTGGATTGATATTATTAGTTATACAAAGATCATTGGCTTCATTGATATAGATACGGATCAGTAAGGGCGTTTCATTTGACAACGCATTATGTTTGATCGCATTTTCCATCAGTAATTGTAATGTCAGGGGTGGTAGCTTGTATTCATCTTTTTGCTCTTCACTAACTTCTATGATCAGGCGAAGATTTTCACCATACCTCTTTTTTTGCAGGAATGAATATGAATCAAGAGTTTGTATCTCTTCCCGAAGAGTAATGAGGTCATTGTCCCGCTGTGTTACAATGTTCCTGAAAAAGGCAGATAATTGCTCGGCATATTCTACTGCAATGCCAGGTTCTTCTTCAATCGTGGAAATAAGGGTATTGAAACTGTTGAACAGGAAATGTGGATTTACCTGGTTTCTCAATACTTCAAACTGGAATCGAATTTTTTCCTGTTGAAGTTTCTCAATCCGTTTCACCTCCCTCACCCTGATGCGGATATAGGTGTACACAAGGCCCAGCAGTAATAGTACGGTGCCAATCCTGAACCAAAGTGTTTTGTAAAATGCCTTTTTAATGATGAATGTATAAGATGCTTCATCGGCATGTATAAAATTTTTATTCAATGCAGCCTGTATACGGAATGTATATTTGCCTGGCTCAAGTTTCGGGAAATTTTTGCTCCTGTCTTTCGTGATCACCCAACTGCTGTCGAGTCCTTCGAGTTTGTACTTATAATAAACCTTCTCCGGGTCGGTATAATACAGGCCGGTAAAATTAAAGGTGAAATTATTTTCATCATGACGAAAAACAGCCGGTGCATGGTCATCAAGATCTTTAAGAAATAATTGAACCGATTCTATAAGTGCAGTAGGTTTCTGAAGGGAATTTTCGGGATGAGTATAGGTAAGAATACCGGCAACAGTACTTACCATAATATTGCCGGATGTATCTGTAGTTACAGAACCAATGTCTTCAGCATTGATTGACGTGATTCCCTGGCTGGCAGTAAGGTAATAGATGTTGCCTGTTTCTGGATCCAGTACATCGAGCCCGCGTTTATGTACAATGATGATATTCCCGGAACGGTCGGCTTTGAGTACAGATATATTGAGATCGCTCAGCCCATCCTTCACTGAATAGTTAGTAAAAGTTTTGCCATTAAAAGAATAGATGCCGGCACTGGCAGTACTGAACCATATGGTTCCTTTGAGATCTTCTGTGATAGAATATATACGATCATCTTTTATCTGTTCTTTCTTGTTGAAATAGCTGAACCTGCCGTTTTCAAGCATTGTAAGTCCCATGCCATCTGTTGCAAACCAGATGCGATGATGGCTGTCTTTGAAAATAGTATAGATGTAATTGGTGCCGGTATTGATATTGTCATAGTTCGTATAATGGTAATCGTTATGAATATCCCTGTTGGCTGGTGCCAGTTCTATTACCATCGATCCCTGGAGGCTGCTGCAGTAAATTGTCTGGTCGTTTCCATGAATAAAGAAAATGCCGGCTTCATTAAACAATGTGTTCTCTTTAAAAGCCCTGTAGGTAAATGTTTTCGGATCGATGATGAAGATGCCTTTTCCCATTGTGCCAACCCAAATGTTACCATAGAAGTCCTGGTATAATGCAGTTACATCTGTTTTATCGGTAACTCCGGGAAGCCTCATAATTTTTTCAGTTGAGATTCCATCCTGTTGTGTAATCCTGATGATTTCATTGGACTGGTTGTTGATCCATGTATTGCCCTCGTGATCGCTTAATATGGCATGCACATGCTCAAAAGCCGGGGCACTTGGTATGGGAAGGAGGCTAAGACTTTCACCAGGACTGCGCACCAATCCATCGATATTAGAAACTAACCAGTTATTTCCCTGGTTATCATTCACTAATCCTTTTATGCTGTTTCCTGTTAAAGTTACCGGTACTTGTTGCACCTGGCCTGCTGCGGACTTAAATTTTAAGAGCCCGTTATCCTGTGTGGCTATCCATAAATTATTCTGCGTATACAGCATGTCGTTAATCTGTCCATATTTCCAGTTAATCGCAGCAGCAGGAATACTGATGGCCTGGCTGCTTAGATCTAATACACAAAACCCTTTGTCCTGCATGCCAATCCAATACTGGTTGTCATTGGCATATTTAATAGAGGTGATTATATAATCAGGAAGGCCTTGTCGGGTACCCAATACCGTTACTTTTTTAATTCCGTTACTGAACCGGCATATATTGATGCCCTGGTCGGTTCCGGCCAATATGTCTCCGTTCACGGCCATTTCAAGGCAGCTTACATTGTTATCACTTAGTCCGTCATCTGTATTGAACAGGTATATTCTTTCTTTCTGAATACAGTAAACACCTTCCCCGCTGCTGGAAAACCATATGCGGTCTTCCTTATCCTGCAGGAAGGCAGTGATTTTTTTACGGGGGGTTCCTTCTTCGGGATTGAAATAAACTAGTCTTTTATTGGTCATATTGGCTATGCGCCCGTTTCGGAATCCAATCCACATCTTACCCTGCCGGTCCTGGAAGATCGCTGTTACTGTATCGGAATATTCTTCATTGGTAAAGGGAATGCGGGCATACTTTTCGCCGTCGAATTTATAAAGGCCGTCATTTGTGCCAACCAACAGGTAACCCTGCCTGTTTTTATAAAGTGTATTGATCTTTATCTGCCGGTTTTCCTTTTCCAGTTTAAAATACCGGTAACCTGGGAGCTGGGCTGCAACAGGATAAATAAAAAAGAAAACTAAGATGAAAAGGAACAGTTTGGTCACTGCTTGGCTTATTGTGGGATTAATTCTGTTTTTACTTCTACTTTAATTTCTGAGGCCAGTTTTTCATGAACAACTTTTGGGATGGCAATATTATGATCGGCCAGGAATACCATAAAATTGGCCGTAATACTTAACTGGCCTTTCTTAACCAATAGTTCTCCTTTGATGATCCGTTCCTGCACAACTCCGTGAACAGATAAATTGCCTTTAGCCCTCACCGAATATGTGCCATCAACACTGAAGTCAATATCTTCGATGATCTTTCCACTGAAACTTGCATTGGGATATAGATTGCTCTCCAGGTAATTTTCATTAAAATGTTCCCTTTGTAAAGGATTATTAAAACCTTTGAAAGAACTGATCTTTACACTGAACGCGAATATTTTTTTTTCAATATCAAGCCTTCCCCTCATCTCGTCACATTTTGCCGAAATAAGTTCAAGGGGGGCATCAGAATGAAAGCTGATAAAACCTTTGTCTGTGCCATACAACGTTTGGGCATCCAGCCTGGCAGTTAAAAAGAATAAACAAAAAAGGCTGGTCGTGATAAATGGTTTGCACATTTGATATAGATTGCCTTACAAGATAAGTTTTTAATATGGCCCGTTGAAACGGTTGTCATTTATGCCATCCGGTCATTTCCTTTTCCCTACAGTAAACACTCTTGAAATATTAAAACCAAAGTAAATATCACCCTTTCCCCATTCGCCGGAAGTTTCTGTTATGAAACTCCTTTCATTCATGCCCTGTGAATTGGTGAAATGTAATTGAAATACATGCCCGCCCGTTTCAATATCAAATCCTACCGAAATGGAGTTAGTGGTTCCCGTTAGTGCATATTGCGGCAACTGGTAAAAATATTCTGCATTCAGACTCATTCTTTTGGAGATCTTTTGCCTGCCTGCAATACCAATTGCAAATTGCCTGTTCGATTCTGCTGCATATTTCACCAGGTTATGATGAACATAAGTAGGCATAAGTTGCAAAGAAGTACTTTCAGAAAATTTACGGCCTATGATGAGTTGATGTGTATAAGATAACCTGGAACTGAAATAATTTTTCCTGTCTGGATTTTCAAACTTAAGCGATTTCAATGCCATTGCTGGTAAGTAACTAACGGTAATGGGCATTCTTCTTTTCCCGTATGATTGACGCAGCAACTTGAGTTTAAAAAATCCATCAAATGTCTTTTGAAAAGTGCTCCGGCCAATCCCTGCCATCAGGTAGTTCGTTATCCCATAATCAAATCCCATGCGCATAGTAGCATTGTCGAGCCCGAATAGTTCATATCCGCCATTGTTCACTTTTCCAAAACGGTGGGAGATCTTTACATCCAGCACACCCCTGGCTACATTCTCCACAGAATGTCCGTTGATCACCCTGGTAGTTTTAAAGGTTGCGGTAGTATAACTTGTTTTACTTTTTTCATCGCCGATCACTTCCTTTTCCAACTGGGCCATGAGATCATTATCTGTGGAATCCTGTGCAGATGTTATGCCCGCAATCAGCAACAGGGAAGTTGTGAAGAAAACTTTTTTCAGTAAAGAATGCATGGTTGATATTGGTTTATTATAGCGGTTACATTTTTTGGTCATAATCCGATAACACAGTGATCTCAACTGATTCTGCAATATTGTCTTTTACCAGTTTTGGAATGCTGATATTATAATCGGCAAGTCGGATGTTGAAAAGAGAACTGGCTGATATTTTTCCCGCAGTAACCACGATTTTCCCGGTTGATGTAACCGGTTTGGTTACGCCATGGAGAGTAAGACTACCGGTAACGGATACCGGGTATTGGCCGTCTTTGGTAAAATTGACTTCAGATAGGTTACTGATGTTTCCCTTGAATATGGATTTTGGAAATTTTTCGCTTTCCAGGTAATTTTCATTAAAATGTTCTTCCATCAGGGCCTTTTCAAAATGAAAACTCTTGATCAGCACGGAAAACTGAAGTTCCCCGGTTTGAACATTCAGCACATTCATCACCTGGTCATTTACCGCTTTGATGTTTTCCATGGATGTTTTGGAAAAAAAGGAGATATGCCCGTTCTTGGTGAAATATTTCTGTGCCTGTAGTGAGATGCTGCCTAACATCAGGGCAGATACAATCAGGATATTCTTTTTCATATGTCAAAAATTTAAGTGTTAGGTTAACTTTTTATAATTAGTTGTTTAAAGCGCCTGCATCGATCCAACATTTGATCTTACTGATCTCCCCTGGCAGAAGAGCGCCCGATGCAGGCATCGATTTTTCTATGATGGCCCTTGTATGAATCCTGTCTTTCTTAGCACTGATCTGTGCGTAGGTTTGAAACGTGACACCTCCCGATGCACTGGCATCATGACATCCGGGAATGGCACATTTACTGCTGATGATCGGCAATACATCAGCTGAAAACTTCGCCTGTACGGTGCTGCAATCAGTAACAACGGTACTTCCGGGGTACAAAATTTCTTCCTTATCCAGGTAACAACCTGGTAGTAGCATTGCCGTAATTCCTCCGAAAAATAAAACAGTCAATGTATGTCGCATGGTTTGTTGAAAAGTGAATTTCATTTAATTGCTTTAATTGTTCTGCGCACCTGCGGCTATCCAGTTTCTTATTTGTGTGATCCTGCAGTCATTCAGTTTATTTGCTCCTCTTGGCATCGCAGGGTAGCCGGTAACGTGATTAATCGTTCCCATTAATTTACCATTCTGTGCAATGTTGCTAACATTTGCATACGCCGTCAGGTCTAAACCTGCACTTAAGAATGCGGGGTTATGACAACCCTTGCAATGTGTATTGATAATCGGCAACATGGCACCCGAATAGGTGATGGTAGTGGTATCGCAATCATTGCAGGCATTATTTTTAGCCCCTTGCAATATCCACGTATAGATTATATTTTTTTCTGCTGCAGTTAGCGGGGTTGACGGAGGCGGGGGCATGATCTTATTAGGATCTGTCTCATTCAGTACCTTATATAATTCACTTCCATTCGGATCGCCTGGGTCCACATCCACGGTATTCATGATGGTGAGATAAGATGTTAATTGAATGTCATCCTGGTGAGAGATGGCATCATGACAATCTGATTTGGCGCAATTAGAAATGAGTAACGGCAACACCTTGTTTTGAAAATAGACAGTGTCTACATTACAAATCTGTTCTCCACCGGTGACCACATTTCCATTGTTGTTGTTGGTAACACCCGGAAGTTCTTCCGGTTCATGCTTGCAGGAAAGTGCAAACATGGTAACGATACACGCAATGCCTGCAAATAAGGTTAATTTATTCATGTTATAAGTGAGGGTTATTTCAGGATATAGCACCTGGTCAGGTATACATCACCTGGAATACCCAGGTCTGCATCTCCCTGGCCTAAGCCGCTGCAAATGCCTTTTAGTTTAATGAGTGTCTTACCATCTGGTATTTTTTCGCCGGCTTCATCCAGGGTACAATTTACATGTGCTTCGGCTGTATTGGTCTTTACCAAAATCACCTGCTGGTTCTGTGTATTCATGGATGTGCCCGTTATCTCACCATCAATTTCCAATACTTTGCCGCTGTATTTTTTTGATGCAGTCACTGTATCCTTTAAAAATGATTCATAAAGATCTTTTGCCAAAACTGCCAGGCCCTTGCTGTTCTTTACATCTTCAGGGCCTTTATTGTACAGGTAGTATCCGATGCCTGTTATTATCATGGCTCCCACCAGGATAATTAACAGGAACATTTTTTTTGAACTACGTTTCATAATACTAAAATTAATGTTGAATTATGCGTCTTTCAATCGAAATCACCTGAACGGGAATAATTGGTAACTGAACAGGTAAATACATGGTTTGATTTCCCGGCAAACCGGCAAATCAAAAATGAGTGACTTGTATTTAGTATACGTGGAATTTATTGGCAGGCCTATATATGCCGGAACTTTTACATTCGGCAGTCTACTGAGTAACGAAGAACATTTTTTCCCGTTCCGAAACCGGCGTTCGTATGTATTGCTGAACAAAAGCCTGTTGTTCTGCAATCCTGCTTTGTAACTGGCTGATTTTTTTGCGCATGCCTCCTGTATCCCATTGAAGGTTTTCTACCTGGGTGCCGATCATTGCAATACGTTCCAGCGACTTTGTCAATAATTTTTCAGCCGGGATCAGCAGGTTTGCCAGGTCGGAATCCGGACGAGCAGGTGTAAAACGGGCATTCCGGTACGCAATGAATTCATTAAATAGTTTCGTCGCCTGTTGAAGATCATCAACAGCCGAATCATAATCACGTTTATCCTTGTCTTCGAGGATGATGGCAATCTGCATTTGCAGGTATGCATGCCTTGTGCGTATAAGTTCGTTGTAAAAGCCTGCATGCCGGATACGCCTTGCAGATGCCTGCATTTGCTCCAGTTCATTCAATTGCAGAAAAGAGTTTGCAGAATCATTTATCGGCTTAAAAGAAATGTCATCACCAGGCAAAAATTTACCGGATGAAAATTGCTGATAGGAGACGTGCCTGGGAAGTAATTGCCAGAGCGGATCGAAAGGCATATGTGTTTGAATAAATGCCTGAGGTGGAACAAGGAAATAATTTGCTTGCTTATACTTTTCATCCCAGGTAGGATCGCAGAAGAACCATTGCAGGCCTAGTTCTACAGCACACCAGCTATGTCCATTCCGGTTCACCTGGCCTTGCTGTTTCGTATAGCCATCAACCACATATGAACGAATACCGCAAAGTTTTACAATGCCGGTAAAGATCGACGCAAAATTTTCACATACCCCTTTCCTGCGTCTCATGGCCACCGTTATCTTCGATTCTGCCGATGCAGCCCAGTTGATCGCATACATACTGTCCTTATCATACCTGATATGTTGCGTAACCCAGGCATAGGCCGCCCGTACCTTTTGTACATTGGTTTCAAAATGATTCGTAATATAACGGGCAATCGTTTCAATGCTGGCTGATACTGAATCAGGCATTCGACGGGCCGTTCTGTCAATCAACGCATATTCATCCAATTCCTGCGCCTTGCTACAGGCAACGGAAAGCAGGAAAGCTGAGATGAATAAAATTCGATTCATGCCATGAAATTACGGCAAGTGAGCATGAAAGGCGGACCGGGAAATGTAAAATATTGATAAAGATTATGCGGCATGCAGCCGGGTTGAATCCATGCCATTAGGTTCCTGCCATCTGAATGTTATGGTTAAAAAAACAGCAATCAAGGAGCCGCTTCAATGGAGCCCCAATTCTCACCCCGCTTGATTCTCAGGATCTGGGTTTCGGTTACCTTGAATTGTTTCACCAGGCTTTTGATGGGTTTGTTTTCATGCAATAATTTTTTCAGGTACATAACACGCGTTACCGAAAGTTTACTTCCTTTTCCAACTTCGCGGTTGTCTTTATGTGCTATTACATAAGGGCTTTTTTGCTGGTGAGCCCTGTTTTCTTCTATCGTCATCCAGGCCAGGTTCCTGAAATGATTATTCAGCTTGTCATAGTCAAGATGTGCTACAACGGTATGGGCTTTGCCCGGCTTTGGTATAAAATATTCGGCCACCAGGCGATGAATGAGTGAATGATAATAAATGGTGCGTTGTTTCAGATCGGCTTCTGTACGGACAGCCAATGATTTTTTTAATGTGTCTACCAGTTTTACAGATTCAGGATCTTTCGATTTACCCGTTTCTCTCAGGTTTTTTTGTAACGTTGCTATCTGCTCACGCAGGTATACAAGCTCCCGTTCAACAGCTTCATCCCTTTCTTTAAAAATTTTAAGGCGAATGATCGGGTATCCGTTGATGATAGAACCTTTCAGGATCTTACCCTGTGCCAACGAGTTAAATGTTCGGATGCGACCCAGGTTCGACACTTCAAGCCTGTGGCCTTCTGCCTGATCTGGTATATGAACTTTTTTCCAGGTTTCCCCCCTTAGTGTATTTGTCATGTGTTTTTCAGCTTACGTGTGGAGGGTACGTTTTCTGACTAAAGCTGCAAATTAAGTAAAAAATACAAATTGGCCATTGGTGAAATGGTATATTCATTTAAAAATTTATAGTTAGAAATTAACGTGTTGTGCTATTAAAAGTGTTTTAAAATTTCATACTCTTCGTGATCAAGGAACTGAATTAGAGTCTACAGTAGTGCAAAAGCTTAATCAGGGCTCCCTCCCGAAAAAAGGATGTAATTTTTTTCGGGGCTCTTTTTTTGCGAAACGTCCCGATGAGCGAAGCGATTTCGGGAGTACTTTTTTTGCTTGCCCCGACGAGCGAAGCGGGACTCGGGGGAGAAGCAAAAAAGTAAGAGATAAATATCTAATAGAATTTCAAATAGTTATTCTCTTTTTTAGATTAATCAATAGCACAACGCGTTAATAATTAATAATTATCCGGGATCGTAGTGGTATTATGATTTCAATCAGCCCCCACTATGATGATTCCTGTATGATAGATAATGAAAAGCTGATAAATTGGTGGTTGATATTTCATGTATGAAGCTGCCATCAATTGTGAAATCATTCTTAAACGAAGCAGGAGAACTTTCCCGGTTCACCGGGCGATTCTTTACACAGGCTTTCAGACCAAGGTATGAACTGGCCGAACTCATTCGTCAGTGCTATATCATTGGTTACAACTCATTGCCACTGGTAGGCCTAACTGCATTCATCATGGGGCTGGTGCTTACGATGCAATTGCGCCCCTCGATGGTTGAGTATGGAGTAGAATCACAGCTACCCGCCATCGTGGCCATTTCCATTGTTAGAGAAATCGGACCGGTCATTACTGCATTGATATTTGCCGGAAAAATCGGTAGCAGCATCGGCGCAGAATTAGGTTCCATGAAAGTCACCGAACAGATCGATGCCATGGAAGTGAGTGGTACCAATCCTTTCAAATACCTCGTGGTCACCAGGGTCATTGCTGCTACATTAATGCTGCCCGTGCTGGTTACATTGGGCGATGCCATTTCATTGTATGGTTCCTGGCTTGGTGTAAACATCCGCAGTACCACCAGTTTCAATTTATTCTGGTCGCAGGTATTCGATAATCTTTCTTTCAGCGATGTGCTGCCCGCATTTTCAAAAAGTTTTTTCTTTGGCTTTGCGGTTGGCATCATCGGTTGTTATAAAGGATATAACAGCAGCAAGGGCACCGAAGGAGTAGGCCGATCTGCCAACTCAGCGGTGGTAGTATCGTCTGTGATGATATTCATCATCGACTTGCTGGCGGTGCAGATAACCGACCTGCTTGGACTTAACTGATAATTTATATACCTTGAACAGAGTGGTAAAATAGTATGTACAATTTAATAACAGCAATCATTCATGTCAAACAGGATCAGGAAAAATTTTATGGTACCAGCTGAAGTTCGTTGTGGCAGCATCGTTGCGTCGCACACTTGTACTGCATACCATTGAGCAACGATTCAGCTGCACCAAAAAAATGAGTAATTGCATTTGTATAGCGTATCCAAAATAAAATGATTAAGCATATTTAATACATGATACAGGCCGGCAACGATATTGTTACTAAGCAGGATACACAACAGGCAGACAGCTGTGTGATGAGCATCCGCAACCTGTACAAAGCTTTTGGCAGCAACCAGGTGCTGAATGATTTTTCACTGGACCTGTACAAAGGAGAGAACGTTGTTGTGCTGGGTAAATCAGGTTCTGGTAAATCAGTCCTTATTAAATGTATCATTGGATTGTTGCAGCCGGATAAAGGCAGCATTGAAATGTTTGGAAAAAATATTCCGGGCATGAAAGCCGAAGAACTGGATAAGATCAGGGCGAAGGTTGGGTTTCTGTTTCAAAGCAATGCCTTGTACGATTCCATGACGGTGCGTCAAAATCTCGAATTTCCTTTGCGAAGGCATTGGATCGAAGTATCTCAACCCGATGTTGATACCATGGTGATGGAAGCACTGGAAGATGTGGGACTTGCACATACGGTAGATATGATGCCGGTGGAACTGTCTGGGGGCATGCGCAAGCGGATCGCACTGGCCCGCACACTCATCCTGAAACCTGAAATCATTTTATATGATGAACCTACAACAGGTCTCGATCCCGTAACCGCCAAAGAGATCATTCAACTGATCATGGAAATACAACGGAAGTACAATACCACATCACTTATCATTTCTCACGACATGAATTGTGTGCGCATGGCCAGTAACAGGGTAGTGGTGTTGGTAGATGGATGTTGTTATGCAAACGGAACTTATGATGAATTGACAAAAAATACCGATCCTAAAGTGAAACAATTTTTTGAATAAAATGATATGGAAAAAAAATCAACCAGTAACGTAAAGCTTGGAGCATTTGTGTTGGCCGGACTCCTGTTCCTTGTCTTGTTATTGTACATGATCGGCAAGAATGAACATTTGTTTGGCAGTACTTACGAATTAAAGGCAACTTTTTCAAATGCGCAGGGCCTGGTATCCGGCAATAATGTTCGGTTTGCAGGCATCGAATCGGGTACGGTAAAAAAGATCAGCATCATCAATGATACTTTGATCGAGGTGACCATGCTCATTGAGAAAAAAATGAAAGGCATCATTCGCAAAAATGCGGTTGCTTCCATCGGCACCGAAGGGCTGGTTGGCAATAAAGTGGTGAACATAATACCAGGATCCGAAACCGCGGCTTTTGCGGAAGAAGGAGATGTGCT
>Ga0075163_10007916_pt1 | contig 14026 bp, 6 predicted proteins | sample JI1023141ADNA_FD_71478 | JGI IMG/M metagenome (GOLD analysis project Ga0075163, IMG submission 71478) | Wastewater effluent complex algal communities from Wisconsin, to seasonally profile nutrient transformation and Carbon sequestration -... | ecosystem: Engineered > WWTP > Effluent > Algae...
CGGAGGGACGTGCGCGTCGTCGAGCGCGAGCCGGATCGCGCGCGCCCACGCCGTGCCGGTGGGCTCGGGATGGATCGCGTGATGCGCGTCGTTGGCGAGCGCGGAGCCCGTCAACGTGGCGAGCACCCGGGCGCCGCGCGCGCGTGCGAAGTCGAGCCGCTCGAGCATCAGCATCCCGGCCCCTTCCGCGAGGACGAAGCCGCGGCGGCCGGTCGCGAACGGTGTGCACGCGCCGACCGGATCGGCGGTGACGTGCATGCCGGCGTCGACGAACGAGCCATAGGACACGCGTCCGCGCATGCTCGACTCGCAGCCGCCGACCAGCATCGCGTCCGCGCGCCCGAGCCGGATCTGATCCGCCGCGGCGATGATCGCGGTCGTGCCCGAGGCGCACGCGTTCGCGATGCCGAGCGACGGGCCACGCAGCTGATGCCGGACGGCGAGGAGCCCGGTGACCGCCGTGCCGGTGATCGCGATCGCGGCCATCCGCGGAACGTGGTCGTCCTCGAGCGCGCGCTGCCAGAGCGCGGCGCCGGCGAGCCCGGCTCCGACGATGCAGCCGATCCGGTTGCGATCGCCGCAGGTGCCGAGCCCGGCTTGCGCGAGGGCTTGCTCGGCCGCGGCGAGCGCGAACAGCGTCGCCGGTTCGTGGCGTAGCGCGAGCTGCGGATCGGGCACGAAGTTCTCGACGGTCCCGCCGACGCGTGGCTGTCCATCGGCGTGATACCGGCGGATCCCACGTTCGCCGCGGGTCGCGCGGGCGAGCGCCTCGGGGACCGAGTTACCGAGCGGGCACACCAGGCCGAGGCCGGTGACCGCGATGGCGATGCGGGACATCAGAACACCGGCGTCAGGGTGAAGCGCTGGTTGGTGCCACCGGTGTGATCCCACTGCTGGACCAGCGTGCCGTTCGCGGTGCCCCAGCCGGCGATGTCGAGCGACTTGCCGCTGACCTTGTTGATGAGGTCGAACGTCGACGGGTTGGCCGCGTTCGGCGCCACGATCCAGCGCTCGCTGTCGGTGTCGACGCAGTCCCAGATGCCGACCGGCGCGCCGTTGGTGGTGCGCTGCGCGGAGTCGTCGAGGCACAGGTTGGTGCCGAACCGCGAGCGGATGCGAACGAACCCACCGGGCTCCTGGGTGAAGAAGAACTGCTCGCGGGTCGAGCCGACGCGGTCGGCGAGGATCACCTGGGTGCCCCAGCCGGCGCCGATCGGCAGCTGCACCACCTTGGTCGGCGCGTGGACGGGGTTGAGGGTGAAGAACCGTCCGGGCCCGATCGGCGGCAGCGCAGGGCGAGCGACGTAGCTCTGGTTGAGCCCCTGGACGTCGTTGATGTCGAGCCGCGAGGCGCTGCCGCCCTGGCTCGGCGAGCCGCGGAACGCACCGCTCGGCGTGCGCTGCGACATCGAGCAGAACCCGTACTGGTAGTGCATCACCGAGAGGTAGTTGTAGGGACCGAAGTCCGAGCTATCGCCTCCGCAGCGCCGCTCGCAGTCGATGCCGCCGACCGGCACGTTGACGAAGTTGTCGCGATCGCAGCGCTGCTGCTCGTGATTGAGACCGGCGGTGTGCCCCATCTCGTGGTGCAACGTGCGCTCGGTGAAGCAGCCGGTGTTGATGTTGATGCTGTGCGAGAACCAGTTGGTGAAGATGTTGTCGTGGCGGCCGACCTGCGACTGCCCGCACGCCGAGGCGGGGAGTCCGCCCTTGGTGAAGTCGACGTACGGCCGACCGTCGCCGGCGTAGCGCGGCACGAAGCGAACCTTCATCTGGTTGGCGCCGCCGTCGATCGCGAAGTTCCAGCTGTCGATCGCGCTCAGCACGGCGGTGCGCTCCGCGCCCTGGATGTTGCTGTTGATGGTGAAGGCCACGGTCGACTCCGGCCATTGCTTGCCATCGCCGACGACGAGACCCGAGGCGTTCGCGACCGCCGACGTCTCCTGCTGGGCGAGGTAGGTCGACAGTAGATCCTGCGTGGCGATGACCGTGTCACCGCCATGTAGAGTGAACGTCCGGTGCGGCGTTACACCGGTCGGGAGATCTTGTTGCGCGGTCCCGAGGAAGGCGGCGACGTGGCCGTCTCCGAACACGTGGATCACCTTGTCGGCGGTCGCGACGCGCGCCTCGAGGTCCGGCGCGAACGGCAGCTGCGAGGCGCGCGTGACGACGACCTCGCCGGGGAGGTCGGCGAGCTCGCCGGTGAGGCGCTCGATCTCCTGGTCGATCGGATCCGAGGAGACCTGCGCGTCGGTGGCGCAGGCGGTGAGGAGCGAGAAGGTGAAGCCGAGGCCGAGTAGTTTCTGCATGTCGCCGCAGCTGTGCAGCGCGGATGCCGCCCGTAACCTCGCGATTGCCAAGGCGAGGTCGCGAGCGTTGTCATCTGCCGCGAGACAACCCCGAGCGCTTGTCACCTGACTGGAGACGAGCGTGATCCAGCTATCGCAAGGCGCGCGCGTCGCGCACCGGCGCGGAGTCCGGAGCGAACACCGCCTCCGCGCGCTCGATCGCGTGCGTCGCCGCGGCCGCGGCTCCGGGATCCTTCGCGTCGCGGAGCAGCCGCGCGTAGCCGACCGCGAGCCGCTCGGAGGGCTCGTGGCGTGGGAGCAACTCGCCCGCGATCGCCAGGCCCGCCTCCGCGGACCTGCGTGCGGCGGCGGGGTCGTGGCGGGCGAGCGCGTGCTCGAAGGCGATCTCGTTCGCCTCGACCTGCAGGGGAGGGGGCATCGCCAGGTCGCGGAGCTCGGTCGCGGCCGCGAGGTCACCGGCGCGCACGCGCAGGCGAATCAGCTGGAGCTTGCCTTCGATCGTTCGCTCGAAGCCCGGACCGCGTGCGGCCTCGACATTGGCGAGCCCGATCCGGGTGGCCGCGATCGCCTCGTCGAGCTTGCCGGCACGCTCGAGCGCGAGCCCGAGGGCCAGGTTCGCGTTGGCGACGTTGTAGTGCTTCGCACCCATCGCGCGGGTCGCGCGCTGCACGAGATCGCGACGGAGCTCGACGGCGCGCGCGAACTCGGCGCGGGCGTACGCGACCGACGCGAGGTTCGACATCGGCGCGAACGCGGCGGGGTGGTCGGGGCCGAAGGTGGCCTCGGCGATCGCCCGCGCTCTCTCGTACCGCTGCGCGGCGACGGGGAGGTCGCGACGATCGAGCGCGATGCCGCCGAGGGTGTTGAGGATCTGCCCGCAGACGTTGGAGTTGTCGCCGCGGAGGTGCACGCAAAGGTCGTACGCGCGGGTCCCCGCTCGGTCGGCCTCGTCGAGGCGATGCGCGCCGAGCTCGACGATCGCGAGCGCGAACTTCACCTTCGACTCGAGATCGTCGGACGGCGGGAGCCGGGACAAGGTCGCCACGGCGAGCTCCACCCACGGCCGACCGTCCGCGGGCTTGTTCTGTTTCCTGGCGAGGTTGAGGCCGAGACAGTAGGCAGCGCGTGCGAGCAGCGAGTCGTCGCGGCCCTCCTGGGCGCGCAGCACCGCGAGGCGGTACGCCCGCTCGGCGTCGGCGATCCGATCGAGATCCTCGTACGACCGGCCGAGCTCGAGCTGGACCTGCCCATCGGTCGGTGCGTGATCGATCACCAGCGCACGCTCGAGCAGCTTCTCGAGGGCCGGCCTGGCCGCGGCGGCGGCCCCGAGATCGAGGGAGACCTTGAGACGCGCCAGCTCGGCGTCGATCGCGCGCCCCTCCTCGAGCGAGGTCGGCTTGCGCGCCACGGTACCTCCGAGGACCGCGACCGATTCGCAGTCCTCGATCCGCGACAGGTTGGCGACCGCTCCGAGCGCCTTCGACGCGACGGCCGGGTCGGCGTGCTCGAGCCGCTCCGCGAGCGCGTCGAGCTCGACCATGCGCCGGTCGAGGCAGGTCGCACGCCGGGCGGCGAGGTCCGGTCCCTCGGTGGCGCGCACGCGACACGCGGTGGCGTGGGCGGTCTCGAGCCGCTGGCGATAGGCGTCGAGGCCGGCGAGCGCGGAGTCGCGCACGCTCGGCATCAGCTTCGCGGCGTCGAGCGCGCGACGCACGGTGGCGGCACGCGCCGGTGACCACGCCGTCTCCAGCAAGGCGGGGAGCTCGCACTGCGGCTCCTCGCTGCGAGTCAGCGCGAACGCGGCGACCGCGCCGCCGAGGGCGAGCACCCCGGCGCCGAGGGCGAGCCTGCGCCGGCGGCGACGCGGATCGCGATCGAGCGCGGAGAGCACGGCCGTCATCGACGGGAAACGCTCCGCGGGATCGATCGCGAGACCGCGTTCGATCACCGCACGCACCCAGCCCGGGATCCCGTCGGCGATCACCGGCGGCTCGGCGACGGCCCTCTCGTGGGCGTCGCGCGACGATCGCGGTGAGCTCCGCCCGTCGTCCTCCGCCGTCGCGTTGACCGCGGGCGTCGCCCCGAACGGCCGCTTGCCGCCGAGCACCTCGACCAGGGTCACCGCGAACGCGAACTGATCGCTCCGCGCGTCGGCGGGCTTGGCCTGCAGGAGCTCGGGCGCCATGTACGGCAGGGTGCCGACCAGCGCGCCCGTCGTGGTGCGCAACGGTTCGGTGCCCTGAGGAAACGCCGCGGGCGGGTCGTCGTCCTGCGAGCGCGCGATCCGGGCGAGCCCGAAGTCCGCGACGCGCACGTTGTTGTCGTGATCGACGAGCACGTTGTCCGGCTTGAAGTCGCGATGGACGAGCCCGGCCGCGTGAACCGCCGCGAGCCCGCGTCCGGCGGCGACGCACGCGGCGAGCTTGTGCTCGAACGACTTGCCCTTGGCCCAGGCTCGCAGCGTGCTGCCCTCGACGAGCTCCATCGCGATCACGACGCGGCCCGCGTGCGAGGTCACGTCGTAGACCGTGACCACCTCCGGGTGGCGCAGCTTCGCGAGTACCTGCGCTTCGCGTACCAGGCGCTGCTGCTGCTCGCTCGAGTGGCGATGCTGGAGCACCTTGAGCGCGACCTTGCGATCGAGCTGGCGATCGCGCGCCGCGTACACCACCGCGAAGCCGCCGCGTCCGAGCTCCCTGTCGAGCTCGTAGCGCTCGGGCACCTCGAAGACGTCCTCCGTCCTCGGACCGGGATCGCCGTGCCAACTCTCCGTCTCCACCACGCCCCGGGCATCGAACGTCTTCATCTCTGTGACGACGCTAGCGTAGGATGCGCGGCCGGTGGAAGACGTCGTCGCGACCGAAAGCCTTGGAGCTCGAACCGAAACCACGCGCGGGTTCTCGCTCGCGCTCGGCGATCAGACCTGGACCGGCACGCGCTGCGCCGTCGGGTCACACGCCTCGAACGATCTCGTGATCGACGACAGCACGGTCTCGCGGTTCCACGCCGAGGTCTGGATCGACGAGGGCGGCGTGCGGATCCGCGATCTCGAGAGCCGCAACGGCACGCTGGTCGACGGCACGCGCGTGATCGATGCGTTCCTGCGCGACGGCAGCACGATCGCGCTCGGTCGCGCGAAGCTGCGCTACGAGCCGCGCACCGTCGCGGCGCCGCCCCGGCTGGCCGAGCGAGCGAGCTTCGGGCACCTCGTCGGCGGATCGCACGCGATGCGCGCGGCGTACGCGCTGCTCGAGCGCGCGGCCGCCTCCGACGCCACCGTGATCCTCGAGGGCGAGACCGGGACCGGCAAGGGCGCGATGGCCGAGGCGATCCACGCCGCGAGCGAGCGCAAGCACGGGCCGTTCGTCGTCGTCGATTGCGGCGCGCTGACGGCGTCGCTGCTCGAGAGCGAGCTGTTCGGTCACGAGAAGGGGGCGTTCACCGGCGCCGAGACGCGGCGGATCGGCGCGCTCGAGGATGCCAGCGGCGGCACCGTGTTCCTCGACGAGATCGGGGAGCTGCCGGTCGACCTGCAGCCCAAGCTCCTGCGCGTGCTCGAGAGCCGCGAGGTCCGCCGCGTCGGCCAGAACGGGTACACGCCGATCGACGTCCGCGTGATCGCTGCGACCCACCGCGACCTCCGCTCCGACGTCAACACCGGGCGGTTCCGCGCCGACCTCTACTACCGCCTCGCGGTGCTCTCGATCCACGTCCCGCCACTGCGCCAGCGCACCGAGGATCTCGCCGCCCTCACCACGGCGATCCTCGACGATCTGCGCGCCTCGCCGGAGGTCGCGGCGGCACTGCTAGCTCCGGCGCACCTCGCGCGGCTCGCCCGCTGCGCGTGGCCGGGCAACGTGCGGGAGCTGCGCAATCACGTCGAGCGCAGCGTCGTCCTCGAGGGGCCGGAGCCGCTCGGCGAAGCGTCCGTCCCGACGTCGACCCCGATCTCGACCGACCTGCCGTACGCCGATGCGCGCCGCCACGCGATCGATGCGTTCGAGCGCGCGTACCTCGGCGAGGTGCTGCGCGCCCACGACGGCAAGGTCGCCGCGGCCGCGAAGACCGCGGGCATCGCGCGCGTCTACTTCTACCGCTTACTTCAGCGCCACGGCTTGAAGTAGCCGACGACATGTTCGATTGGGTGGGGGAGCTCGCGACGCTCTCGGAGCAGCACGCCGTCGATCGAGTGCGAGCCTCGCCAACAGCCTGATAAGAACCTTGACGTTGACCTCGACGTAGGTCCACGTCAACGTCGACGTTATCTGAGCGGCGTTGCGACGAGCGCTTACTCGTCGAAGTCGGGACCGTGGTCGTCGCCGAAGTCACCACCGGCATCGCCGGCCGCGTCGCCGCCACCCGCGGGTCCGCCTTCGCCGCCCTCGGCTCCGCCTTCACCGGGCGGACCGCCGTTCGCTCGCCACTCGCGCTGACGACCACCGCGACCACGCCGACGGCGGCGCCGGCGCTTCCGGAGAGGCTGACCATCGGGACCGAGCACGATCGGCTGCGGTTGCTGCGGCTGGCTCGGATCGGCGGGTGCGAAGAACTGGACCGGCTCTTCACCAGCGGCGAGCTGCGGCGCACCGTTGTTGTTCGGCCCGTCGACACCCATCCCCGGCTGTCCCTGCATCGGCAAGCCGTTGCCACCGCGGCGACGGCGACGGCGGCGACGACGACGACGCTCGCCGGCTTCGCCGACCTGACCCTCGACGGGCAGACGCGGCGCGACCTGCTGACCCTCGGGGCGCGGACCGCCATTGGTGGAGCGCGGCCGATCGCCGCCGCCAGTCCCTCGATCCCATTGCCGGGGCGCGCCACGACCACCGCGGCGATCGCGACCGCCGCCTCCGCCACGACCGCTGCGGCGATTGACGCCGGCATCGTTCGGGTTTGCCGAGGCGACCGGTGCCATGGCGATGCGCATCGGGCCGCGGACGTACTCGATCACCGGGCCGCCACCGCGACGCGGCTGCGCGTCCGACAGCGGCGCCGCGGTCGACAGCACCGGCGTGGTGAACGCGCTCTTCGGCGGCAGCATCGCCCGACGCTTCCGCCGGCGACGACGCCGGCGGCGGCGGGCTTCGGCCGCGGACAGCGTCAGCGAATTGATGTCCTCGGTGCCGCCGCGTTGCTTGGGCGCCTTGGGGACCTTCGGGACGCGCTTGCGCGCGAGCACCGTGATCTCGCCGGGGCCTTCGATGCCTTCCTCGGCGAGCTCGGCCGCAGTCTTGTCGATGACCTCGTAGTCGTCGTCATCGTCGTCGTCGTCGTCGTCGTCGTCGTCGTCGTCGTCCTCGTCATCGTCGAGGTCGTCATCCTCGCCGTCGACCAGATCGTCGTCGTCCTCGTCATCATCGTCGAGGTCGTCGTCATCGTCATCGAGCTCGTCGTCATCGAGCTCCTCTTCGGGATGCGCGGTGTGCTGCGGGGCGACGGCGGGGGCGCCTTCGGCGGCGGGCGGTCCCAGCGTCGCGGGCTCGGCAGAGCGGGTCTGCACCGGTGCGGCGCCCGGCGCCTTGCGGGTGAGCACCGTGGGTGCCGCGGGTGTTGGTGCCACCGCGGCCGCGGAGCCCGAGCGACGCAACACCGTGGCCGGTTTCGGCGGCGCGACCGGCGCGGAGACCGGCGCGACGACCGCGTTCGGATCGCTCGCGAGGTTCGGCGCGGGCTGATCGATCCGCACGACGCGCGCCTTGATCTCGCGCTTCGGCTTCGAGATCACGACCCCGTCGTCGTCGAGCAGGCGGGTCAGCGACGCTCCGAGCCGCGTGGCCTCGGTGGAGGCGGCGAGGGCGGCTTCGCGCGAGCGTAGGCAGTTGTCGCAGCGACCGCACTTCGGCGGCTCGGGCTCGCCGAGGTACTCGAGGATCACCTGGTTGCGGCAGCCCGGCGCCTTGACGTAGGCGAGCAGCGCGTCGAGGCGCTGGCGGTCCATGATCCGGCGCGCCTCGTAGGTGCGCGCGCGATCCATCAGCACGTCGAGCTCGGGCGGCGGATCGGCGATCGAGTACAGGCCATCGTTCTCGACGACGAACCCCTCGTCCTTGAGCAGGCCGAGCACGGTGCGCGTGCGCTGCTGGCCGACGCTCGAGGACAGCGCGACGTTGGCGACGTTCGGCGGCGTCTCCTCGACCAGGCGATGCGCTTCCTTCGCCATGTTGCCGAACGCGGTGAGCGCGTCGAACACGCTGCGCACCTGGCGCTTGGTCGGGTAGGTGCCGGAGAGGAAGTACTCCTGGATGTTGACGTCGTCGGGCGAGAACAGCAGCACGCAGCGCGCGGGCTTGCCGTCGCGACCACCGCGGCCGGCTTCCTGGGCGTACGCCTCGACGGAGCCGGGCACGTGGTAGTGGATGACGTTGCGGATGTTCGGCTTGTCGACGCCGAGCCCGAACGCGTTGGTCGCGACCATGATCAGGTCGCTCGACGCCATGAACTCGTTCTGGCTGGTGTCGCGTTCGCCCTTGTTCATCCGACCGTGGTACTTGCCCGTCGGAATTCCGTGGCGCGTCAGCGCCTCGTAGAGCTCTTCCACCTTCTTGACGGTGGCGCAGTAGACGATGCCCGGTCGCGGCAGCTTCTTGAGCAGCGTGACCAGCGTCTTCATCTTCTCGTCGTCGTCGCCGAAGACGATCACCTCGTAGTGAAGGTTCGGGCGGTCGAACGTCGTCGTGACGATCGTCGAGCCCTCGATCCCGAGCTGGAACAGGATGTCGTCGCGAACGTGCGGCGGTGCGGTGGCCGTGGTGGCCAGCACCGGCGGGCGCCCGAGCTCCTCGACCGCCTGCCGCAGCGACAGGTATGCCGGGCGGAAGTCGTGACCCCACTGCGAGACGCAGTGCGCTTCGTCGACGACGAACCGCGACACGCCGATGCCGCCGCACGCCTCGTTCAGGAACGTCCGGAACTCCGGCATCGCCATCCGCTCGGGCGTGGTCAGCAGCAACTTGCCGCCGGGCGCCTGGAGCATCGCGTCGACCTCACGGCGCTGCTTGACCGTCAACGTCGAGTCGATCTTGCAGGCGGCGACGCCCTTGCTCTGCATCTTGTCGAGCTGATCCTTGATCAGCGCGATCAGCGGCGACACCACGACGGTGACGCCGGGGTTGATCAGCGACGTCAGCTGATAGAGCAGCGACTTGCCGCTGCCCGTGGGCATCACGGCGAGCAGGTTTTCACCCTCGAGCAGGTGCTCGAACGCCTCGGTCTGACCGGGGCGGAACGACTTGATGCCGAGCGTCTTCTGGCCGATGCCGAGCAGCGCGCCGACCTTCTTGGGGAGGTTCGCGCCTTCCGGCGGGATCGGCCCGTCGAGCGTGTACTCGATCCGCGGGGGCGGGGGAGGGACGGGGGCCTGGGCGGCTTTCCCCTTCGCCTTCTTCTCGGGTTTGTCGTCGGCCTTCTCGGCCTTCGCTGCTTTTTCGGCCTTCTCGGCCCTCTCAGCCTTCTCCGCTTGCTCGGCCTTCTCGGCCTTCTCGGCCTTCTCGGCCTTCTCGGCCTTCTCGGCCTTCTCGGCCTTCTCGACCTTCTCGAGCTTTTCAGCCCTCTCGGCGCGCTCGGCTTTTTCCGCTCGCTCGGCCTTTTCGGCCTTCTCCGCCTTTTCGGCTTTCTCTGACTTTTCAGCCTTCTCTACCTTCACTGATTTCTCTGCGGTTGCCTTCTTCGCCGGCGCGGGGGCGGCTTTCGCCTTCGCCGTGGCACGTTTTGGCTTCTCGACGTCGTCCTCGTCGTCGTCCTCGTCCTCTGCAGACGATGCACGAGTGGGCTTCCGCGTCTTTGCCGCGGGCTTCGCCTTTTTCGGTGACGGTTTCTTCTTCGTCGTGGACATCAACCACCCACCTTCACCGAGGGCGAATCGCCTGACACGATCCAGTGCCTCGGGAGGACCCAGCGCGCCGTGCTTCCACCGCTCGCTGAGTAATTCATGATCACCATACCCCGCGAGGCCGTGCAAGGCCCCACGGCAGATACGGGCCCAGCGGGCGAGATCCGGGCCATCCGCGTGATATGACCGCTGTCATGGCTCGTGACGCTCGGCCCGTGAGGGAAGCCGAGAACCGGCTCGAGAAGTTCAACACCGACCGCGAGCGCTTGCTCTCCGAGGTCGAGCGTCGGGTCGTGGCCCGTCGTGTCGCCGAGGGAAAAGCAGGTGGCGATGCGTCGCTCGAATATGTCCTCAACGACGTCGCGTATTGCGAGATCCGTCGTCTCGAGGCCAGCAAGAGCGACGGCGTGGAACGGTGGAGGGACCTCTCGCGCCGACTTCTCGGAATGTCGGAGGATGACAAACGCGAGGAGCTGCGCTCCCTCGTCCGCCACTACGGCAAGGACGTGGTGGGCAACTTCGACCCACGGGTCTACAAGTTCGCGACGGGCATCGGGCCCTCGCTGCTCGGCTTCCTGTTCTCGCCGACCTCGAACATGAAGGAGGGCATGAACACGCTGCGTCAGCTCGACGCGCGGATTCACGCCGACGGCGAGACCGAGATCGCGCGGACCTGCGCGGAGCGCGGCACGCTGATCGTGACGCCGACGCACTCGTCGAACATGGACTCGCCCGCGATCGGCCTCGGCCTGACGCGTGCGGGCTTGCCGCCGACCACCTACGGCGCCGGCAAAAATCTGTTCAGCAATCCGTTCATCTCGTTCTTCATGCGGAACCTGGGCGCCTATCGCGTCGATCGCCGCCTCAAGTTCGAGCTCTACAAGGACGTGCTCAAGGAGTACTCGACCGTCCTGCTCGAGCACGGCTATCACTCGCTGTTCTTCCCCGGCGGCACGCGCTGCCGCTCGAACATCGTCGAGAAGAACCTCAAGCTCGGCCTGCTCGGCACCAGCGTCACCGCGTACAAGAACTCGGTCCGCGAGGGCGCGCCGAACAAGCGCCTCTACATCCTGCCGGTGACGATCAACTACCGCCTCGTGCTCGAGGCCGAGACGTTGATCGACGACTACCTCGCCGAGGTCGGCAAGAGTCGGTACATCATCACCGACGACGAGTTCTCGCGCGTCGGGCGCATCCTGGAATTCTTCCGCAAGATCCTGGCTCATGAAGGCTCCGTGGTCGTCCGCTTCGGGCGACCGCTCGATCCGTTTGGCAACGACATCACCGACGACGGCGAGTCGATCGATCGCGCGGGTCGGATCGTGGACCCGGCGAGCTTCGTGAAGGGTGCCGACGGTGAGGTCACCGACGACGATCAGCGCGACGCGGAGTACACGCGTGCGCTCGGGCGCCGCCTCGCCGCGGCCTATCCGAAGCTGACGGTGTTCCATTCGACGCACCTGGTGGCGCGCGCGGTGTGGGACGCGGTCTGTCAAAACGCGGGGACGAGGGACATCTATCGGTTGTTGCGGGCCCCGACGGGACACCTCGAGGTGTCCGTGGGGACGGTGCTCTCCGGCATCGACCGCCTGCGCGCCCGGCTCCTGGAGAACCCGGGATTCGGCGCGGAGCACCCTCTGCATACCTCACAATCCGCGGCTGACAAGCTCGAGACCGGCATCCACGGCCTGTCGAGCTATCACACGCGCCCGATCCTCGCGCGGACCAACGAGATGATCACCGCGCTCGATCTCAAGCTCCTCTACTACTACCAGAACCGCACGGCCCACGTGCCTCCGGAGGTCTCGTGAGCAAGCGCGCAGATGCCGTCGGTATCGTCGGTGCCGGCACGTTTGGCACCGCGCTCGGGTCGGTGCTCGCCCGCGCGGGCCGCCGCGTGATCCTGTGGTCGCGCGACGTGTCTGTGGTCGAGGCGATCCAGGGGACGCGGCGCTCGCCACGGCTGCCCGCCGCGCAGCTCGCCGAGTCGCTCGAGGCCACCGCCGATCCGAAGCGGCTCGCCTCGGAGGCGCGGTTCCTGGTGATGGCGGTGTCGTCGAAGGACGTCCGCGATCGCGCGCGCGAGCTCGGCGAGGTGCTCGATGGCAGCCACATCGTCGTCCACGCGATCGGTGCGCTGCCCGCGCCGGCGAACAAGTACGGGACGCACCTCGTCAACGAGCGGGTCTCCGAGGTCCTGCTCGAGGGCATCCCGACGCAGAAGGTCGGCGTGCTCGCCGGCCCCGCGCTGCCCCAGGATCTCGCGACCAGCTCGTACAGCTCGATGGTGGTCGCGAGCCGGTTCGACGAGGTCGTCGCCGAAGGTCGCCGCCTGCTCAGCGCGCCGCCCGCGCTGCGCGTCTACACCTCGAAGGACCTGATCGGCGTCGAGCTCGCGTCCGCACTCTCGGGTGCGTACACCGTCGCGCTCGGGCTCGCCGACGGCCTCGACACGCCGGTCGGCGCGCGCGCCGTGCTGATCACCCGCGCGATCGCCGAGGCCTCGCGGCTCGGCCAGGCCGCCGGCGCCGAGGCGCGCACGTTCTCCGGGCTCGCCGGGCTCGGCAACTTGCTCGTCCGCACGCAGGGCGATCGGTCCGCCGACTACCTCCTCGGTCGCCGGCTCGCCGAGGGCATCGTCACCGCCGACACCGGGCGGACCGAGGGTGCGCGGGCCGCGCTCGCCGCGGTCGAGCTCGCGGCGTCGCTGCGGGTGCGGATGCCGGTGCTGCAAGGCATCGCCGCCGTGCTGACCGGCAAGCTCGAGCCGCGCGAAGCGGCGCAGCAGATCGGCGACACGGTCGCGTTCGAGGAGTAGTGCGAGCCCTGCTGCTCCTCGCGCTCGCCGGCTGCCCGGCGAAGCGACCCGTGATCGAGAACATCGCGGTGCCTCCCGCGGGCACCACGCTGGCGGTCTACCTCGGCGAGGATCCCGCCGGTGCGATCGCGCTGATCGACGATCGCCAGCAGATCAGCGTCGCGAACAACACCTTCCTCCTCGATCGCCTCGCACCCGGTGCGCAGCCGATCCTGATCGAGTCGCTCGATCGGCTCCCTGATCCTCAGCCGTTCCGCGTCGGCGCCTGCACGCACGAGCGGATCGCGAACAGCTCGCTCGAGCTGCTCGGCACGCCGCGCGTCGCGGCGAAGTCGGGCCGACCTCGCCAACCGTTGCCCACGCCACCGCCCGGCGTGGTCGCGCCGCAGCTGCGCTGTGCGGTCACCGCGGCACCGGGCACGCATCTCGTCCGCGTCGTCCAGCACGCGCCGATGCCCGGCTTCCAGACCTTCCACGAGGCGCACTACGACGGTGGCGAGCGCGCGAAGCTGACCACGCGGTTCGTCATCAGGTCGCTGGCGTGGGGCAAGCAGCGTGCCTCGCTCACCGTGTTCGAGGGCCTGCCGGGTGGCGATCGCTCGCCCTCACCGATCGCGCGCGGCGAGGTCGTCCTCGACGGGACGACGACGGTGCTCGCGAATCCGCCGATCTCCGCGCCGGCGCGGCTCCGCGTGATCTACGACGGTGGCGTGACGTCGGCCGCCGCACCGACCGAGCTCGCGTGGCGGCGCGACTCGAGGACGGTCGTCGCGAGCGTGCTCGAGCTCGACGGCGTCGAGCTCCCGGCCGGCCAGATCGACGTCCACTTCTCGGGTGTCCAGCTCCGCGACGCCACCGTCGCGCAGCGCGAGCGCGAGCGGATCGGCGACACGCTGCGCCTGCAGCTCGACGCGGTCACCGCACTTCGCGGCGAGCGCCGGACGACCGCCGAGAAGACCGGCAAGCTGATCGAGCAGCGGATCACGCTCACGGTGACGAACCTGTCCGATGATCCGAAGCCGGTCTCGATCGAGGAGCGGCTACGCCCGGGCGTGAAGCGCACGCGGCTCG
>Ga0075163_10007917_pt1 | contig 14026 bp, 8 predicted proteins | sample JI1023141ADNA_FD_71478 | JGI IMG/M metagenome (GOLD analysis project Ga0075163, IMG submission 71478) | Wastewater effluent complex algal communities from Wisconsin, to seasonally profile nutrient transformation and Carbon sequestration -... | ecosystem: Engineered > WWTP > Effluent > Algae...
GTTTATTGGGAAGTTGGAAGCAAGATTTAATGAGATTGTACCATTATTACTTTGATTCAAGTATGGATAGATTTTAGAAACGTTTCCAACTTCATTGACTAGACATAAGTCTAATTTACCGTCACCATTTAGGTCAGTTACATCAAAGTTATTGCAATTTCCTAAGTTGATTTCCTGGCCAAATGTTATACTTCCATTGCTACTGGTATTGGGGTATATTTTTGTAGTGGTTCCAATCACCATTATAAGTTCTGGCTTCCGATCATTGTTGAAATCCGCAGAGCCAATCTTAAATGGCGCTGAAAGAAATGTAGTAATTGTTGAAAGGAAGGAGTATTGTGTGGCACTTGCGCTCGTATTTCGATAATAAATGAGTTTGCTATTAGAAGATGAATTATAAGCTATAACAATAACGTCAGGTTTCCCATCAAGATCAAAGTCATCAACTGTCATCTCTCTACCTTGGAAACCTGTAGAAAACGAAGTTTTCGCATTGAAGCTTATACTTGATGAAGTGCTCGTATTTGACAAAATAGAAAAGTTGTTGTCTGCCTGATCAAGAGTTACAATGTCTAATTTACCATCACAATTCATATCGTAAATGGATGCATTTGAGGGCCATTTACCAGTAGTAAATGCTTTACTTGTGAAAGAAAGCGGAGCTTGTCCTCCATTGTTTTTATTTATTATTACCGAGCTATCTGATAAACCTAATGTAACAACATCGTTTAAACCATCTAGATTAATATCACCGATTAGTGCAACACTACTTTGTCTGCAAGGAAAGGATTCTACTGCTGGAAAGGTATTAGAGTTAATGTTTCCTGTGGCGTTTGGATAGTATACTGAATACTTTACAATTGATTTTGCACTTAAATTATCAGAAATTACAGTTATATAATCGTTAGCTGCACCGGATGGTATCTGTAGACTTATTTGGCTGCTCGTTATGTATGTTATTTGACATTTTATTCCACCCAAAAAAACTTTTGTATTGTTTACATTAAAATTGGTTCCAAAAATGTTAACAATGGAACCAACACTTCCACTAACCGGGGTAAAGTTTGTTATCGTAGGCGTTTGACTAAACGTAGTCTTAGTCGTGAATAGCAAGAACAATAAACAGAAATAAAAGTGGTTAAACATGTGAATTGATACTTTAGAGTTCTAATCAAAGGTAATCTTGTTTATATAAAAAAACAAGAATTTCATAATTATTTAATCTTTATCCAGATGGAAGCAGACCCTTCGGCAATTTGAACAATTAAGACCACAATATTCTATGTTACGGTAGTTTGTCATGATAAATACCAGGTCTGGAAATTTCATGTTGATACTGGGATAGGGATCAATCTCCTCTTAATTTATTATGACGATATTGAAAATAGTCATATATTTGAATAGGGGTTAATTTATCAGGATCGATATGTTATTGTGATATTGCGATAAATTATTACAGATTACTGGCAATTTCTTGTTGTTTAGTAATAGCAGTTGCACTTTAAAAAATGTAAATCTAAATTACTATGACAAAAAATCATTTACGAATTTTGATTGTTTTTCTATTGTTAGTCGGTAATGGTTTATTAAACTCAACTATTGCAACTCAGCGTATTTTCATTACGGATAATCGTGGAATTATTGTTTACATCTGTAAGGGACCTAATTCAAAAAGATATCATAAGGAATCGGATTGCCAGGGATTAAGGAACTGCTCAACACAAATTTATGCTGTAGATTTATCAGAAGCAGAAAGTTTAGGCCGAACCCCGTGCGGGTATTGTTATTAATTAATATAATCCTACTAAGAATAAACTTTCTAAACTTCCAAACACGGACAGTATAATCAACATTAATTAAAAGAGCTTATTGGCGAACTCAAGATCTTGTGCTGGCTGCATTGAATAGATGCTAATGAAACTTATCGTATAATCATTACAGAACCGGTTTTTATTGGTTTACGTCCTTCATAACTCATCCCATCCCAAATACGGCCATTTTGAAATACCGCATGTGCTTTCCAAACATATGCGCCTTGAGGAAGAGGACGTTCCTTGAATGTCCCATCCCATTTTTCCGAAGGTTGCCCGTTGGAAAGCATAGATGAAGACCAAACTTTTTCTCCGTACGGAGAGAAAATATCTATATTAAACTCTGATAAACCTACTCCCTTCGGTATGAAATATTTTGTTTCATCTGTGCCTGCATCTGGTGAAAATGCATTAGGAATGAATAGTGAACCAAGAAACTCTACTGTAATTGGATATACTGCAGTATCAGGGCAATCTTCTTGATTAAAAGCATATAAAATAACGTAATATACACCATTGTTATAAAATCGATGTATGGGGTCTTTTTCAGTATTTATTCCACTACCATCTCCAAAATCCCATTCATACCTTATTGCATTTATAGACAAATTAGTGAATTGATAAATTCCACTTGGATCAACAAGTGTATCCACTTGCGAAAAAGTAAAGTCTGCATTGGGGATTGATTTAGCAATTACTGCATTCGAAATGCTAAGTGTGTCAAAGCAAATGGAATCTTCGTTTGCAATTAATGTAATTGAATAGCTACCAGACTGATAATATGTTGTAGTTGCTGAAACACCAGAAACCATAGTTCCATTTCCTAAATCCCAATAGGCATTGCCTGCGTTTATTGATGTTGAATTGAAAGTAATAGTCAAGGGGATACACCCTTCCGTTGATAGAGGATTGAAAGAGGCTTCTGGTTTACCGTAAACTTTTAAAGGATATAGAAGAGTGTCAGAACAACTATAAAGGTTTGATGCGATCAGCGATACATTGATGATTGTTGGTGTATTTACTGTTAAAACCGGGTCCTGTGTTAGAGATTGGCCGAGTGTGCCGAAATTCCATTCATAACTACTTGCTCCAATACTGCTATTAGCAAATGTTATGGTTGTGGGGGTTTCGCAAATTGGGGTTTGGGTATATTGAAAGTTGGCTTCAGGAACAGGAAAAACATTTATAAAGTTAAATACTGTATCATCTTGACATAAATTTGAATCAACTACAGTAAGAGTGATAGAATATTGTCCTTGATTTAAATACGTATAAGAAATTGGATTTCCGACAAGAGTGTCATTATTACCCAAATCCCATAAATAATAAATACCTCCTGTTGTGTTGCTTATGAGATTAATATTAAAGGGTACACAACCATTTGATGAACTAATTGACAAATCTGCATCTGGATGACCGACGATTTGTATTGTCTTGTAAAGGGTATCCGGACAACCGGTTCCTGATGCATATCCGATTAACATTATTGTATAGTTTCCAGGTCCAGTGAATACATGAGAAGGAGAGAAGTTTGATGTATCAATATCACTTCCATCTCCAAAATCCCACATATAACCTGAAATTCCGGGTGATATGTTGTTAATCTGAACAAGTTCATTATCACAAGCTTTCGCATTGAAAGTAAAATCGAGAAAGGGTTGTGGTAAAACTTCTATTGTTTGAGAAATAGAGTCAAAACCACATAGATTATCTACATATTGCCATACAATAAAGATACCTGCAGTGTCAAAAGTATGTGTTACCGTATTCCCGAAAGCAGTATTGCCATCTCCAAAATTCCAGTTAATGATTGAATTTGCTGCTACAACACTAGTAAAGGTACATGTCAGAGGTTTACACCCCCAAATAAAATCTGTGTTAAAAAATGCAGTAACTTGATTAGGGCGTATTGTTACAGACTTAGAAATACTATCAACACCACAACGATTAGACGAAACAAGTGTGATAACATATGTTGAATCCGTTGTATCTGCAACTAATACTTGAGGAGTAAGCATTGAATCGGTCGATACAAGTATCCCATTAATATACCATTCAAAATACTGCGGCTGACCTGTCGTAATATTGTTGAAGAAAACCAATGCTGGGGAGCAAGAGTCGTTATATGTTACTCCGAATTCCGGAACTGGTATGGGATAAACGATAATGCTATCAGTATGTACTGCTGCTCCGCAGCCGTTGGAACTAGTTAGTTGAATTGTATAAATGGTCGAATCACCAGGACCTTGATTAAATATTGTAGTGCCCGGATTAAATACTGTGTCTGTTATACCATTGCCATAGTCCCAGAAATAAGTGTTTGCCCCATAATATGTACTAAGGTTTGAAATATTAATTGCCAAAGGTGAACAGCCTCTATTTGTATCTAATGAGAACAATGCATCAGGTGGGGCAACGATTTCAATTGGCGATTGACTTGTATCCTTGCATCCAAATTGATTTTGATAGATCAGTGTTACTAAATAGCTCCCTGAAGAGTTATAGGTATGACTAAAAGTGTTTAAGTAGTATAAATTGCTACCATCACCTACATCCCATATGGAAGTGGTGCCGGGTGCATTATTTGCAAACAAAACAGGAGCATTAATACAAGCTGTATCTGGGAATGAAGAAGACCCTTGGGTCGGTTGAAAAATGGTAACTAATAGAGTGTCCCGAATTATACAGTTGAATCCGCTCCCCGAATCAGAATAAATGTAAACTACAGTATCAATTGAGACAATAGGTATGGAAGGATCATAGGTACCATTCAAGGGATTGGTGATTCCATAACCAGACCACAAGCCTCCAGCTGGAATACCGGTGAAAGTCGTTAAACTGCTATTGCTGCAAAAAAAAGTATCAACTCCAGCATTAATACCTGCACCTACAACTGTAATAAGCAAAGAGTCACTAACTGCACAGGTAGCGGTTCCGTAAGAATATATTAAAATATTCTGTGAGCTCAATGTACTATCAGTGTTGAATGACGATCCAATTAAATTACCCTGTACTGCCCAATTTCCGCCTGGTGGAGTTGCTTGTAATATTATTGATCCACTACCCTTACATACTGTAGTATCATTTGGTAGTATTATCGTTTGTGGCAGCGAAAAATTAAATGTGTCTCTTAATACAATGGAGTCACATGCATTCCAAACTGCAACTTCAACAATATATGTCCCAAGACTCTGAATTGGTACAATCGTTGGATTACTGCCTGCATAAGTGTATATAGAGCTGCCATTGTGGTATATATTCCAACTGTAACCGGAATCGCTTGTACTGGGTATAAGGCTAAAATAGGTTGACAAATTAAGTGCAATAGTATCGCAGATGTCCTCTAGCTGTTGAATTTGAGTAATTGAGGGGCCTTTTCCTATTTCAACATTAAACGTTGAAGATACCGGCGGGCAACCCGGTGTACTTGCGGTAACATCCACCGTATAAAAACCTGGCATGGGAAAGAAAATACTTGGCGAAGCGGTATTTGAATTTGTACCATTGGTAAAAGTCGCACTATTCGCTGTCCAGGTGTAACTTCCATTAGCTGCAAATATATTGTTGTAATTAACAGTTAATGTATCACATCCATATGATGCAGAAGTGATAATATTAATAGCAGGCGGTGTACTTACTGTAAATGTTGAAGAAACAGTATCTGTCCCGCAAGGTCCGTTCACTATTAGGTTAATCTGATAGTTGCCAGAATTCGTATAGCTGATAACACCTGGGTTTTGTAGTGAAGATGAAGCCGGATTACCCCCTGGAAAATCCCATTGATATGTCGACACACCCCCTGTAATTGAAAAATATTGACCAACATTTAGGTTTACAGAATTACAAAACGAAGGGATGGGTGAAACACTAATTTGCGGACCTTGCAATATGGTGAACGTAGTATCCCAATTACAGACGCTTTGAGGAGCCGTGCAACAACCTGTTGTACTTGCCTGAACCGTAATTGAACCCGGGTTATTTATGTTAATTAAAGTTTGCGCTGCACCGGGATTAACAATAGTTCCAGTACCTGAAGGAGAAATACTCCAGTTATAAGTCAGCGCATTCGCTGCATTCATGTTTGCAGCTATAGCCAATGGGGTACAGTTATTATTGATTGTAAGAGCAGGCTGTATTATCGTTGGAGCCAATACTCTGACGGTGTCTACCAGTGTGTCATTCCCACAATTGCTGTTAACGATAAAAGTCACCGGGTAATTACCGGGAGCTGAATAGGATACATTTCCCGGATTGGCCGCATTACTTGTTGATGGAGTTCCCCCTGGGAAAACCCAATTATATTGAGTTATATTTCCAGATGATGAAATATAACTTGAAGGGGCTATGACAGCAGATCCGCAATAGGTCGGAATTGGAGTTGAATTAATAAAAGGACCCTGAAGAATTGTAAAACTTGTATCCCATTGGCAATCGCTTGTCGGCGAGCTGCAACAACCGGTAACCACAAGATTAATCGTGTAATTTCCAGAATTGTTAATTTGAAATTGAGGTTGTGAATCTGTAGGAAGTGTTATGCTTACACCTGTAGGAGGTAATGTGGTCCAAAGGTATGAAAATACATTTTGTGAATTCACATCAGGGACAAAAGCAGATGGTGAGCAAAAGTCATTAATTCCAGACAAAGGGTTTATTATTGTTGGAGGTAAAACTGTTACTGTTTCAGATTTAGTGGCACTGCCACAACTATTGGTGATGGTATAAGTTATAGTATATGTACCAGGTGTATTGTAAGTATGCGTACCGGGTTGGCCCGCACTAGAATTTGTGCCATCACCAAAATCCCAAAAGTGCGTTGGGTTGGTAGCATTCGCACAAGAAGTGTTCGTAATAACAACAGGAACACCAACACAAACGATTGATGGGGTTGCTTGAAAAGACACTTTAGGTCGGAATTTGATATCAATCGGTGTGCTTATGTAATGAAAACTTTCTCCGGTTGAACATGTCGTTTTTATTCCCAATCTGATTGATTTTTGTATTTGTCCATTACCTCCAACACAACTATCAATAGCATAGTTATATTTATGTTTGATACAGCCTGGGAAGTTACCAGCGAAGGCCTGAGTTGTCCCATCATCCCAGCATATAAAACTTGAGTCAACTGCTGTTACTGTATTGTTTTCAATGCCTACCGAATCACCAATGCAAAAAATGGTAGAGGAGTTACAAATGCCACCCAGTGCATTTAATGGGCTACAATCTTGAGCATTTGACCAAGTAGGACATTGTGCTAGCATTTGTTGATGTAAGAGCACTAGTATTGTAAGTATTTTCAGAAATCTGGACATTTTTTAAAAATATTGGATTTGATATTAAACTTTTTATTTCCCGTACTTAAGGACATCAAAAAACTGATCTCATGTACACCACCTGAATTAGTAAAATTTATTCCTGATAAATTCATGTCATAGGAATAAGCAAGGCTAATTAAATACTGACGAAACGTTTTCTCTACACCTAAGGTAGGAACGAGCGCATAAGCATTTCCTCTATATTGTGTATTGATGTATGTTGAATAATATATACCAAAATAGATGGAGTTGTCTCTTATGTCATCTACATAACCGGCAAGAGACCCCATCTTTATACGATGTATGTTTGTTTGTCTTTCATATTGAAATGATGGCTTTATTAAAGGCGTATTATAAAATGAATTTTGTTGAACAGTAGTGGTAGCTGTTAGTATGAATAATTTTGGCAAAGTTGTCTGAAGTCCTTGTAATGATTCTTCACCACGAGTTATAAAGTGGTTGTAAGAAAGATGAAAATCAACAGGGAGTTTCGTTTTGTCGAATTTGAAAACCCATTCTGTAGTGAGGCTTAATCCACAATCGTAAAACAGGCTATTGCTTATTTCGGGTCTTATCTGATTTGATGACTGATAAATACCAAAAACCGGATCAATCTGATCTGAAAAAACAAGTTTTGACCAGTCAAGCGATTTTCTTTGTACACCGGCATATGCACCTATGTTAACAGAATAAAGCCGTCGAAGCTGCTTGATTCTTACCGGAAATTTCTGTCTTACAATTGCGTCGGCCCTTTGTGTTTTTATAAATGCCGCACCCTCTGTATCTGAAAGCAGGTTCAAACCAAAACTTGTGTTCTTTTTTGGTGGCATATAGTCCATATGCAGCCAATACGTTGTAAATCCGCCGGGAATCTGACTCCATTGATTTCTGTAGGCACCAGAAATGCCAACCCCGGATTTTATTCCTTGAAATGAAGAATGATAATATCCAAGGCTATTATCTATTTGTGAAAAAGATGGATCTTGTGCCTTTGTAATTTGTGGGAGCAAGATTATCGCAATTAGCAACATGAGTAACAAACCCATTTCATTGGCATTTGCTTTTTGGTTAAAACCAGTTTTAGTAACAAAATCCATAAAAAGGATAGGTTGAAATTGATAAGACAAATAACTTTGATCTACGACAAGAATTACTTATATTCTTACTTGTTTAAACCAGAGCGAGAGCTGAACAAGGAATATTTCGAATAATTGACTAAATATTTTTCGAACAAGACCCTCTTTCATTGCAAATTTAAAAAAGAATACATTCAATCACAAGCAAATTTTAAGTGTTCGAACACAGACTTGATCGAATTCGTAGGATAGATCGGCACAATAGTATGTCGTATATATATCTTCCCTTTCAATACCCTAAAATCACAGGTCTTCAGGATTTTGAGTTAGATGTTATAAATACGTCAAAACATGGTTTATATGATTTGTTTAAAGGGCTTTTTTGGCCCGTGTCGTTCTTGAATCGTTTTATCTAAAGCAAGGAATGAAATTCTTGCTCCTCAACTTTTTTATCCTTGAAAAATGAGTACTATTATCAAACTTCTACCTCAATTATTATTGATGAGTATTGAAATAAATGTTATCTTGTAGATCACCAAAAACTTAGGAAAATATTGATTATCAATTATATGTGGAGATTTATCAAGCAAACTTAACCCCTTGGCACAAGATTTGTAGAATAATTACAAGGAAAAAAATCAATAAAATGGCACAATAAGTCAAAAACCACCTATATTTGTAGCGTAATTACTTAAAAAAATAAAACCATTGAACTTCCCGCTTCACCATATAGCTTCCATCCAAACCGGTCTCTTTGCTAAGCCTGGCAAAGAAGGCGAGGTGGTGTATCTGCAATCAAAGCATTTTGATGAGGATGGGAGGTTGTTGGTCACCTTGCATCCCGACTTACCGGTGGGGGACATCTCGGAGAAGCATATCCTGCGACCGGGTGATGTTCTTTTTGCCGCGAAGGGGACCAAGAACTTCGCAGCGGTGTATGAGTCACACAACCCGCCGGCAGTGGCTTCTACTTCGTTCTTTGTAATACGGCTGCGCGATAAGACCATTCTTCCAGCATATCTCGCCTGGTACCTGAACAGCAATAAGGCACAGCAGGAACTGAAGGCGCAGGCTATAGGAACCGGAATACCATCGATCTCTAAACAGGTTTTGGAAATGCTGGAGCTGAATGTTCCAACATTGGAAAAACAAGAGGCGGTTTTGAAAATCTCAACATTGTTTGAAAGAGAGAAGCGAATCCGGATAGAGATTGAACTATTAAGAGAACATCAAATTCAACAATATATTATTAACGCAATTAAATAACCCATGGCAAAAATTACTCAGAAAGACATCAACGATGCCGTTTGGAAAGCCTGCGATACCTTTAGAGGCAGCATCGATCCGAGCGTTTATAAAGATTATGTATTGACCATGCTGTTTCTTAAATATCTCAGCGATGTGCATGATGATAAAATGGAAGGGTATCTGTTGAAATATAGCGGCGACATGGAACGTGCAAAGCGTGCGATGCAACACGAGCGCTTTATTGTACCTGATCATAGTCACTTTAAATTTCTATATGAGCATCGCAATGAGTCGAATATTGGTGAGCTCATCAATATCGCTTTGACAGACCTCGAAGAGGCGAATCGGGAGAAGCTGTATAGCGAGGATGGTGCAGGTATTTTCCAGAACATCGATTTTAATAATAGTAAACTCGGTGAACCGAAGGATAAAAATCAACGCTTGAAAACTTTACTCATTGATTTTAACTCGGAGAAACTGGATCTGCGTCCTTCACATGTAGGTGGTGCAGATATTATTGGCGGTGCGTATGAGTTCCTGATCGCCAACTTCGCAAGTGACGCCGGCAAAAAAGCTGGAGAGTTCTACACACCAGGCGAGGTATCTACCTTGCTTGCGAAGTTGACGAAGGCAAAGCCGGGTGCACGTATTTCTGATCCTACCTGTGGCTCCGGTTCGTTGTTGATTAAGGCGGGAAATGAAGTAGGCTCGGATAATTTTTCGCTCTACGGACAAGAGGCGAATGGAAGTACCTGGGCATTGGCCGTGATGAATATGTTTCTGCATGGATTTGATAATGCTACCATACGCTGGGGAGATACCATCCGTAACCCAAAACTGAAGGAAGGCGATGGACTGATGAAGTTTGATACAGTCGTAGCGAATCCGCCATTCTCGCTTGATAAATGGGGAAAGGTGGAGGATAAGGATGGAGATAAAAATAACATCAGCTATGATCCCGAAACGGATAAATATGCCCGCTTCTGGAGAGGGGTGCCGCCGAAGAGTAAGGGCGACTGGGCGTTTATCAGTCACATGATTGAAACCTTGAATGAACAAGGTAAGGCAGGAGTAGTGGTGCCGCATGGTGTATTGTTCCGTGGAAGCAGTGAAGGAAAGATTCGTCAGAAAACAATTGAAGAAAATTTACTGGAGGCGGTGATAGGACTACCGGCCAACCTTTTCTTCGGTACCGGTATTCCCGCAGCAATCATTGTGTTTAATAAAGCTAAGACAACAAAGAACGTTTTGTTCATTGATGCCAGCCTGCAGTATGAAAGTGTGAAAAATCAGAACCGTCTGCGTGAAAGTGATATTGAGCATATTGTACAAACTTATCGTGACTTTACTGCTGGAAAGTTAAAAGTCGGTGTTGCAGAAGATAAATATAGCTACGTAGCGCAACCCGAAGAAATTGAGGAAAACGACTACAACCTGAATATTCCCCGCTATGTAGATACCTTTGAAGAAGAAGCTGAGGTGGATATTGCTGCGGTGCAAAAGGAGATTGAGAAATTGGAAGAAGAACTTAAAACAGTGCAAGCTGAGATGGATAAATATCTTAAACAATTAAAGGCCATTTATTAATGCTTACAAAAGAACAAAAACAACAATTAAGTGATATAGTGGAAGAGTTAGGCAAGACGCTTGATATCACAAAAGAACAGTATGATGCAGCAGTTAAAAGCTATAAATATGTTGGTGAATGGCTTTCAAAGGAGGATTCTCCACTTGCAACTTATAGTCCAGAGATATTACCACAAGGCTCATTCTTATTGCAAACAATGATAAGACCAATAAATGAGGAAGACGACCTTGATATCGACATTGTATGTAAGCTCGAAAAAATACATGCCAGTTGGACGCAGTACGAGTTAAAAAAACTTGTTGGTGATAGATTAAAAGCAAATGGTATTCTAAATAAACTTTTGGTAATACCTGACGGCAGAAGGTGTTGGACATTGCAATATGATGAATCTGCAAAGTTTCATTTAGATGTATTGCCATCAGTTGTAGCAACTGGTTATAGAACAATATTAGAAAAGGCGTTTTCGGCAACTGATTTAACAGATACAAAGACATTGGGTATTCGGATAACAGATAGAAATACGCCAAATTATAGAACATCCACAAATCTTCATGAGTGGTTAAAAAGCAACCCATTTGGTTATGCTATTTGGTTTCAAGACCGCTGTAAAATAGTGACAAGAGAAGTGAGAATGATGAGTGAAGCAATTCAACCTGTTCCTAAATACCAAACTAACAAATTGCCGTTGCAGCGAGTAGTACAAATCCTGAAGCGTCACCGTGATATGATGTTCAATGGTGATGAGCATAAGCCAATTTCAATTATCATAACAACTTTGGCTTCCAGTGCTTACTCAAAGGAAACAGACATAATCGATGCTTTATTAAATGTGGTTTCTAAAATGAGAAATCATATTTCAGACAGGAATCAATTTACAGGAGCTAAAGAAAAATGGGTAAGCAACCCTGTTCATCCCGAAGAAAATTTTGCTGATAAATGGAAGGAATTTCCGGTAAGACAAATCAATTTTTACAAATGGCTTGATGCAGTTGAATTAGATGTAAAAAACATTGTTGCTCAACAAGGAAAGGGCTTACAATTCATCAATGAATCAATGCAAAAGCCATTTGGTAAAGATGCTGTAACAAAAGCGTTTAGTAGTTACGGTGAAAAGTACTTGAAACAACGGGAAAGTGGTGTAATGAAAATGGCAGCAGGAACAGGAATGCTTGGTGAAACCGGAAGAACTTCTGTCCCACAACACAAACCTTTTGGTAAGAATGAGTAGAAAGTCGCTATTAATACAAGAAGGTGCTCTTAAGTCCTATTTCCCTGGAAGTCAAATAAAACGAAAAGGGGAATCGGAACTCACATGGATTGGGGTTGTTACTCCATCTCCATTGAGTGCTACCTATAAATTAAAGCTACACTACAAATATAATGAGGGAGCTAAAGTATATGTAATTGACCCGAAGCCATTGAAATTGGCAGAAGGGCAAATTGTTTTACCACACGTTTACAGTACACAAGAACAACGCCTATGTCTGTATTATCCTAAAGACAAAGAGTGGAACACAGATATGTTCTATGTACATACATTAATCCCTTGGGCTAGTGAATGGCTTTGCCATTATGAATTATGGGTGGCAACAGGGACCTGGCACGGTGGAGGAATACATCATCCAAATGAGGCCGAAAAGCAAGCCAACAAACAAAAAGAAAATATAGATGAAGCAAGTAGCAGCAAAAAATAAAGTAATGGAAGAAGGGAAGCCGTTTTACAATACTACAATACCAACCGATTGGAATGTAAGTACTGTTGGCGAAGCATTTGAAATTTGTAATAATCTACGTTTTCCTATAAGTGAAGAAGAACGAAAAAAAATACAAGGTCCTTTTCCCTATTATGGCCCGACAAGAATTCAAGACTATATTAATAATTATAGAATAGAGGGGAAATATGTTTTAATCGGTGAGGATGGCGACCATTTTTTGAAATGGAAAGAGCTGCCAATGACACTTTTAGTGGAAGGTAAATTCAATGTAAATAACCATGCACACGTAATTAAGGGCTCGAATAATCTTACTGAGTGGTTCTTTTATTACTTTAACCACAAAGAACTAACTCCATATTTGACTAGACAGGGAGCAGGAAGATATAAACTAACCAAGCAATCACTTGAAAAAATACCAATTCCACTACCCGATTTTGAGGAACAGAAAAGTATTACAGCTATTTTAAAAAGCTGCGATGTAAATATTGAAGTTGTTGAACAACTCATCACCCAAAAAGTTCTCCGCAAAAAATGGCTGATGCAGCAATTGCTTACTGGGAAGAAACGCTTGAAGGGGTTTAGTGGGGAATGGAATAAATGCAACGCTTCTGATTTTCTTAGTCAAAGAAATGAACAAGCACCAAACAATGGAAACATTCCACTGTTCTCACTTACGATAGAAAATGGTGTTACAGAAAAGTCGGATAGATATGAAAGAGAGTTTTTAGTTAAAGACAAATCAATAAAAAATTATAAAATAGTATATCCAAATGATATGGTATTCAACCCTGCAAATTTAAGATGGGGAGCAATAGCTAAGCATTCACGAACCTTCAAGGTGTTATTATCTCCAATATATGAAGTCTTGACAGTAAAGCATGGTTATGATATTAATTTTATTAGCTATTTAGTTTCCTCCCCTAGACAAATAGCCTATTATGCTTCAATATTAGAAGGAACCCTCATTGAAAGAATGGCAGTAAAAGTAGAGCCATTTCTTGCGACCAATTATGAAATTCCTGAAATAGAAGAACAAATTGCCATTGCTCAAGTACTGCAAGCGGCAGATAAAGAAATATCTCTTTTGAAATTGAAAGCTGAAAAACTGAAGGAGAAGAAAAAAGGCTTGATGCAGCAATTATTAACCGGAAAAATTAGAGTGAAATGAGTGTAACAAGTATTTCATCAGCAAACAGGTATATCCTTTGGGGTAAGGCGGCAGGTAGGTGTCAATACAGAGGATGTAACAAGCCATTGTTTGTAGACGCACTTACAA
>Ga0075163_10007918_pt1 | contig 14026 bp, 13 predicted proteins | sample JI1023141ADNA_FD_71478 | JGI IMG/M metagenome (GOLD analysis project Ga0075163, IMG submission 71478) | Wastewater effluent complex algal communities from Wisconsin, to seasonally profile nutrient transformation and Carbon sequestration -... | ecosystem: Engineered > WWTP > Effluent > Algae...
TAATGGCATTGGGAAGGATATAAATACTAGTATTGGGCATTATCACAGCTAGTCTCAACCATTCTTGTGATAGTGCAACTACACCGTGTGTAAGGGAAATAATCTTTAGAAAATACCATCTCCACCAAACAGACTTTTCTGTGTATAACGCTGTAAGACTACAGTGTGGATGTAACAAAACCTTTACACCACACAGCCGTGCAATCAAAACACAAAATCCATGTTTGACAAATGACAAACCAAAAGCTGTACCAATATGAGCGATATGTGGCTGTGAAGCTATCACAGTTCGAAAAAAACGCAAACAATCTGCAACGGAGGAAATAATATTAAAAAAAGAGAGTCTGCCGCTTTTTTGAAACATGCGATTTTGAGAACTGGTTTGCACAAAATCAAGATGGACCCGGGTAGGGAGAGAGGAAGCAAGCAGTCCTTCATAGAACGACGCCATACCACCTATCGGCGGCGGTAGACATCCTGAAACTAGGATTCGCATTTCTTTAATTTGCCTATCACTCTTTCTGAACATGTTTTAATATTTCCCTGAGTGCGCTACCATCCATTCGTCTTTCAGGAGGGTAAAGTGCAGCATCATGATCACGTAAGATTTCAAAATCTTCAAAGCGTACACGTATGACTTTGGCGGGGACACCTGCAACAATAGTGTATGGCGGAATATCCTTATTCACTAATGCGCCAGCAGCAACTATTGAGCCACGCCCGATCCTTACGCCTTTAAGAATAATTGCCCCACACCCCACCCAAACATCATCCTCAATAACAACATCCTGATCGTCTTCCTTTCGTTTCTCAACAACATCGTACATAAACCTACCATGTTGTATTGTGTTGTGGTTTCCTCCTACAACCATTACTCCCGGACCAAACATAACTTTATTCCCAATCAATATCCTGCTATCAGATGCCATAAGGACAGCGCCAGACCCAAGAGATACATCATCCCCAACTTCAATATTTTGATAACTAAAGTGATCACGTGAATCAAAAATAAAATTAGTTCCAAAGCAGTGAAAGGCAGGACGCACAAGCATCATACAAACATAGCGCCAGATATGGCTTATAAGGAGAAACATTTTTGCAAACGATTTACAAAACTTCATAGTCTTCCTTCATTTATTACATCGAGGAACAATTTTTCAAATTCATCAATATAACGATCCATGGAGAGATGCAATTCTGCAAACCGGCGCCCATTTCTCCCCAAGTTTGCTCTTTCATCGCTCGACAATTCGCCAAACAACCTGATTTTCTCTGCTAAATCTGATGGATTCTGCCAATCAAACAAGTATCCACTTTGACCATCCTGCACAAGATACGGATGGTCAAGAGTGTTGCTAACAATTACAGGCCTCCCACACGCCAAAGCTTCACAGACTACATTTGGAAGGCCTTCGACAAAGGAAGGGTGAACAAGGACATCATGTTGATATAGTTGATTGATGATGTCAATCCTTTGATCCCACCAACGCCATTGGTTTTCAAGCCCATACAAATTGAGTGCCTGCTCCATTTCCCGCAGGGATGTAAGGCGATTTCCCACCATCACCCTTTGCCCAATCCAATCAACCCGAGGGAATAAAGCAAACTTATTCTTTAAAATCCTTAGCGCCTCTATCAAACAAAGGCCATTTTTATAGGGCGACACGCTTGCTACAACAAGAATTTTCAAGCGGTGGTTATCAGGTTCCTTTTGGGATGGAGTAAATAAATTCAGATCATAGCCATTGTAAATTGTTGTAATCCGCTTGCTATAAGACGGGAAAAGCGAAGAGAGATTGACCCTTTGATGATTCGAATTCACAATTACATGGTCGGAAAGTCTATATAACCGACGAACAATCTTCTCTGTTTTTGAAACCCAACCAGGGTAATCCGAAGAACGTTCAGACACCAAAACTGGCAGATGTTGAGTTCCAAAAATTTTTCCAGCGAGAATGCTATAGAAATTTGGTGTAGTTAAAAAAGAGAGCAAAAGATTATAGTGCCTTGTATCGATCAGTTTGCGCAAAAACATAACAACACCAGGTGAAAAACGTCCGCCCTTGATATACCAATGTATGGGAACATTTATTTCATGCAACGGTTGAGCAAGAAAGTCACCGGATGAATAACAAAATACTTCGACAACATAATTACGTCTTTTCAAGCCAATTGCCAGATTAACTAATTGACGCTGTGCACCACCAGTGCTCAAATTATCAATAACAAATAGGAACTTCATAAATTCTCTCCGCCTATAGGGTTTTAAGAGACGGCTGGAATACACTTAAAGCTTGTATAATTTAATACAGATGGCAAGATCAACAACGCCAGAACAAAAAAGTAACTAAAATCAGATTCCATTCCTCCTCCCTTAAACCAAGAAATTAAGTACCCGAGAGCAACAGATGAGACCGCAGCAAAATAAGGGTCTATATCTTTGCATCCAATTTTTCTAAATTTCAGATATTGACTGACAAATAAATAGAAGGAGCTTATAAGCATTCCCAGATACAAAAGAATACCTAGAAATCCTGTTTCACTCCAAATCGTCAGTATCGGATTATGAACAACTGCACTTTGGAATAAAACCATATGCACATCGTTTTCAAGATATGGCAATATTGCATATGGGGAGTTTCCAATACCAACACCACCAGTTGGGTGGTCCTGAATCATGTGCCATGCTGCCTTCCATAGCATCTCACGTCCGCCAAGCAAAGTATCGTTTCCTTCAGCTAAAAACCTCAAAACCAATGTAGTAAATATTGAAGGGGTGAGAATCACCGCCAATATTAAAACTGACAACACCACTTTACCCCAAACACGGGTAGGTTTCCAAAACCAGAAAGCAAGTGTAGTAAACATCATGGAGAGTGCGCTTCCTCTAGAACCAGTCATGACAACAAGTCCGAATGTAAGCAAAAAAAAGGTCGTTCCCATCAATATTCCAAATATTCTATAACTCTTTGCATAGTGCGATACTTGCCATATTACACCTACCATGGCAAGCACAGCCAACACCCCAGCCTCATTCTGATTCCCGCCAAATATTGCAAGCTGGGTCCCTACTTCATACCCATTGAACAAGACTGTCGCAACAAAAGAAAGTAGGAGTACCCAGCCGCTAACAGCCAAAGTATTCATTAATCCGTCCAAGTCTTGTTTTGTTCGTATCTCATTTGGAATTAAAAATAAAAACAAAAGGAACCTAAGTGAATACACCTGTAAGGCAGTCGCTGCATTACTCACCCTCTCTGCCCAAAGTACGGTTATACCGCCCCATCCGAGAAAGAGAAACATAAATAGCGCAGGGATTGTCCACGTTATTTTTTTGCGGGAAGTAAGCAGCCAGATGAACCATACGCCAGCAGCGATAACTGTCAACAAACGATTAAGAATAGAATGAATATTAGCAGGGATTAAACCAACAGGGAGGAAAACTAAAATAAGTGGCGCATATAATGCACATACCGGTTTCTCTAGCCAAACTATGAGCATTGCTATACAAACAATTCCACCCAGTAAGATTAAAGGGAAGTAAGGCATAAAACCTGCCAGTCCAGCAAGAAATGCCAGCACAGCAACCAGGGTACCCAAAACAAGGATTCCTGGACGGAATAAAGTTAAAGTCTTAAATAGCAGAACAAATTTCATTACATGTTGTTATTTGAATATGTCTCAAATCAATTAATACAAGGCAGGTTCGTTAATAACACTTCCGGCTGGAACGTCATTTTTTATCACTCCAGGCAAGTAGTCTCTTATCAAGAATTCTCTTAATGCTAACTCGTCTATCCAATATCTGCCTTCTTTAAAATGATAGGCACCATCCTCATCCAATATATTGACCCCAGGTTTACCTTTTAATTTTAATTCTGCCGAAGTCGCAACTTGAAAATTTGGGGAAAATTCTATAATATAATATTTTCCATCCAAGCCATGCAATATATCAACTGCCAGAGCAGGACTCTTAATAATTTTATTGACACGCATAGCTATTTTCATTGCTTCTACAGGCAATTCTCGCATCTCCTCTATGTTCATTCCAGAAGCTCTAAAATCACCTTGTGGCACCTTTCTATAAAAACCGAATATCTGGTTACCCACCACTATTACCCGAATATCATATCCATCATTCGGTATAAACTCCTGAAAGCAAACTAAATTCTTTTGTCGATAGGAAATCATGTGTGTCTTCCTGCCACTTCTTGAAAACGCCTGTTTAACAATTTGACACCCCTTTTCGACTGTATGCACCAACTCCACACCTTGAGAACCTGAAGATGGAATGATTTTACTAACTAAAGGGTATTTTATATTCTTTAATAATTGGAGAATATCTTCCTTGCTCTGAGAGATATATGTCGTAGCAAAAGGTAACCCTGCAATTTGAGAAATATAAGCCTCAAGGCATTTATCCTCATATAAGCGCATATGGAATGGCGACGGATAGCATTTTTTTCCCATATGAGTCTCCAGGACTTCATACTTACTCCGGATCTCGGATAAATCATAAAATGTATTGGAAGGTACGCCAATAATGACATCAAATCTTTTGGCCTGCTCGATCCAATCATAATGATGGATTGAATAAAAGCCAAAATCAAAAGAATTATTCTCCAAAAAACGGCGATACCTAGTCCACTTTGGATATTGATCAGCATCTTGAACAATCCCAAAAATTGGTTTTTTTATATATGCAGGCCATGGAATACTCACAATCTCCGCTCCATTTAATCGACCACGGTCATCAACATATTTTGGTTCGGGCATTGGGAAATATTGCCTAAGGCGGGAATACCACATAGTTTTTCTGATTCTTCTTATAGAGTTGATATTTTTAATACCTTCAAACATGAGTTCCTTCCTGAGATTCTATTGGGGTCTTTTATATACGATGGAAGAATTTCGCAATATTTCGAATAACTGTCTTTACAATTCCTGTTACGCCCAATTGCCAAAGCCTGAAATGCCATCGATACTCAATACGATCAAAATAGAAACGCCGGAATAAATACCATTTTTCATAACTGGAGTTTCTCATCTCATACAAAGGACGGGAAACAGAATTAAGTCTTCTAACAGCACGATTGAAAAAATCACGCACAACTTTAGTATTTTTTTGCCAAAACGATATCAAGCGAATATCAGGCTGTTCTCCCTGCGTAAATGAAATTAATACCCCAAGACTTTCAAGATTTCTAAGCGATTGCCGTTCCGTTATACCTGTATCAGCATCTATAAAGCTTGAAAAGTAGAAGTTACCAAGGCTATAAAACACGTGGCAGTTTCCAATTACCTCCATACCACGCACAACATGTGGATGATGTCCAATCAAAATATCTGCACCTGCTTCTGCCAGCTCCCAAGCCAAGGCCCGGTCCTCAGGTCGCGGATATGGAAAAAGTTCATCACTCCAATGCGCTTGAATCATTACCCAATTTGCTTCACGCTTAAGACTCTGAATAATAGTCTTCGCTTCTTTAATACCCGGCCAATAGTTCGGACCTGGTATAGTTTTCCATTCAGGATTGGTCTCCGGAAAAACCCAATTAACAATTGCCAATCTTCCTTCTTTTGTATCCCAAAATATAGGCCTTACTATCTCCTCTTTTGAAAGCCCAGCCCCAATTGTTTGAAACCCAATCCCATCAAGCGCACAAAGAGTCTCTACCAACCCATCCACACCGCCATCCAGAATATGATTCGTTGCTAGCGTTGCAAAACCAGGCGCCCACTTAGCAATAACATTAAATGAGTCCGGGTGGGAAAGAATTCTTGGGCCGCTTTTACGCGAAATTGGATTAAACGAGCGCGAAAAAGGAAGTTCGCAATTAATAATTATTCTTATGTCATCACCAAAAACAACTCCATCGAGAGGAAGCCACGGTGCCATATTATGAATAATGGCCACATCACCAACACACAGTAACTGCATTTTTCTTCCTTATTAGGATAACAAATCCAAACATGGACTAGTCAAGATATCACCTTCCGACAGCGAAAAAACTGATGATTAGAAATCCTCCCCCATGGTTCGACGCAGTTCTCATATTGAGAGGAGAATATTCCTAACAAAATGTCGAATAGCATTTCCATAAAGAACGTACCCTTGACCCATCAAACCAAGGCACAATATAATCCAAGCTGAATAATCAAAAGGCTTCTTCCGCAGATAACTCAACATCATTTTTAAACCCTGGCCTTTTTTCCCCATGTAAAAACACTGCACCGCAATATTTCTACGCAAATTCAAGTATTGGTTTGGTCCATATTCTTTCAACGCATCTCCGTGTAAACGGTCAGCCTCTTCAAACATCCAAAGTGTGTCGGGAGCAAATTTTTTCAAATTATGTACACGCGTTTTCATACTCCCCCGAGTCACACTATTTAAGGCAGTTGAATATTGCCTACAAAGAACATCTTCTACATAAAGCATCAAACCCAATTGGTGAATATTTAGAACGTCCAAAAAAAAGCCAGCATCTCCGCCCAGACGATCAGGGTATGTAACTAATTGGTCATACATTTCTCTACGATAACAACCTAAGACATCATAACCTCCCACCATTTCCACATATTTTATTCTTCCTATGTAATCAACTGGCCCCTTTGGAACAAAAGGTGGTGAAATAAAACCCGTATCCCATATTTGTCTTGCACGAATTCCAACAATGCTCATATCTAGTGAGTACGTTAAATTGTACAGTCTTTGAAGACCAGATGGCAGCAACTCCCAATCACTATCCAATCCAATAATCCATTTGCCAGTTGAATTCTTTATTCCAGAAAAACGCGCCGCATTTATCCCACGATTCTCCGAATGTTTGACGATTTTCAGGCGAATATCTTTAAGTTGACCAAGAACATTCAATGTGTTGTCCAAAGAGCCATCATCAACAACTACAACTTCAAAATCTGTAAAAGTTTGGCTCAGGCAGCTTTCAACACAACCTTTAATGAAAGATTCTCGGTTGTACACTGGAATTGTTACAGAGAAATAAGGTTGATTCATTATTTGCCAACCAAATTTGCATCAATCCAAAACTGTTTAATAGTTTTCCGAAATCTCCAAGGGAAAATACTAATTAGGTTATTAAATACTTCCAAAGTTTTCAATTTTCCAACTCCCTCAGACGTCATTTTTGAGCGTATATTAAAATCTATTTGCATTTTCTCCTCTTGGCATATTTTTACTCCAACCGGAGACCACTTCCCTAATGTAATTCCGGCTCGATAATGAATAACCGTATCCCAAGTACAATAGAATGCTTCAGGAATACTTCTGCTGCGTTTTGTACCCTGAATTTCCATATCCCAAGCAGTCTCACCAGGTTGAATTAATTGGAGGAATACATCTTTCTTCCATAGCGCTGCCTGTAATGCAAGTCGATATGGGGCATTTTCATCGATCATTCCAATAGCTGGAGAAACAGATATGTTTCGATCTGGTTTGGGAAATGGGCGTAATCGTAAATATCCGCCATTCAACTCTCTTAATAATGCAAGACAATCCAATATCTCATTCGTCACAACAGTCTTCTGAATAAAAAAGTCCTCTAAAAGAATAAGAAGGTAATCTGTTGGAATTTTTTCAACGACTTTCTTTGCACTATCTGCCCAACTTGTATCATCACCTATTTGCAAGCTAACCACTTTGGGATCATTAAATTTGATTTTATTAGTGCCTAAGAATATCTTCCACGGGCAATCAGGCCAATACTTATAAAATAGAGTAAAGAAGTGAGGCCAAACATCTGCATAATGATCACAGGACAGAATTAAAATAGACAAATTATTTCGGCTATTTAACAGCTGCATTATTACCTCTACAGTTTTTATATAAAGCTATTTTCTATTAGCGCACACCGGCTTGGAGTTGATATTTACATACACTAAACTACAGATAGAGTGACACATTTTCTACCGGCCTGACCTCTCTCAATTTAATCCCTTTAATCATATGAGGCGCCATGCTGACAAAATATGCTGACAAAGCAAGAATTATTATCGCTAGTTTAATTGCTTCATTTTCTACAAACAGACAAATCAATTTCCCGCCCGGGAACCACAATAAGCACATTATTAAGTAGGGGAAAATATCATTTTTAAAATATTCAACATATGATTCGCGTAGTATAAATTTACCAACAAAACAAACATAAATAACACATGCAATTACATTCTCTAGAAACAAAGCAATCGCTGCCGATACAATTCCATATCTCGGGAGAAATATTAATAGTGCAGGAATAAATAAAATAAGGTTGCACAGGTTACAAAGCAACGGAACCTTTGTATTTCCAGACGCAACCAACAATGAGTAGCCAGGCTCTGCAAGCGAGTTGAACAAACCTGCAAGCCCTAAAAAAAACAAAAGCAAATAAGTATGATACGCTACCCTTAAATCTCCTGTCCACCAATAAATAATATTAAAGGGGAACAAAACAAGAATAAAACCAAAGCCAAAAGTAAAATAATTAATAATTCGTATTGATTGATGGAAATCCCTTGACACAATTTGGTTATTATTACAAGCCGTGTTCCCCGAAAACCTTGGGTAAATAGCATTACTAATAGAAGCAGATATTAAAGTTAAACTTCCAGCGGCAGTACCAGCTATGGAGTAATACCCTACCTCGCTTAAGCCAAGGAATTTGGTTGCAATTACAACACCTGCTTGCGCCAAAACCATGCCAAACACACCTACTATATTGAAGCTTAAAGCAAATCTCCAATTTTTTTTTAAAATTTGCAGATCCATGCATGGTTTTCCTACAGACTTTTTATTCACATCCTTCCATATGAACGCTCGCAGCAAAAAAACCTCCAAAATAAATGAAACTGCCTGCCAAGACAAATACATCATGATGCTCTGAGATATATAACATAGAAGAATAATTGCGGTAAAAATTCGTACAGTGACCGCAATTGTTGAAATAATATTTAAAAGTAGCTGCTTTTGCAACCCGCAGAAAGCGCCTACATACAACGTTCTTGGCCAGCGCGCAGCAAACATAATAGCCATTACATATATGGAAATTCGGATTGTTTGGATTGACAAACTTTGGGCATTTACCCAATATTGAGCGATCCAATCTGCCAGAAAAAAAATTAAAAATGCAATCATAAAACCGATTGGCCAATATAAAAATTCAAATGTTCTTAATAAATTTCTGGTTTCAGCATCAGGTCTGTTAGTTGCAACATTACGAGCGACCTCACGATTAATAGTTGCAGACAATCCAAGATCTAAAAAATTAAACACGACTTCAAAAGACACATACAAACCAACCAAGCCATAAGCTTCAGAGCCAAGATGCCTGAATAAAATCGGCACAGACAACAAACTTAAAATTGAAGACCAAAGCCTGCCAAACATATTGGAAACAGCATTAAGGCTTACTCGATTTTGAAAAAAATAATTGAGTAAACTATTAATCGTTTTAAGATTGAAGTAAGTCGTTTTCATTTTGACATCGAAGTTATCTCAAAATGGTAAACTGGCGCTCAAAGATAACCTCGCCATCTTAAACGGCATCTATTGGATCATGCGAACGGGAGCACCTGCCCAATTGGTCCCCACCATACCAAGCCTGCCACAGACGGTTCCAGAAATGGGTCAAAACAGGCACGTTTGAGACCATTCTCAGGAAACTGGTACGAGATGTGAAAGAACGAGGTGATTTAGATTTGACAGAGTGTTTCATCGATGGCACCTTTGTCATGGCTAAAAAAGGGGCTCAGGGGTGGGAAAAACCAAGTTGAGCAAGGGTACAAAGCTCATGGCCCTGGCAGATGGCGCTGGTTTTCCTATCGCCCTATCCATTGGAAGTACTTCGCCGCAAAGTGCCCTTTAGGGTATGAGGTCAAGCTAGTTGAGAAGACCTTGGATGACTGACTAGTAGACGAGAAACCTGAACGGTTGATAGAAGATCAAGCGTACGATAGTGATCCTTTGGATGAGAGACTCGCAAAACAAGGCATCTTATTGATTGCGCCGCACAAATCCAATCGCAAGAAACCAAAGACCCAAGATGGTCGCGAGTTACGCCGCTATCACAGACAATGGAAAGTGGAACGTTAGTTTACTTGGCTACAAAACTACCGCCGTATTCTGGTTCGCTATGATCGGTTTCTTGAGAATTATCGCGCTTTCGTTCATTTGGTTTGCATTATTATTTTTATCAAAAACTATTTTAGAGATAAGTTCTACAAATAAACTCAAAACTCAAAGGTGAAAATTATGGTTGAAAATTCAAATTAGCTTTAGAAACTTACACATAAATGCAGGTATTTATTACTCCGAATCCAATGCAACCAACCATTCCTGAAATCTTCCGCTACTAATCTGATATCGAAGAATATAATAGATATATTTCTGGTATTCATCACGAACATAATTACGACTTAATGGATCCTTCCACCATTGTCTTTTGTAAGGCGTTTGCACAAAAGGCACTGGCGCCATTTGCACTTCTATACTATCTCCCATTACCTTCTTGTATGTCCAAAGTACTCGACGCATATGAAATGGATCACTAACTACAATTATTGATTGTATCGGATAAGGATTTTTTTTGATCCATTCATTTAATTTCTCCGCTTCTGCATAAGTACTGGTAACTTTCGAATCGTCAAAGACAATGGCATCTAAAGGCACTCCATGTGCAAGCGCTTGCTCTTCTCCATGCTCGCCATGATTGTATTGATGGTATACACACCACCCACCGGTAAAAAAGATAATCCTTCCATATCTTTGTTTGTAAAGCTGTATAGCGTAATCGGTACGATAATCCTCCCCAGCAATCACATGAATTACATCAGCAGAATGCAAATTATCCCTAACTATAAGTACATCCCCAATAAGTAAAAGCCATTTTTTATAAAAAAAAAGGAGGACAGCTAAAAAAGCGAGACCAAACAATAGCTTCTTTAGTGATTGTTGTAACCTTAATTTGGGCTGGTGCCTCATACTATTAATTCCATTGCTCCGCCATTCCGAAATTCTCTAGATTTCAGAAAGTTCGTTTTCTTTTTGAAAACTTCTTTAACTCGCTATTTTGCAGCCAAAAGCAGCGATGTCTTTTTAAGTACAATTTGATCTACCGGTAATTCCACCCGAACTTGTTGATCCCTAATATAATTAATAAATATCAATGCACGCTCACGGTCAGCAAGGTAGGAATTAAATATTCCGTTATATCCAGAAAAAGGGCCTGAGCAAATCTCTACATCATCCCCTTTTTCTAGGTAATGCATTAATTCTTCTTTACCTTCATTTATTTGATCAACCCTCACTCGAATCATTTGAATGAGCCCATCTGGAACATAAGCTGGTTCTCCACCAAAGCAAACTAATCTAGTCGCTCCTGGAATCCATTGCAACATTGATACTCCAACAGCGTCCAGATCAATATGCACAAATAAATAACCTGGAAAATACGGCTTAATTTTCCGAGTTTGTATTTTTACAGAACGCAAATTAATACAAGGATAATAAACTTCAATACCCCTACTACAAAGTTGTCGCCAGAGAAATTCCTCGCTTCGCTGTTTACTACAAATTACGTGCCACCGTATCATTTGTCTCCAATTTTTCTCAAGAAAATATCCCATGAAAAATTTAAGAAAAAGCCTGCAGCCCTATTTTTTACGCAACCTTCCTGTTACATTGGAACACTCTACACCTGAGAATCTTTTATGCTTACCAAAATAACAAATTACAACATTCACATCAGTATCTAATTCTAAAAGCCGCAGACCTTGCATATTTGTTAACTTTAGTATATTCCACTTAGAGCCATAAACTAGTGACAAATGTCACATACAGGTTGTGGTGTAATATTTTGAGAAAATCCTGAATGCGGTAGCCATTTACAACCTCCATATCGCATCATAAAGTCAATTTTAGTACAGTAAGGTTTTACATCTTACATATATCCAAAATACTGATATGATTTTGACATTGTAAATAACTTTAAGAGTAGAGATCGGAATTGCCAAATGCACGAACTTCCTGTCACCCAATCCCTCCTGAAAATCTCCCTCGACCACGCAGAAAAGGCAAATGCCAAACGCATCACCGACTTGCACATTGTCATGGGCGAACTCGCCAGTATGGTAGATGACTCTATCCAGTTCTATTGGGAAATCATCGCCAAAGACACCATCGCTGAAAAAGCCATACTCCACTTTCGCCGTGTGTCTGCTGAGTTGCAGTGCATGACCTGCTTCCACAAATACCACCCCACTGACAGGGAATTAGTCTGTCCCCAATGTGGCGGTGTCGGCGCAAAGATTATAGCGGGGGAAGAGTTCGCACTCGAATCCATCGATGTGGAATAACCTCTCGTAAATCGACATCCTAAATGTCCCGATTTATTGGAAGCGCTCTTTATTTTTTTATCGATCACTCGGTTACTTCATTCTTTCTTATTACTTCTGCATACCACTCACCCGAATCTTTGATAGTGCGCTCTTGGGTCTCAAAATCCGTGTGGACGAGACCGAAGGGTTTCGAGAAACCATGCGCCCATTCGAAGTTATCCATCAATGACCAGACCATGTAGCCGCGGATGTCCACGCCATCCTGCATGGCAAGGCGGGTTTGGATGAAGTGCTGCTTGAGGTAGTCAATGCGGCGCGGGTCGTGGATTTTTCCGTCCGCGCTGATCTCGTCTTTGAAGGCCACGCCGTTTTCGGTGATGTAGATGGGCGGCAGTTTGTATTCGTTGTTGACTTTGACCAACATGCGCCGCATGGCAGGAGCGCAAACTTCCCAGCCCATTTCGGTGTATTCGGAGTCGACTACCTTTTCAACTTTCCCAGCCGCGTTGAGAACATTGCGCGAGTAGTAATTGATGCCGACAAAGTCCAACTCTTGCGAGATCAGCGCGAGGTCGCCGTCATGGATGCGCGGCATATCCTCCCCTACTTTCTCATACACAGCAGGCGGGTAATATCCCTTGAAGATGGGGTCGAGGAATAAAGTCTCGTTCTCGTCCCAATACTTATTCGCGGCGGCAACATCTTCGGGAGATTCGGAGGCGGGTTCGGACATCCATAAGTTGAGGACAATGCCAGCATCCACTTTTGAGTTCATGCCGCGAATGGCTTGCACGCCGAGTCCATGTGCCACATTCAAATGATGCGCCACTTGATACGCAACGCGCTGATCTTTGATGCCGGGCGCATGTTCACCCGTAAGGTTGCCAATGAAGGCAACGACACTTGGCTCGTTGAATGTCGTCCAAAAACGGACGCGGTCGCCGAGGCGTTTGACCATGATGGCGGCGTAATCAGCAAAGGCATGGACAGTGCTGCGGTTTTCCCATCCGCCTTCGTCTTGAAGAGTTTGAGGCAAGTCCCAGTGATAGAGAGTTAATAAGGGTTCGATATTGGCGGCGCACATGGCATCTACGAGGCGGTCGTAAAAATCCAATCCTTTGGTGTTGACCTGTCCACGGCCAGTTGGGAGCACGCGAGTCCATGCGGTGGAGAAGCGATAGGATTTGAGTCCAAGCGTGCGCATGAGCGCGAAATCTTCTTCGTAGCGATGATAGTGGTCGCAAGTTACATCGCCGATTTCCGCGTTGTGGATTTTTCCGGGGGTGTGGCTGAACCGATCCCAAATGGATTCGCCTTTGCCGTCTTCGTTCCACGCCCCTTCCACTTGATACGCGGCTGTGGCTGCTCCCCATAGAAAGTTGTGAGGGAATTTATAGCTTGTCATGTTCATGCTCCAGCGATTGGTATGTTTAATAACTGACGTTACGTGGTAGCGCGAGATTTATCTCGCGTTTTCGCGCGACATGAATATCGCGCTACGAGGAAACCACGTAAGGTGAGAATGCCCGAGGCGTGGACAATGTCCATTGGTCAGCGGGCAGGTTGAGGGTAGGAAAGATGCGGGGAAAATGTTGCAGGGGCAGGTGATGAATCGGTGCGGGGATTCTGAGTGGGTGTAGGTAATGTCTGGCGGAATAATTAAAAATGACCGCAGACCGTGGACTATAAAAAT
>Ga0075163_10007920_pt1 | contig 14024 bp, 15 predicted proteins | sample JI1023141ADNA_FD_71478 | JGI IMG/M metagenome (GOLD analysis project Ga0075163, IMG submission 71478) | Wastewater effluent complex algal communities from Wisconsin, to seasonally profile nutrient transformation and Carbon sequestration -... | ecosystem: Engineered > WWTP > Effluent > Algae...
ATGATGCGCTTCCCGATGTAATGGGAAAAACACGGATGATGCACGCTGACAACCTCGCACCGCACGCCTGGCGCGAACGGCCCGACCTCGGCATCGTCATTTCCGACGATGGAGGCCCGCGCCGGCTCCGGGATGTGTTCAAGCTCGTTCGGCGTCACGGAAAACTTGTGAGAGCGCAGGCTTGCCTTGCCAGCGTCTGGATTCGGCACGCCGCCGGCCAGCTTGTCGGGCACCAGGTAGCCAATAAACTTGTCATCCCCAAGGACGAAAACCCCAGCCGTGCCGACCTCCTTGGTTCGTACCCTGTCGCCAGTCTTGAAGCCGGCCCAATATGCCGGCTGCTGCGGCTTCTCATCGTCAGTTTTGGCGGTGCTGCAGCTCATCGCCGGCTTTGACGATGCCGGATCTCGGCCTCGCCCCTTGACCTTCTCCCTGGCGTTCAAATCGGCGGCCCTGGCCGCCTCGACCTTGGCCTTGGCCGCTTCTGCCCATTTCTTCACGATGAAGGCTTTTTGCTTCGGCAAAACCACATCGACCAGGACGAAACCGGCCGGCACCGTGACGGTCGCCGGCTCGCGCCTGGCAGGCGACACCAAGCAAGCGCACCAGCTCGGCAGCGGCGAAGCGGCAAGCCGGTCGCGGTAGCTGGCCTGGATCATCACCGGCCGTTTCTTCTCGGCCAGCATGGCCGACAGGATGCCGCCGGCAACCTCGGCAACGGTCATGCAGCCTCGGGCCGTGTCGAAATGCGAGCGGTAGCCGGTTTCAGAGATAAAGGGCTTGTCCAGGTCAAGCGCATGAAACTGGAAGTGTGCGCCCAGCGGGCCGCCGAAACCGGCCTCATACTCGACCAGGGCGCGCACGTTGCCGCGCTCGACCAGGAACTGGCCGCGCTGGCCCCACAAAGGCACCTCTCCGGGCACCGCCGCACAATGGCGCTCGATCACCCGACCGGGCGCGTCGTCGTCGGCCATGCTGCCGAAGTGCGTACCGCCGTTCATCTTCCAGATAATCGCCGCGTGCTTCTCGGCCGCCAGCTCGGCGGCCGCATCGTCGCCGCGCATGATCGCCGCGTCGATCTCGACCACGGCCGACACGGCCGCCGCCAGCAGCTCGTCGCGGTCGGTCGGCAACGTGGCGGCCAGCGCCGCCGCGATTGCCTCACGGTTGGCCGGCTTCTGCTCCTGCTTGTCTCGCTTCGCCATTGCCGGCCGCCCCTCAAAAATCAAGTCCGGTGTCATCGGCCCACAAGGCCCGCGTGAAGATCACTTCGCCAACATTGGCCGGCTCTGTGCACTCGGTCGCCCGCGTCATGAAGCCATCGGCGCACTCGCCCAGGTACTCGCCCTTGCCCTGGTAGTCGGCCAGCGGCTTGTTACCGGGAACGCAGGACGGGACATAGACCGAAAACCGCACCTTTTGCCCTTTGGCCGGTTGCTCCCGGCCCCATGTGAAATAGCTCTTGAACATTTCGCCTCCGCGTGCAGCCCCGGCGCTGCCGGGGCCGCCCCTCATCAGTCAATAGCGGCGAAGATCACGCCAGCCTCGGCGTGGGTCTTGGCGAAGTCGCGCAAAAAGTGGTAGCGGTCGATCAGCACGTCGCCGGCGTCGGTGCCTTCGGCCTCGGCCGCGAGCTGGCCCAGCGCGAAGAGGGTAGCCACGATGCCGGCCGCGTCGGCCGACATTTCGCCGGAAAAGCCGTTGCCGTCGACTTCGAGGCGCATGCGCTTGTCGCTGGCCGGGGCCATGTAGAAGCCGCCATTGGTCAGCGTGTAGAAGTTCCAGAAGCCGCCGTTGTAGTCCTCGGACAAGGCATCGAGCCAGCCGAAAACCAGGGCTTCGCCGCGCATCATCAAGCGCGGGCCAAAGAAAGCGGGGAGAAAATCAAGGCGGTCGCCTTCGGCAACCAGGTTAGCGGCCAGCGGGGCCAGTTCTTGAGCTTGGATCATCGGAATCTCCGGTTGTAGACCTTGGCGGAATGCCCGGCCTTCAAGTGCTATATTAGGGCATAATGCCCTAGCTTGTCAAGCCCCGGAACAAAAAAACCCGGCTTGGTGCCGGGTCTTGGTGCTGCCTGGTCGCGTTGGTCAGCGGGTGTGCCGGATGTTGCAGGCGTAGCCCTCGCGCTTGCAGTAAGCAATGATCGAGGCGCGTTCGGCCAGCCGATCCGTGCCGGCCTGGATCGTCAGAAGGGCATCCATTACCTGGCGTTCATCCTCGACCAGCCAGCGCAGCGCAGCCCGGCCGTTATCGCGCAGCAAGCGGCGTGCTGCCCGGTAGGCGCGGCGGTTCATCGGGCACCGCCAGCGTAGTAGCGCGGCCCTGTAGTGCCCGGCCGAAGTTGCTTGTTCGCCTGGGCGGCTCTGCCTACCAGGTCGGCCGAGTAGGTGGCGTGCTCGAAGTCGGTGCCGAAACAGACCTTGACCACGGATGAAACTTGGCCGTCCTTGTGAACGGTGATCGAGCGCCGGCCGAACACCGGGAAACCCAGCAAAGCGCGCTGCGTTTCAGCATCAAGCCGGATGCGTTGCTCTTCCAGGCCGGCGAGCGCCACGGCCTCAAAGAACGTGTAGACGCTCGGGGCCTTGCCTTCATAGGCCCATGCCGGGATCGCGGCGAAGTGAAGGGCGCTCATTGCAGGCACCCGACAGCGGGACGGGCAACGGCTTCGAGCTGGGCGATGCGCTGCGCGGCCTGGCTCATGCGTTCGCGGGCGGCCTCGATGCTGCGGCGCTGCTGCTCGCGGTCGTCCTGGTTGGCGCGCTTGCATTCCAGGGTATCGACCTCGGCCAGAACACGGCCGGCGATGCCTTGCCAGTTGCGCAGCTCGGCCGCGCCTACGCAAGCGTGGTAGTCGACATTGACCACGCGGAAAAGGTGGTCGACGGCGTTTCGGAAGGTGGCGACTTTAACGATCATCGGAAGTTCTCCGGTTGTAGACCTTGGCGGAATGCCCGGCCTTCAAGTGCTATATTAGGACATAATGCCCTATGTTGTCAAGTGTTTGGCGCTTGTCCTGGTCGAAAAGTTTTGACTCTTGAGGGGCGGTAGCGGCTGGCCTGGCCGACCTCCTTCTTGGCGTTCAACCTGCGGCGGTTGCGTACCGCCGGCCTTCCAATCAGGCGCAAGCCGTGTTGCTGCCTCGGCTTGAAATCCGGGGAGTCCAGAGGGGCGGTAGCCCCTTTGGGCATAGCGCAGCGTAAGCGCACGAACTCTTCACCAGGCGCTTGTCGCCTGGTGGGCCAACACGGACGCGCCAACGGCGCGCACGATTGCGGGGTGAGGCCGCTATGCGGCCGAGGGGCGCAGCGCCCTGGGGGGATGGGAGGACGGCGAAGCCGGCCGGGAGGGATCGAGAAGGGGGGGTTTCCCCCCCTTCGGCGGCCTCTTTTTTCAGCGCGCCCGATTTTTTGCTCTTGTCGCCTCTTTTTTCAGCACGCTGGTTATGTATTTAGGTTATATAGGGTTATTCAGGTTAGAAAAACGGTTAGAGGCGGCAAAAACCGGCGCTAAGTCGTTGTCACGCCAAGGAAAACGGCGAAGGCTCCGCCCCTCATCAGTCAATAGGTGCGCCCCTCAAGAGTCAATACTTCGCCCCTCAAGAGTCAAAAAAACGCCCCTCATCAGTCAATGCTAGCGCCCCTCAAGAGTCAATAGGGAACAAGGGTTGCCAACAGGGTTATCCCCAAAATCTGTGGATAAATCCGATCCGATTGGCCTCGGCGGGCCTCGATCTGCACCAGGAACGGCCTCAAAATGCCCCTTGCCCCTCATCAGTCAATAGCGCGCCGCCCTGGAAAGCCCTTGGCCGCCCCTCATCAGTCAAAACTTGCCCCCCAAGAGTCAAACTGCCGCGAGTTGTTCACCATCTGTCCACAAGCATCGTCACTTGTGGCGAGGCTCGAGGGGGGGGTGGCCAGCATCGCCATTTCTGACGATGGCGGATCTCGGTGCCCGGCCGAAGCCTTCCGCCTGGCGTCTGGAAGCCCGCGTGAGGGCTTGTAGCCTAGCGGCGAGGGCCTACGGCCCGGTGAGCGTCGGAAAGGCGCTGGAAGCCCCGTAGCGAAGCGGAGAGGGGAGAGACTAGCCGGCACCGCCGGCGACGGCTCGATGCGCAGCACGACATAGCCGGTTTTCGCGCCCGCGAAAATTCCCCGGTTGCTGCCCCTCATCAGTCAAAAAAAACGGGAGCCGAAGCCCCCGCGTGTCCTGTTCGATCTGCCAGCCCTACCGCTCGCAATGCACCAGGTCATCTTTGATCCAAACGGACTTGACCAGGCCACTACCTTGCAGCTCTTCCTTGGCCGCTAGGGCCTGTTCGCGCCATTTCTTAGTAGTCGAAGCATCGGACTTGCACATCAGGCGGAAATTTTCCAGCGTGAGGGGGTAGGGGTCTTTGTGGGTCGAAAAGTAGTCGAACATGCGCCGGGCGATCCCGGACAGCTTGCGATACTTCTCCCAAACGAACTTAGCGTAATGCTCCCCGGCGAACAGCAGCACGATTTCTTCCTCAAGGTACACCTGGCACCGCGACTTGCGTTTTTCGGTCTGATCCAGGAAGCCAAACCGGCGAATCAGCGAAAGCGACTCAAGCCGACCGACACGCTTGGAAGAGAACTTGAGGGCGTTTGTCTGCAACCGCGTCAAGCTGTCCTCGATGCGCTGGTAATACTGCCCGTTGATCGGCCAGCCTAGCGACTTGCAAAACTCGTACAGCGAGAACGTGACCGGCTCCCCGACCGGCACGCGCTTTGCGTACTCCATGACTTGAAGCCACACCAGTTCATCATCATAGGTGCGCAGCTCCGTCCCGGTGTATGTGATTTTCACGTCCTTCATTACGTGAAAAATCACCTCGTCTTTCAACTCGGCGCGAGGCGTTTTCTTATTCCGCGCCGTGAACAGCGCCGACCGCCCGAAGTCGTTGGGCATGCCGCGCATGTGGTCGGGCCAAGGCGCAATGTCGAACAATGAGAGCTGCAAGCTCTTCATCTGTTCTTTCGTGTGTTTAAGCAAGGCCGCTTCCTGGGCTTGCTCAACGGTGCCGGCCAGCGATGCGGTGGCCGTCTTGCCGGGCTTCTTCGCCATGTCGCCTTTCCTTTCGTCGGCCAAGCCGCTGACGTGTTGCGCAACCGACTGAATGACCGTCTGCCGCCGCTCGGCGGGGGCAGGGGCCGGCGATTTCGCCGGCCCCGCCGGGGCGGCCGTAGGCTGCGCTGGCGGGGTCAGTTGGAACAGATCGGCCGCTTTCTGAAACCCAGACTTGCGAGGCGGGGCCTCGTCAGCGCCGGCCTTCTTGGCCGCCTTATGCTTGCTTGCGGGCTTTTCGTCCTGGGGGGCACTGCCAGACTCTCGACGTGCGGCCGCTGTGCGTGCCGCGAGGTCGGTAGCGTCGGCGGGTGAAAGCCCCCCCGCAATCAGCTTGCGCCTATATTCCTGCTCGTCGAAAGTATCCGGCATTTGGTCGCTCCCTGGTCGGTTCTTCTTACTGGCCTTGGCCTGGGGCCTTCGTATCGAGGTACTCGATTTGCTCGGCTATGAAATCAAAGCCGTATTCTGTCTTGTCGCCCTTTTCGTACTTGGTCGGCTCGATGCGGCCCTGGACAAAGACCTTGGAACCTTTGCCAAGGTACTTGCCGGCGTTCTCGGCCAGCGAAGCAAACGACTTGATGCGAAAGAAGTCGGTGGCTTCCTTCTTCTCGCCGCTGGCGTCCCGCCAGGTGCGGTTTACGGCGAGGTCGAAAACCGCCCGTTTGCTTGTTTCGCTTTGGCGAAACTCTGTATCGCGGGTAAGATTACCGATAAACTGGAAGAGGTTATGGCTCATGCATAGACTCCTTGGATTGTTGGAATCCATAGTTTAGCTAAACTGATTCCATAGGTCAAGAACTTTAGCGGCTAAAATTGGCCGCTCGCTCCCGGACAACGGCCCTTGTATAACTACATCTTCTTTACGAACGTGCTACGGCTCTTAGATGAGCTACATATGACAAAGCACGAACTCTCCGAACGCTCGGGGGTGTCAATCTCTTTTCTTTCCGACCTAACAACCGGGAAGGCTAACCCGTCCCTGAAAGTCATGGAAGCGATTGCGCGGGCGCTTGAAACACCGCTGCCGCTTCTCCTGGAATCGACAGATTTGGACAAGGCCGCACTTGATGCACTGGCCGGCGGTCGGGCTGTTAGTAGCGTCCCTGCCGGCTATCAGCGCGTGTCGGGCATTCTCCCGGACTACCGCGCCTTCATCGTCAAACAATGGGCAGAAGAAACGCGCAAGAAACTACAAGGATCATGACGCCAGGGTAGGGCGTTATTACTAACTAAAGTAATAGGTCGGCGTGCTTCGCCGGCCTTTTTTTTAGCCGCTAAAAATCCACCCCTCGCTGGCGAGAGAACGGCAAGCACCCCGCAAGCCCCACACGGCAAGGGATGCAGCCCGTCGCCTCTTATGCCGTTCGTCGGCAACGACGACACACCTTCCGACATTTCAGCTCTGTTGCACAAAAAAAGATTCCGGTATATCGTAAAGCCCGTGTTATGATTCGCCATCGACATACAGGGGTAGGACGCTATGACGGAACAAAAAGAGTTCGACAGCATTAAAGAGCGGGCGAAGAAGAAACTCGAACGCGACATGGGGGCAGAGCTGCTTGCTGCGCTCTTTGACCCCAAGACCGTCGAAATCATGCTGAATGCTGACGGTAAGGTTTGGCAGGAACGCCAAGGCGAGCGGGCACGGTTCATTTGCAAGCTGCGTGTAGCCCAGTCGCAAGCCATCATCGAAACGATTGCCGGCTACCACGGCAAGGAAGTCACCAAGAACAATCCTCTGCTTGAGGGTGAATTCCCCCTTGATGGCTCACGGTTCGCCGGCCAGCTTCCGCCGGTGGTTCGTGGCCCGACCTTCGCCATTCGGAAGAAGGCCACCGCGATTTTCACCCTCGAACAATATGTGTCGGCCGGCATCATGACGGATGCGCAACGTCTGTCCATCATCCGGGCGGTAGCCGAACACCGGAACATCCTGGTAATCGGCGGCACCGGCTCGGGCAAGACAACGCTAGTCAACGCGATCATCAATCAGATGGTGATTCAAGACCCGACCGAACGGGTTTTCATCATCGAGGACACCGGCGAAATCCAATGCGCCGCTGAAAACCATGTCCAGTACCACACCAGCATTGACGTATCCATGACGATGCTGCTGAAAACCACTTTGCGTATGCGCCCCGACCGGATTCTGGTTGGCGAGGTTCGAGGGGAAGAAGCCCTTGATCTGCTCGACGCCTGGAACACCGGCCACCCCGGCGGCGCTGCAACCCTCCACGCCAACAGTGCGCAAGAGGGCCTGACTCGCTTGAAGTCGCTTGTTTCCCGGAACAAGTCGGCTCCATCCGAGATTGAACCGCTCATAGGCGAGGCGGTTCATGTCGTCGTTCACATCGCCCGTACAGCCGAAGGCCGCCGCGTGCAGGAAATCCTTGAGGTTTCCGGATACAGCAACGGTCAGTACATCACCAAAACCCTTTAAGGAGTAACCTCAAATGCAACTCGCATTCCCGACCTTCACCCTCAACCGCAACGCCGTTTTCTGGATTGGCCTCATCGCTATCCTGGCGTTCTTCATGCTGGCCCCCCAGCACGCTTTCGCCTCGGAAGGTACGGGCGGCTCGCTGCCCTATGAAAGCTGGCTGACCAACCTGCGCAACTCCGTCACCGGCCCCGTCGCCTTCGCGCTGTCGATCATCGGCATCGTGGTCGCCGGCGGCATCCTGATTTTCGGCGGCGAACTCAACGGCTTCTTCCGCACGCTGATCTTCATCGTCCTGGTCATGGCTCTGCTGGTCGGCGCTCAAAACATGATGGGCACCTTCTTCGGTCGTGGCGCTGAAATCGCCGCCGTGACGGATGGCCTCATTCAACAAGGCCAGCTCGTCGCCTCGGCCATCGCCAACGGGAAGGCTGCGTAAGCATGGCCCTGCGCACGATCCCCATTCGTAGGGCCGGCAACCGAGAAAACCTGTTCATGGGTGGTGATCGTGAGCTGGTGATGTTCTCGGGCCTGCTGGCCGGGGCGCTGATTTTCAGCGCCCAAGAAGTACGGGCTACGGTGTTCGGCATCGCCTTGTGGTTTGGCGCGCTCTTCGCGTTCCGCCTCATGGCGAAAGCCGATCCCAAGATGCGCCACGTCTATTTGCGGCACCGCCGCTACAAGGCGTACTACCCGGCGCGCTCTACGCCCTTCCGTGACAACACGCCAAGCCAAGGGAAGCAATACAAATGATCGAAGCAATCGCTTTCACCATTGCTGGCTTCGGCGCTGTCCTGTTGTTCATCCTCTTTGGTCGAATCCAAGCGGTCGATGCTGAATTGAAGCTGAAAAAGCATCGCTCGAAGGACGCCGGCCTAGCCGATCTGCTCAATTACGCCGCCGTGGTCGATGACGGCGTGATCGTGGGCAAGAACGGTTCATTTATGGCCGCCTGGCTGTATCGAGGGGATGACAACGCCAGCAGCACCGACGAACAGCGGGAAATGGTGTCGTTCCGCATTAACCAGGCGCTCGCCGGCCTGGGTAACGGCTGGATGGTGCACGTCGATGCCGTGCGCCGCCCAGCTCCCAACTACTCGGAAAGGGGCCTGTCGCATTTCCCCGATCCGGTTTCCGCTGCAATGGACGAAGAGCGCCGCCGGCTCTTCGAGGGCCTGGGCACGATGTACGAGGGTTATTTCATCCTCTCCGTTACCTGGTTCCCGCCGGTGCTTGCTCAACGCAAGTTTGTTGAACTCATGTTCGATGACGACGCCGTTGCACCCGACCACAAGGCCCGCACCAAGGGCCTGATTGAGCAATTCAAGCGCGAAGCCCGCAACATTGATGGGCGTCTGTCCTCGGCGGTCAAGCTCACGCGCTTGAAAGGCCAGAAGATGACCAACGAGGACGGTTCGGAAGTCACGCAAGATGACTTCCTGAGCTGGTTGCAGTTCTGCGTCACTGGCCTGCATCACCCGGTCTTGCTGCCGAGCAATCCGATGTATTTGGACGCTGTTCTTGGCGGGCAAGAAATGTGGGGTGGGGTGGTGCCGAAGATCGGCCGCAACTTCATCCAGGTTGTCGCTATTGAGGGCTTCCCCTTGGAGTCCACGCCGGGGATTCTGAGCGCCCTTGGCGAGCTGCCTTGTGAATATCGCTGGTCGTCGCGGTTCATCTTCATGGATCAGCACGAATCCATTAAGCACCTGGACAAGTTCCGCAAGAAGTGGCGGCAGAAGGTGCGCGGGTTCTTTGACCAGGTATTCAACACCAACACCGGCGCAGTCGATCAAGATGCGCTGTCGATGGTGGGCGATGCGGAAGCCGCCATTGCCGAAGTCAATAGCGGCTTGATCGCGGTGGGCTATTACACCAGCGTCGTCGTCCTCATGGATGAAGATCGGGACAAACTGGAACAGTCTGCACGCCAAGTAGAAAAGGCAATCAATCGCCTGGGCTTCGCCGCTCGCGTCGAAACCATCAACACGCTGGAAGCCTATCTTGGCAGCTTGCCGGGTCATGGCGTCGAGAACGTGCGCCGCCCGCTCATCAACACGATGAACCTGGCCGACCTGTTGCCGACTTCCACGATCTGGACGGGCAGCGCAAGCGCGCCGTGCCCGATGTATCCGCCGCTGTCGCCGGCGCTCATGCATTGCGTCACGCACGGCTCCACACCGTTCCGCCTCAACCTGCATGTGCGCGACCTGGGCCATACCTTCATGTTCGGCCCAACCGGCGCAGGCAAGTCGACGCACCTGGGCATCATCGCGGCGCAGCTCCGGCGCTACAAGGGCATGTCGATCTTTGCCTTTGACAAGGGCATGTCCATGTATCCGCTGACCAAGGCCACCGGCGGGCTGCATTTCACCGTGGCGGCCGACGACGACAAGCTGGCCTTCTGCCCGCTGCAATTCCTCGAAACGAAGGGGGATCGTGCCTGGGCGATGGAATGGATCGACACCATCCTGGCGTTGAACGGGGTTGAAACCACGCCGGCGCAGCGCAACGAAATCGGCAACGCGGTCATGAGCATGCACGCCAGCGGTGCGCGCACGCTCTCGGAATTCTCGGTGACGATCCAGGACGAGGCGATCCGCGAGGCGATCCGTCAATACACGGTCGACGGCTCTATGGGCCACCTGTTGGACGCCGAAGAGGACGGCCTTTCGCTCTCCGACTTCACTACGTTTGAAATCGAAGAGCTGATGAACCTGGGCGAGAAATTCGCGCTCCCGGTGCTGCTCTATCTGTTCCGGCGCATCGAGCGCAGCTTGAAGGGCCAGCCGGCCGTCATCATCCTGGATGAAGCCTGGTTGATGCTCGGACACCCGGCGTTCCGCGCCAAGATTCGGGAATGGCTCAAGGTATTGCGTAAGGCGAATTGCCTGGTGCTGATGGCTACGCAAAGCCTTTCCGATGCGGCCAACTCGGGCATTTTGGACGTGATCGTTGAATCGACTGCGACCAAGATTTTTCTGCCCAACGTCTATGCCCGCGACGAGGACACGGCGGCCCTGTATCGCCGCATGGGCCTCAATGCGCGGCAAATCGAGATTCTGGCGACCGCCGTACCGAAACGACAGTACTACTACGTTTCGGAGAATGGCCGCCGCCTCTATGACCTTGCCCTGGGGCCGCTCGCCCTGGCCTTTGTCGGCGCATCCGACAAGGAATCGGTTGCCACCATCAAGCACATGGAAGCCCGCTTTGGGGATGAATGGGTGCATGAATGGCTGGCTGGCCGTGGCTTGAAACTCAACGATTACTTGGAGGCCGCATGAGCTTCAAAGACACGATCAAGGGCTTGATCTTCAAGAAGCCCGCCCCTGGTGCCGAACGCGATGCCCGCGATCCGCGCCGCTCGAATGAACCGATGAAGGGCGGCCGCCGCGCCGGCGAGGCCGAAAACCCGTACTTGGCCGCTCGCCGTACCTGGAACGATCATGTTGGTTCGGTCGTTTCCCAGCGCCAGACCTGGCAGGTGATCGGCATCTTGTCGCTGATGATCGCGCTCGCCGGCGTCGGCGGCGTGATCGCTATCGGCAGCCAGTCGAAATTCATCCCCTACGTTGTCCAGGTGGACAAGCTGGGCCAGACCATCGCCGCCGGCCCGGTGCAAGCCGCCGACAAGGCCGATCAGCGCGTCGTGCATGCATCTGTCTCGGAGTTCATCAACGATGCCCGCATCGTGACCCCTGACGTTGCCTTGCAACGCAAGGCGGTTTTCCGGGTGTACGCGAAGCTGGCCCCCAACGATCCGGCGACCGCCAAGATGAACGAATGGCTGAACGGTAGCGAGGATGCCAGCCCGTTCAAGCGCGCAGCAAAGGAAATGGTCAGCGTCGAAATCAAGTCGGTGCTGCCGCAAACCGCCGACACCTGGCAAGTCGATTGGGTGGAAACAACCCGCGACCGTCAAGGGACGGTCAAGGGCCTGCCTGTGACCATGCGCGCCCTGGTCACGACATACACCGCCGACACCACACCGCAGACCACGGATGAACAGTTGCGCAACAACCCGATGAGCATCTACGTCCGTGACTTCTCTTGGTCGCGCCTTCAATGATTACGAGGTCTTTCAACATGAATAAGCATCTTTCCGCTGTGATCCTGGGCGCTGCTCTTGCGGTGCCTGCCCTGGCCCTTGCCGCCCCTGGCGACGATCTGGCCGACAAGTTCTTTTCCAAGAACAACCCGACCTTGAGCGCGCAGGAAAAGGCCGCCCTGGCGATTGCCAAGAAGTGGAACGCCGGCGCAGGCATCCAGCCGTTCGCCGGCCCGAATGGCACCGTGCGCTTCGTCTATGGTGCGCAGCAGCCCAGCATCGTTTGCGCAGTGCTGCAAGTGTGCGACGTGGCCTTGCAGGCCGGCGAGCAAGTGAACTCGATCCAGTTGGGCGACACCGCCCGCTGGACGGTCGAGCCGGCCATCAGTGGCAGCGGCCCGACCGAAGTTCTGCACCTCATCATCAAGCCGATGGATGTAGGGCTGGAAACCAGCCTGGTCGTGACAACGAACCGGCGCAGCTATCACCTCAAGCTCCGCTCACACCGCACCGAGTACATGCCGCAAGTCGCCTTCACCTACCCGGAAGAGGCGCTTGCCAAGTGGGAAACCATCAAGACCCGCGAGCGCGAGGAACGCCAAGACCGAACCATCCCGCAAACCGGCGAATACCTGGGCGATCTGTCGTTTGAATATGACGTTGACGGCTCCGTGGCCTGGAAGCCGGTGCGCGTCTACAACGATGGCCGCAAGACCATCATCGAAATGCCCAAGGCGATGCAGCAAACCGAATCGCCGTCGCTCCTGGTGGTGCGCAAGGACGGCGGCATTTTCACGGACGCCGAAACGGTGATGGTCAATTACCGGGTGCAGGGCGACCGCTACATCGTGGATACGGTCTTTGACAAGGCGATCTTGATCGCTGGCGTCGGCAGCAGCCAAGACCGCGTGACCATCACCCGGAGGAAGTAACCATGCGCAAGATTGCTTTTGTCGCGGTATTGGCGCTTGCCCTGACGGGCTGCGCAACAACCTCGCCTTATGGGAACTACCTGCAATCCGCGACCGTGGATCAGCAGAAGCTGGCCAGCGAAGCGGTGAAGCAGCTCGCCACGCTCTGGCCGCCAGCCAAGACCCGCTTCGAGCTGCAACAGGCCACGCCTGACGCCTTCGGCGCTGGCTTGGTCAAGGAACTGCGCGAAAGCGGCTACGCCATCTTGGAGTTCAACCCGGAAGCGGCCAAGGCGAAAGCCTCGGCATCGTCGGACGCGGCCCCGGCCGTTGAAGCGCCGGCGTCGGCTACCAAGGCGCTCCCGCTCCGCTATGTGCTTGACCAGGCCGGAACCTCGAACCTGTATCGCCTGACGCTGACGGTCGGGAATCAAACCATCACCCGGCCTTACCTGGAACAAGACGGCGCGCTTGTGCCGGCGGGCTATTGGGTGCGCAAGGAGTAAGCCATGAGCGAAACAACCGATCAAATGGCCCCCGACACGTCGCCCGGCGAAGTGTCCAAAAAGTCCGGCGTGCGCCGGGTCAATAACGTGCCGATGTATCTGCTCGGCGGCGTCCTGGGGCTGTTCCTGCTCGTCATGGCACTGGTTGCCGCCGACCGGGCAGCGAAGCAGAACGAACCGGGCACCGGGCCGAAGGAGAAAGCCGGCAGTACCTCGATGTTCGCCAAGGAAATCGCCGGCGAGCAGACGGGCGGCATGATCGAACCGGCGAGGCCGCTCATCGTGCCGGAAATGCCGACAGGCCCGGAAGCGGCCCCGGTCATGATCGCCAAGCCCGAGAACCTGGACGCCCCGCCGGCCCCGCCGGGCGGTGGTCATCTGAATGCGCCGGTGCAAGACGATGAAGCCATGCGTATCCGCATGGCGAAGTTGCAGCAGCTCGAAGAGGCGGTGAAGGCCAAAACCGGCGTTCAGGTGGGCGCACCGCGTAGCAGCGGCTCGACGCCTGGCGGCCGCACGCCGGCAACGGGTGCCCCGCAAAGCCGGGCCGAAGTGTTGGCGCGCATTTCCGAAGTGCAGCAGCAAATTAACGCGCAGCGGGAAAGCAACCCGACCGCCGCTTATCAAGAGCGCCTGGCGCAGATTCGCGGCATGGGCGTCGGCGGCAGCGGGGCAGGGCAGGGCGGCAGCTCGGGCGCTCCGCAACTGTTGCAGACCTCGGCCAATGCCGCCGGCGGCAACACGTTCGGGCAATTCGCCGGCACCGGCAGCGACCGCTGGAAGCTGGATTCCCAGCCCGAAGCGCCGCGCACGCCGTTTGAGCTGCGCGCCGGCTTCGTCGTGCCGGCCACGCTGATTTCGGGGATCAACTCGGACTTGCCCGGCCAGATCATGGCCCAAGTCGCCCAAAACGTGTACGACACGCCGACCGGAAAGCACCTGCTCATCCCGTTGGGATCGCGCCTTGTTGGTTCGTATGCCAGCGAAGTGAAGTATGGGCAGGCCCGCGTTCTGGTGGCCTGGCA
>Ga0075163_10007921_pt1 | contig 14023 bp, 10 predicted proteins | sample JI1023141ADNA_FD_71478 | JGI IMG/M metagenome (GOLD analysis project Ga0075163, IMG submission 71478) | Wastewater effluent complex algal communities from Wisconsin, to seasonally profile nutrient transformation and Carbon sequestration -... | ecosystem: Engineered > WWTP > Effluent > Algae...
AGCGATTGCATGACGCGTTCGGCTGCGTGCGCGAGGACCTGCGTGACGACAGCCGGTCGGAGTAGACGAGGCTGCGAAGAACTTCTGCCGACGCACGCCTCGGAGACCGGGCGGACCAGGCAGCAATCAGAACCGCGCCACGATGATGCGTCCGACGGTGCGAGCGCCCGGCTGGCCGGCAGCAAAGGCAACCCGCCGCGGCTCGCCGACGAGGAGTCGTGCGTGCGGCTGTCGATCGAGCCGCGATCGCCACCACCAGATCATCGACCATCACGCCTTCGATGCGGCGACCTGCCGCCGCCGGCTCACGCCGCGAGGTGCTGCGGGATCGAATTCGCGCGCGTCTCGGTCGGCAGCATCGGCTGGACCCGGGCGGCCCAGCGGCTCGCGCAGTCGAGGCCTTCCATGCCGGGGAGCAGCGCCATCTTCTTCTCGATGTAGCCCATCACCTCGAAGATCCGATCCTTGGGGAACAGCTTCGCGACGAGCTGGGCGCCCTCGGCATCGGTCTTCACGCCGCCACCGACCGGCGCGTAGAACTGGTTCGCGATCAAGCGCACGAACTGCTGCGTCTTGGGCTGGTTCTCGAGCTTCTTCTTGGCCTGACCGAAGTAGTACGCGAAGTGGCGGCGCTCCTGCTTCGCGATCCGGCGGCACAGCTCGGCGAGCACCGGGTTCTTGGTGTTGGTCGCGAGCTCCTCGTACGCCTGCGTGGTCAGGCACTCCTGGAGCGAGCCCCAGAACATCCACAGCGCGATGAACGGCTTGGGCGCGACGCGGGCGATCATGCCCTGCGCGAAGTCTTCGAACTTGGCCTTGAACCGCGCGCCGGAGCGGACCTCGCTCGCGCGCAGCGACGCGGGCGGCACCTCGACGCCACAGCGCTCGAGCGCGTGGGTGATCGCGTACGCATGGAAGTACTCCTCGTAGTTCCACATCGTGAGGAACGTCAGCAGCTCGGGGTCGCGCGCGACCTTGAGCTTCGAGACCTCGAGGAAGTAGTGGACGGTCTGGCTCTCGATGTCCGCGAAGTACAGCAGCGAGTCGACCTCTTGCTGAGTCAGGCCGATCTTCTTCGCAGTCTCCCAATCGAGATCCTCGAACTCGACCTTGTGCGAAACGGCGAGATGTTGAGCAATATCTGACACTAGTCCCTCATCCCGGCAGCGGCCGGCACATGCTGTACGTCGATCCAGCCTTTCTGGATCGGCCGAACCTACCCCAAACTCCCGGCCGCCGTCACCCTCGCTGCGGGAACTACCGAACCTCGCAGAATCCCAGGTTGCAGGACGGTCGATCGCTCGGGCAGTCGTTGGTGCTCGCACAGGTCTCGCAGCCGGCCGGCACGGAGTCGTTCGCCAGCTTCGACTCGAAGTAGCAGCCGCAACCGAAGGCCGGCTGGAACGGGACGATCGGACCCATCTCGGTCTCGCGGGTCACCTTCATCGCACACTGCGGCACCAGGCCGCCCGCCGTGATCGAATCGAGGAGCCCCTGATCCGTGCCGGGGAGAGAGAACCGCTGGATCAGGGCGCTGGCCTTCGCGGACGGCACGCCTGCGGTCACCGGCGCGTAGAAGTGGAGAGGTCCCCAGATCGGATAGTGACCGTCGCGGATGTTGATCTTGTCGAGCGACGCGGGGATCCGATCGGGATAGAAGCCACACAGCTGCCCCTGGTCCTGGAACGCGAGGGAGCGGATGTTGCGGCGGATCTCCTCGGACTTCAGCGCGTCGGTGGAGAGGATGCCGATCACGGAGTTGGTCAGCGCCGGGGCGACGCTCTGCAACCCGGTGACGACCGCACCCGCACCACCGGCGTTCTTGCCCCACCACTTGCCGGCGTCGACGCCGATCGCACGCGACAGCATCTGCTGCGTGCCGGAGCTCGAGTTGCGCACGAAGTAGAGGTCGGGGTCGGTCCACGGCGCGGCTCGCTCGTCCATGCTGCCGCCGCGCCCGAAGACGATGCGGCCCATCGCCGCGCTCAGCACGACCTCCGACGAGGTCGAGGGGACCACGAAGATCATCGGCTGCACGGGGCCGAGGAAATCGGCGATCGTGGCGGTCGGGGCAAAGTTCGTGTTGCACGAGGTCGAGTACACGTCCGATACCGCGACGTCGACGGTCGTGCCGCTGCCCCACGTGCAGGGGACGCCCTTCGAGCCGTCCGTGGGGAACAACACCGAGGTCGTACCGGCCTTGTCCTTTGCGATGCGCTTGGCGGGATCGGTGTTGAACACCTGATCGACGCCGTTGCACGAGCCCGACGGCTGATATGCGATGCGGAAGCCGGCGCTGGCGAGGATCGGTGCGGCACCCTGCAAGAAGTTCGCGAGCGCCGAGGAGCCCGTGATCACGATCGTGGTCGCCGGATCCTCGACGCACACCTGCGTCGGGAAGGTGCCCGTCGGTGGCGGCGTCGCGGGTGGTGGTGGAGGCTCGATCGTTGCGGGCAGCGTGCCGTCGCAGATGCCGAGGCGCGCGCAGTCGTCGAACCGCTCGCACTGCGCCACCGTGCAGGCGTTCTCGAACTCCGCCTGCGTCGTCGGCGTGCCGCGAAAGCAGCCCTCGGGCCCGAGGTCGGTGGCGACACAGACGCCGTCCTGGCAGATCGGAACGCCCTCGATCCCGAGCGCGGTGCAATCGTCAGTGGTCTCGCACTGGGTGGCCTTCTTGTCGAGGACGAGGGAGCAGCCGCTCAGCGCGAGCGCGAGCGCGGAAATACAGGCGATCAATGGACGCATGGGACTCCTTAAAAAGCGCGACCGACCACCAGCCCGCCCGGGATGACGCCGACCTTCATCGAGGTCTCCTTCGTCGGCCGGTTCAGGATCGTGACGGTAAGAGCGAGGCCGCCAGCAGCGATCGCGGCGATGCCGAGACCGTCGCCGAGACGCGAGTACAACTTGACCTTGTCGGCTTGATCCTGGAGGTCCGCGCGATCGACGGGGAACTGTCCGCGCAGGTCATCGAGCTTGCTGGACGCGCGGAACGCCACGACTCCCGTCGCGATCGCCGCCACCGCGAGCACGCTGGTGGTCACCCATAGCGCGGGGGCCAGCTTCGACTTCCGCTGCTCGTCGGGCGTCGTGATCGGCATCGGCTTGTCTCGATTCGGCTCCTGTAGGGCGATCTCCTGCCGAACCGTGTCACCGGCGGCCACGTCGATGATGCGCGACTGCGGCTCGCGGCCCGTCAGCGTGACCTCGACCTTGCGACGGCCGACGCTGACCAGCACCGGCGCTGCCAGCGGGGTCTTGCCGACGATCTCGTCGTCGATCCGCACCTCGGCACCGGGCACGTTGGTGGTGACGTCGATCTTGCCGATCCGACTCGCGAGCGTCGCCAGGGTCTTGGTGACCTCCTCCTTGTGCTCGGCGGCGCCGCCCGACTCGGCGAGGTAGCGCGTCAGCGTCAGGTACGCCGAGGCGTAGTCCTGCAGCTGGTACTGCGTCTGGCCGATGTTGTAGAGCACGGCCGGATTCGGAGCGATGTCGTACGCGCGCTTGAACTCGACGAGCGCCGCGCGATAGTCGGCTTCGCTGTACAGCGCGACCCCGGCGTTGAAGCGCTTGCCGGCCTCCGCGGTGTCGCCTTGCTGCGCGTGGGCGATGTGCGCCAGCGCGACGAGGATGAGCGCGACGAGACGAGCGGTCATGAGCTACCTCCGTACGGGTTCTTCGAATCGATCGCGCGCACCGGCTTCTGCCCACCCTTGGGGTCGAACTGCGTCGGTTCCGGTTTTGGCTTCGGCGGTTCCGGCGGCTTCGGCGGCACGACCGGGTCGGGTTCCTTGACGACCGGTTTCGGCGGCGCGACCCGCGGCCTCACCACCTGTGGCGTGACGCGCGCAGTGGCGACGAGCTTCGGGGGCTGCTTGAGCTCGAGCACGAGCGTGAGGTCGCGATCGAACGCGATGTCGCGCACCTGCGTGTCGTAGCCGGGCGCCACCACGCGGATGCGGTGCATCATGCCGTCCTTGCGATACTTGCCGGTGAATGGATTACCGGACACCGTCGCGTCGTCGATCGTGATCGTCGCGATCGCCGGCTTGGCATCGATCGCGAGATCGATCGTCGCCGGCGCAGCGGGCGGAGTGGAGGGAGGCTGGACAGGCTCGGGCACCGTCGCCGCAGGTCGCGGGTCGACCGCGACCCTGGGATCGGGCTCCTTGGTCTTCGAATCTCGCGTGAAGGCGAACGCCGCCACCCCTCCCGCCAGCAGCACGGCGCCGCCGATCAGCAGCACGTTCCGGCGCGAGCTCGCGGGCGCCGGTGGGCGCGCGATCGACCCGCCGGCCGACTCGACGTTCTGCGCCCCCGCGCTCTGCACGACCGACACGCTGCCGAACGACGAGTCGATCGTCGTCGGCGTGTGATGCGTTCCCGGCAGCGGCGTCTGGACCGCCTGCGGCGTGCCGAGCATCTCGATCACCGGCAGGTCGGTGTCGAGCGTGTTGGCCCCTGCCCGCGCACGCGTCACGTAGGTCTCGATCAGCGCGTTGGTCTTCGCGCGATCCTCCTTGAACAGCTCCGACACCACCGCGCCGACCTCGCGCGGCGTCGGCGAACCACCGAGCTTGGCCAGCAGATCATCGACGTCGGCCTGGAACGCGGCGGCCGTGGCATAGCGCTGGTCGCGATGGTTCGTGGTCGCCTTCGCGACGATCGCGTCGAGCTGATCGGGAACGTCGGGGAAGTCCCGCGACAGCCGTGGCACCTCCTCGGTGAGCGCCTTGACGATGTCGTGCGCGTTGCCGCTGCGGAGCCGCCGACCGGCGACTGCCTCCCACAGCATGATGCCGACGCTGAACACGTCGGCGCGCGCGTCGACCTTCTGCCCGCCCGCCTGCTCGGGCGCCATGTACGCGACCTTGCCCTTGAGCACGCCGGCCTGGGTCTCGTGTGTCTGATCGGCGGCCTTCGCGATGCCGAAGTCGAGCAGCTTCACGTGCCCGTCGAACGTGATGAACACGTTGTTGGGCGTGACGTCGCGATGCACCACGGTGAGCGGCGTGCCGTCGAAGTCGGTCAGCTCGTGCGCGTACTGCAGCCCGGCGAGCACGTCGCTGATCACGCGGAGCTGCATGTGCAGCGTGAGCCGATTGCCGAGGTTCTTCGATCGCTTGCGGACGCGCTCGTAGGTCCGGCCGTCGAGGTACTCGAGCGCCATGAAGTGGCGGTCGCCCTCGTTTCCGATCTCGTGCGTCTGCACGATGTTCGGGTGACTGAGCCGCGCCGCGAGCCGCGCCTCGTCGAGGAACATCGTCAGGAACCCGGGGTCCTCGACCAGCTCGGCCTTGAGCTCCTTCACCACGACGAGCTTGTTGAAGCCCGCCTTCCCCTGGATCAGGGCCAGATAGACAATCCCCATCCCACCGCGCGCAATCTCCGCGATGAGGTGGTACTTGCCGAGCGTCCCACGCTGATCGGCGAACATCGTCTGCCACCGTATCGCGCGCTGAGTTCACGCGTGTGACGTCTCGGAACCTGGTCTGTGTCAGCCTTGCGATGAAATCGTCACGCGGGCCATGGCAGCAGATGTCGGATGACCGCCTCCGTATCGCTCGCTCCCAGCCCCGACAGCACTTCGCGCGCCGTCGCGCTGCGCGCGTTACCGATCGTACCGCCTTCGAGCGCGCCACGGCGCAGCCGCGCGATCTGAAGATAGCCGTGCATCCCGGCAGACATCAGGTGCTCCTCACCGGCAAGGAGCTCGGCGCGCGCGGCTTCGTCGCCACCCGCGAACGCATGCACCGAGGCGCGGATCAGGTGACCGAGACCGATCGCCCACGGCGCGCCCTCCTTGATCATCAGCTCGGCCGCCACGCGCGCCTCGCGACGACGCTCGACGCCGCCGAGGCCGAGCAGCGCACGCGCGCGCAGCAGCCCGAGCTCGATGCGCGGCTGCTGGAGACGGAGACAGCCGATCGTCTCGAGCTGTCCCCACGCCGCGTCGATCCGCGCGAACGCCTTCGCGGGATCGCCGACGTAGAGATCGATGTTCGCGGCCGCCATCATCAGCGAGACGTCCTGCAGGCGGAAGCTGTCGTCGCGCAGCACCGTCTCGGCGAGCGCGAGCTGGTCGCGCGCCAGCTCGGGCCGGTTCATCACCAGCCACGCGAAGTTGCAGCGCCCCATCCGCAGGTTGCATTGCGCGACGGTGTCAGCGCGCTCGATCGCATCGCGGAGCAGCTTCTCGGTGAGGCGCGCCATCTCGCGCCACTCCCCGAGATAGAACAGCGTCGCGAGCCAGAACGTGTCGGCGATGTCGATCTCCCAGCGCACGCTCGTGCCGTGATCGCGGAGCGCGGCGAGCCCGGACTCGAGGAGCCCGCGGGCATCGCGCCAGCGCCCGCTCATGTGCGCGGCGATGCCGACCGCCGCGTCGGCGAACCCCACCACCTCCGGCCGGCCGATCCGTCCGGCGATCGCGCGCAGCCGGGCGCCGACCGCCTCGACCGCCGTGCGGTTGCGACTGCCACCCGCCGCCGCGTAACAGACCTCCTGCGCGAGGGCGAGACACACGCGGACCGGCTCGCCGGCCTCGAGGGACGCGCGCATCAGCTCGCCCTGCACCACCCGGCCGAGGCTCGGATCGGCGAACGCGAGGCCGCTCGCGATCGAGTACAGCACATCGATCGCGAGCAGCTTGGCGGGCGCGATGTCGGCCGCCTCGCGCTCGGTGTAGTCGAGCCCGCGCAGCTTGGCGGCGAGCCATTGCGTCGCGAGTCGCGTGCGCGACGTGCGAGCCCCGAGCGGGACCCGGATCCCGATCTGCCCGAGCAGGTGCTCCGCCGCCGGCAACCCCTCGCCGAGCCGGCCGCGACGCAGCAGCGCCTCGACCCGCAGGCGCTCGAGATCGATCGCCTCCTCGTCGGGCAACAGCTGCGCGGCGTGTCCGTAGATCTCCGCCGCCTCGTCGAGCGCCCCGACACACGCGAGCGCGTGCGCCTTGCGACGCAACAGATCGCGGCGGCCCGCCGTGTCCCACGGCCCGAACGTGAGCGCGATCTCGTAGAGCTCGGCCGCGCGTCGAAACGCCAGCAGCTCCTCGGCGCGGCCCGCGGCATCCACCGCGTGGTGGGCGGCGTTCGCGGGGTAGCCCGCGGCGAGCCAGTGCTCGACGACGGCGAGCGAGTCGAGCGCCTGCGGCCCGACCTGCACCGCCTCGAACGCGCGCGCGATCGCCTCGTGAAAGCTCGCCTTGGCCTCGACGTCGAGCAGCGACAGCACGCTGGTCCGGACGTAGTCGTGCGCCGGGTGCAGGATCATCTCGCCGTCGACCTGGTGCAGCGTCGCGAGCCGCTCGACCGACAGCACGCTCGCCGCCTCGAGCCCCCCGACCACCCCGGCGGCGTGCGCGGCGATCTCGACCGACAGCGGCCGCGCCGCGACGCTGGTGATCGCGAGCAGCGCCTGCGCATCGAGCGGCAGCCGGGTGGCTCGCTCGCGCACCAGATCCTCGATCCGCATCCCCGCCGATAGCGCCGGCGAGCGCGCCATCTCCGACAGCACGAGCGGATTGCCCTCCGCGGCGGCGAGCGCGATCGCGGCGCGATCCTCGTGCTCGCCGGCGAGCTGCGAGACGAGACGCTTCGCCGCGTCTTCGTCCAGCGCCGAGATCTCGAGCTCGCGCAGATCGCCGGGGCGCGCGGTGCCACCCGGTGGCCGGCGCAGCGTCGCGATCACGCCGAGGTAATCCTCGGGGCGATGCGCGGCGATCACGAGCATGCGCTTCTGCGGCTCGTGCACCAGCTGCGCGAGGAAGGCGGCGCTATCGGCATCGCCCCAGTGCGCGTCGTCGACGACGAGGATCAGCGGTCGCAGCTGCGCGAGCTTGCCGAACAGCGTGGCGAGCCCGCGGAAGCCGCGGCGCCGGAGCTCCTGCGGATCCACCGGGACGACGTGGCTCGCGCCGACCAGCTCCGACAGCTGCTCGACCCGGCGCAGCACCGGGAACATCCGCACCAGCGAGCCGATCTCCGGAGGCACGATGCCGGCGACCTCGATCGACGGCAGCGTCAGGATCACGCCCGTCAGCGCATCGACCACACCGTCGAGCATCTTGAACGGTACAGCCTCGCGCTCGAAGCAGCGGCCGGCGATCACGAACACGGCCTCGCCTTGCCGCTCGAGGAACGTGCGCACCAGCAGGCTCTTGCCGATGCCGCTCTTGCCGCGCACCAGCATCGCGGTCCCGCCGCGCTCGGCATCGGCGAGCGCCTGCGCGAGCACCGCGAGCTCGCGGTCGCGGCCGACCAGCTCCATCGGCGGCGCCTTCGCATTCGCCAGCGCGGAGGCCGAGGGCACGCTGCCGAGCGCGTCGAACACCGGCTTCCACGTCGCACGCGCCGACACCCGCGGAGCGAGCAGCTGCAGCGCGAGCGCCGCGAGATCCGCCGGTGCGTCGGGGTTGACCTCCGCGGGCGGCCGCGGGAGCTCGCGCTGCTTGCGCGTCATCACCTGCTCGGAGTCACCCTCGAACGGGCGACGTCCGGTCAGCGCCTCGTACAGCATCGCGCCGACGCCGTACCAATCACTCGCCGGGCCGAGCGCCTGATCGGACGCTTGCTCCGGGGACATGTACACCGGCGTGCCGACGGCGAGCCCCTCGCGACCGGCCTCGGTGACGGCCAGGATCAACCCGAAGTCGAGCAGCACCAGCCGGCCCTCGGGGGTGACCATCACGTTCGACGGCTTGAGATCGCGGTGCAGCTTGCCCGCGAGGTGCAGCGCGTGCAGGGCATCGGCGAGCTGGAGCAGCCCGTCGCGCAGCCGGGCCTCGTCGAGCACGCCGTGCTGGATGTCGACGCGCGTCCGCGCCGGGCCCACCACCTCGCCGGGGCGGATCCAGTCGATGAACGACACGCCCTCGACGAGCTCCATCGTGATGTACCAGTCGTTGTCCGCGGTGGCGTGGAGCTCGTGCAGCGCGACCAGGTTGGGATGGACGAGGTCGGCGAGCGTGCGGAACTCGCGCTTGAACCGGTAGAGGTCGCGACCCGACGCCTTGCGCAGCATCTTGAGCGCGACCTCGCGCCGGAGCTCGCGATCGAACACCCGATAGACGATGCCGGCGCCGCCCGATCCGAGTGTGCCGCGCACGTCGAAGCGTGGGTGGTCGAACTGCGTCACCGGTCGCCCACGATATCAGCGCCCTGCGATCTCGACGAGCCTACCGAACGCCCAGGTGCGAGGCGTCTTGATCGCCGCGGGCCGCGTCGGCGTCGTGCGCGCGAGCCGGCGCAACAACAGCCGAGCGTCCGCGGCCTTGCGGTCCGGTTTCGGCCACGCCGCGAGCTTCGCGAGCTGCGCGCTCGGCAGGCCCGCCTCGCGCGCGTCCGCGAGCAACGTGCCCCACGTGCGCTCGCGATAGAACCGAGCCTTCGCGAGCTCGGCCAGCGCCGACCTGGTGCGCGCCGTCACGCCCGGTGCGGTCGCGATGCCCGCGCGCAGGTTGACGAGCGCGTCGCTGACCGCGCGATAGCCCTGCGCGGCGGGCAGGTGCGCGACCGCGACCTCGTCATCCGCGCAGAGCTCGCCGCGCTTGAACGCCTGAAAGATCGCGCCGACGCCGATCATCCCGACCGGGTGCAGCTCCGCCGCGCGCAGCGCCCCCATGCTCGCCGCGCCCCACACCTCGATGCCGCGCTCGAGCGCGAACACGATCTCCTTGTGCCAGACCGCGGCCATCCGCTCGAAGTAGCCGTCGATGATCGCGATCCGCGCCGGCCGCTTGCGCGCCTGCGCCAGGCGAAGCACGTCGCCGAACGCGACCGGTGGTGCGATCACGCCGCCGGGCAACAACGCGCGGGCCTCGGCGGCGGGCAACGAGGGCCCGACGAACACGATCGTGGTCATCCGAGCGCCTCCAGATCCGTCGCGCGCCCGGGCACCAGCACCTTGACCACCGGCACGCGCAGCTTCGGGTGCGTCAGATCGACGACGGCGATCGGGCTCGCGACGCGCGCGACCAACTCGGCGAGCCCCTCGCCCAGGCTGGCACTCTCGAACCGCGGCAGGTCGTCGAACAGCACGGGCTCGTCGCACGGCGCCGCCAGCCGCTCCCACAGATCGCGCAGCACGTCGGGGTTCGTCGCCTGGGCGTAGTCCGCCGGGAAGAAGTCGTCGCGCGCCCCGGCGATGTACGTCAACCGCGTCTGCGCGGCCTCGGTGAGCGCGCGCGCGATCGCCACCTCGGGCAGCAGGTGCGCGCCGAAGCCCTGATAGCACCCGAGGTCGCGCCACGACGGCTCGCGCGGATCCTCGACGATCGCGCAGCCGATCGCGCAGACCTCCTCGGCGCCGAGGTCCCACACGAAGACGCGCGCGCCGGTCGCGACGATGCGATCGATCATCGCGCGACAGCTCGGGCTGGCGATGGTGTCGAGCACCAGGCGGCGGTCGCCACCCGATCGCCGCCACGCCGCCTCGGCATCGCGCTCGAGCACCTCGCAGAGCCCGTGCAGGATCGCCTCGGCGAGCACGTTGCCCGACGCGAGCCCGTTGGACGAGATGTCGAACACCGGCGGCGTCGTGAACACGGTGTCGAGGGTCACCGAATCGAACGGCACGAGCACCGGCGTGTCGGTCGCGAGGTCGCGGCCCTCGACCCACCGCCAGGTCGCCGCGAGATCGAGGCGCTTGCGCGGCCGGGGCAGCGCGCGCACGTCGACCGCGCGCGCCCGGAGCTTGGTGTACGAGCCGCGGATCACCGGACAGGCGACGTGCTCGGCGGTCCAGGTCTCGAGGCTCTCCATCAGCGCGCTGACCTTCGCGGCGAGCGGCGTGAGGCCCTTGCCCTGCTGCGTCGACAGCGAGCGCCCGAGCGGCCGGACCGCGGCGAACACCGGGATACCGAGCGTGTCGAGTCCGGTGAGCTCCGCGATCCGCGTGATCCCCGCGCGCTTCGCCGCCGGCGCGAACCGGGCCCAGGTGGCCTCGAGCGTGGCGGCGCGGTGGGTCCCGTCACGCAGCGTGGTGACCGCCTCGAGCGCCTGACCGGCGAACCTGAGCATCGGAAGGTGAAGGTGCTAGGATCGGCCGTCGTGCGGCAACTGTTGTGGATCATGATCGCCCTCGCCGCGTGCGGTGGCTCCTACGCCCAGAACACGCGCGAGGCCGAGGGCGCCGATCGCGGCGAGACCAACGGGCGCAGCTTCGAGTTCGTCTCCAACAAGCCCGAGGGCGACGACTGGAACATTCGCATCCGCGACACCTCGATGTCCGTTGGCTACGGCAACGAGGACAAGTCCGAAGATCTCGGAACCATCCAGCTGTCGAAGAAGGAGACCGTCAAGGTCTGGAAGTTGATCGACGCGCTCGGGATGGAGGGTCGGAAGGCGGGCAAGAAGGACGAGGACGAGGGTTACGTGATGCTGCGGATGCGCGAGCCCGGCGGCGACGAGGGCCACGAGATGACCACCATCTTCGTCTCGCGCGCGACCGCCGATGAAGACGTCCTCGCGCTCGCCGAGTATTTGCAGACGATCATCGGCAAGTACCGCAAAGAGAAGCCGAACTTCTAATACCATCGCGAGTCCGTGGATCTGGAGCTGGTCGATCCGTACTCGTCGCGCGCTGCCGCGATCTGGACCGATCTCGACGCGCCGTCGTTCTTCACCAGCTGGGGCTGGATCGGCACCTGGCTCGCCTGCCTGCCGTCCGATCGCCGCGTCCAGCTGCTCGTCGTCCGAGAGCGCGGCGGCATCGTCGGCGCCGGTTGTCTCGGCGAGCACCGCACGCTGCGGCGCGGGGTGGTGCCGATCCGTTCGCTCAACCTCAACAGCACCGGCGTCCAGCGCTTCGACGAGCTGGTGATCGAATACAACGGCCTGACGGGCGCCGAGCCGCCGCTGCTCGCGCTCCTCGATCAGCTGTCCGCCATGACGGGGTGGGACGAGCTCGCGCTGCCGGGCGTCCGCGAGGACTCGTTCGGTGGGATCGCCGCGCTGGAAGGTCGGTATCGGCTCGCGATCGAGCGCAGGTCGCCGGTCTACTTCGTCGACCTCGAGGCCGTGCGCGCGAAGGGGTACCTCCCGCTGCTCTCGAGCAACACGCGCACCCAGGTCAAGCGCGCGCAGAAGACCGCCGGTTCGATCACGCTCGAGGTCGCGCAGGATGCCGGCCACGCGATCGAGATCTACGAGGAGCTCCGCGCGCTGCACACCGCGGGGTGGCGCGAGCGCGGCCAGCCCGGGGCGTTCACGGATCCGTGGATCGATCGGTTCCATCGCCGGCTGATCGCGACGCGGTTTCACGCCGGCGAGATCCAGCTGCTGCGCGTGCGCTCGGGCGCAGTGACGCACGGATGTCTCTACAACTTCGTGTGGCGAGGTCGGGTGCTGCAGTACCAGACCGGCTTCCGCCCCTCGACCGACTCTCGCGACAAGCCCGGGTATGTCTGTCACACCGCGGCGATCGAGCACTGTGCGGCCACGGGCGTGGGGATCTACGACTTCCTGGCCGGCGACCACCGCTACAAGGACAGTTTGTCTACGGGAAACGCGCAGTTGGTGTGGTGCAAGGTGCAGCGTCCCCGCTGGAGATTCGCGCTCGAAGATCGCCTCGTGGATCTGGTGCGAAGTGTGCGGAACAAGCGCTCGTGACCTCCTCTCACGCCACCGACGAGCAGCCCGAGCGACCGGCCCGCCACCTCACCAGCCACCTGTTCAACCTGGGCGTGATGGTGCTCGGCGGGATCGGGCTCGCGTGGATGCTCCACAGCGTCGGCATCTCGTACCTGACCGATTCGATCGAGAACGTGGGTGGCTGGTTCTTCCTGATCCTCGCGCTCGATCTCGCGGCGCTGTGCTGCGACGCGGCCGCGCTGCAGACGTTCATGCGCCCGGAGGCGGGCATGGTGTCGTACATCCGCGTGCTCGGTGCGCAGGCCAGCGGTCGCGCGATCAACGTGCTGACGCCGACCGGTGCGCTCGGCGAGCCCACCAAGCTGGCGATGCTGGTCAGCCACGCCCCGAAAGATCGCGTGCTGTCGTCGCTGGTGCTGCTCAACCTCGGGCAGTTCTATCTCTCGGTGATCGTGATCGTGCTCGGTGCGCCGATCATGTTCCTGCTCGTCGATCTCCCGCCCTCCCTCAAGCTGCCGATCGCGATCGGCTTCGCGGTGCTGATCCCGCTGGTGATCGCCCTCGGCGTGCTGGTGCAGCGCGGCGCGCTGACCACGATCGTCGCGACCGTGCGCAGGACCCGACTGATCTCCGAAGCGCGCGCGGAGAGCTGGAAGCTCCGCGTCACCGAGGTCGATCGCCACATCCGCGAGCTGCAGACCAACCGCACCCACGGCACGTGGAAGGGCATCCTGTGGGTCGGGCTCTCGAAGCTCGTGCAATGGACCGCGACGCTGACGCTGGTCGCCACCGCCGGGGTCGAGATCAGCCCGGCGCTGGTGATCGGCATCCTGTCGATCGGCGTGTTGATCCAATGGATCTCGCAGATCGTGCCGATGGGGCTCGGCATCGCCGATGGCGGCAACTACGCGCTGTTCGATCTGGTCGGCGCGACGGGTGCGCACGGCATGGTGATCACGATGCTCAACCGCGCGCGCAGCATCTCGGTGGCGATCCTCGGCCTCGGCGCGATGCTCGCGATGCACACCGTCAATCGCCTGTCGCTCGCGCGGATGCACCGCAAGCTCGAGGCACTCCGCGAGAAGGCCGCGGCGGCCGCGCCCGCGACCGCTCAGTCGTCGTGAGCGCTGTACGGGATCGCGGCATCCTCGAGGAGCTTCGCGAGCTGCGTGCGGTGGAGGTTGAGCATCCGCGCGGCGACCGCGAGCGAGCCGTTCGCGCGATGCAGCGTCTCGGCGAGTGACGCCGGGCTATGGGCGATCGAGCCGCCGCTCTTGCGCTCGACGGCGGTCTCCGCGCTGTTCTCTCCCGGCGGCAGCCCGGCGGCGTCGAGCAGATCCTCGGGCCGCAGCATCGTGCGGTGATCGGCGAGCGCGCGCGAGGCCGCGAACGTCACCGCCGCGCGAAGCTCGCGCACGTTGCCGGGCCAG
>Ga0075163_10007922_pt1 | contig 14022 bp, 15 predicted proteins | sample JI1023141ADNA_FD_71478 | JGI IMG/M metagenome (GOLD analysis project Ga0075163, IMG submission 71478) | Wastewater effluent complex algal communities from Wisconsin, to seasonally profile nutrient transformation and Carbon sequestration -... | ecosystem: Engineered > WWTP > Effluent > Algae...
CCCGCCTATTGGACTGGTGGCGTCTGAGTACGCTCTGGCGGACCCTGCGGCGTGGGCGTTCTTGCGACCGATCCTGGCCAACAATGGCGGCTGGGCGATGTTCATTTCCACGCCGCGTGGGCAGAACCACTTTGCGAAGATGCACCGCTATGCGCTGGGTGACTCGGAGTGGTTCGCGCAGACGCTTTCTGTTGAGGACACGGGGGCGATTGCTGCGGACATCATTGACCGCGAGCGACGGGAGCTTGCGGCTGAGCGCGGCGAGGCAGAAGCCCGCGCCATTGTCGAGCAGGAATACTTCTGCTCCTTTGACGCGGCGCTGCCCGGCTCGTACTTCGGTGAAATCATAACGAAGATGGAGCGAGAGGAAAGGATCGGCGCTTACCCTTGGGACCCGCGCTATCCGGTGGGCTGGGGTTCAGACCTTGGCATGAGGGACTCCACGACGTTCTGGTTCTGGCAGGACATCGGTGGGCGTGCGAGGCTGATCAACTTCTTTGAAGGCTCTGGCGTGGACGACGTGAGTTGGTACGTCAACCGGCTGAACTCTTTGCCGTATACCTATGGCCGAGGGATGCTGCCGCACGATGGCGGGCATAATCGGTTGGGGATGGCGGGGTCGATTTCGGAGCAGATGCGGAGGCTGGGGTGCAGGAACGAAGTGATCCCAGTGACGAAAGACCTTGTGGCATCCATCAACCACACGCGCCTGTTCCTGGGGTCCGCTGTCATCAATATGGACCCCGAACCGTTCCCCGGCGAAACTCGCGACGAGGCGAAGGCCCGAATGGTGCGCGCAGTCGCGGGCCTACGGATGTACCGGCGCGAGTGGAACGAGTCGGCCCAGCGGTTCAACGACAAGCCGTACCATGACTGGTGTTCCAACATCGCGGACGGGCTGCGAACCGTCGCCGTTGGACACCGGCCCCTGAAAACCCCTGGCCGGGCTGGGTCTACGGCGGGCAGTTCAGCAAAGTACGCCGAAGGTGTATAGTTGCGCCGACGAGGGAGGGAGAGTCCTATGAGTTTTATGAAGCCCAAGATGCCGAAGGCCCCGACGCCCATCGCGCCGCCGCCCGTTCCGACCGTTGACCAGGCTGCCGTGCGCGCCGAGGACGAGATGCGGATTCGCCGTCGCCGGGGCCGTGGCCCCTACGTGGTGGCTGGCAAGCTGGGCAGTCGTGGTGCCGCGCCGACTGTGGCGACGAAAGTTCTCACGGGCCAGTGAGGCCTTCCGCCGCCATCGCGTGGACAGGCCTGGGCGTGTTCGTGTTCTTGAACATGGCGATAGGTCTGGTTGTGATGCTGGTGGCGGGTGTCGTGTTCGTTGTTGAGAAGGTGAAGGAATCCGAATGAGCAGCGAACTCGCAGCAAGCATCATGCAATCGCAGGCCGCGATGGAGTCGGAGCGATACAACTTCGACTCCACATGGCAGCGCATCGCGGAACTGATCGACCCCGACAACGCCCTGTTCCTCCGGCAGAATCCTTGGCAGGGCGAGCGCCGGGATCGCCAGCAGTTCGACTCCACTGGACAGTTGGCGCTGGAGAAGTTCACGGCCGCCATTGAGTCCGTGCTGACCCCGCGCACGCAGACATGGCACGGCCTTGAGCCGATGGAGGATAGCCTCCGTAAGAACTTCAAGGTGATGGCGTGGTGCGAGGAGTTGACGCGCAAGCTGTTCCGCGCTCGCTACGCACCGTCCGCAGGCTTCGTCGGCGCGTCATCGGAACACTACCGATCCCTCGGAGCCTACGGCAACGGCTGTACGTTCCTTGACGACATCCCCGGCCGCACGTTCCGCTATCGCTGCGACTTCGTTGGTCATGTGTGGGTGTCGCCGGACTACACCGGCTTGCCCGCTGCGGTGCATCGCAAGTTCTCCATGACGGCGCGACAGGCGCGGCAGATGTTCCCTCAGGGGCTTCCGAAGGCCATCCTTGATGCGAAGGATGAAGTCCGCTTCGACTTCCTGCATTGCGTGAAGGCCAGGCGTGACTACGATCCTGAGCGCCGTGATGCGAAGGGGATGCGGTTCGGCTCCTACTACGTGGCGATGGGGTACGCCGATTCGATTCTGGAGGAGGGCGGCTATCGTGTCATGCCGTACATCTACTCCATGTACTCGACCGCGCCGGGTGAAACCTATGGTCGCGGACCGGCTAGCAAAATCCTGCCGACGCTGAACACCATCAACGAGCAGCAGAAAACTCTGCTGCGTGCTGGCCAGCGCGCGGTTGACCCGCCGTTGCTGATGCCCGAGGAGGACATCCTTGAGTCGTTCAACCTGCGTCCTGGCGCGCTGAACTTCGGCGGCGTGGACGCGATGGGTAACGCCCGAGTCATGCCGCTGGCCACTGGCGCAAACATGCCGCTGGGATTGGACATGATCCAAGACTCGCGCGCTGTCGTGAACGATGCGTTCTTCGTGACGCTGTTCCAAATCCTCGTCGAGAACCCGCGCATGACTGCGACCGAGGCGTTGCTTCGGGCGCAAGAGAAAGGCGAGTTGCTGGGGCCGCCGCTGGGTCGCCAGCAGACCGGCTACCTGGGGCCTCTGATCGAACGCGAGTTGGACATCCTGTTCCAGATTCCTGGCATCCTTGACGACATGCCGCCCGAGTTGCAGGAAGCTGGCGGCATGATCGACGTGAAGTACACAGCCCCGCTGAACCGTATGCAGCGCGCTGGCGAGTCCACGGGCATCATGCAGACCTTCGAACAACTGACGCCGTGGGCGCAGATTGACCCGACGGTGTTCAAGGTGTTCAACCCTGGCCGCGTGGCTGCGAGGCTGGCTGAAATCAACGGCGCTCCGTATGACGTGCTGAACAGCGTTGACGAGATGGAGGCCATCAAGGAGCAGGAGAACGCCCAGGCGCAGCAGGCTGCCTTGCTGGAGGCCGCGCCGATCGCCGGCAAGACGGCGCTTGACCTGGCTCGCGCGCAGCAAATTTCGGGCGCTAACCCGACGGCCTCGCTGCTGGGTGGTGGCTGATGGGGCGCTTCGATCAGGTGACCGATCGGATGCGCCATTGGCTGCGGCGCAAGCGCGACTATGATGCCGTGTTCAAAACTCCCGGTGGCGAGTACACGGCAGCAGGCGCGGCAGTCCTTCGTGACATCGCGCAGTTCTGCGGCTCGTACAAGTCCACCGCAAAGGTGTCCCCGGTGCAGCGGGAAGTAGATGTCAACGCCATGTTGCTTGCCGAAGGGCGGCGACAGGTGTACCTGCACATGCAACGTCGTTTGCGACTGAGCGACGATCAGATTCTCAATATGATGGAGGAAGCACATGAGTGACGTAAATGGTTCCGCCGATGGCGGGCAAGCCGGCGGCAACGGTGGTGCCTCGACTTCGTGGCGCGATGGCATCACCGACCCGTCCCTCAAGGGTCTGGCCGATTTGAAGGGCTGGGACAGCCCCGACAAGGCGCTGTTGTCCTACAAGAATCTTGAGTCGATGGTGGGCGTGCCGCCCGAACGCCTGCTGAAACTCCCAGAGAAGCTGGACGATCCGGCTTGGGGCGACATCAAGGCCAAGCTCGGCATGGCCGCGCCCGAGAAGCCGGAGGACTACGAGCTGTCGGCCCCGGAAGGCTTTTCCGACGACTACGCCAAGATCATCGCCCAGGTGGCGAAGGAGTCCGGCGTTCCCAAGCACATGCTCAAGGCGTTGCAGGACGCGACCAACAACTACTCCAAGACCGCGATGGACGCGCTGGAGAAGGCCGAGCAGCAGCGCCAGACCGACGCGCTGGCGGGCCTGCGGGCCGACTGGGGCGGCAACTACGAAACGTCGATGGCGCTGGCCCAGCGCGCGGAACAGTCGGTGATGAACGAAACCGGGCTGTCGCAGGAATCGGTGGATGCCTGGCGTTCCGCTGACCCGGCTGGATACTACAAGCTCCAGGCGTACATCGGCAGCAAGATGGGCGAGGCTCGCCGGATCGACGGCGACGCCAGCCCCGAAAACCAGCAGATGTCCCCCGAGGCGGCCAAGGTCAAGCTCAAGGACCGCATGGGCGACAAGGACTGGTTCGAACGCTGGGAGCGCGGCGACGTGGACGCCAGGAGCGAGTTCAAGCGCCTGAACGCCATCATCAGGGCGTCCCAGCAGTAGGGTATTGCAGGTTGCGGCGCGGGCGAGTAGTCTGCGCCGTAACTGGCCCACAACCGCGACAGCGGCGGGCTTGGCCGGCAGGCAAGTCTGCCCGTCGCCCGCACGCAAGCGGGAAGCGTAGGGTCCAGTTCACCGGGCAAACCCGAAGCGAATCATCCCTTTGATTCTTTCGGAGTATCCCCATGAGCGTGAATAGCCCGACCCTGTACGTCCAGGAATTTGCCAGCACCATCGAGATGCTGGTCCAGCAGAAGCAGTCCAAGCTCTCCAGCGCCGTCACCGTTGGTGGTGGCCACTACGGCGAGCAGGCTTCCCCGGTTGACCAGATCGGCCTGATCGAAGTCAGCGAGAACGCCAACCGCTTCGAGCCGATGCCCCGCACCGATGCCGCGTTCGACCGCCGCTGGGTGTTCCCGACCAACTGGGACCTCAATCAGTTGCAGGACAAGAACGACCTCCTGCGAATGATGGTGGACCCGAAGAACGTGATGGCGATGTCGGCCGTTGCCGCGATGAATCGCCGCAAGGATCGCACGATCCTCGACGGCCTCATCAACGCCAACTTCACCGGCAAGGCTGGCACCACGTCCACCACGCTTCCGGCGACCCAGGTGGTCGGCGTCAGCACGGGCGGCGCGACCTCCCGCCTCAACGTCGCCAAGCTGCGCGCGGCCCAGGAAATCCTGCTGGCCAACGACGTGGACGCGGACTCCGAGGAGTTCTACTGCGTGATCGACGCCAAGGCCCACTCGGCCCTGCTGTCGGAAGTGCAGATCACGTCGAGCGACTACAACGCCGGCAACGATGTCCCGGTCCTGCGTGATGGCCGCATCGCCCGTTTCCTGGGCTTCAACTTCATCCACTGTGAGCGCGCGGTCGAGTTCAACAGCACCGACGACCTGGGCGGCACTTCCACCCCGATCATGTGCTTCGCCAAGTCCGGCGCGTACTTCGGTGCGTGGCAGGACATCAAGGTGGACGTGTCGGAGCGCAAGGACATCCGCGCTCTGCCGTGGCAGCTCTACATCGCGGCCACCTTCGGTGCGACCCGCCTTGAAGAAAAGAAGGTCGTCAAGGTCTGGTCCCGCCCGTAACTCAATCGCCTGAATCGGAGAAACCATCATGGCAGTAGTGAACCGCAACTCCACGGCGATTGCCAACGTGATCGCCACCCCCAACATCACCAACAACCCGCCGTTCGCTCCTGGCATGTTGCGTTCGGTTGCTGGCTCGGTCGCGGCAGCCGCCGACGACTCGGCCACCAGCATCGGCCGCGTAGTCCGCGTCCCGTCGAACGCTTGCGTTTCGGCGGTGCTGATTTCGTGCGCCGACGCCACCACGGCCGGCATCGTTGACATCGGTGTGTACCAGACCTCCGAGAACGGAGGCGCGGTGGTCGATGCCGACTTCTTCGCCTCGCTGTTCGCGCTGACCAACGGCCCGTATTCGAACACGGATGTCACGTTCGAATCGGGCGAATACACCTTCGCGGAGGCCGACACGCCTCTGTGGCAGGCGCTCGGTCTGACGGCTGATCCGATCCGCGATTACGACATCGCGTACACGATCACCACCACGTTCAACGGCGGCCCGACTCGCATCCGGCTGGTCGTGAACTACACGGTGTAACCCACAGGGCGGGGGCTTCGGCCCCCGCCCTGCTACTGGAGAACAGAAATGGCTGACCGTTGGTACAATGCGCCGCTTGGCGCACAGATCGCGCAGGAAGTTGCGGAGGGTGCGGCCGATACGTCGCAGTACCTTGCCGTGCGAGTTACCTACGACGCGACTGGCAACTCCAAGGAACTGACCCTGCTGGCCCTGGACGCCATCCGGCAGGCCATCGTGCAGGATTCGTGGCCCCCGGTGTAAGGAGCGATCATGTCCAGTTCCGCAGGCTCCACGCTCCTCTCCAACGCTTCGGCTACCGGAACCGGCGTTCGCTGGGAGGGTGGCCAGGGTGTTGCCACGTTCGCCGGCACGTTCGGCGGCACGTCGGCCACGCTGGAGTACCTTGGCCCGAACGGCTCGACGTGGCTTCCGGTGGCGGCGATGTCCGATGCTGGCGTGCAGACCACGGTGGCGCTCACGGCGGCGGGCTTCATCGGCTTCATCCTGCCTCCCGGCCAGATTCGCGCCACCCTGACAGGCGGCACTCCGTCTGCCATGTACGCACAGGCTGATCGCGTTCCGTCGTAACAGGAGTTCCTGATGACCAGCAAGGTGGCAATCGTCAACCGGGCGCTGACCAAGCTGGGTGCGACTCGCATTGTCGCACTGACGGACAACACGAAGGAGGCGCGCGAGATGGCGGCCACCTTCGACATCGTGCGCGACTCGGAGCTTCGCAAAAACCGTTGGTCGTTCAGCATCAAGCGGGCGCAGTTGGCGTCTGACGTGACTACCCCGCTGTTTGAATACTCGCATCGGTTCTTGCTGCCGGCAGACTACCTGCGCGGCCTGATGGTCGGGCAGTATTGGCCGGGGCTGGACATGACCGACTACCGCACTGGGCCTGGCGGGCAGGACTGGCTGATTGAGTCTGGGTACATCCTGTTCAATGGCGACGGCCCGTTGAATCTTCGCTACATCGCCCGCGCGGAGGATACCGCGCTGTGGGACGCATCGTTCGTGGAAGCGTTCGCTTGCAAGCTGGCGGTTGAAACGTGCGAAGCGATCACTCAGTCAAGCGAGAAGCGGCAACTTGCCAAGCAAGAATACGACGAGGCCATCTTTGCGGCCAAGCGCGCCGGAGCCATTGAGTTGCCGCCGCAACAGATCGCGGATGATACCTGGGTGATTAGCCGGCTGAGGAGCTGACATGCCTCGGGTTACGACGCGCTCAAAAATTGCGCTACGGCAGTTTGAAAGTGCCGTAGATCAAATGGTGAACGTGTCTATTGCCCAGGGCGGCGGTGTTGGCCCACAAGGCCCCGCAGGGCCGCAGGGTGATCCGGGGCCTCCCGGCCCTGCCGGAAACAACGGCGCGGCCGGGGCGACGGGGCCTACTGGACCTGCTGGACCTGCTGGCCCAGCAGGGGCGCAGGGCGATACTGGCACTGCCGGTGCTACAGGCCCGGAGGGTCCGGAGGGTCCGACTGGCCCAGCCGGGGCGGCAAGCACGGTCCCTGGCCCAGCGGGGCCGGAAGGTCCGCAAGGGCCGCAGGGAATCCAGGGCATCCAAGGCCCCGCCGGAACCGACCCGTGGACATACATCAAGCTCGGGTCGGACTTCGTGACCAGCAGTTCGACGGCGGTTCCTATCACTGGTCTGGCGTTTACGCCGGCAGCAAACACGACCTACGAAGTTGAGGCCGTGTTGTTCACCAGGACAGCGACGACGACGGTCGGCCCGCGCCCAGGCATCGCATGGCCAACGGGCCTGACCGATGGCGTGGCCACAATAGCGCAGACCTCTAGCGCCACGGCCAAAGTATTTGCCAACGGAAACATCGCTGCGGCTCTCCTGTCTCCGGTTGGCGGCCTGCCAAACACAACGCAGTCGTACCCTGCCATACTGTCGGCGGTGTTCGTGGTCGGCGCTTCGCCGTCAGGAACGTTCCGCATCCAGCTTGCGAGTGAAACGGCTGCGACCAACGTAACCGTGAAAGCCGGAAGCTACTTGAAATACAGGAGCATCTAATGGCCCGCAGTTCACCGGCCCAGCAGAACTTCAACGCGGGCGAACTGTCTCCACTGTTCGACGGCCGCGTGGACATGGCCAAGTACGGCAACGGTTGCACACGGATGCGGAACTTCATTCCGCTTCCGCAAGGCCCGGTGCGCCGCCGCCCTGGCTTCCGCTACGTTGCGCCAATCAAAGACCAGTCCGACCGTTCGTGGCTGATCCCTTTCGTATTCTCCGAGGACGACGCCTTCATCATTGAGCTTGGCGATGAATACGTCCGCTTCTTCACCGACAACGGGCAGTTGATCGTTGCCGGGGTTGCGGCATACAACGGCGCAACGGCCTACGTCAAAGGCGACCTTGTTTCCAGCGCGGGCGTGAACTACTACTGTATTGCCCCTACGACTGGCAACGCTCCGCCGAACGTGACTTACTGGTATGCGCTCACGGGAGACATCTACGAGATTCCTTCGCCGTATGGCTTGACCGACCTGACCGAGGCCAACGGCACGTTTGCGCTGAGCTACGCGCAGACGGGCGACACCATTTTCATGACGCTTGGCGGTCACCCTCCGCAGAAACTCACGCGCGTTGGTAACACCAACTGGCAGTTCAGCAATGCCGACATCAAGAACGGCCCGTTCATTGGACTCAACCCGGACGAAACCACGACCGTCTACGCCTCTGCGGCGACGGGTTCCGGCATCACGCTGACCGCCAGCACGTCCATCTTCACCGCCGAAAAAGTTGGCACGCTGTTCCTGCTTGAGACGAAAGCCATCGACGGCGTGACGGCGTGGGAACCTGCCAAGGCAATCGTCGCTGGCAATGAACGCCGGTCGGACTCCAACGTGTACCGCGCGCTGAACAACGCCACCACGGGATCGGTCAAACCTGTGCATCGTGAGGGCGCTCGCTTCGATGGTGACACTGGCGTTCAGTGGCAGTACGTCCACTCTGGCTACGGCATCGCCAGGATCACGGCTGCGGCCGGGACCACGGCGACGGCAACCGTCATCTCTGAGATTCCGTCGCAGGCTGTCCTTGTCGCCAACGCATCGCTCCGGTGGTCGTTCTCGTCGTGGGACTCAGTGCTTGGATACCCGGACCTTGTGACTTTCTACCGTGAGCGCCTTGCCTTCGCGCGAGGGTCGCAGTTCTGGTTCAGCGTGTCTGCCGACCTTGAGAACTTCGCTAGCCGCGACGGCGCGGAAACGCTGCCCGACTCCGCGCTGACGCTGGAGATTGCGGCGGGCCAGATCAATGACGCACTCTGGCTTGCCCCTGGCGATGCCCTACTGGTCGGCACGCGAGGCGCTGAGTTCGCAATCAACGAAGTGTCCGGCTCCGATGCTTTCGGTCCCGGCAACGCCCAGGCGGCGCGGCAGACGACCTACGGCTCTCGCAAGGTGGCACCGGCCATTGTTGGCGACTCCGCCTTGTTCATCCAGCCCACCGGGCGTCGGATGCGGGACATGCGTTTCTCGTTCAACACGAATGGCTACGAAGCCAATGACGTGACGATCATTGCCGACCATATCGCGGCTGGTAAGATCATCCAGCTTGCGTTCGCACAAGAGCCGCACAGCATCGTTTGGTCGTGCTGCGAGAACGGCGACTTGCTTGGCCTTACCTTCATGCTTGAGCAGGATGTCATTGGGTGGCACAAACACCCTGTCGGCGGAAGCGGGATCGTGGAATCGCTGGCCGTCATTCCTGCGCCTGATGGATCGCACGACCAGGTGTGGGCCATTGTTCGGCGCACGATTGACGGCGCTACGGTTCGCTACGTCGAATACATGGAAAAGGAGTGGATTGGCGACGAGGACAACCTTCGTGATGCCATTTACTCCGACAGCGCAGCTACGTTCAGCGGCATCATGTCTCAGCCCGGACTGTTCCTGACCTACACTTCGGCGTCGGTTATCACGTCCAGCATGAACTCGTTTGCCGCCTCAGACGTTGGCGACGACATCGTGGTGAATCCCTACAGCGCGCAATCGTGCCGCTTCCGCGTGACGGCCTACACCAACCCGACGACTGTTAGCGTTGATCCGCGCGATCCGGTTCCAGCCAACTTTGAAGTTGGCGACGTGTCATCCGACTTTGCGTTTGCGCGAAGCACGATTGGCAGCCTTGGCCACCTTGAAGGCGAGACTGTGGACGTGCTGATCGACGGCGCGGCGCACCCCCAGGTTGTCGTGACTGGCGGAGAGATTGAATTGCAGTCCAATGCCATAACCGTACAGGTCGGACTGCCGGCTCCGTGCGAACTGGAAACCATGCGGATCGAAGCGGGCGCAACAGATGGAACGGCCCAGGGTAAGACCAAGCGAATCCATCGTCTGATCCTGCGCCTGTACGAAACGCTGGGTGGGAAGGTTGGCCCCGCTGGGTCGGAGGACTCCATCAACTACCGCGATAGCTCCATGCCGATGAACAGCCCGCCGTATGTTTTCTCTGGCGACTACCTGATGCTGTATCCGGAGGGTTACACCCGGAACGGCCGCATCCGCGTCATCAACGACCAGCCGTTCCCGATGACAGTCGTGGCGCTGTACCCGCAGCTTGAAACGGAGGACAGCCGGTGAGGGCCATCATCCGGGGACTGGCCAATGACAACGGCACCCTGCGCGGGTTGACGGGGCAGGGGGAACCGGGGCTGTGGACGCTGCTGGGCGGGACGGGCGCGGAGGAGGATTCCAGCACGCTCCAGTTGGGTGGCGGCGCGGGACAGGTGTCGGCCGTCAGCCGGCTGGCTCGGGCGACCCGCGACACGTTGATCGCTGGTGTGGCGTCTGGCCGTCTGCCCGGTGGCGGCACTCCGGTCCCTCCCGTTGGCCCGGTCAAGCCGCCCCCGGTGGTGGAACGGTGACCGTCCTGGCCGTCCCGTTGCAGGCCCACCACGTCCGCGCGCTGGTGCCGCAGGCGTTCCAGTCGGACATCCCGGCTGAGCAGCGCGTCAGGGACGCAATGGCGCTGGCCCAGTCGGGTTCTGGCTGGGCGCTGGTGTGCGAGGAGGGGGTCGCCTGCATTGCTGGCGTACAGGCCCAGTGGGACGGGCGTGGGGTGGCGTGGTGCTTGCTGTCGGACATCGCCGGACGGCACATGGTCAGCCTGACCCGGACGGTGCGCCGGTACTTGGATGGGTTAGACTACGCTCGGCTGGAAATGTATGTGGACGCGCAGCACGATGAAGGGTGTCGGTGGGCGCGGCTGCTAGGGTTCAAGAACGAAACGCCGGAGGGTATGCCTCGGTTCCTGCCGAACGGCAACACGGCGTTCATGTATGGGAGGGCGCGGTAATGGCTTTTGCACTTGTGGCCGGGCTGTTCTCCGCCGTTGGCGCGTTCGCCCAAGGCTCTGCCGAAGCGCAGGGCTACAAGGCGCAGCAGACGGCGCTCAACTACCAGGCGGATGTCGAGCGTGAGAACGCACGAATGGCCGGGCAGCAGGCAAGCGCGGAGGAGGAGCGTGTCAGGCGTGAAGGCCGGCAGGTTCTCGGCGCTCAGCGTGCGGCGATGGGCGAGTCCGGCACGACGGTTGCTTTCGGGTCCAACCTCGACATCCAGCGCCAGTCCACAACGATGGTCGAACTTGATGCGCTGAACGTCCAGTACGCCGGCAACGTCGAGCGTATCGGCCTACTGAACCAGGAGAAGGCCACGCGGTTCAACGCCAAGGTCGCTGGCAACAACGCCAAGACGGCCAACCGGATGCGCTGGGTTTCCGCGCTGGGTTCCGGCCTGTCAGCGTATGGCGGCGCGGGCGGCAAGTCGTACATGGGCAAGCAAAAGGGTAAAGGCTGATGGCCGTCCGCATCCCGGTTTACAACCAGCAGACCAGCACGCCGAACGCGCGACTGGCTGGCGGACAACTCACGACTGACGTTGGGCCGAACATCGGCGGCGCGCTGCAAGACCTTGCGCGCGGCGTGGCGGTGATGGGGCAGCGGCGAGAGGAGGAGCAGGAGGACATCGCTGCGGCCTGGGCGGCTGACTCACTGGCGACGATACAGCGAGAAGCCCCGCGCAAGCTGGATGAACTCAAGCAGACCGCAGGCGAGGGCGGTGCTGGCGTCGTGGACGGCATCAACGGCTGGATGGAGGAACGAACGACGGCGCTGTTGGAGTCGGCCCCCACCGAGAAGTCTCGCGCCTACCTGCGCGGCCGGCTACAAGAGTACGGGACGCGCCTTGACCTTGGCGCTTACGACTACCAGCAGGCTGAGCAGGTTTCGTACATCGACCGCAAATACACCGACAGCATTGACTCCGGCGCTGCGGCTGCTGCTGCCAATCCTGGTATGGCTCCGACGATCATTGCCGAGATTCGCACCGCGCTCCAAGCAAACACCGTACTGTCACCTGAGCAGAAGCGCGCCAAGGAAGAAGTGCTGATCCAGACGGTTAGCTACGCCGACGTGCTGGGCGAGCTTGAGCGCGATCCGTACCGGGCGCGCACCTACCTTCGCAGCCGCATTGGCCTTGCCGCCGACGCCAATACGAATGACGTGCAACTCCAAATGGAAGGCGCTATGGGCGCGCTGGAGAAACTGGAGGCCGAGGAAGGCTTCACTGTACCGGCCGACATGCGGCAGGAGGCCATCACCAGCCTTATGGCCGGAGGAACCATCGGCGTGAGGGATGGTGAAGTAGTTATGTCGCGCAAGGGCGGGGAGTCGGGCGGCAATGTTCCGATGACCTACGGCGCGCTGGAAGTCCCGCGCGTGATCGAACTGCTGTCGCGCGCTGACGCTGAGATTGCGCGGCGCGAGAACGAGCAGAAGCAAAATGCCGACTTCGGAAAGCTGCTTTTCCAGCAGGAGTTGAACGACAAAAAGGCGGCCCTTGCGAATGGCGAGCCTGCCAGCCTTCCGTCGTTTGCGACTGCGGCCATGTACCTTGGCGAAGAACGCGCAATGCTGGAGATGCGAGAGTTGCAGGTCGCTCAGACGTTGCAGGGCGAGATTGCCGGCATGGATGGCATGTCAAACGAGGCGCTGGCGGCGGTCATTGCCAGCCCGCCGACTGGAACCGACAACCGGCAGTTCCGCGACACGGCCTACCGCATCAAGGCCCAGCGCATCTCCGCCATCATGGCCGCGCGCAAGGACGATCCTGGCGGCTATGTCCTCTCCACCAGCGCCCCCGTGCAGGGAGCCTACGCGCGACTGACGGCGGAGCAGGAGCGAGTAGCTGGCCTTGGCCCGGCCGCGACTCCGCAGGACGCCGTGGCGCTCCAGCGCGCTCAGACGCAGTACGTTGAGGCTTCGACACAGGAGCAGCGCCGGCTGGGCGTGCTGGACCCGAAGCTCCCGAAAGCCTACGTCGGCGCGGTGGTTCGTCGGTTCAACGACGGCATGACTGGCGACCAGGCTCCGCAGGCAGCGGCCGAGTTGGAAGGGCTGGCCATGAACCTACTGGATGCCCCTGACGCTATCGTTCAGGTGCAGAAAGAAACCGGGCTGGCTGGTGCGCTGGCTATCGACGGCGTGCCTGGCATGGTCATCAAGCGAGTGCAGAACATGGCCGCGCTGCCTGAGGCCAAGGTCAAGGAACTGCTGCCGGCTGGCGTGGTTTGGGGCGATGTTGAGCGCGAAGTAGCCAATGCTTTCATGCCGCTGGATGCGACGTTCGCGGCGCAGGGTGATGTGAACACGGCATCGCGGTATCGCACAGCCGGCCACTTGCTTGCTGCCGATTTCCTGCATAGCGGCAAGGCTGCCACCGCAGCGCAGGCAGCACAGATGTCCTATGAAAAGCTGTTCTCGGAGCGACAGGTTGCCAAGCGCACCTACCGAGTTCCGCTGTCGCTGCCGTCACAGGGGCGCGTGATCCCGATTGACCCGGATGCCGTGGAAACCGGGCTGGATTCGTTCATCAACAACATCACGCCTGAGATGATGCAGTTTCCAGTGGACCCTGGCTTCACGGCCGAGGAATCGTTCGCGCGCAACATCCGCACGGTGAAGTCGCGAGCTTACTGGGCAAACAACCAGACTGGCACTGGCGTCATCCTAATGGGGCCGGATGGCGCTCAGAAGCGACCCGATGGCAAGCCCATTGAAGTGTCGTTTGAACAGGCCGTCCGCTTGGGCGCTGGTGAGGATGCCATCCGCGCCGCCACCGAGAAGAAGGCAGCACTTGAAACGTCGCCCTACTCGGGGCTGCGCTGATGCCTATTTTTAGCCGTAACCCGCTGCTGACCGAAGGCGAGGCTATCCAGACGGAATCCACGCTGGGAGAGGCTTTCGGTGCTGGCACCTAC
>Ga0075163_10007923_pt1 | contig 14022 bp, 15 predicted proteins | sample JI1023141ADNA_FD_71478 | JGI IMG/M metagenome (GOLD analysis project Ga0075163, IMG submission 71478) | Wastewater effluent complex algal communities from Wisconsin, to seasonally profile nutrient transformation and Carbon sequestration -... | ecosystem: Engineered > WWTP > Effluent > Algae...
CGCCCAGGCGTGCCAGCGGGCGTGTAGCGCGCTCACCTTCCGGGTGGGCGTCGGCGAAGGTACGAAAGCGTGTGCTCATGCGGCTCTTGAGGTTACGGAAAGCGGTCAACCGCCGTTTCTAGGATCATTGTAGCCGGCCCGGGTTCCCCGCGTCCGCGCGGGATGCGGCTCAGGGCCTGGCGGCCTGAAACAGCGAGGCGCGGGTGCCGGTGCTGTCGAGGGCCACGCCGATCAGCTGGCGCTGGGCGGCGTCGTAGGCGGCGATGCCGGTGACGGTGCTGGTGCCGAGGGTGCAGCTGCCTCCCTGGAAGGTGAGCGACAGGTGCAGCAGCGAGGTGTAGTTGAGGGTCTGCTTGACCGCCCCGGTGAATTGGCAGGACGCCGAGAAGGCGGCGCCGGAGAGGGCGCCGGAGGGGCTGACCACGAGGGTCATGCTCCGGTCGGCATTGACGTAGGTGCCGGCGATGTCGCCCAGGCCGACCACACTCGCCGCCGGGGCTTCGTAATCGGAGGTGAAGCTGAGGTTGCGGCTCGGGTCGTCGTAGCTCAGGCTGCCGTTGAGTCTGCTCTGGGCATCGAGGCTGGCCGACAGGGTGGCGAGGGCGCTCGGCAGGCCTTCCCAGCTGAAGTCGGCGGCCGTGCTGGCGATGGTATTGGCGGCGGACAGGCCGGCGACCTCCGTGACCGCTCCGCCCAGGACGGTGGGCGAGCTGGTCGTGGAGTACAGGAAGTAGAAACGCCCACCGTCGAGCAGCACGAAGCGGCCCGTGCGCCCGGTGCTGGTGGTGGCCCGCCACATGATGGCGGATCGGGCGACGATGTCGGGCGTGCTCACGGCGGGCGCGGTGGATGATGTGCTGCTACCGCCACCGCCCCCACCACAGGCGGCCAGGCCGAGGCTGAGGAGGAGGGGCAGAAGTCTGTATCGCTTGTTCATGGTGTCCTGATCGATTCCTGTGGCACGGAAGGCTTCCGGCTGCCGGATTTGCTACAGCCTGCAAAATGCCTCAAGCGCGTGGCGGCCGCCCGTGAATGATTTGGGTGCAGGCCGATACTCCCCGCCAGGTTGTCAATCTTTCACAGTTTGATCCGGAGGCCGTGAACGCAGGCGGGGCGCACCGTGGTGCGCCCCGCCGGGAGCTGCCGGGTTGCGGCGGCTTACTTGCTCTTGATCATCGTGCCGACGCCGTGGTCGGTGAGGATCTCGAGGAGCAGGCAGTGCTCGACCCGGCCGTCGATGATGTGCACGCTCTTCACGCCATTGCGGGCGGCGTCGAGGGCTGAGCCGATCTTGGGCAGCATGCCGCCGGAGAGGGTGCCGTCGGCCACCAGGTTGTCGATGTCACGGGGGGTGAGGCCGGTGAGCAGCTTGCCCTCCTTGTCGAGCACGCCCGGGGTGTTGGTGAGGAGCACCAGCTTCTCGGCCTTGAGGATCTCGGCCAGCTTGCCGGCCACCACGTCGGCGTTGATGTTGTAGCTCTCGCCGTCCTCGCCCACGCCGATCGGGGCGATCACCGGGATGAAGTCGCCCTTGTCGAGGAAGGAGATCAGGCTCGGGTCGATCTGGGTGATGTCGCCAACCTGGCCGATGTCGATCATGTCGCCCGGCGCGTCCTTGTTCTCCATCATCAGCTTCTTGGCGCGGATGAAGTTGGTGTCCTTGCCGGTGAGGCCCACGGCCTTGCCGCCGGCCTGGTTGATGAGGCTGACGATTTCCTTGTTCACCTGGCCGCCGAGCACCATCTCGACGACCTCCATGGTCTCGGCGTCGGTGACGCGCATGCCCTGCACGAACTCGCCCTTCTTGCCGACGCGGGACAGCATGGTCTCGATCTGCGGGCCGCCGCCGTGGACGACCACCGGGTTGAAGCCCACCAGCTTGAGCAGCACCACGTCGCGGGCGAAGCATTCCTTGAGGTGGGGGTCGGTCATGGCGTTGCCGCCGTACTTGATGACGAGGGTCTTTTCCTGGAAGCGCCGGATGTAGGGCAGGGCCTCGGCGATGATCGCGGCTTTCTGGGCGGGGGAAAGGCTGGAGGTGTCGATATGCTCGGTCATGGTCTCGTGCGGCACGGGGAGTGATTTACGGGTAGCCGCGATTGTAATCCCTGCGGCGGAGCTTGGCGTGCCGTGTCGGTGGACGTCGAAGGGGCGGGAAGCCCGCGCCTCCCGCCCCTTCACCGGTGCGCCACGGTGGCGCGGCGCTTATTCGATCACCAGGCGTTTTGCCTGGGGGCAAGCTTCTTGGGCAGGGTGAGTTCGAGCACGCCGTCGTTGAACCTGGCGCTCGCCCGGCCTTCGTCCACGTCCTGCCCGAGCTGGAAGCTGCGGGACACCTGGCCGAAGTAGCGCTCGGTGCGCAGCACGCGTTCGCCTTCCTTCACCTCCTTGTCCTGCTTGCGCTCGGCGCTGATGGAAACCACCGGGCCGTCGATGTGAACGTGGATGTCTTCCTTCTTGATGCCCGGCAGTTCGGCATGCACCTGGTAGGCGTCCTCCTGCTCCTTGACGTCGACACGCATCTGCGGCGCTTCGGCGTTTGCTGCGGGCCCGCCACCGTACTCCACCGGGCGGACGAAGAAGCCGCGGAAGAAGTCGTCAAGAGGGTCACGGCGAGTGATGTTGCTCATTCGTAAGTCTCCTTGTCTGGTCTCGGGATAGCGGGTTCTGCCCCGCGCTGATTCTTATATAGGGCTCGGCCTTCCTCACTTCAAGCCCCTCGCGCGAGGTAGACTCGGGGTTCGCAAACGGGGAGCCCAGGCATGCAGAAAGAGATCAGCGAGGCACCGACCAACATCTGTCCGGCCTGTGGTGCGGGCTTTACCTGCGGCATGCAGGCAGGCCAGCCCGAGTGCTGGTGCGCGGCATTTCCGCCGCTGCTGGCGATCCCGTCGGCCGGCGCGGGCAGCTGCTATTGCCCGGCCTGCCTGGCGCAGATGATCGATTCCCAGCAGGGCGAGCCGAAAGCCTAGCCAGCCTGGAAGCGCCGGGCGACGAGGTGTATGGCGTCGCGGTTGGTCCATGAAAACACCGCCTCCGCGGCCTCCCGCCAGGGGAGCCAGCGGGCGGCCGTGTGCTCGTCGGGGGCCAGCCGCACCGGCACGATGGCCGGCAGGCACAGGCTGAAGACGTGCTCGGTGTTGCTGATGACGCCCGGCGCATAGCGGCCGCGCCAGCGCTGCATGATCGGGAAGCGGTTGGTGAGCTGCCAGTCGTGCAGCGCGTCGGCCGCGGCGTGGATGCCGGTCTCCTCGACGAGCTCACGCCGGGCCGTGTCGGCGAGCGCCTCGTCGGCTTCGCGGCTGCCGGTCACCGACTGCCACAGCCCCGCACTTTCAGCCCGCTCCAGAAGGAGCACGTCCAGCGCCGGGGTGTGGATCACCACCAGCACCGATACGGGTTGCTTGAAGACCTGGGTCAAGCGAGTTCCTGCAGCCAGTCGAGGCCATCCGAGGCGGTGCCGACGAGGGTCCAGAACGGGACGCCGTCCTCGCGCCAGGTGTCGGCGGCGTCCTGGAAGATCGACAGGGCGGTGGCGAAGTCGGTGGGCGCGGCGCTGGCGAAGGCGTCGGCGTGGTCGAGGACGATCACGTAGCCGTCGGCGGCCATCCACGACAGGTCGGTGAGGCAGTCGGCCAGGGCGTCCCAGTTGTGGCCGTACCAGTCGGGAAAGTCGAGGGCCTTGCCGACGGCGTCCAGAAAGGCCTCCTTGGTCGTGACCCGGGCGAGATCGACCCGGTGCATGGGGTATTCAAGGCTTTCGGCGGCTTCTTCGAGGGCCAGGTCGGCGGCAAAAGGCATGTGGTAGATCCCGGCCCGCTCGGCGCGGGGCAGAAGGCTGTGGTAGGCGGGGGCGTGCATGGTCAGTCCTGGATACGCCGGAAGCTGCGGTAGTGGTCGTTGCTGTAATAGAAGACCGAGGGCGGATTGCCGCCGGTGACGATGCGCCGTGCGCCCCGGTCCCGCGAGCCGGGGGTCGGGACGGTGTATTCGCGGTAGTGGCCGCGCCGGGCTTCCGGGAGCTGGTTCTCGCGGTTCTGGAAGGTGACGCCGTCGCGGCGGTAGGGGTAGGGGCCGCCCTGGCGGATCAGCGCGAGGGTCTCGCGGGCCTCGGGCGGCAGGCGGGATTCGGAGACGGTGGGAATGTCGCGGCCGCCCCAGTCGAGGAAGTCACGCGCTTCGGCGCCGGTGGCGGCCAGGGCGAGCAGGACGGCAAGGAGCCGCAGGAAGCGTGGAAGCATGGCGTGCCCTCGGATAAACGGAATCCCGTGAGTTTAGCAGGCCGGGAAGTGGGCAATGGGTAGTGGGTAGTGGGTAGTGGGAAGTGGGAAGTGGGAAGTGGGAAGTGGGCAATGGGAAGTGTGCACCTTTGAGCCCGTGCCCCCAACTCCCCATTACCCATTACCCATTACCCACTCCCCATTCAAGGCTGTATCCCGTATTTCTTCAGCAGGTTGTAGTAGTAGGTGGTGAGGGCCGGCAGGCGGGCGTTGCCCGGGTCTTGCGCGCGGGCGCGCTCCATCAGGTTGCGGGCCTGGTCGGCGAAGCGTTCGTTCCAGCCGCAGCTCTCGATGTGCTTGAGGAGCGCCAGGGTGGCGTTGAAGAGGACGTGGGTGTTGCCGGGCATCTTGCGCACGGCGGTGAGCATGAACTGCACGGCGCCGTCGAAGTCGCCGTCCTGGGCCTTGCGGGCACCTTCGGCGACGAGGTCGCGGACTTCGGTGTTGATCTGCCCGGCCAGCTGTTCGCCGAGTTCGGCCTTGCCGGCCTCCCGCAGCATGTTCTTGGTGGTGGCCAGGGTGCGCTCGTCGGGGGCGTTGCGCATGATGTCGAGGACAACCTGGGCGCCTTCCCCGTCGAGCCGGGTGGCGAAGCAGGCGCGGGCGAGTTCGCCCTTCAGCTTGAGGGACAGGCTCTGGCCACCGTCGGATTCGGAGATGAGGGTTTTCAGGGCTTCGCCGGCCCGGTCGGTCTCGCCCTTCTTGACGTGCACCAGGGCGCTCGACAGGGCGCTGCACATGCGTGTCTTGTCGAGGCCCGCCATGGAGCGCTCGAGGTCGCGGATGGTCGCCTCGGCCTGGGCGGTGTCGCCGCGCCCGAGCTGGGCCTGGAGCAGGCGGACGTGATCTTCGGGGTCGCGGAAGTCGGAATACTTGCCCTTGCGCACGACTTCGGCGAGCACCTTTTCGGCGCCCTCGTGGTCGCCGGTCTCGATGGAAAGCTCACCCAGGCGGCGCAGGCGCCCGACCCGGTGGGGCGACAGGGCGGTGGCATTAACCAGCACGCTGCGGGCGGCTTCGAGTTCGCCGGCCGCTTCGCGGGTGCGCGACAGCCAGTCGTAGGCGTCCACATAGAGCTCGTTCTCGCTGACCAGGGCCTGGAGCAGCTCTTCGGCCTCGGCGTAGCGGCGCTGCATGAACAGGGCCTTGGCCAGCCCGAGGCGGGCCCACGGCACGCTGCGGGTGGCGAGGATGCGCTCGTAGAGCTTCTGCGCCTCGTCGGCGTTGCCGCTGGCCACATGCAGCTCGGCGTGGAGGCGCAGGAAGTCGAGCTGCCACTGGGGGTGTTTCTCTTCGGCTTCGGCGCAGTAGGCGATCGCATCGGGCACGTTGCCCAGCTCGATCAGCCGGTAGGCCGGCATGAAGGCATCGCGCTTGATGAGGGCCCGCTCGATGCGCTCGTGCAGGGTGTCGGCGGCGAAGGGCTTCAGGATGTAGTCGTTGGGGGCGAGTTCGGCGGCGCTGACGACGCGTTCGTACTGGCGCTCGCCGGTGACCATGATGAACAGGGTCGACAGGGGAATCACCGCGTTGTGGCGCAGGTCTTCGAGCAGATGCTGGCCGTCCTGGCCGTCGCCGATGTGATATTCGCAGAGGATCAGGTCGTAGCGGGCATCGCGCAGCTTGCGCACGGCGACGCCGGCGGCCACCGCAAACTGGACCTTGGTGATGCCGGCCATGTTGAGCATGTTGCGGAGCTGGGTCCGCATGCCGGGGTTGGCTTCGACGATGAGGGCGGAGATGGTGCCGAGTTCGATCACGGTGGGCAACGGGCGGGGCGCAGGATTGATGGGGTGGAACGGCCTCGCGCCTGGATTCTTGAGGCCCGCACAAAAAGAAAGCGGGCAAACGGCCTGGCCGTTTGCCCGCTTTGCTGTGCCGGAAGCCGGCGATCAGGCGGCCGGTGCTTCCGGGGCCTTCTGGCGCAGGCGGATGTGCAGTTCGCGCAGCTGCTTTTCGTCCACCGGCGACGGGGCGTCGGTGAGCAGGCACTGGGCGCGCTGGGTTTTCGGGAAGGCGATCACGTCACGGATGGATTCGGCGCCGGTCATCATGGTGACGATGCGGTCGAGACCGAAGGCCAGGCCGCCGTGGGGCGGTGCGCCGTACTTGAGGGCGTCGAGCAGGAAGCCGAACTTGGCCTGTTGCTCTTCGGGGCCGATGTTGAGGGCGGAGAAGACTTTCTCCTGCATCTCGGCGCGGTGGATACGCACCGAGCCGCCGCCGATTTCCCAGCCGTTGAGGGCCAGGTCGTAGGCCTTGGCGAGGCACTTGCCCGGATCGGTGGTGAGCAGTTCGATGTGCTCGTCCTTGGGGCTGGTGAAGGGGTGATGGCAGGCGGTCCAGCGCTTGTCCTCCTCGTCGTATTCGAACATCGGGAAGTCGACCACCCACAGGGGTTCCCAGGCCTTGCCGTTGACGTAGCCCTTCTCGTGGCCGAGCTTGGTGCGCAGGGCGCCGAGGGCGTCGTTGACGACCTTGGTCTTGTCGGCGCCGAAGAAGATCAGGTCGCCGGACTGGGCGCCGGTGCGCTCGAGGATGGTGCGCAGGGCGGTTTCGTGGAGGTTCTTGACGATGGGCGACTGGAGGCCGGTTTCATTGACCTGGGTGACGTCGTTGACCTTGATGTAGGCGAGGCCGCGGGCGCCGTAGATGCCGACGAACTTGGTGTATTCGTCGATCTCGCCGCGGGACAGGCTGGCGCCGCCGGGCACGCGCATCGCGGCCACGCGGCCGCCGGAGGTGGCCGGGCCACTGAAGACCTTGAAGGCCACGTCTGCGACGGCGTCGGTGACGTCGGTGAGCTCGAGGGTGACGCGCAGGTCGGGCTTGTCGGAGCCGAAGCGGCTCATGGCCTCGGCGTAGGTCATGCGCGGGAAGGGGTTGGGCAGCTCGACGGACAGCACTTCACTGAAGATCGTGCGGATCATCTCTTCCATCATCGCCGTGATCTCGGTCTCGGTGAGGAAGGATGTCTCGATATCGACCTGGGTGAATTCGGGCTGGCGATCGGCGCGCAGGTCTTCGTCGCGGAAGCATTTTACGATCTGGTAGTAGCGGTCGTAGCCGGCCACCATCAGCATCTGCTTGAACAGCTGCGGCGACTGGGGCAGGGCGAAGAACTGGCCATCATGCACGCGGGAGGGCACCAGGTAGTCGCGGGCGCCCTCGGGGGTGCTCTTGGTGAGCATAGGGGTTTCGATGTCGATGAAGCCGCGGGCATCGAGGAAGCGGCGGAAGGCCATCGCCGTCTTGTAGCGCAGCATCATGTTCTTCTGCATCTGGGGGCGACGCAGGTCGATGACGCGGTGGGTGAGGCGGGTGGTCTCGGAGAGGTTTTCCTCGTCGAGCTGGAACGGCGGCGTGGCGGAGGTGTTGAGCACCTCGATGTCGTGGCACAGGATCTCGATCTCGCCCGACACCAGGCCGGTGTTCTCGGTGCCGGCGGGGCGGCGGCGGACCTTGCCGGTGATTTTCAGGACGAACTCGTTGCGGACGGATTCGGCCACCTGGAACATCTCGGCCCGGTCGGGGTCGCAGACGACCTGGACGAGGCCTTCACGGTCGCGCAGGTCGATGAAGATCACGCCGCCGTGGTCGCGCCGGCGATGAACCCAGCCGCAGAGGGTGACGATCTGGTCGAGGTAGGCGGCGGAGACGAGGCCGCAGTATTGAGTTCGCATGGTGGGATCTTTATTCCTGGAAAAAGCGGAACGCACCTGACCGGCAGGCGCGTTTATCGATTCAGAAGGGCCGCGCTGGAATGGAGGGCGCCGCCGGGGGGCGAGGGCGGTGCGACCACGCCCATCGAGATGATGTACTTGAGGGCGTCATCGACGCTCATGTCGAGCTCGATGGCGTCCTTGCGCGGCAGCATCAGAAAGAAGCCGGAGGTCGGGTTGGGCGTGGTGGGCACGTACACGCTGACGAAGTCGTCACCGAGGTGCCGGGCCGCGTCGCCACCGGGCTTGCCGGTCTGGAAGGCGATGGTCCAGATGCCCTGGTGGGGGTACTGGATCAGGAGTGCCTTGCGGAAGGCCTGGCCGTTGCTGGACAGCAGGGTGTCGGAGACCTGCTTGACGCTGTAGTAGATCGACTTGACCACCGGGATGCGCGACAGCAGGCTCTCCCAGAAACCGACGAGCCGCTGGCCGACGAAGTTGGCAGCGGCGAGGCCGGTGATCAGGATCAGCAGCAGCGTGACCAGGACGCCGACGCCCGGCAGGTGGAAACCCAGCAGGGCGTCGGGCCGGACTGCGGCGGGTGCGATCAGGAGGATCTGGTCGAGGGTGTTGACGATCCAGGCCAGCACCATGAGGGTGATGACCAGCGGAATCCAGATCAGCAGTCCGGTGACAAAGTATTTTTTCATTCAGTGGTTTCGCGGGCGTCCCGGGTCAGTGGCACGCGCAACTGCCGCCGCAGGGCGTCGAAGCCGGGCTTTCGCTCTTGGTGGCTTCGGCCTTGGGGCTGGATCCGCTGCTGCCCTTGAAGTCGGTGGCGTACCAGCCGCTTCCCTTAAGCTGGAAGCCGGCGGCCGAGATCTGCTTGGAATAGGTCTCAGCGCCACAGGCGGGGCAGGTGGTGAGCGGGGCATCGCTCATTTTCTGAAGATGGTCTTTTTGGTGGCCGCAGGCGCTGCAGCGATACTCGTAGATGGGCATGGCGAACTCCGGAAAGTCAGTTGGGCGAAGTTTAGCGCATCGCAACATTGGGCGAAACAGACCCGCTGCACGGTAGATGGGGGCAGGCGTCAGTGTTTCAAGTCGCTGCGGAGCCGGCAGGGGATCAGTCAGAGCAGGCCCAGGTAGGCCTCCGTCAGGGGCTTGCCCCAGTACAGGGCGAGGAGCCCGGCGGCTGCAAGGTAAGGGCCGAAGGGGATGGGGATCTCGCGGCCGTGCTTGCGCAACACGATGAGCCCGATGCCCACCACCGCCCCCACCAGGGACGAGAGGAGGATCGTGAGCGGGAGGATCTGCCAGCCGAGCCACGCGCCGATGGCGGCGAGCAGCTTGAAGTCGCCGTAGCCCATGCCCTCCTTGCCGGTGGTGAGCTTGAACAGCCAGAACACCGACCACAGGGCCAGGTAGCCCGCCGCGGCGCCCACCACTGCGCTGGAAATATCGGTGAAGGTGCCGGAGAGGTTGAGCAGAAGGCCCAGCCACACGAGCGGCAGCGTGATGCTGTCGGGCAGCAGCTGGGTGTCGAGGTCGATGAAGCACAGGGCGATCATCGCCCACAGGAAGACCAGGGCACCGACCCCGGCCAGGCCGTAGCCGAAATGCAGCGCGGTGAAGCCGGACAGGGCGGCGCAGGCGACCTCGATCAGCGGATAGCGCGCGCCGATGGGGGCGCTGCAGTGCCGGCAGCGGCCACGCAGCACGAGGTAGCTGACGACCGGAATGTTCTCGAGGGCGCCGATCGAATGGCCGCAGTGGGGGCAGCGCGAGCGGGGCGTGGCCAGGTTGAACACCGGTGTGGCGGCGGCTTCTTCGCCTCGCAGGCTCGCGGCTTCGGCCTGCCATTCGCGCTCCATCATCACCGGCAGGCGATGGATGACCACATTGAGGAAGCTGCCGATGAACAGGCCCAGCAGTGTGCACAGCGGCACTAAGACGAGAGGGTCCCTCAGGAGATCCATGATGGCTTTAGGGGGAAGCCGCCAGCGTCAGCTGACAACCGCACCGAGCTTGAAGATCGGCAGGTACATCGCGACGACGAGCCCGCCGATCACGGTGCCGAGGAAGACCATGATCACCGGCTCGAGCAGCTGGCTGAGGCCGGCGACGGCGTCGTCCACCTCGCGCTCGAAGAAGTCGGCGACCTTGCTGAGCATGGAGTCGAGCTGGCCGGATTCCTCGCCGATGGAGACCATCTGGATCACCATGGTGGGGAAGACGAGGGAGTTCTGCATGGCCACGGTCAGGCTGGTGCCGGTGCTGACGTCGGACTGGATCTGCTTGGTGGCGTTTTTGTAAACCACATTGCCGGAGGCGCCGCCCACCGAGTCGAGGGCTTCGACGAGGGGGACGCCGGCGGCGAACATGGTGGATAGCGTGCGCGTCCAGCGGGCGATGGTGGCCTTGCGGATGACCTCGCCGACCACCGGGATCTGCAGGGTGAGGCGATCGACGGTGGCCTGCATCTGCACCGAGTGCTTGTAGGTGTATGAGATGCCTATGATCGAGCTGAAGATGATGCCGAAAGCGAAATACCAGTAGTCGACGAAGAAGTCGGAGATGGCGATGACCAGCATGGTCGGCGCCGGAAGGTCGGCGCCGAAGCTGGCGAACACCTTCTTGAATTCGGGAACGACGAACAGCATCATCACCGAGACCACGAGGGCCGCCACCACGACCACCGAGATCGGGTAGAACAGGGCCGACTTGATCTTGCTCTTGATGGCCAGGATCTTCTCTTTGTAGGTGGCCAGGCGATCGAGCAGGGAGTCGAGGATACCGGCCTGCTCGCCTGCGGCGACCAGGTTGCAGAACAGCGCGTCGAAGTGGTCCGGGTGGCGCCGGAAAGCCTGGGACAGGCTGCTGCCGGTCTCGACGTTGGCGCGCACGTCGTTGAGCAGGCGGGCCAGCGAGGGGTTGCCGCAGCCCTTGATGGCGATGTCGAAGGATTGCAGCAGCGGCACGCCGGAACGCATCATCGTGGCCAGCTGGCGGGTGAACAGCGCGATGTCCTTGTCGTCGATCTTGCGACCACGGGCGAAGGCCTGCTTGCGGATCTTGTGGGCGAGGATCCCCTGGCGGCGCAGCACGGTCTGCACGACGGTTTCCGTCGTGGCGCGCATTTCGCCGCGGATGATCTTGCCGGTCTTGTCTTTCCCCTCCCAGACGAACAGGTGTTCGCGGACGACGTTGGTGCCGCGGGCGGGGGTTTTCTTGGTAGGTGCAGTGGCCATCGGTTGTTTCCGCGTGAAGCGATCACTCGTTGGTGCAGGCGAGGACTTCGGTCAGTGAGGTAACCCCTTGCTTCACCTTGATCAGGCCGGACTGGCGCAGATCCCGCACGCCTTCACGCTGGGCCTGGGCGGCGATGTCCATCGAGTTGCCGTTCGTCATGATTATACGTGCGATCTCCTCGGAAATCGGCATGACCTGGTAAATGCCCAGCCGCCCCTTGTAGCCGCTGCCCTTGCAGCGCTCGCAGCCCTTGGGGCCGTAGGGCTGCCAGCTGCCGTCGAGATCTTCGTGGGTGAAGCCGGCCGACAGCAGCGCCTCGATGGGGATGTCCACCGGCTGCTTACAGGTGCACAGGCGCCTGGCGAGGCGCTGGGCGGTGATCATGATCACCGAGGATGCGATGTTGAACGGCGCGACGCCCATATTCTTTAGGCGTTCGAGCGTGGAGGGGGCGTCGTTGGTGTGCAGGGTGGACAGCACCAGGTGACCCGTCTGGGCCGCCTTGACCGAGATCTCGGCGGTGTCCAGGTCGCGGATTTCGCCGACCATGATCACGTCCGGATCCTGGCGCAGGAAGGCGCGCAGGGCGAACGAGAAGGTCAGGCCGGCCTTTTCGTTGACGTTGACCTGATTGACGCCGGGCAGGTTGATTTCGGCCGGGTCTTCGGCGGTGCTGATGTTGACGCCGGGTTTGTTGAGGATGTTGAGGCAGGTGTAGAGCGACACGGTCTTGCCGCTACCGGTCGGGCCGGTGACCAGGATCATGCCGTAGGGGCGCCCGATGGCTTCCATCAGGGCGGCCCGCTGGTCGGGCTCGTAGCCGAGGGCGTCGACGCCGAGCATCGCCGAGCTGGGGTCGAGGATACGCATGACGATCTTCTCGCCATACAGGGTCGGCAGGGTCGACACCCGGAAGTCGATCGCCTTGTTCTTGGAGAGCACCAGCTTCATTCGGCCGTCCTGGGGGACGCGCTTCTCGGAGATGTCGAGCCGCGAGATGACCTTGATGCGGGCGGCGATCTTCTCCTTGAGGACCAGCGGCGGCTGGGCGATCTCGCGCAGGATGCCGTCGGTGCGGAAGCGGATGCGGTAGTACTTCTCGTAGGGCTCGAAGTGGATGTCCGAGGCGCCCTCGTTGATGGCGTCGATGAGGAGCTTCTGGATGAAGCGCACCACCGGCGCATCTTCGACGTCGGAGGCGGTTTCGTCCTGCTGGGGCGCCTCGACGCCGCTCTCCTGGCCGAGGAGGTCCATGTCGAACTCTTCGCCGGTCAGCTCCTTGAGGGTGGTGCTGGCCGATTCGGAGAGTTGGTCGACGAGGGCGACGAGCTTGGGCGCCTCGACCACCACCGGGTCGACGGCGAGCCCGGTCTGGAAGCGGATCTCGTCGAGGATGCGCAGGTTGGACGGGTCGGCCAGCGCCAGGGTGAGCCGGTTGCCGCGCCGGCCCAGGGCCACCACCTGATGCTTGATCATCAGCTTGCGGTCGATGGCGTCGACGGGCAGGTGGCCGACGTCGTAGGCCGCCAGGTCCATGATCGGCGAGCCGAAGGTCTGGCCGGCGAAGCGCGCGATATCGCCGGCGCTCATCAGCCCGCGCTTGATCAGCTCGATCAGGAAGTCGTTGGGATTGGCGGACGGCGACGAGCAGGCGAGGGCCTCGGCTTCGAGGATCCGGCCGTGCTGTACGAGGGCGCGAGCGAGCCCGCTCAGGGCAACTTGGGGTGGTGCGGACATGCCGGAGCGTCTAGGTGGGTGGTCTGCCTGAAATTTGCAGCGATCATGCCGCCGGGGGACGGGCTTGTAAACCCGCGCCACATTCTGTGTCTATTTGCCGATTTGCGGGCGGAATATTCTCACGGTCTTGATGCGACGATCCTCGGCCTGGACCACTTCGATGGGCACCCCGGCGATGCGCACCGACAGGCCGGATTCGGGGATGTCCTGGAGATGTTCGAGGACCAGCCCGTTGAGGGTTTTCGGCCCGTCCACCGGCAGGTTCAGGCCGAGCTTGCGGTTGAGGGCGCGCAGATGCTGGCTGCCGTCGGCGATCACGCTGCCGTCCTCGCCCCAGCGCAGCCGCTCGCTGGCGTCGGGGGCGCTGGTGGTGAACTTGCCGATGAGCTCCTCGATGATGTCCTCGAGGGTCACGAGGCCGAGCAGTTCGCCGTATTCGTCGACCACCAGGCCGAGGCGCTCGCGGTTCTCCTGGAAGAACTGGAGCTGGGAATACACCGGCGTGCTCGCGGGGATGAAGTAGGGCCGGGCCAGCAGCTCGCGGATGTCGGGCACCGACAGGCGGTTTTCGAAGCGCTGGGCGAGCAGGCGGCGCACGTGGAGCACGCCGATCACCGCGTTCATCTCGCCGTCGAAGACCGGCAGCCGGGTGTGGTAACAGGTGGCCAGGTGGCCCTGGATGACCTCCATCGGCTCGGAGATGTCCACCGCCTCGATCTGGTTGCGGGGCGTCATCACGTCCTCGACGGTGATGTCCTCGAGCTCGAACAGATTGACCAGGATGCTGCGGTGCTTGGGCGGGATGAAGGCGCCGGATTCGAGCACCATGGTGCGCAGCTCTTCGGTCGACAGATCCTGGTTTCCGCTGCCGGCATCACGCAGCCGCAGCAGGCCGAGGAGGCCCGCCACGAAGAGGTTCACGAACCACACGACGAAATACAGGCCCTTCAGCAGCGCGGTGAGCGGGTAGCTGACGATGCAGGCCAGGCGGTTGGCGTGGTTGGCGCCGATCACCTTGGGGGTGATCTCGGAGAACACCAGGATCAGGAAGGTGACCCCCAGCGTGCTCACGCCGAGCACCCACTCCTCGT
>Ga0075163_10007924_pt1 | contig 14022 bp, 20 predicted proteins | sample JI1023141ADNA_FD_71478 | JGI IMG/M metagenome (GOLD analysis project Ga0075163, IMG submission 71478) | Wastewater effluent complex algal communities from Wisconsin, to seasonally profile nutrient transformation and Carbon sequestration -... | ecosystem: Engineered > WWTP > Effluent > Algae...
TTTTCATCTTCTTATAGAATTTAGTTTCGGGAGAGGTATATTTGCTCCAAATTATTTTCTTAGACATTATTCTGCTCCTTGAAATAAGAGGCTTCTTTTAAATTATCGTTATTTAAATCAAACCTTCCATCATTAGGAACAAACGTAATGTTTTTAATAAAGTCGTCTATCTCTCTGTCGGTTGACCAAATTTTACTTCTTTCGTTCACTTTCGCTAACTCACTCTTAGTCTTTATAATCTCTGGTAGATTTGTTGTACTATTGGTGGGTAGCAAATATGCCATATCTTGCAAGAATTGAATCTCTTTCCAAGTAAAACTTCTAGAGTTAAATTTATAATTTAAGAAAGCTTCAAATGACTTAGGAAATAGCTGTTTTAGAAACTTTCCAATAGCATCTGAATAAACCTGAATCTCATGTTGAGCATGACTATCTGAACGTAAACTTATGAAATGAAACCAGTTACGTAAATCGCATTCAACATAAAAGTATGTATACAAAGAAAGTGGTAGAACTATTCTCGCCAATTCTTTAGAGACCCCCTGACCCAATAACTTCTTGTATAATTCGTAGGACGCTTTATAGTGGTCAGCCACTTCATCCTTATTTATTTCGAGAGTCCCCTCCGACCCCTGTTTGTTTGTTTTACTTTGTGCCCGGAAAGCTTCTGGTAGGTAAAATTTATCGGGACATTCAGTATATCTTCCACTAAACTCATTTACACTAAGGACGCGATGTCTAATTAACTGGCGCATCACAAATATAGGGCAAGCAATGTGAAATTTAGCGATAACCATTTCACTTGGGGTGCCGTGTTGATGCTTAGTTAGGTAATTGATTAGTCTGCCTGTCTCTTTTGGTTCTAACTCATCTTTACCATAACTAGTCCTAGCTGCCCTCTCAATATCGGCATCAACGCCCATGAAATCTACTAATCCAACAAATCCGTCCAATACGGGCAAATATTTATTCTTCAAATCCATCAAAATTCTCCTTGTATCCTAATTCTTCCGGAAGCAAAACTGGTTGGTTTAAAATATCACCAGCATTTATCAAACTCTTAACGATAACTTTTCCTATTACTATGTTATCATTAGCTTTCGTGTCCCTGACAATAGCCTTCACTATCTTATCATTATATTCCCCGGACTGCAATAAGCCAAGGAAATTAGCAAAAAATCTAGCCTCTTTCTTATTTTTACTAACGGATACTTCCGTTTTGATATTTTCTTTGTTTATAGTAAAGGTTATTTTGCATGTCATAATAATCCTTTTAGTTTATCTAATTTTTCTCGTACATCGGAGTATTCTGTCCATTTGTACGAATCATTTATCTGTAGTTTATCCGGAAATCCCGGCACTCTGCATACGAAGACAATATACGCTGTTTCATTTTTCTCTTCATAGAAAGTGTCCACTAATTCTAGTATTAACCAACTATTTTCGTCGGGGTCTATCTTATAAGAAGTTATATCGCACAGGATATCCGAAGCTATTTGTTTTGGGCATTTATCAATTACTTTAGAAGGAATATCGCCGTCTTTAGTCGCTATAAAAATACTATTCTTTGTGTGTGTCTCTACTATTAACTTGACTGCTGTTTGCATGATTCTTTTATTATCTCCTCAGATATTGGATAGACTCCATTAATATCTATGAATCTATCCTTGTTATACAGTTTAATGAAGGCGTTTTGGTCGCCAGCATTATTTACCTCTTTATTAGGCTTATTCTTACTTATGATATCCTTAATGAAAGCTACAGTATTGATGTAGATTTCGGCTTCCGATAAAACATGAATCCACAAATGACATGTAGTGAGTTCTATTCCTGACGGTTGACACTTCTTCGTGTTGTATGTCTCAAATGCTAGGTTTCCGCTCCTATTAGCATAGATGTCATACTTGCACTCACAGGAGTATTCTACATCATACAGTACTATGTAGAAATCAACCTTTTTCCCGTCCCCATCCTTGGTAGATATCCCGAAGCTCTCTATTTTTTTTCGTGCCAAACTTTCCCCAGTTTTTCCGGCATCTAAATCTTTTCTAAATCCCATTAACCGTCCTCTTTTCTTTGGGTAAAGAACTTTTTAATTTGAGCTTCAAATTCTTTATTTTTTAATCTGTACAGCCCACTTTTTTCAATTATCAAGTCGTCTTGTGGGGCGTAGTTGTTGTCGATTAAAATCTTAATACGTTCTGAGTATTGTCGATTACCTTCCTTACCATGATACATATGATATACCATATTGTCAAGATAATTAGCCTCACCCTTCTTTATTTGTGAACCTTCGGCGTACTCATTAATCTCATTATCGAGCAATTTACATCTAGTATAAGATTTTTCGCCAAATATTCTCTTAAGAAAGAATGTGTCCCCACCCCCAACTATCCCGTAATCGAAAAACCCGCCTAATTCGTCCAAATATTCTGATTCTACAGCCCAAGATAAACCTTTGTCTCCATAAATATTCTTACAGAAAGACTCGTATTTATTAATTCCCATAAAGAAAGGTTTAGAAAAATCTATTTCCCTATCCTGTTTCGGCCTAAAAGAATAGGCGTATGGCTGAAATACTACAGCATTAAAATTCGGAGGAAGAACAATCTGTTGTTCAAAGAAAGTGTCAGTGTCTAGCCAACAGATATACTTATATTTTTCCGTAAGCTTAAATTTCTCCACTAATATATTAAGTAATCTTTCTTTGTGCCATAAAACTGATTCTGTTTTAATGGATATCCTATTATCCCGTCTTACGTAATCACTTACGTCAAGTTCGTTTCCGTAATCTATTTGAGCAAAGAAAAAGTCATCGGCTGAAAATGCTTTATTGACCGTATACTTTAGAAAGTTAAAACAATTTTGCACAGGTTTGCGGAAATTGACCGGATTATAGAAGCAGCTAATAAAAGCTATATTTTTCATATTATCTCTGGAACGTGACTTGGCAATAGTTGCGAGGACTACAGGAGTAAGAGCCTATGTTTATATAGTCGGTATGAGTTTCTGATACCGGTGTATGTCTGTAAGCCTTGACGTTATAGCCTTTGCTTTTAGCATATTCTAGTTTTTCGCCCAAATTAACAGTAGAATTCCCGTGAAACTCTAAAAATATTATCTTGACGGATTCTATAGAAAATATTTGTTCCCAGATGAACCATTCGTATCCCTCAATATCTATTTTGAGGATTGTGGGGGCCGGGTGAATGTCCTGAATCCGTTTTGTTTTAACTACCCTATTAGTTGTGCTTGGTGATGGAATATTGCCTGCGGATGGCATTGGTAGACCACAGGATGGTAAATTAAGCTCGGCGGCATTTCCATAAGATACTTCAACTTCGCCAATCTGATTGTCTATAGCACAACACTCATAAAACCACTTATCGGCAAAAGATGTATTATTGATTTTTTCCTTTACCCTGTCTATACATTCAAAGAATGGGTCAACGGAATAAATTTGAAAAAAGTCCGGAAAGGCTTCTATGAGTCTTAAACTTTCGTTTCCGTTTGAGCATCCTATATCTATAATAACTGGATTTAGTATTTTATCTGTATCTTTATATATTTCTACCATTAATATAGCTCTCTTGATTTTAGCGGCTTCAATCCAAATATAAGCCAATAGAAGAATTCTAAAACTTTCCAAAAACCAATAGTAGCTAAAATAGGATTCAAGTAATTTGTCATAACGCAATAGTTTGTGTTATAGGGAACTGTGTGATGTATTTTGTGGTGTTTTGGAGACTGTAGTAGTCCGACATTCTGAAGCATTCTTATGAATGTATTATTTCTTTTATGTGCCCATCCATGAATCTCATTAGCCTGAGACATTAATAAAAATCCACAATACAATGGCCAAAAAGAAGGTAGTATTAAATATGAGAGTCCGGCTAAAACTAACGATAACATGATGGTGCTATTATTTCTGTGCCAGTATGACCCCTCAAGCATAGCTGCTGGTCTTTTGTGATGCATTATATTTGGTGCTACTATTGATTCGTATATGAATCTTTTTGTCTTAGAAAGGGAAAATTGCCAATCGGGGTCTCCGTATCTGTCCTCAAAATGATGAGCTAGACCAGAAACTGCTTCTGCGATTACCAAAGCTAGCACAATACCAAGAAAAATTTCCATTAGTTCTCCGGGCCAAAAGCTTTAGTCTTTCTACCATTCCAATTTACACCGATTGAATTTTCAGTAGATAAGTGATATACGAACAATTCGGGAATAAGAAGGCGTTTTTCTTCTGGCCACTTGGCAGAAAATCTTAGGTCGCTATCCGCAGCACTATCGAATTTATCTGGATAGACTGGATTGCCGATTTTTTCATATGACATATTAAATAGTTGGAAGTATCCAATTGGGCTATAAGCCATCCCTTGAACCACTCTATATCCAACGTCAAATGTTGGCCAAGCAGAACCCACATAATGTTGAGGAAAAGGATTTTGATAAAAAGAAATCCATTGTTCCCAACTCTTGACCATAAGACGGTCAACACCATACAAGCATGACTTATCTAGCTTCTTGCTACGGATATAGTCGTTGAATCGTGGCGGAAAAACGATATCTGAATCAAAGTGAACGCACCAGTCTTTGGCACCAATTACTTCTAGACCTAAATTTATTCCAAGACCTTTATTGAATTTTTCGTCTTTGGTCATAATATCTGTCTGTAAACATTCAACCCAATAGTAATCGCAGACTCTTTTTGTCTCTTTGTCGTCTTTTGACGTGACAACGATAAGTCTATCGAAAATATTCTTAGCGGTTGGAAGACTCCACACCAAATAATCGGAATAGTTTACAGAAATTGTAACTGCTGATAAATTCATATTTTATTTCCCTTGTGACATAAGTAATTTACGCCCAAAGGTAGCCGATTAATATGAATCTTTTATAAGATACTAAAGATTCTTATAGAATCTACTTAAATATAGAGACTTATCAATCAAAGTCACTTGACTTTAATCTCTTATTACTTATAATTAAATCTAACACTTAACGGAGATGATTCACCTACTATAACTTTAATTCCCATGTCTCATAGGATACAGATTTAGAGACCGGTGTCAATAATTCTCATCAAATTTTAATCTATTTATTTTTAAGACGTAATTTTAGTGTAATTCTGCCAAACGGAGTAGTTTAATATAGGATATGAGGAAATTTAATGTCTAAAACTGTAATTGCTATTGCCGGGCCATCCGGTGCAGGTAAAACAACGCTTGCCTCGCTAATTAATTTTTTACAAGAGAGAAAGTCAACGACAATCATCAGCGGTGACTCGTTTCATCTTTGGCCAAGAAATGACAGCAACTGGAATACCCACACTCACTTAAATCCGGCTGCTAATGACCTAGCAGGGGCTTTTAAGGTTATCTCAGAACTGAAGTCTGGAAAAGACGTGCCTCTAAGAAGGTATAATCACGACACTGGCAAATTTGATGAGCCAAAGCTTCAAAAATCTAATGATGTTATAATATATGAAGGACTACACGCATTATACGGAGAAGACATCTTATCTATTGCTGACTTAAAAATTTATGTTGACACATCTCCAGAATTAACCAGAGAGTGGAAAATAGCAAGAGATACTTCCTCAAGAGGCTACAAGTCTGAGGATGTTGAGAAAGAACTCATTCGTCGAGAAAAAGACCAAAAAAAATATATTGAAGTGCAGAAAGAATTTGCCGATGTAGTAGTCAGACTAGAAAAAAGAAAAAACAAAGTTCGACTTAAGGTAGTAAAGGGGAATCTGCCATTTCTTCAAGAGGTCTTTGAGGCAATGGAAGACTTTCTAACTATTGGTAGAGAGCTATCTTCAGATATATCTTTAGTTCATGGGGCTGGTGGAAACTTTTCCGTCAAAGTCGAAGGAAGAGATTCATTCATAATTAAATCCTCTGGAATAGATATTTCTAGTATTGACATCACACAAGGGTTCGTTTTGTGCGACAGAGGAAGTATTGCAGTTGCAAATAGCGAAAGAGAATATAATACCTTCTTACAAAAATCAGCCTTACAAGGAACTGGTCGTCCATCTATGGAGACTGGTTTTCACGCTAGTTTGGATGCTAGAGTTGTGGTACATTGTCACCCAGTCTATTTAAATGCTATACTTTGCTCAAATGAATCAAGAGAAGTTATAAGAAAGTTATTTAGCGATTACTTATATATTCCATATACTACTCCGGGTTACAAGCTACATAGTAGTATAGGAAAGGGTTATAAAAAAATCATATTTTTAGAAAATCATGGATTAATAGTAGCATCAGAATGTGTTGATGAAGCTATAGATATTGCAAAATCAATAAATGAGGCATGTAGAGATTATTTAAGAGAAAGAAATATCAATACCTTAAATCATTTGCATCCTACTCCTCAACCTTTATTTCCTGATATGGTTATTTTTCCTGAAGGTTTAAAGGTTATAAATGACTTTATATTAAACTTAATAGTCAATGCTGGTTTGCATCCAAGATTTTTGACTAATGAACAAAAAGAAGAACTATTAATATTAGAAGCTGAAAAATACAGGAAAAACCTATGAAAATTGTAATACCTATGGCGGGGTTTGGACAGAGATTTGTTGATAATGGGTATACTGACCCAAAACCAATGATTAAAGTTGGTGGAAAGAGAATTATTGAATATATAATTGATATGTTTGATTCTAGCGATGAGTTTGTTTTTATATGTAATGAAAACCACATTAAGAATCATAAAATTGATTTATATCTAAAAAACTTACTACCAAATTGTGTAGTGCTATCAATGCCCGAACATAAGAAAGGCCCATGTTTCACCACTCAAGTGGCTTATGACTATATTAAAGATGATGAAGAAGTTATAGTTAGTTACTGTGATAATCCATATATCTATGATTATAAAGAGTTTAAACAGTATGTAAAAAGTAATAATTTAGATGGGTGTATCTTGAGCCATACAGGTTTTCATCCTCACACATTAGCAGAAACAAAGATGGCGTTCATGCTTGAAGAAAACGGTATAGTTAAACATATACAAGAAAAGAAGTGCTACACTGACAATCCAGAGAATGAACATGCCTCAACTGGCACCTATTATTTCAAAAAGGGAGAATATGTCAAGAAATACTTTGACTTATTGATAGAAAGAGATATAAATTACAATAACGAATATTACGTTACTCTCGTCTATAATCTATTAATTGAGGACTCATTAAAAGTTGGATATTTCGATACTCCTCAAGTTATGGTTTTTGGCACACCTGAAGAAGTAAAACAGTTTGAGGCATGGAAAACCATTGTTAGTGGAAAACAAATTAAAACAATAGACAATCTTATTAAAACTTATAACTACTGGAAAAAATATCATGGAACTGTATAAGCAAAAACTTTCGTTAATCCCTCAAATACCAATCTTAAATTGTAAGGCTATCAACTACGTCTTTGAAAAAAATCTAGTTCCGACAGATGGGATATGGATTGAATTTGGGACATATACTGGAAATAGCTTGAATAAAATTGCTACATATACAGATAAAACAGTATATGGATTTGATAGTTTCGAGGGGTTGCCCGACGCTTGGGTTGGTAGAATTGATGAGAATGGTTTGTTTCATTGGCCTCCGGGGACATTTTCTCTTGGTGGGAATTCAAATATTAATGTATTGCCAAACGTAAAGCTAATTAAGGGCTGGTTTAAAGATACTATTCCCGGTTTTCTCAAAGAAGTAAATAGACCAATAGCATTTATGCATATAGACGGTGATATATATAGTTCCACTAGAGACATTTTTGAAAGTTCTTATAAATATATTAAAGAGGGTTGCGTTATAGCATTTGACGAATTATTGGGCTATCCAAATTTTGAAGAGCATGAATGGAAAGCTTGGTGGGAGTTTGTAGAAAAATATGAAATTGAATTTGAATGGATTGGATGCAATTTGGGTGGATTTGATATTATAACAAAAGACAAACCTTTCGGATATTTAAGTCCTACATATGGATGCGTAGTTTCTCCGTCATATGAAAATGCCGCAGTTAGAATTACAAGGAATAAATTTTATGATAAAAATCTCGCATAGAGGAAATATTAATGGTAGAATAGTAGATAGAGAAAATAGTCCCAACTATATAGACCATGCTATCAATAACGGGTTTGATGTTGAAATTGACGTAAGATGGAAATATGGCTTATATCTAGGTCATGATTTTCCTGTACACAAAACCTCAATAGAATGGCTTTATAAAAGAAGAAATAGTCTATGGATTCACGTAAAGGATATTAAGGCTATGGAGCAATTGGTCAACTCTCCATTTCGTTGTTTTTTCCATGAAAAAGAAAGACATACGATAATATCAAATTCTAAATATATATGGACACACGATTTGTCGGAGTGTCTAGGGATATCAATTATTCCTTTATTATCAAAAGATGAAACTATTTTATATCCAAATTATTTACATGCCGCAGGAATTTGCACAGACTATCCGCATATGATAGGACTATAATGACAGATATAAAAAATGAATTAACGGTAGTTGTCCAAGGGAAATGCTACCATGAATGCACTTATCAAATAGTCTTAAACTATTTACAAAATCCTAGAATTTCTAGTGTAATTTATTCCGGGTGGGATAATACTATATTTTCTTTGGCTCATAAAAAATTAGTGATAGTATATAATGAAGACCCCAAAAAACCCGGCGACGTTAATAGAAATAGACAAATAGTTTCCTCTTATAATGGTCTAAAATATGTTAAAACAAAATATGCGTGGAAAGTCAGAAGCGACCAAATTTATGGACAAGATGCTATAAATTGTTATCTAGATTTTTTTGAAAAGAATTTTGATGAAAATAATCCAAAAATATTTACTCCCGGTTTATATAATAAGGAATTATTCCATATCAGAGACCACCAAACAATGTCTAGCACTAGTAAAGTTAAGGAATTTTGGAATTGTCCATTAGATGAATATGATGGGCCTGCCGATTATAATATATGTTCAAGAGCAGAAGCTTATTTTGTTTGTAACTATTTGAGATGGTACGACAATACAGTTTCAGAAGTTTTATCTAATAAGGACAGATTCTTATATGATAGTGCCCCTGAAAGAGCGGAAATGTTAAAATATTCTAATGCTATTATGCCTAAATATTTTGTACCTTTTCCAAAAGTAAGTTTTAGTTGGCCTAAGCACGGAATGGCAGAATATCATTATGATGTATGTATGAGGCTTCACGGAGAGTACTGGTCATAATTACAAAGAGAGGATAAAATGTTCGATAGGAAAAATGTAACATTAGTTATTCAGGGAAACGTGACCCAGTGGACACCTGCATTTATAGAAGAATATAAAAAGTCTTTCGATAATATTATCGTTTCTACATGGGATGATGAAACTATAAAGGCTGATGGGTTTCGCCTAATTAAATCACAAAAACCGGATAATCCGGGGCCGGGTAATATAAACATGCAAATTAAATCTAGCCATGAGGGTATAGTGGCTAGTGATACAGAATATACCCTAAAGATTAGGTCGGACATTCTAATTAAAGAGCCAGAAAAGTGGCTAGAGTTCATGTACAGATACTTATCACAGAATAGAATTTTTGTTATGGGTCTTTCTCATATGTATCCATTTTCAGCCAGAGACCAGTTTTTCTTTGGTTCACAGAAAGATATGATAACACTATTTAATATTCCTTACCTACAGAGTCCGTACACACCATCACCAAATGTTAACGGAATGTATCCCGAATATTGGTTAACCTTATTGTATTATTCTCAGTTTAGTCAGAAGGTCAAGATGTTCTTGCAAAACCCAGAAGCTTATTTATATGGAAATGCTCCATATAAGCAACAGGTATTTGAAGAATGGCGAAGAATAGCGACACACTATATGTATCCCGTTAGCAGAAATCTAGACTACTATTGGCCTAAACACTTCGGTGAAGGTAAATATAATTATGATGAAACAGCAATAACATACGGAAATTTTTGGCACGAAGATATTTCATAAAAGGAAAAATCATGAAAATAGTTATATTGGCTGCTGGAAAAGGCGAAAGATTCGGTGGAGAAGTCCCAAAACCTCTCATTAAATTCAATGGGCGAACTATGCTCGATTGGGTTATTGCTGATATTGGTGCCTCTGGAGGTATGTACAAAGAAGATATCATTGTAGTGACTCAGAAGAGTTTTGGAATTAAAGGGGAGTTTACTACAGTAGAATTAGATAGCTTTACAGAGGGGCCAGCTTGTACAGCTATGCTAGCCTTAAATAAAGTTAGATTCGATGAAGAATTAATTGTAGTAAATTGTGACCAAAGAATGCTTGATTTTTCTCCACATAAGTTAAGTTTATATGCTAAAATTAATGGGTTAAGTGGAATCCTTGGGGTTTTCAATTCTCATAAGCCACATAATAGTTACGTTAATTTAGACCAAGATAATCTAATCGCATATGTTAAAGAAAAAAGGGTAATCAGCAATCTAGCTACTACTGGTATTCATTACTGGAAGAGTGTTGACCTATTTAAGTCTTCCTTTGCCGATATGGTATTGTCTAATGATAGAGTAAACGGGGAATTTTATATTTCTCAAACGTATAACTATTTAATTAAAAATGGTCATAGAATTGGGCCATATCACTCCAATTTTCATTATCCAATAGGTACGCCAGAAGACTTACAAAATTTCATAAGAATGGGAGTTTAATTGTGGTAGAATTTATAATAAATAAAAAAGATGATATAGTCCCAAATGGCCTTATTATTAATCCAACAATATCGCCTGTCTATAACGATGATGATGATAGCATTCCTCAAACCTTTCATGGATTATCTAGTAGTATTTCTGAAGTTTCTCACAGAAATTATGAAAAAGTTTCAGAAATTATAAAAAGTATGAGTAGAGGAGGGATATTGGAAATAGGAGTAGCGAGACATAATAACGCAAATCGCTCTTTTTCTCATGCTATCATTAATAATAAACAAGATTCAGACATTTATTTAGGAGTGGATGTTGATGATAAGACTTTTTTAAATGATACTAATAAAAATATTTTTACGATTCAGACATCATCATCTAATCAAGAAACTATAAGAAATAAGCTAAAGGAAGTAGGAATCAATAAACTTTCTATATTATTTATTGATGGCTATCATTCTGTTAATATGGCTATAAATGATTGGAAATATTCTGATTTATTGAATGATAACGGAATAATTATTGTACACGATACAAATGGTCATCCCGGCCCAGTAGCTTTATTAAAATCTATAGACCAAACTAAATACTCTATAGAGAGATTATTCACAGAATTTAATGATGACTATGGATTAACTATAATTAGAAAAAAGAATTGATGAGAATTTAATGTCTAGACACGATATGGATGACATTATAGATATGGAAATTGATGAAGAGAGTAGATTAGACCTCACAGATGATATATTAAGGAATAACCATGAGTAAATATTACTATGCAACCTATAAATTAACCTCCGACGATATAAAAAAAGCTGCCGATTCTTTGGCAGTTGGTCAGTCAGTCGGCAATCCAAGTGTTCGTTCTGAGTTTGAAACTCCAGAACTATGGCGTGACCATGCCTGTACGTATGAGATTTTAGAGCAAAATGGAAAAGACGCAATAGTTAAGGTCGGGTTTCCTATAGCCAACATAGATTTCAATACTGATGGACTTGCTCATATTATGGTTCAAACTATGGGTGGACAAATGGACATCGACATCATTAAAGGTTGTCGTATGCTTGACCTAGAATTTCCGGACGAGTGGAAATGGCCCGGCCCAAAATTTGGCTTATCTGGCATGAGAAAATATTGCGGCGTTCCAGATAATCAGCCTTTATTTGGGGGAATAACAAAACCAAAGGTGGGATTGTCGCCCGAAAAACATTTAGACCTCGTTAAGATGCTGGTAGATGGTGGATGCAATTTTATTAAAGAGGATGAGATACTTTCCGGAGCTAGTCATTGCCCCATAAAAGAGCGAGTCGAACTAGTAATGAACTACATAGCTAAAACTTCCGCTAAGGTATTTTATTGCGTGTCTATCCATTCTAACCCAACCGAACTTCTCAAAAGAGTAGTATTAGTTAACGGATTGGGCGGGAATGGCATACATGTGAATTTCCATTGTGGGTTGGGGATATATACCGATATAAGAAGATATAACTTCCCGTTATTACTACACTTCCAAAAGAGTGGCGATAAACTATTAACGTCCGAACACCATAGATATAGCATACATGAGAAACTCCTTTATAAACTCATGTCTTTAAGCGGTTGCGATACGCTACACTGTGGTATGATTGGTGGCTATATGGATAGCGACGAACAAAACACTAAAGATATAGTGAATACGCTAGTTGCTCAAAATTCAGTTCCCGCTTTAAGTTGCGGCATGAAGCCCTCCCTTGTAGCTAAAATCTGCGATATATTAGGACATGCCAACTTTATGGCTAATGTTGGTGGAGCCTTGTCTGGACACAATGGTGGCACTTTAGCAGGCGTAAAAGCTATGAAACAGGCGGTAACATTCAATTATAGAAAGGAATATCATGACTCAATCGAACAGTGGGGATAATCTAATAAGAGTGGCTCATCGTGGATTGCTTAATGGGCCGAACCCACAAAAAGAAAATACTATTGAACAAATTAATGAGGCAATCTCAAAAGGGTATTATGTAGAACTTGATGTAAGATTAATAGATAATGAATTTTATTTAGGTCATGATAATCCGTGTGAATGTGTCTGTCTAGAATTCTTGGAAAACGAAAAGATATTCACTCATTGTAAAGATAAAGCCAGTTGGGAATTACTGAAAGATAATCCGCTCGTAAATTGTTTTCTTCACGACGAAGAGGATTATTGTATAACTTCTCGCGGATATAAATGGAATCACATTAAGTTTTGGCCACATATATTCTATCCAGATGAAAATGGGAATTGGGAGTTTGTAGGAGCGTACTCTAAGCTATGGTAGAACGGGGTAATATAACTATATAGAAAGCGAGGGTATAGTTATGCTTAAGGAAGGCCAAATCAACTTTGACTCGTTAGAGAATTATGATAGTCCTTGGGTGGTCGGGGATTTCCTACCATCCATATTAAGAACAAAGGATTTTGAAGTAGCGATATTCGACTTCAAGGCAGATACGATAACTCCGGTTCACAAACACATGGAATGCGTCGAGATAAACATTATTATTTCGGGCGAATGTCTAGTGTACAATAACGGCATAAAGCACAAACTTAAGGACGGGGATATATTCACCTTCCCTAAAGGCGTTTATAGTAGATGCCATTACTTGAAGGACACAAAGCTCGTCTGTATTAAAACACCAAGTGTCCCGCACGACAAAGTTTACCTAAATAATGAGAGTGATGAAGGATAATGGAAGGCGACATTACGGCAATTATATGTGATAAATTCGGGGAATTACACAACACTATACTTTCTTTGGCTAATAGTAAGACTATTGACAGGGTCATTTTAGCTGGATTCGTTGACACCATTCCAGATTTAAAGCATCCAAAGATAACTATAATGTATAATTATAGACCTAGCTACGAGGGAATAGCTAATAGGAATAATAAGATTATTTGTTGCTATAATGCATTGAGTCAAGTTTCTACCAAATACGCATTTACAGTATTTACCGAAATCCTGAATATTGATAAGATGGTCGATGATTTAGAAAATATCTATAACTCGAATAAATTATACACATCTAGCATAAATGGTCAAGAACCTTTTTCTCCAGCATTAGACATATTGGGGCTAACCAAGAGAGTTAAAGAATTTTGGCAGGCTCCATTGGACGACGCGATAACTGAAGGGGTCATAGATGAAAACACATATATTACTCTAAACTATCTAAAAATTTATAGTACGGCTGCTGGAGACGCATACTTAAATCCCGAAAGATATCTACATAAAAACGCCCCTGAAAAAGATAAGATGATAGAAAGCTCAAATAAAATAATGGATAAGTATTTTG
>Ga0075163_10007925_pt1 | contig 14021 bp, 10 predicted proteins | sample JI1023141ADNA_FD_71478 | JGI IMG/M metagenome (GOLD analysis project Ga0075163, IMG submission 71478) | Wastewater effluent complex algal communities from Wisconsin, to seasonally profile nutrient transformation and Carbon sequestration -... | ecosystem: Engineered > WWTP > Effluent > Algae...
CTCCTCTATCATAATTCTTCGTAGATTCAGAAAGAACTTCTATTACACAAATTGGATTGGTGAGAATATCTTGGTTATCCGCTTGAAACTCTGGATCACCTGAAATGACCATTACATCTGGATAAACAAAGGCTTGCTTTGCAGGAATCCAAAGTTTTAAATCGGTAGTCATAACGTAATAAGATTCGTCGAGTAATTGAGTTAGAAGATGACTTAAATTTGAGACAATTAAATTATGAATAAAACTAGCTCCGGTCAATGGATATACCTCTCCTGCAATAAATTCACTGCGAGAATCACTTTGTCTTTCTTTCTCCAAGTATTCATCTATCGTAATTTTTTTATCTAGGACTTTCATAAACAATTAAAAATAAATATCAATTCCTAGCTTAAGAAGTAGGATTAAAAAGTAAACTAAATTTATTTTCTTGAATTCGAAAAGCCTATCGACAAACCTAGAACCTATGAAATCAATTCTATTTATTTTTGTTTTAATTCTCTCACAAAGTCTATCTGCAAAGGAATACAACGAAGAGCAAAGTTTACTGGACGCAGCGACTAAAGGAGATTTGCCGTATGTTAAAAAAGAGATATATAACGGTGCAGATATAAAGGCAAAGACTACTTACGGTTACACTCCATTACACCTTGCTACCTGGTCTGGAAACTTAGATATAGTGAAACTCCTTCTCTCGAAAGGCGCCTTCCTAAATGCGGAAACTAATGATGGAGATACATCTTTAGAAATAGCCGAGCATAATCTTTTCTATGATATTTCTATTTTCCTAAAAGCGAAAGGTGCAAAATTTAAACCTAAAAAATAAAACTATAACCGGTTGGACTGCTTTTAAATTAGCAGAGAAAAACAAGCATATAAAAATTTTAAAGTATCTTAAAACTAAATAACACTATTTTGCCGCAGCGTTAAAGAGGCTGTGTAGAAGAATAATTTTTGTAACGCAGAATGAAATCTCACTTTCTCTGTGTCTCAGTGCCTCTGTGGCAATGCTTTTACACAAAGTCACAAAATTTTACTCAGTCCCTTTTCTAAACTCCCAATACAATATTTTTATAAAGCTCCAATTGTCCCTTACGAATCTTGACTTCTTTTTCTTCGATGAGCATTTTCGTAAGTTGAATTCCTTCTTTGCGCTTCTCTTTGATTGTTTGGGAAAACTTTTTATCTTCGAGGGCGATATGAGAAAATAGCCATTCTTTTAAATCAATGGCAAGTAAATTAGCAGCTCTTTCGTTGCCAGCCTCAATTTCTGCTTTTCTTTCCAGGACAGAATATACAAGAGCTGCATGTTTTTGTTTGTGACCTAGAAGATAAGGATAATTTAGTTTTTCCATTAAATATTCTTCTGTGTGAAAATGCTCTGATACATATAGAATTGCTTCTTGTAAAATTTCTTTCATATCTGATTGTCGATTTTCTGATTTATCATGCAAGACCATTTCTAATAAGAAGGTAATTCTAATTAGCCACAAATGCTGAATGTCAATCAGAGGTATATCGAGTTTTAACTTAAATCGATTCCAAATATCGCGAATTTTAATTAAAAGGATTCCTGCTTTATCTTGAGTTTCTGTTGTTTCTTTTGCAGAAGTGACCTGGTTGTATAAATCCATTTGCTCGAGAGATAAAATAAAGACTCCTTCAATTGCATGCTCTTCAAAAAAGGAATCTAAATTTGATTTTCTCTGGGCAAGAAACTGCGCATACTTCTTATCTTCCTTTAAAATATGTTCAGACAACCAATGCTTTAAATAACGATATAATTTTTCCGCAGTGGATCTATCTATACTTTGAGAATGAGCTACTAATTTTTTCAAAGAATGAATAAATGCTCCATGTTGTTTTATATGAGCTTCTTTTTCGGGAAAGAAAAACGCAGAAAACAAAGCTTCCTCTGCCTGGAAATGTGTGTCCGCATAAGCAAAAGCTTCCGCAATCGCTTTTTGAAAAGATTCATTGAGTTGCTCTCCATGCGCTGTTTTTATAATAGCATTGAGTTGCAAGACAAGGGAAACAAGCCAAATATGTTGGGTATCAATAAATGGAATCCCGAGTTGAAAGTTTTGAAATTTCCAAAAATCTTTTACATTTGATACATGCTGGGGGTTTAGAGAATCAGTTTCTGTTAGCATCCTACTATTATTTTGGTTATCGCCACGAAATCAATATTTTAGAATACTATGCAAAGTGATTAAAATATGATAAATATCATGTTTTAATTTCTTGAATTTGCAAACATATTTTCCAGACTGAGACCTATGAAACTAATTCTATTACTTTTATTGATTCAACTTCAGTCCTTACTATTAGCACAAGAAATCTCTTCGCAAAAAGATTTGTTAGAGGCTTCGTTTAAAGGCGATTTGCCCCTCATTCAAAAAGAATTACAAAATGGAGCTAATATAAACGCAGGCGATGAAGAAGGAAATTCACCGCTTCATTTTGCGACTATGAAAGGCAATTTAGAACTTACAAAATTTTTAATTGAGAAGGGCGCCAATATAAATCTAAAAGATGGAAACGGAGACACGCCTCTTGCTAACGCAGCATCCATAGGAAATATTGAGTTAGTTAAATTTCTAATTGAAAATGGAGCCGAAGTAGATTCAAAAAATCAAACAGGTTGGACACCACTCCGATGGGCGTCTAATGAAGGTTATCTTCCAATTGTAAATTTCTTACTTGAAAAGGGAGCGGATAATAGTCCGTTATACCTTTCTGATAGATACTTTGTAGAAGCCGCAAAGGATGGAAACCTAGAAGAGATGCAAAAATACTTAAGACGTGGAGCTAGCATTAATTCTATAAGCGAAGATGGATTGACCGCAGTCTTATATGCTACTAAATTTTCAAATTCAGTTGGAGATAAAAATACCAATTCAAAGAGTTTTGAAATTGTAAAATTCTTAGTTGATAATGGAGCAGACTTAAATGATAAAAGTCCTGACGGTTACTCTCCCCTACTTTATGCAATCGAAAATGATAACAAGCAGATCATAGAATATTTAATTGATAAAAAAGTAAACTTAGAAGAAAGCGACCCAAACGGAAACAACTGTCTTATGATAGCTTCTAAAAAAGGAAACCAAAGCCTTGTTCAATTATTAATAGATAAAAAGGTAGATTTGAATGCTCAAAATGTTGCCGGGGAAACTTCTCTCCATATTGCGAGTTCTGCGGGAAAATTAGAAATAATTAAACTTATCGCAAAAGCTAAAGCCACATTAGAAATAGAAGATAACAATAAGAATACTCCGCTGTTACTGGGAGCTAGTTTCGGACATCTAGAAATAGTAAAATATCTTCTCGAATTAGGATCGAATATTAATCATAAAAATAATTTTAACAATACGCCTCTAATTTTAGCAGCGCAAAATGGGCATTTGTCTGTAGTTAAGGAGCTAGTAGAAAAAGGAGCCGATTTAAAAATAGAATCTAATTATTACCCTTATGGAAATGCTTTAAAAATTGCCGAAAGAAAAGGGCATACTAAAATTAAAGAATATCTAGAATCACAAAAAGACAAAAAGCAAATTTCAAATACTCAAATTCCTTTAGAAAAAAATAGCCTCGAAGATTTAGTTAAAATCCAAAGTCTTTTAAAAGACGAGATAAAAGGGAAAGGCAAAGATGGATTTACCGCTCTTCACTGGGCTTGTAGCAAAGGAAATTTGGAAATGGTAAAATTTCTACTAATTCCAGAAACGATAAATGAAAAAGATAAAAACGGTTACACGCCATTACACTTTGCTGTTCAATCCGGAAATTTAAAATTAGTAAAATACCTTCTTGAAAAAGGAGCAAATAAAAACGCAAAGAATAAAAAGGGCAAAACTCCACTTAGTCTCGCAACGGAAAATCTAAAAGTAGCCCTGATAAAAACTTTCGAATCAACTAATCCTTCAAAAATAAAACAAAAAGATTCACAACCAAAAGCAACCGAAAATGAAAAAGTAGAAAATAAGAACGAAGAAGAGGATAACGACGATGATGATCTTTAATATTTTACTAGCAATTCTATATTCCGTTTTCTTAAAATAATTTTTATATTACTATTTACAAAAAAGAATTCTATGTATTAATGAGTGACTATGAAATTTCAATTGGCAAAGATTTTAATACATAGAATATTACTCTTAATCTTTGCCCTAGCTTCCCTTCCAATTAACTCAAAAGATTTCGATATTCAGACTGTTGATGTAAATAACAAAATAGAAGATTTAAATACCTCCCCAAGCGGAGATCATACCTGGTGGGTTACTTCCAATGAAATCAATCCAGCGGATTACACAAGGTATCTAGTAAAACAAATAGCCAATAAAAACATTCTAGAGAATGAATGGAAGCCTGCACTTGTTCCAGGAAATCCGATAGGCGAAAATCTCGTGCCATTAAATACCGAAACTATCTGGTATATAAAAGTATTTACAATCAGTAGTAGCCCTTCTGAAGATCAAATTCTTTATCTAAAAAGAATCTCTGACCGGGATGAAACATACCTGAATGGAATTTTAATTGGTAAAACCGGTGACTGGAACTCAGATTTGGCGCAGGCCTATGATAAGAGTCGACTCTATAAAATTCCTAAGGAAATATTAAATGTCAATTCACCTAACGTTCTTCTAGTTCGTGTTCGCAAGTATTTTCGTGATAGCATTGGTATCTGGGGAGAAAATGTTTATATTGGTGGCAGCAAAGCAATTCTTCGGGAATATTATCTTTCCATTTTAAAACCGCTTATTTTTTTGATTTGCTATTTTACGGTCGGGGCTTATTTCATTTTTCTATTTTTGCGTCGTCGCAAAGATAGAGAAAATTTTTACTTCGGAATGTTTGCGATTCTTTTTGTAGCCTACCAGCTTCTTCGTAACCAATGGAGATTTGAATTTGCATTTAGCTACTATGCTTTCAAAAAACTTGAATATGCTATCTTAATGCTACTACTGCCCTCCCTTTATCTATTCTTTCGATATTACTTCTTGCACACGGAGAATAAGTTTATTCGTTTTTTTCATTACTTTAATTTAATTCCAGTTTCTCTTTTAGTATCATTCTTCGGCTATATTGTATTTACCTCTGATATAAACTTATGGAATGAAATTTTAAACCGGGCAGTCATACCTTTTCTTTATCCTCCGATTATAATTCTTATTTTTATTATAATCATATATAATGCATTTTTTAAAAGAGACATTGACGCAAAAATAATGTTTGCCGGATGGCTCATTCTTATAGGTGGGATTATAAGTGATATTCTTGTTCATTTAGAAATCATACGGATGGAAAGAACTCTAGAATACAGTTTTTTTATTTTTATTCTGAGCCTGGCATTTATTCTTTCTAACCGTTTCGTAAGAGTTCAAGAACAAGTAGAAGATCTGAATTTAAACTTAGAAAAAAAAGTAATTCATAGAACGGAAGAATTGCAATCCGCTCTTATAAAAGTAAACGAATTAAAACTCAGTCAGGACGGGGATTATTTTTTAACCTATCTTTTACTTGAACCGTTATGCGTTAAAGCAGTTACAAATCCGAATATTAATATTGATTTTTTAATTAGCCAAAAAAAGAAATTTATATTTAATAAAAACGATCATGAGATAGGGGGTGACACTTGTATTGCGCATAGCACAGTTTTACAAAATAAGCCGGTCACTATATTTTTAAATGCTGATGCAATGGGGAAATCTATGCAGGGTGCTGGAGGAATTCTTGTTCTAAATTCAATTTTTGAAAGTATTGTAAAGCGAACTCAATTACAAACAGGTTTTGCAGAACAAACTCCTGAGAAATGGCTAACCGGCGCATTTAACGAATTACATAATGTTTTTCTAATGTTCGAAGGCTCCATGATGATTTCTCTTAATATGGGAATTATTGATGATGAATCAGGTCAAATGGTTTATATAAACGCCGAGCATCCTGCAATTGTTTTGTTTCGCGATGAAAAAGTAAGTTTTCTTCCTTTGCTTGAGACTAACTGTAAATTAGGATCTCCTCTTATGGAAGAAATAGTTCGTATTAATTCTTTTTTCCTAGCGGATAAGGATGTTTTGCTTCTTGGCTCCGATGGAAGGGATGATATCATATTAACTGATGGAGAAATAAACGATGATCAAGAATTATTTTTAAGACATGTAGAGAATGGAAAGGCAAATTTGGAATTGATTTACCAGGAGATTCTTAAATCGGGAAATCTATATGATGATCTGTCTCTCATGAGAATTGAATTCAAGAAGTAAGAATTAATGGAAGTAATTTAATAAACTGTGTATAGCCATATTTTATTTTGTAAAATTATATTTTTTCGAAAATGATTGGAAATAAATTGAATAAATTTTTATTCTGGTAATTAGCTATGACAGAAATCGCATTAGGGATAAACAAGAAAAAGCTAAAACCATACAATGTTATGTTATTATGCTCTTCTTCCTCAGAAAAAAGACTTCTAGAACAATACTTTCGAATTGCCGAATTTAACATATTGGAAGTCGATGATAAAATTTTAAACTATACTTTTAGTGCAGAAAAGGAAACGATTACAAAAGAAAAGCAAGAAAATATTTCTAATTCAAAGACAGACGATGATGAAATAGAAGAAGATGAATTTAGCGAAGAAGAAATGGAATTAAATAAAATTCTACTGTCTTTTGATAAAACTGAAATCCTATTAATCGATTATAAACAAGATTCAAATGCGTTAGTTCTTATAAAGAAAATCCACCAGATGTATTCTAAAATGATTGTGATCTTAATGATTGATACAATCAAAAAAGAATTGATCGAAAATGTTTTGCAAACAAAAGCAAATGCATATTTAGTAAAACCTATTTCAAAAAATATTCTTTACGATAAACTTAAAATCATTTTAAAGAGAGAAGATTTAACACAAAAAGTAGTCATTGGATACAAACCAAAAGGTGTGAATTTTCAAGAGATGCATATACCTCCGCTACCTACAGTTCTAAATAAAGTAATTTTATTTGACACCGAAAAAACCGGTGGAAGTGAAGAGCTTGAATACATAATCGCACCCGATAAATCTTTAAGTGCTGACTTAATGAGAATTGCGAACTCAGCTTACTATGGCAGATCAGGAAGTGTTAATACTCTTAGAGATGCGATTACTTTAATGGGTCTTAAGACAATAAATAATATTGTTTTAGTTAAGTTTCGGCAGCGATATACGGCTAAGCTTCGTAATCCGCTCTATAAAAAGTATCTAGAAGAATTTCCAATTTTAATAGGGTTAATAGCATTGGATTTAAGTGCGCCACTCAATTTGAAGTCTTTGAATAATGAGATTTTTATTCATTCTATTCTGTTGAAAATAGGAATGACTATGCTAGCTCTGAATCAACCGGAGAGATATCTTCATGTTCTTGAGCAATATAATAACGGAATTAGACCGCTTTCCCATTTAGAAAAAGAAGAGTTTAACACTGATTATGTTCAAATTGGATTAAAAGTTTTTAAGGTATGGCATTTTCCTAAATCCATGCAAGAATTAGTTACCGATCAAGAATTTTCAATTGATGAAATAGGAAATGTCGGAGACTTAGATAGACTACTTCGTATTTCCGCTATTTTTGCTTTGAAGTTAATCGGACGTAAACTCATGAAAGAAGATGTAGAATTGGTTAGAGCAATTTTAAATTTTTATAAAGTTCAAGAAAAAATTACAGGACTTTTTAATGACGAATACTATCAGCATATAAAAAGCCATCCCTTCTTTGAAATGCTTTAAGGCTAATTCAGTATTTCCTCATTAGTTTCCCTGTTTTGAACTGGTAAGCTATTCTTAGAATTTCTTCTTCTTTCTTTAAATACATTACGTTCATCCCTTAATCCAACCCTTCTATCTTTTAAATTTTTTAGATTGAGTGGTTCGCCTTTTTTTAGACGATCATATAAAATCCAAAAACGAAAAGATGGAACTCTTGGTTCATCTTCTACGCAAAGCTCCTTACGTATTCCCATTACATAATACATTTCAACAAACCCTTTGTTCTTGGCTTGTATTTCTCCTCTATATTCGCAATGGAAAAAATCTTTAACTAAGTCATAAGTTGCCTTTGATATATTTACCATTTCAGGAGTCCCACTCGATTCCATTCTAGAAGCTATATTAACAGTATCTCCCCAGACATCGTAAGCAAATTTCTTTTCCCCAATCACACCTGCAATTAAAGGACCGGTGTGGATACCAAGGCGTAACTCCCAGAAAGGAAGATTTAAAGATTGTCTCAATTTTTTTGCTTCAAACATGACTGCTTGAATTTCTAAAGCAGCGAGAATTGTATCTACCGGGTGTGTTTTGTTTTCAATTGGAATGCCACCGGCACACATATAGCTATCGCCTATCGTTTTAAGTTTTTCCAAATTAAATCTATCCATCAAGGAATCAAAATAGGAAAAGCAAATATCTAGTTCATCGATTAATTCAGTCGGAGTCATTGTCTCTGCAATTTTTGTGAATCCTTTGAAGTCAGTAAACATTACAGATACAGATTGATATTGAACAGGACTAATTGCTCCTTTCTCTCTTAATTCTTTTGCAATTTCTCCTGGTAAGATATTTAAAAGCAACTGGTCAGACTTTCTCTTCTCCTGCTCCATTTCTTTTTGCGCCATAACAGCAATTTTCTCAGAAATTTCTGCATCTTGCTTTGCTTCTTGCAGTTCTTCCATTAAATGTGCATTAAAAATTACACCGGCAATCTGATCTGCAAAGCGCATCAAATAACGAATATCCTCATTTTGAATATCTACTAATTTTCGATGTGCAGTAAGATTTAAAATTCCAATTACTTCATTTTGTAGAACAAGTGGAATTTGTAGCATTGACTGAAAATTTCCTTTTCTCTGAATCTCAAAATCAATATTACGCAATCTGATTTTTCTATCATCAAATAAATTTGTAATGCTTCTTTTTGAATTCATTGCATCAAGTGTGTAAAAAGGAATTCTAGTTTGATAAGTTTTAAATAATACTCCAAGAGATTCATTTAGTTTCATTTTAAATTCTCGAAAAAAAGAAATATCTAAATTTTCAGCAGAATTAAATACAGAGAGATTGGAATCAGAAAATATTTGTCCTTTTTTTTTATTCACTAATAGAATCCAAATTAAATCAAATCCAGTTCTATTGTAAATATAAGAATATATTTCTTTTAATATAGCCGAAGTGCTTAGAGAAGAATTTATTTTACGGGTAAATTCATTTAACTTTTCAATTTCAGCCATTGAATCTTCCGCTTTCTTTTTAGCGAATTCAAGGTCATGAAAACTTTTTTCTAATTGTGTTTGTTGTTCTCGAATCTTTTTTTCCGAGTTTCGTTTTTCAGTTATATCTTCATATATCGCAAGAAAATTTATAATCTCACCACTATCATCGAAGATGGGAGAAATAATCGCGCTTTCAATAAACTCATCTCCATTCTTTTTTTTATTTATAAATTCACCTTTCCATACTTCTCCGCTTAAAATTGTTCTCCAAAGTTCCCTATATACTTTTGAATCTGTTTTACCTGACTTTAATTTACTTGAATTCAGTCCTTTAACTTCATCAAAAGAATAACCGGTAAGCTCTGTGAATTTTGGATTCGCATACTCTATGTTACCCGCTATATCAGTGATCACAATAGTAGTAGGATTTTGTTCAATGGCAACGGAAAGTTTTCGAATATGTATTTCAGTCTTTTGGTAAGTAGTTATATCTATGAAACTATTTATCAAATTTGGGTGATTAGGATTACTTGAATTAATTATTTTTTTTTCATATTCTAGTTTTTCTACTTTTTTCGAGATAATATGTTTATTGGGATAAATCCTTTTAAGGAAAAGAAAAACAAAACAAACAGCAAATAAAAGAACAGCAGAAAACTTAGTGGAGACATTGATAGAATAACTTTGAAACCACTCCGGTAAATCGTAAAAATACATTGAAAGTAAAAACAATCCACCCAGAAATATAATATAATTGTTATTCATTTTCATAATATACGAGTATAATTGGAAAAACATACACGAAGTTTTACGGGCTGTCAATACTCAATATTAGGTATTTTTATTCAATTTGCACAAGATAACAATAGCTTTTTTAGATTTTTCTAATTACTTTTCTCAAAATACAATTTGCAAAGAATAAAAAAAAATGTTCTCATTAAGTAGATGAAATTAATAAAAAGAAAAATTCCGAATATTATTAGAGAGACAGGCTCTATTCACTTTGGAAAGTTAATCATAGCATTTTGTTTCTTGCCACTTTTTTATTGCAATCAGGCTAAGTATGATAACCAATGTGACCCCTCCTCCGAAATTTTTAAAAAAGTTTTGCAGATAAAAATATTTGCGCCTGATTCGATACCTTATTGCGGAATTCCAGGATTTAAAAAAAATACTTCTAGCATTTCTGCGATTGCACCGACTAATATATCTTATTCTCAAACACAATTTGCATTTACTCAGGGAACTACAATTTCTCCGGCAATTCCAACGATAGGCGGAAGCATCACAGAATGTGCGGCTACTCCTTCTTTACCCGCCGGATTAAGCCTGGAGAATACAAGTTGTATTTTAAGTGGAAATCCAACTGTCGGAACACCACTAACGGATTATAAAATAACAGCAAGTAATTCAGCGGGAAGTGTATCTACAACAATTAGTATTCGAACAATTTTTGGATCAGCAAAATTTGCTTATGTACCAAATTTTACTACCAATAATATTTCAATTTTTTCAATCGACCAAAGCACTGGAGCATTGTCATCCATTTCTACAGCGAGTCTGGGAAGCTCGGGTCGTGATATCGTAATTGATTTTTCAGGAAAGTATTTATATGTGCTTGCTTATGGAACTAGCATGGTTCAAACGTTTTCCATAAATAATATAACTGGTGCGTTAACCGCTATAGGAACTCCAGTTTCCACTGGAACAAATCCCAATTCTGTTACTATGCATCCAACAGGGAAATTCCTTTATGTAACAAGTGCTGGCGGAATGGTAAATTCTTTTACCGTTGATCAGACCACAGGATTACTAACTTCTTCTGGCTCTTTACCAACTGGAGCTACATCAAGATGGATAAGGATAGATCCAACCGGCAAATATGCATTTACCGTCAACGGTGCATCCAACGATTTGTATTCCTATTCCATCGATCAATCTACAGGTATACTTTCGCAAATCGGTTCTCCCTTAGCAATTGGAACAGACCCGAGAAGCCTTTCGATAACTCCTGACGGGAAATATATTTTTACAGCCGAATTCAATGCAAATAAACTAACAGCCTATTCCCTAAATCAAACCACCGGTGTAGTTACAAATACAGGGAATTTTGCTCCTATTTCTAGCGCCCCTGAATCTGTATTTGTGCATCCTACCGGCAAATACGTGTATGTCGCATTTACCGCCGGCGGTCCTATTGGATCTATAAGTGGGTATACGATAAATACAAATACAGGTGGAATCACATTAATCAATACGGCAACCAATGGAGCAATATCACCCAATAGAATTGTAATTGATCCTACCGGAAAATTTGTCTATAGTTCTAGTTATAACTCAAACAACATAACTCTATCAACTATCGATCCAACGACAGGAATTATTACAAATGTTGGATCCTACGCTGCCGGCACAAATCCAAATGGTATTTTTATAACAGGGGTTAATCCTAAGTAGGCGGTTGTTTCGGTGATTACTTGTAAACATCCCCTCTTGGGGCAATGAGTAAGATAATAAATTCATCATTCTTTTCTTCTATGATAATTCTAGTATCTCCAACTCTTATTCTTTTCAAACCAGATAGTTCACTTTTCAATTCTTTACAATCTAAATTCGCAATACCATTTTTTTCTAATGAATCAAAAACTTTATTTAATCTAGATTTTTCTTTTTGATCACATTTCTTGTAATACTTGCTAGCATCTTTCTTGAAAATTAAATTATACATTCGTCTTTAGCTTCTTCCAAGAAATTCCTGATTTTTCTTTTCTAGCCTTTTTGATTTTCTTAACTTCTGCATCAGTCAAAACTTCATCAGACTGTTTCAACCATAAAATAAAATTCATAGCCATTTGAACTTTCTCATCTGGTAATTCTTTCAGTAGGGAATCAATTCTTTGTAATTGTAAAGTTGTCATAGGTTTCATTTCATGAATTTTTAAAATTCTGTCAAGCGATTCAATTAGGTCACCTTACAAAGGTAAATGCCAGCGTTCCCCGCTGAGGATGAAGTCACACCTAACGATGGGTTGGCTGCCGTCGGCTCTTTGTTTTTTTGATTAGGAATTTCTAATATTCCCTAACTCAATGTTTTACTTCTTCTCTGATTCTTTAGTTCTTTTGAAGTATTCTTTTACTTTTGCTGTGGGGTTAGAAATAGAGTATTTTTCTTCTGAATAATGTTTCCATTTTTTACAAACAAAGTTATAATCAGAACCGTTACATTTATCTGGATAAATGCAGGTTTGCCCAGTGCTTAATTCTCGTTTAACATAAATCTTCGATTCAAAAATATAAACGGATGAAATTGTAACTCCTCCAACGCTACAATAATCACCCTCTCCTCCACCAAAACTAAATCGAACAATGTCTTCATCCATAAAATCTATCATTCCCATCGATCCAAAATCTAAATCTGTAAAAATAATATTATCTTTGTTATCTAAAATTACATTGATACATGTAGAAGAAATATAGAAATTGCAATGTGCTTGATCTGTATATTTTTCTGGTATGAAAGTAACAACGGTAAAATTGGCATTACTTCTAATTTGCAAAAAGGACAATGGCACAGGACTGGCTTCATCAATTTTGTCATACTTTAAATATTTTAAAGAAATACTGTATTCTTTAATCTCTTTCCTTCCAACCAGTCTCTGCTGCACATACTTGTATGCTTTTTCATACCGCGCAAACTCTTTCTTATCCAGCAAATACCCATCGAACGCATAACCAGTCTTATCCTTCCACTTGACTTCCTCCCATTCACCAGAAGTATAAGCATCAAGAGAAAGTGCAATTCCGGTTTTACGAAGAATCTCAACTTCCGATCCATAGGGAATAGTAATAATATTCTTGGATTTTAAATCAGGTGCTTCTCTAAGCCTAAGCCCTGCTGCGGCAAATACATATTTGACTTCGTTTGGTTGCGCTGGAGTTGTGGAATTTTTTATTGATTGACTGCAGTGAATGTAAAAGAAAAAAGCTAGAATGATTCCAATCGCTCGACTCATATAGAAAAGCTAAAAAAATAAATTACCATTCCCAACACCGACAGTTATAAAACCCATCGGTGTTAATCTGTGTTCATCGGTGGTAAATCTTCTAACGCCCTTCTACGTGAAGTAGCTTCGTAAACTTCACAATGATCCTTACCACAACATAGAATGCAATTCCCGCTGCGGCAGCGTAAATTTGAATTGGCTTTAGAAATCCAGGAAATCCTTGTTCGAATAAAGCTGGCTCGTTGAAGTATACAATCATGATATCATAGAATACGAACATGAGGATAATACCAAATAGACTCGGATACTCACGTTTTAAAATATTACGAACGGAAAAGCTAACATCCGGTTTTTTGTAATCTGTAAATTTTGGAATAAGTGCAGGTGTGCGGTTTGCCCAGGTTAGGTATTTTGCAGCAAATTTTCCGCGGAGGAATTGTTCTTCTGTGAACATGATTCTCTCGTAATAAAACCAATAGATAAAAAAGAAAATCAAAACAAAAGAAAGACTTTTTGTAAGAAGGGCAATTCCAGCAAACATGAAAAAATTTCCAACATAGAGCGGATGACGTATGAGTGAATAGATTCCAGTCTGGTTTACAGTCTCGGCTACTTGCTGTTTTGTATTACGCCCGGAAGTTTTTTCTGGAGCATAGCCAATGGTAAAGCAGCGAATAAAAAGTCCGAAGAGACTTACTAAAAAACAGACTCCTAAATAAATCAAATGCTGATTGTAATCGCTTTCTGGATAACGATAAAACGGGATAAAG
>Ga0075163_10007927_pt1 | contig 14018 bp, 10 predicted proteins | sample JI1023141ADNA_FD_71478 | JGI IMG/M metagenome (GOLD analysis project Ga0075163, IMG submission 71478) | Wastewater effluent complex algal communities from Wisconsin, to seasonally profile nutrient transformation and Carbon sequestration -... | ecosystem: Engineered > WWTP > Effluent > Algae...
ATATCATCCGAGCCGCGCGTGTCAACAAGCGTTCACCGCACTTTATTATTTTCGTAAACGCTTGTTGACACGCGCGGCTCTGTTAAAAATTTAACACATTTATTTGAGGCAATTCGCCGTAAAAATACCGTATAAAATACTGTACATTAAATTATATACATGTCCTATAATTATATAAATTGATTTTTTTATTTTAAGCGAGAATAAAATGTACAGTGAAATCGAATTTTTAAAATTTATTAAAGATCCTGAGTATGCTGAAGCGGCGATGAAAGATGCAGCGTTTCTTGCTGAATTAAGCTCAGATCAACGCTATCGATTAGCCACAGATGAAAGAGTATCTAAAGCTACTCTACCCTATTTTGAAAAAAACACTCAGCTATGGCAAGGATTTAATACTACGCAGCTGCTGAACTTAGCACAACGCTCATCAGATATTGCTCTGTTTTTAATAAAAGACACCTTATCTGAGCAACCATCTTATGGATTTAAAACTGAACAACTAAAAAGTCATATCCTAGGCTTAAATCCTAAAACACAACTCAATTCTGATGAATGGCTAAAAATTACAGATAGATTAATGGATACTGATTTATCACGTAATGAGGTTATTTCACTTTTTAATGACGCCTCACTCAGCTATCGCTTTCTTGAATCAAAATCTGAAGAACAGTGGCTATCGATAAATAAAAACACATTTTTACTGATTTTTGAAGCTGCAGCTCAAGATAATGCATTTTTCTCACTCTTCAAAAAACTCCTTAAACATCGCAAATTATCAACTTATTTGTCAGATGAAAGTTTTATTAATTTAATAAGAGCCAATCAAAACACGCTTTATCACATCATCGATAAGGAGCTATCAATAATTTCACTGCCCCGAAAATTAAAGTTACTTGATCTCAACTGGGCTACAAAACCTAGCGATACGCAAAAGGCACAAATTATTGCAAGTATTAATATCAAAGCATTAAATGATACTGATTTTTCGACGGTATTTAAGCGATTACCACTTGATAAACAAAAAGCCATGTTATTAGAAGAGTTAGATTACGTCGTCTTACATTCACTCAACAAAGACTGGTTTTCATATTTAGCCAAACTCTCATTAACACAGGGTCGTTTAAATGAGTTTATAAATCATACGAAGGTTCAAGACCGTGTATTAAATGAATTCAGTAATCTCCCCGATGTAATGGAATTTTTTAATACCTACCACGCACAGATGTCTCAACCTCAAAAAGATAAGGTTGTGGAATTGGTCACTAAAAAATTAATGCAAGTCTCAGATAAACCCTCTATTGAAAAATACGCCCAAAGTTCAGATGCCTTTGCCATCAGTTTGTTAAAACAAGAAAATTGGCGCACAATGACCAATAATCCTAATTTACTTTTAATTAATCTCGCAAGAAATGCAAACGTTGCAAAATTCATCAATTCAAATCCACCCTTAGTTGAAGCACTATCAACGGCCATGCAAACAGTAAAATCAGATGCATGGGCAAAATCACCCACTTCAGTAAAGGCGACACCGATTAAGCAGAATCCAGTCAGCTCAAGCACGCCTATCTCAGCAAGTTCAGGTTCTTTAGATTACGATCATTTATTTAAATTACAAGTAATAGGAGACACTGGGGTGGGTAAATCATCATTAATTTTGCGTTATGCAGAGGATATTTATCATGATTGTTTTATATCAACCATTGGTGTCGATTTTAAAATAAAGCAAATAAGGACGAATAATAAAAATGTCAAACTTCAAATTTGGGACAGCGTGGGTCAAGAACGATTTGGACAAATGCCAAATAAATGGGCACGCGGCTCTCATGCTGTTATTGTTGTATTTGATACTACTGACCAATTATCTTTTAATAATGTTAAGCAATGGCTAGAATCATCAGAAAGATACGCGAATCAAAACTGTATTCGAGTTTTAGTTGGCACAAAATCTGACTTAACGAATAAACGCGTGGTCGAAACCAGCACAGCACGAGCCTATGCTGAAAATATAGGCATACAATATTACGAAACAAGTGCGAAAACCGATCAAGGCGTTAGTCATGTTTTTCAAGCAATCGCAGAAAAATTAGTTCAACCTAGAATCCAAGAAGAAGCGTCGAAACAAGAAATGCATCTAACAAACATACTCCTTTCGAGTCCTTTAGGTAAAATCTCCGTTCCAGGCAATAAACCCTATACAAACGATGCCCAAAACCTATTGCGAAGTTGTATAAACATCAAAACGTCTTCAGGAATTAATGAACAATTTAAATCATTTTTTGAGTCTCATCTTAAAGGAAAAAAATACAATAAGGACTTATCCACATTTGCTGATGCACTCAGAAACTATGCTTTAACGATATTAGAACAAGAAATACCAGGGCTTGAATCTAAAGATGAGAAAATAGCTTGTCTAGATAAGGCCCTCACCATGCCCTTGTTTGCAGCAAACTGGGGTGGCTATTGGTTTGCTGATACGAGAGGTATAACTTCACTTAATCAGATAGAAGCGATACGAAAGACTGTATTAGCGTCACTAGATATTAGTAAGCCGGTACTCAAATAGACTGGCTTTTCATCCGCATTGATATGCACATATTGGTTGCCCTGAGGTTGTTGTGTATTTTTATAAATCAGTATGATAGTATATTGCCATGAAGAGCGAAGCTGAAACATCGTTATATCTACCCACCGTTGACGGGCTGGCTAGAATTATCATTACCATGGCACCCCTCAATAGCTCTGGTGATATCTACCATATTATGGCCTATATCCTATTAGCACTAGCTAATAATTGTAAAGTTCCAGATATAGAATTGACCTACGATATCGCCAGTAAAACACCTGATGGCCTGCCCACGCATTCAACCTTAACGACAGAAAATCAAGCGAATCGAAGTTTGCATTTTCTTCAAGCCATGGGACTAAGTCAGTACGTTAAAGCGGTCAAAGTACCCTATATATCTGGTCGAGAAAATGTAAGGCATGCTCAACTTTTAAAAGAACTTCAGCGACGTTCAAATCATGAAAAGCGACAAATATTGTATATTGACCAAATGGCAACAACCACTTTTATCGCGGCACATGTTAAAAATGAAGGTTTAACGAAAACGACTGATATTATTGCTCGGGGTGTCGCCAATCGAGATAACGAATTTTTCCCACTAGAAATGCAAACTAAAATCGATGCTTATGTGACTAAAGCCATCAGCTTACTGACACAGGCTAACCCTTCGAAAAAACCTCTTGTCGTTTTTCATCTCCGCTACTCATCGCACGCGAATAAATATTTAAATTTACCCGATAGCTTTGTGACTGAACTGGTTCTCGTTTTAAGCAAATGCGGTTATCAATTATGCTTTATTCATGCTGATGATAGGAAAAAAATTCCTAGCTACTCAAAAACATTCCCTTCATTTACACCATTCCATGAAGAAGGTTATGCTAAAGCGGAAAGAGATTATAGTAAACAGCTGCATTTACAGCTATTACTAGGGCTTAAAAATAATACCACTGTGCAAGCCGTTATTGGAAACACGAGTGGCACACTGGATTTAAGCGCATTTATCGGCTTAATGACCTATGGGATTCATCGTTTTATAACCAGCACAATTTCATATCAAGAATGTCGATTATATTTTCAACTATGTTTTATGACGGTTGTGGCTCTAAACCGTAAAGTAGGCGCCTATGAATTGGGTACGCCACTTGAAGACTGGCTTAACAGTGATAGACAACCAAAATTTGAAATTAACGGTCGTACCACCCCAAGAACCCCTAAAAAATTATTAGCATCAAGCGCTAACAGCGGTTATGAAAAAATGTTTTCAGGATTGTTTTTTTCACCACAAAGAAGTCCAAAACATATTGAATTACCTGAAAGCAAAACATCATTACGTGCTTGAAATTCTAGTCATAAGCGCGTATCATTGGCGAGTTTAAAATGGGAATGATAAGACATGTCAAAAAAAGCCATAATCATTGGAATTTCTGGCCCTTCAGCCTCAGGAAAAAGCCTATTGGCTAATACCATCGTCAGTGAGCTAGGCTCTGACCAAGTGGTGGTCATTTCTGAAGATGCTTATTATAAAGATAATGGCCATCTTCCTTTTGAAGCGCGTGAAAAAATCAATTACGATCACCCTGATTCCTTTGATCATGCCCTCTTAGCTGAACACTTAAAAAAATTACAGCAAGGCGAATCAGTCGATATTCCCATCTATTCGCATTCTAAACATCTTCGTCTTCCTGAAACCCGTCATGTAGGCAAACATGCCATTATTGTTCTTGAAGGAATTTTAATCTTTACTGATAAAGCCCTTCGTGACTTGATGGATATCCGCATTTTCATGCTAACCCCATTAGATGTCTGTTTAATGCGCCGTTTAAAACGAGATGTAGTTGAGCGTCATCGAAGCTTCGAGTCTGTGCTTTTACAATACGAGACAACCGTCAGGCCGATGTATCATCAGTTTATTGAACCCTCAAGCCGTCACGCTGACTTAATTGTTCCAAGAGGCGGGGAAAACCGCATTGCCATTGACATGATTCAAGCAAAAATGCGTGAATTATTAGCCAATCATTTTAAGTAGGTTGGGCCTTGGCCCAACAATAACTTTGGAGAAACCATGGGATTTTTAACAGGCAAAAAAGCATTAATCGTAGGCCTCGCATCTAATCGCTCCATCGCCTATGGCATAGCCGAAGCCTTTCATGCAGAAGGTGCTGAACTTGCCTTTACCTATCAAGGTGAAAGATTACAATCCCGCGTTGAAACGATGGCAGAAGAATTTGGCTCAAAACTCGTCTTTCCTTGTGATGTAAGCTCTGATACCGAAATCAACCAAGTATTTGAATCCCTCAAATCACACTGGGATACGCTTGATATTTTAGTTCATTCCGTGGCTTTTGCCCCAAGCGACCAAATTGACGGCGATTTTACAGAATGCACCACGCGTGAAGGTTTTAGAATTGCGCATGACATTTCTGCCTATAGTTTAGTTGGCTTATCAAAAGCCGCCCTTCCCATGATGGAAACCACGCAAGGGGCGATTTTAACACTATCTTATTATGGTGCCGAAAAAGCTGTTCCTAATTACAACGTCATGGGTGTGGCTAAAGCGAGCTTAGAGGCCTCTGTTAGATATTTAGCTGCCAGTCTAGGCCCTAAGGGCATACGCGTCAACGCGATATCCGCAGGCCCCATTAAAACGCTTGCAGCAGCCGGAATTAAAGACTTCAGAAAAATGCAAGCAGCCTATGCAGAAGTCACCCCCCTTCGACGAAACATCACAGCCCGTGAAGTTGGCAATAGCGCCGCCTTCTTGTGCTCCGACTTAAGCTCAGCCATTACTGGTGAAGTACTCCATGTCGACGCCGGTTACCACGCGGTATCGCTGGCGCACTTGGACTGACGCATCGCCCTTTTTTCGTTAGCGAGCAAGATTAACCTCAGGCACCTGAGCAGGGTTTATCATTGCTTGGCTGGGTGAATTTGAGATTAAGCGTCCGCTTAACCCTTTTTTGGGGGTATTTCCTCCAGCCGCGTCAACGCGCATCCTGCGCGTTGACGCGGCTGACAAAAATTTCATCAAAAAAGGATGAAGCGGACGCTTAATCGCACCCCCACTGGGCAAACGATAAGTCCTTCTCAGGTCTCAGAGTATATGACCCCGACACACGCGCTTTTAAGGGGACTAAAACACCTGATAGGGGCTAGTGGAAAAATGCGGTACATACTCATAGGGATTAGGGTTCATGACAGGTGCAGGTGGTATATAGGTTGTGGTATCTTGATAGACTTGAAATGGCTGGTTAGCTGTTTTTAGTTGAAACGTCATGCCATCGATAGTCAAAACATCGAGTTTACCTAATTTTAATTGATGAAGCTGTGAAATAGCTTGATGAATATCTGTATTCCAAAACATACGTTTTAAATACGTCGGTACGCCCTTTTCGCCAATTTTATGACGTAAAGCGAGTATGGCGCAGTCAACCGCAAAGAGGTCAAAACCTTTGTCTTGAAGATTAATCATCTGGTCACGAGTCAGCGAAAATCTTTCAGGATCAGAGGAGTCAATGGCACTGTTATCAGAAAAAGTTACTGCGTAGAGCTTCTCAGATACAAAGGCAGTTACTGCACCTGCGATTAATGCTGAACCTGCAACTGCAATACCAAGGCCGATAGGATTCGCAAATAAGGGTAAGAATACAATGCCCACTAAATATGCCGCCATAAATGCCCCAGCCAATGTCATTGACATGACCCATAGCGCACGATTGGAATCTTCCCCATACCACAAACGCTCACATGCATCCAACATTTTACTGGTTAAATAAATAAAAGCCGATAAGGCAACAGCGATAAACAATAATACTAATAATGTCTGAATATCTTTGGCCCATGAATGATGGTTATGTCCATGACGACGATGTGAATCACGACCATAACTCGGCGTCGCATTGGCATAAAGTGACGACAATAATAGCCATTTAAAAACAAAATCGTCATCATGACGGCAATAACAGCAGTCATTATATTCTGCAGGATTTAAATCAACGCGTTGATAAGTTGTTCTAATGCCAGTTGAATTTTGTGATTTAGCCGTCCAAAAGATATTTAAACAATGAAATAAGCGGCGTTTATCTTCCTCAGGCAAACTAAAAAGATCGCTGGCAGAATTTCGATACATAGACCAGTATAAACGGTTATAAAGGATATTATAATTATTAGCATCTAATTTATTAGTATTATAATCTTGCGAAAATTGAAGATAGACTTGAGCTAATTGGCTATCTGTTAGTTTTTCAAAACCTAATGCCATGATAAAACTCCTTAAAAAATCCAGAATAACCACATCGTCGAAAACCACCTGTCATCCCGAGTATAACGAGGGAGATCCCTCAATGCGTTCGGGATGACGCGTGTGTCTAATGCTTCACAATTTTTGCGGTTTTCATTAATTGATTAATATACAAATCATAATCCATCAAACCATAGCTTGTTTCAATTTGTTGTAAGAGGTTAGATTGCTGTTCATTATCAAGCTGTGATAATTTGCCATCATTAATTGCATCTAGCTTTACGATGACAAAATCGCCATTAGCAATGCTCTTGCCTTGCTCTGCTTCAATGGTTGGAATACTAAAGGCTAAATCATTCACTAAAGACAGTACTTTATCACTCTCACGAGTGGCATTTTTTACGGGCTTCCATTCTAGGTGTTTGTCTTTAAGTACTGACGTATATGGCTTATTGTTTTGAATTGTTGCTAATAAAGTCTGGCCAAATGCTTTTGATAATTCACGAGCTTTATCTTGAGCCAATTGCTGTTTAATCGTGTTAGCCACCATTGATAAAGGCATTTCTTTTTCAGGAATGTGCTGATTCACTCGTAAAACAACAACGGTATTAGGATCAATTTGTATAGGCTCACTGTTGTTACCAAGCTCTAGTACATCATGACTAAAAGCTGCATTAATAAGATGACTATTTTTAGTAATCATCGTATCACCACCCTGATGAGAAAAAGGTTTGGTGTGTTGAATTGGTAGCTTTAACACCTCTGCTACAGAAGTTAAGGTATCCGGCGTTTGATAACTTAAATCAGATAATTGCTCTAATAACTGCATATATTGCTGCTGTGCGGTATCAGAAATTAATTGATTTTTAATTTGTGCTTCGACACTGGCAAAAGGCTTTAACGCCGCGGATTTCATGCTAACTAATTTAAATATTTCATAGCCACGGTTTGTCTTAACAGGTTTTGACAATTGTCCCACTTGTTTAAGTGTCGCAAGCGTTGAATCGAATTCTGTCTCACCTGCTATCATCCATGGTAATAAACCATCTTGCGAAGCTGATAATTTATCATCCGATACTGTTTTAACCCATTGCTCAAACTGCGCAGGATTATTTTTAAGTGCGGTATAAGCATCACGGGCTTTATCATGAATACGTTTTTGAGACTCGCCATTTGCATCTGTTGGGAATGCAAATAAAATATGTGCTACTTGCCATTTTGCCGGCGATAAATAATTGCCTTTATTATCATCATAATAACGTTTTACAAGCGCATCATTAATTTTTACATCCGCTTTAATGTCGTTAAGTGATAATTGCAAATAATCAACACTTACGAGTTCGGCTGATAAAAAGTCTTTTTTGTGGGTCAAATAATATCGATTCACTTCATCATCAGTGACATGAGTATCATTAATAAATAGTTTAGACGGGATTAATAAATATTGATAATCACGCGTCTGCATAAAGAGCTTAACAAAACGCTCAATCTCACCTGGCAGGGCAAATGAATTTCCAATGAATGAAAAACGTTGCTGATTTAGCAACATGCCTTGTTGTACTTGTTTTTGGAAAGACTCTGCCGTATACAATGCACCACTGATAGCTTGTTGATACTTAGCGGATGAAAAGCCACCATCTTCTTGAAACTGTGGGATATTAACAATGGCTGAATCAGCCTCTGCTTTTGACACATAAAATCCAGCATGTTGCGCGGCCTGAACACTCACTTCATTCAAAATCATTTCATCTAAGACCTGACTTTTAAGCTGTTTTTCGCTGATAGATGTTAATTGAGTGGGGTCGCGTTGTTGACGAAATCGTCTAAATGTCACATCAAAAAGTTGCTTAGAGATGGATTGGTTATTCACTTCCACTTCGGTATTGTTCGTACCGCGTGCCTGCATATAGTAATCAATGCCAAACAGCGTAAAGGTAATAGCGATGAAAACGATAACTACCCAAGCGATGACACCCTGTATTCGTTCATTTAACTTCTGCAACATGATAGGCAATCCATATTAAAAAAAACGCGCCTTGCGGCGCGTTATACTGGCGGAGTGGACGGGGCTCGAACCCGCGACCCCCGGCGTGACAGGCCGGTATTCTGACCAACTGAACTACCACTCCTAGTTTGGTGGGTGCTGTAGGGATCGAACCTACGACCCTCGCCTTGTAAGGGCGATGCTCTCCCAGCTGAGCTAAGCACCCCAAAAAATGCGCTTATTGTACAGCGTCTTTAATTTTTTTACCAGCGGTGAATTTTACAACTCTAGCTGCTGGAATCATAATCTCTTTACCTGTCTGAGGATTACGACCTTTTCTTGCTTCACGTTTTTTAGTTTTCCATGAACCGAATCCTGGGATTACGATATCATCGCCTTTTTTTAACGTGTGCATAACTGTTGACATAAATGTCTCGAGTACTTTACTTGCTGCTGTTTTAGTAATACCAGCACCATTTGCTAAAGCTTCTACCAATTCAGTTTTGTTCATAATTTCCCCTTTGCTGTTAATCTTCCTTAATCTGGTTTACACATGAAACCAGTAAGCATCTACATCCATGGATGCCTCACTTTTCGCGGGCAACGTGTGAAATATACCCCTTATTTTTAGGCGTGTAAATCATTATTTTCAACTTTTTTTGAGGTTTTTTTCATATTTGGCTTAGACTCGACTAATTTGACTGAATCTAAAGCAGGATCGCGTTGTAAAGCTATCCTTAAAACCTCATCAATTGTTTTCACTGGATGAATCTGTATTTTACGTAAAATATTATCTGGAATTTCTTCCAAGTCTTTTTCGTTCTCATGAGGAATAATGACATGCTTTATTCCACCACGATGCGCCGCTAATAATTTCTCTTTTAAGCCACCAATGGGTAAAACTTGTCCTCTTAAAGTGATTTCTCCGGTCATCGCAACATCGGCACGGACAGGTATCTTTGTTAATACCGATACTAGGGCCGTACACATCGCTATACCTGCACTTGGACCATCTTTTGGTGTCGCGCCCTCAGGTACGTGTACATGAAAATCATTTTTATCATAAAAGTCTTTCGGGGCATGAAAACCATGAGCACGGTTTCTAACGACTGTCATGGCAGCCAATATCGACTCTTGCATGACCTCACCTAGTTTACCGGTATGTACGGTCTTGCCTTTACCAGGCATCATAGAGGCTTCAATGGTGAGTAATTCACCCCCAACACTCGTCCAAGCCAGTCCAGTAACCTGGCCGACCATATCATGCTCTTCAGCTAAACCAAAAGAGTACTTGGTTACACCTAAATATTTTTCAATATTATTTTTATTGACGATAAGTTTTTTCTGACGTTTGTGGGTCAATATATCTTTAACCGCTTTACGACAAACACTCGCAATATCACGTTCAAGACCTCTAACACCTGCTTCTCTAGTATAATGGCGAATAATTTCACGTATTGCAGATTCAGTTATATTAATTTCATCTTTTTTAAGGCCATTTAAACCGATTTGCTTTTCGACCAAATAACTTTCTGCAATATGAATTTTTTCATCTTCGGTATAACCCGCTAAACGAATAATTTCCATCCTATCTAATAAAGGTGCTGGTATGTCTAGTGTATTAGCCGTTGCGATAAACATCACATCACTAAGGTCATAATCTACTTCAAGATAATGATCGCTAAAGGTATTATTTTGTTCAGGATCTAATACCTCTAATAATGCTGCCGCAGGGTCACCCCTGAAGTCCATAGCCATTTTATCTACTTCATCCAACATAATAAGAGGGTTTTTTACCCCAGCTTTACAGAGTTTTTGAATGATTTTACCAGGCATAGAACCAATATAAGTCCTTCTATGTCCTCTAATTTCGGCCTCATCTCTAACGCCACCCAACGCGATACGGATGAAAGTTCTGCCCGTTGCGTTAGCAATAGACTGCCCTAGAGAAGTTTTACCAACACCAGGTGGGCCAACCAAACATAAGATAGGACCTTTAAGTCGCTTGACCCGCTGCTGAACAGCTAAATATTCAATAATACGTTCTTTAACTTTCTCAAGACCGTAATGTTCTTTATCTAATAATTTTTCAGCCTTCAGTAAATCAAATTGAATTTTAGTTTTTTTCTTCCAGGGTACAGATAACATCCACTCAAGATAATTACGAATGACTGTCGCTTCAGCAGACATAGGAGACATTAATTTTAGTTTATTTAATTCAGCCGTTGCTTTTTCTCGGGCTTCCTTACTCATACCTGCTTTAGTAATTTGTTTTTCAAGCTGGTCAATTTCGTTACCTTCTTCACCAAGCTCGCCCAACTCTTTTTGTATCGCCTTAATTTGCTCATTAAGGTAATACTCACGTTGGCTTTTTTCCATTTGGCGTTTAACTCTGCCTCTTACGCGTTTTTCAACATGGAGCAAATCAATTTCATTTTCAAGTAAGGCCATCAATCGTTCGAGTCTTAAACCAATATCATTTCGTTCAAGTAATTCTTGCTTGTCTTCGACTTTTAAAAACAAATGGGCAGAAATGGTATCGGCAAGTCTTCCTGGCTCATCAATGCTCATCAATGAACCTAAAACTTCAGGAGGGATTTTTTTATTGAGTTTAATGTACTGCTCAAATTGAGACATCAATGAGCGCATTAATATTTCTATTTCTTGGGATTTTAATGCATCACTTTTATCTTGTATTCGCTCAATATGAGATTGCAAATACCCTTCTTCAATCCCGTAGTGAATGACTTTAGCACGCTCTTCGCCTTCAACTAAGACTTTTACCGTGCCATCAGGAAGTTTTAATAATTGCAATACAGAGGCAATCGTACCTGTCAGGTACAAATCTTTAGAACTCGGATCATCATCAGCAGAGTGCTTTTGCGCAACCAAAAATATTCGATTACCACCAAGCATCGCAGCTTCCAGTGCTTTGATAGATTTATCTCGTCCTACAAATAAAGGGATGACCATATGTGGATAAACCACCACATCCCTTAATGGTAAAACGGGTAAAATTTGAATTTTATTTTCTTCGCTTGTGTCCATCATCAGCCCTTATTGTCCTTAACCTGCTTCAGATTGTTTACCCATATCACCCGTATAAACTAAAATTGGTTTTTCCATATTAGCGACAACGGATTCATCGATAACCACTTTTTCTACGCCCTCTAAGGAGGGTAATTCATACATGGTATCTAACAGTAAATTTTCAAGTATAGAACGCAAACCTCTCGCCCCTACTTTTCTCTCCATCGCTTTTTTAGCAATCATTTTGAGTGCAGACTCAGTAACTTCAAGCCCCACACCTTCCATTTTAAATAAGGCTTGGAATTGTTTGGTTAACGCATTTTTAGGTGTCGTTAAAATATCAATCAAAGCTGTTTCATCTAATTCTTGAAGCGTCGTAATAACGGGTAAACGTCCAACAAACTCAGGAATAAGACCGTATTTCACTAAATCTTCAGCTTCTACAGAATTTAATATTTTATATTTGTCTTTTTCATTTTTTGTGGTTTTTAATTGTGCGCCAAAGCCAATTCCAGACTTATCAGAACGATCAACAATGACCTTTTCAAGACCTGAAAATGCACCACCACAAATAAAGAGAATATTAGACGTATCGACTTGTAAAAACTCTTGTTGTGGGTGTTTGCGACCACCTTGCGGAGGTACAGATGCAACCGTGCCTTCGATTAATTTTAATAAAGCTTGTTGTACGCCTTCACCGGATACGTCTCTGGTAATCGATGGATTGTCTGATTTTCGTGAAATTTTATCAATTTCATCGATATAGACGATACCATGCTGTGCTCTAGTGACATCATAATCACATTTTTGAAGTAATTTTTGAATGATATTTTCAACATCCTCACCGACATAACCTGCTTCTGTGAGCGTTGTGGCATCAGCGATGGCAAAGGGTACATTTAAGATTCGTGCCAACGTTTGTGCGAGTAAAGTTTTACCACTACCTGTTGGGCCAATTAATAAAATATTACTTTTGCCTAATTCAACTTCTTCTTTGTTTTTGTGTTGTAGGCGTTTATAGTGATTATAAACCGCAACAGACAAAACTTTTTTAGCGTGTGGTTGACCAATAACATACTCATCAAGAAAAGCAGCAATTTCTTTTGGTGTTGGCAAACTTGTTTCTGTCTCGGCAACGGTCGTTGTTTGCACTTCCTCGCGAATAATATCATTACAAAGTTCTACACACTCATCACAGACAAATACAGAGGGGCCTGCAATCAGTTTTTTAACTTCATGCTGACTTTTTCCGCAAAAAGAACAGTATAAAACTTTATCTCCCTTCCCTTTATCGGCTTTACTCATTCACCACCTCGTCTTAATTATTCTCAAAAGGTCCAACACTTGCGCGGTCAGTCATTACTTTATCGACGAGACCATAATCTTTCGCTTGTGTTGCACTCATAAAATTATCACGCTCGGTATCACGCATGATTTCAGCAGGTGTTTTACCGGTATGCTTCGCCATAATTTCATTTAATTTTTCACGAATAGTAAGTGTTTCTCTGGCATGAATTTCAATGTCGGTTGCTTGTCCGCGATACCCGCCTAATGGCTGATGTATCATCACGCGTGAGTTAGGTAAGCAATAACGCTTACCTTCAGCACCTGCGCACAATAGCAAAGCAGCAGCACTTGCCGCTTGGCCGATACAAAGTGTGCTCACGTCTGGTTTAATAAATTGTATCGTATCGTAAATAGCCAAACCTGAAGTCACAACACCGCCTGGTGAATTAATATAAAGATAAATATCTTTTTCAGGATTTTCAGATTCCAAGAACAATAACTGAGCGACAACTAAATTCGCCATATGGTCTTCGACTTCGCCTAATAAGAAAATAATTCTCTCTTTTAATAAGCGAGAATATATATCGTAAGACCGCTCACCACGAGCAGTTTGCTCAATAACCATCGGCACAAGACCGCTGGCATTTCTAATCACTGTATCAATCTCACCACGCATGCCTTATTCTCCCTTTTTCTTGCTTCCCTTTTTAGCGGGTTTTTGTTCTGGATTCATTACAGTATCATAATCCATTTTTTTCACTTTGACAGTGGCATCTTCAGCTATTTTTTCAGCGACCAGTTCTTCAAGCACCATACCTTCAATTTCTGCCATTCGCTCTTTATTGCTACGGTAGTAATTTTTAAGCTCATCTGGTGCTTCATAAGCTGATGCTAACATTTCAATCATCGCATCG
>Ga0075163_10007929_pt1 | contig 14018 bp, 11 predicted proteins | sample JI1023141ADNA_FD_71478 | JGI IMG/M metagenome (GOLD analysis project Ga0075163, IMG submission 71478) | Wastewater effluent complex algal communities from Wisconsin, to seasonally profile nutrient transformation and Carbon sequestration -... | ecosystem: Engineered > WWTP > Effluent > Algae...
AAGCGCGCATCAGGCATTTTTTAGAATTTCTGGTCGATCACATACGGCAACATGGCCCGCCAGGTAGGCCAGTCGTGGCGCATGTCACCGCCCCAAATGTCGAGGTCGTGCGGCACACCTTTGGTGCCGAGGATGTGCGAAAGGTTGCGCGATCCATCCGGGTCTTCGTAATCGCCCGAACCGGTCATGATGTGGATGTGTCCGCTTTTGCGCAATTGCCACAACGTATGCTCGTCGTTCAGGTTGGGCAGATAATGGCAAGGCGAATTGAAGTAAACATCCTCGTCGAAATAACCCTTCGTGTATGAAGTGAGGTCATAAACACCCGACATGGCAATGGTGCCGTTGATGAGGTCGGGACGGCGGAAAAACAAATTGGCTGCGTGCAAGGCCCCCAGCGATGCCCCGCTGGTGATGATCGCGGTGTCCGGGCTTGTGTGCGTTTTGATAAACGGAATCACCTCGTTTTCCACGTAGGCATTGAATTGCTGGTGGCGAATTGCTTTGTGGCGCGGGTGCATGCGATTGTTCAGCCAGGCCTCCGAATTGATGCTGTTGATGGAAAAAACCTTGACTTTACCCGCATCGATGTAGGGCTCGAGGGCGCCTATCAGGTGAAAACGCTCGTATTCAAGGTAATCGGCGGCGGCGGTGGGTAGCAGCAACAGAGCAAAACCAAAGTGGCCATACATGGCAATTTCCATGTTTTTGTTCAGGCGGGGGCTGAACCATTGGTGGATTTCTCTATTCATTTTTAGAAGTTGATTTTCGTTGATTTGGTGATCCGTTGACAAACGAGCGAAAACAGAATATCCGGGCGCTCCCGGCAAATGTAGAAAAAGAAAATTCAGACAAAAATAAACTTTTTGTTTTGTATTTTAAAAACTAAAAACAAATCTTTGCATCGACCATTCAAACAGACCCGTCTGATGCCAAGCCGGCCAGACGAAACTTCTTCACCACCTAAATTTTAACGCTATGGATTCTATCAAAAACGCAGTGAGTTGGTTCGAAATCCCCGTCAATGATTTTGACCGCGCCAAAAATTTTTACCAGAAAATCTTCGACTTCGAAATGCCCGAAATGGACATGAGCGGCATCCGGATGGGCATTTTGCTGCACGACCGCGACGGCGGTGGCATCGGCGGCGCCATCTGCCACGGCGAAGGTTACAAGCCGTCCGGCGCCGATGGCACCAAGGTGTACCTGACCGCTGGCGACGATCTCAATACGGTGCTCCACCGGGTTGAACCCGCAGGCGGCAAGGTGATCCTTCCCAAAACGGAAATTGCGCCGGATATGGGACATTTTGCCTTCTTCGCCGATACGGAGGGCAATGTGGTCGGGTTGTTTTCTTAGGTACCGTCACCGCTTTAAAAAATCGGAATAGAGCGTTTGCAGGTAAGCCTTTGCGTCGGTTTGGGCAACGGAATCCAGTTGGCCTTCCCAGATGTGCCATTCTCCGTTGCCAAAAGCGTAAAAGCCCTTGCCCCGGCTGTTGGCCCAGCCCAGGCCGGTTTCGTTGGTGTAGTAGGCGGATTCAAAGCGCCGGGCGGCGGAATTTGGATAGCCGTTGACGAGTGCTTCAAAATACCAAAGATTGCGACTCCAGTGCAGGTCCGGGTTGCTTTGGTTCCACATACCCAATACAGTAGCCGGTATATCGTGGTGATTGCCAAACACCCGGATTTTTGCACCCTTCCATTTTGTATTCAGCGGTTTTCCAAAAATGATGAGGGGTACCTGCCTCGACTTGGGATTGTCCAGTCCTACGCCGGCGGGATTGCGCGAGCCGTGGTCGGCCACCAGCACAAAAATGGTCTGGTCGTACCAGGGTTGCAGTTCCGCAGTTTTGAAAAACGCCCCGATTGCGTCGTCGGCAAACGCAGCGCTGTGCAGGAATTTGTCCCGCTCTTTTGGCCCCTCCCACTTGCTCTGAAATGGCACGTCGTAAGGTGGGTGCAAACTCAGGGTGAGCGCCGTGGCGAAGAAAGGCTGCTTCAATTGGTTTATTTCCCGGACAGCGCGTTGCAGGAGGATGTGGTCGTCCACACCCCAGCGTTGTGTTTTTTCGGCCCGGTCGAAGTCTTTTTCGGAAAAAATTTTTTCAAATCGCTGATGCGTGAGCCATACGCCGATGTTGGCAAAGGTGAGTTCGCCGCCGTAGAAAAAAGCGGAGGAGAAGCCCTGTTCGTGCAGTATTTTCGGAAGCGAGTTCAATGTAGCGGCCTTGTCGGTTTGCAACACGATGGATTGATCGGGCTGTGCAGGATAGCCGGCCAGAATGGACACCAGGCCCTGATCGGTGCGATAGCCGCTGCCGTATATGTTTTCGAACAAAACGCCCTCGCGGATGAGTCGGCTCAGGTTGGGGCACACGCCGGGTTCGCCGCCAAGTTCCTCTACCACTTGCGCCGTGTGGCTTTCCATGATGATAAAAACCACGTTCTGACGACGGGTACTGTCCGTTTTTTCAAAAAAATCCCGATACGGCACATCCAATGCGGAGCAATAACCCAGCAGACATCCGGTCCGCTGTTCCGCCTCCTTATCACCCATAAAACGGAAATGATTGCTCGTGGAGCGCGTTTCGATCAGGCTGTGGATCAGGTTCCAGGCGACGTTGGTGGCTGCGTGGTTGTTGAACAGATGTGGTGAATAATAAACGGCGCTTTCGTTGATCGGAATGACGCCCATGCCGCCTCGGATGGCCAGAAAAAGCAGGCAAAGGTGCAGAGGCAAAGCGAACATCCCGCGCCGGGACGGCGATTGGGCAAAAAGGTCAATTCCAACCACCAATCGGTAGGCTCTCCACATCAACCACAAAAAGGTGAGGTAAAGACCAACGGATATGATCTGAAACGGCAGCGACATGGAATCGAGCAGGGCACGCGGAGTACTCATGTATTCCAGTGCGCGGTTGTTCAGCAGCGTATGCCATTCCTCGTAAATAAAAATATTGGCGCCAAATACGAGTACCAACAACCCGATCAGACCAACATTGACCCCGGCAATGATCCTGTTCAACAATGGACGGGTATTTTCACTGAAAGCAAGCCCTGCAAACCAAAGCAATACCGGAAGCGCCAGCAAATATCCCGCAGTGCTCAAATCAAGCGGCAGCGCATACCAGAGCGATTTCCACGCCGACAGCGGCGCTTCAGTAAGCCAGTCCTTCCGAAACCAGGACACAAACCACACCCGGAAAACGCCAAAAAACAACAGCCAAAAAGCCAGCAGCCGAAGCGGGAAAACAAAAACTGATTTCATAAAGTGACGCGGACTTTCCAATCCGCAAATGGCAGACCTGAAAAGCCTGCGCTAAGAGTAATTGATTTTCAAAAACTTGTCGGTGGCGGCAGACACCCGGAACCGTTCGTCGGGCCGGAAGCCTACCACCCAAATGAGCGCGCCGTCGCCGTTGACCAGCACCCGGACTTTTTCCTTTTCCAAACGCGAAAGTTTCAGGTTGGTAAAAAAGTCCTGCAATTTCTGGCTGTGGCCGTCCATGCCGAAAGGCTGAAAGACATCGCCGGGTTGCCAGTGCCGCAAAATTAGGGGAAATATCAGTTTCCCGGCGTCCAACAGAACCGTGGCCCGACCGTCAGGAAAAATACCTTCAAATGTGACAGGCATCAGTACCAGTCGCCCTCCTTCCGGGACCGACACCATGAGGTCGTCGGGGAAAATGGACAAAGATTCGGGCGCCGGGGTGGTTTCGGAAGCCGGCGGAACCAGCAGGATCGATTTCCGGTCGTTGAGCAGCCGCCAACCCGAACCGGAGTAGATTTCAAAACCGGTTTGGTCAAGATTGCCGGCGACCTGCCGGAATTGTTCCTCTGTAAAACCCTTGTACTTCAGTATGGCCTGCAAAGCCCGGTGCGGAGCGGGCAGTTGTTCGAGTTTTTGTTTTTCGATGGAAAAGCCGCCTTCGGGCGAATTATTTTTCCCGAAAAACTGCTCCAGCAGAAATTGCAGGTTGCCATCGGTTTCTCGCAGCCGGCTCAGGTTGCGGCCTGCTGTTTGTAAAAAAGCGGGATTGATTGCCTCAAACAAGGGCAGTATCCGGTGTCGAAGGTAGTTCCGGGTATAATCGTCCGAGGCATTGCTGCTGTCTTCACTCCAGAGGATGGCGTTCTGCTTCGCATATGCTTCGATCTCAGAGCGGGAAGCGAACAACAGCGGACGAATCAAATCAGTACCACTCCCCTCCCCTTCCGGGATGCCTTCGGCAGGTATCTCAAAATTTGTAAGCGGTGCAATGCCCTTCAAACCGCCCAGGCCCGCTCCACGGGTGAAATTGAGCAGGGCCGTTTCGACCGAATCATTGAGGTTGTGGGCAGTGGCGACCCGGGCAAAATCGTTTTGAAGGGCGATTTCGCGAAACCAGGCATAACGCAATTGTCGTGCAGCCATCTGGATGGAAAGGCCGTGTTTTTCGGCAAAAGCACCCGTCTCGAATCGGGTCGAAAAAAAAAGAACCTTCCATCTTTCAGCCAGTTGCCGCACCAAGCGTTCATCGGCATCGGATTCGGCGCCGCGCAATTGAAAATTGCAATGTGCAATGCCAAACAAGTGGCCTGCGCGGTGAAAGATATCTGCCATGACCATGGAATCCATGCCGCCGCTGACAGCCAGCAGGGTCGGTCGGGCATCTGCAAGCAGGCGGCCGGACCGTACAAATTCGGCAAATTGTTCGGGCAGATTCATCGAGCCAAAGGTATTTGAATCCTGTGACAACAGCCCCTGCCGGTTTTTTTCTCCACAAGTAGATTACCTGATTAATTTTGCGCAGCGAATTATTTGGCAAGCGTTTGGCTATGTGATGTTTGATTTTAATCCGTTTCCTGCACTCCTTCGGTCACCCATCAAAAAGTGATTCAATCCATGCGGAAATTTTTACTGCTGTTTTTCCCATTCAGCCTGGGCATCGCTACCCATACATTCGGGCAACAAGACCCGATGTTTACCAATTATTTTTTTAACTCCCTCATTTTCAACCCCGCGGTTGCGGGCAGCAATGAGCACCTGACTGCCAGTCTGGTGCATCGTTCGCAATGGATCGGCACGGAAGGCGCTCCTTCGACCCAGTCGCTGAGCGCCCACACTCCGCTCAAAAACGAGCGCATCGGATTGGGACTGAGTATTGTCAACGACAAAATCGGTGCAGCCGGCACCCTGGATATTGGCACTTCCTACGCCTATCGTTTTCCGGTCGGTAAAAAAATGCACCTGTCGTTTGGGTTGCAGGCCGGAGTGAGCAACTGGCGCGGCACCTGGTCCAAACTCCTGCTGGAGGATGGCTCGGACGAAGTCTTCAGTGAAAATCTCAATCAATGGCTGCCCAATTTCGGGGCGGGTGTTTACCTTTCGGGAGAACGATTTTTTGCGGGGGCCGGATGCCCGCGCATCATGGAATACGACCTGCGGGGTGAACAGCGCGGCACTTCCTATTATGCCAAAAACTACCGTCATTATTACAGCATAGTCGGGGTCGCTTTACCACTCGGCAGCGAACAGGTGATATTTCGCCCTTCTGCGCTGATAAAGAGCACAGGATTGTTCAGCCAATTGCGCAAAAGTGCCACTCCCGGAGACATCGCTTCGCCAACGGAGGTAGATGTAAACCTGTCTTTTTTTCTGCGCGAGGTATTCTGGATTGGAATGGCCTACCGCACAGCCCTCGAATTGGGCGACTCGTCGAATGATTCCGCCGATTTGTGGACAGCGTTTTATTTTCGCAACGGACTCCGCCTTGGCGCCTCTTATGATTTGACGTTGACCAAATTGAATAAAGTGAACAATGGTTCGTTTGAGATCATGGCGGGATACGAATTTGACGTAAAAATCAAGCGGGTTGCATCGCCACGATATTTTTAATAAAGTTAAGGTATCCGTTTGGCAGACTTGAAGTCTCAAACGCATTGTTTCCCTGCTGACGGCGCTTTTCAATCCCCCGACCAACAACCGATACCATGAATTACAGGAACTTCTTCAGCATTGTGTTGCTATTTTTCGGCAGCAGCCTTTACGGCCAATCCTTTCTGCTGCGGCAGGCCAATGATGCCATGCGCGAACTCGATTACATGACCGCCATTGTATTGTACCAACAGGTTTTGGAAAAAGAGGAAAACCCTGAAGCCACCATCAACATTGCGGAGTGTTACCGCAAAATCAACGACAAGGAAAATGCAGAGGCATGGTATGCCCGGGTGGTGCAACTGCCCAATGCCAAGCCCATTCACCGGCTTTATTACGGCATGATGTTGCAGGCCAACGGCAAATGCGACGTCGCCAAAGCCTGGCTCAATCAATACGTGAAGGACGCGCCAGATGATGCACGTGGCCAATACCAGGCCCGTGCCTGCGAAATCGAAGAGGAACTGCTGAATAAAAACAAAGGCGTCTATGTGATAAGTCCGATGCCTTTCAACTCCAACCTCGACGATTTCAGCCCGGTAGTGTGGAACAACCAGATCATTTTTGCCAGCGACCGCACCCAGACTGGGCCGGTCAAACGCACCAGTATGTGGACCGGCAACCCTTTTGCCGAATTGTACGCAGTGCCTTTCAAACCCAAAGGCACCATTCCCGGTGATTTTTCATTTGGTGCGCCGGAAAAATTTTCAAAAAACATCAATACCAAACTCCATGAAGCCGCCGCCAGCATTTCACACGACGGCAACACCATTTATTTTACCCGCAATAATTTTACAGAAGGAAGCACCGGAAAAAGTGACGAAGGCCTGGTAAAACTGAAAATTTACGCCGCCCAATCCGACGGACAAGGTGGCTGGCTTCCCGAAACGGGCTTGCCTTTCAATTCGGATGAATACAGCGTGGCGCACCCCTGCCTGAGTCCCGACGGCCAACGGCTTTATTTTGCCAGCAACATGCCCGGCGGCTATGGCGGCATGGATTTGTATGTCAGCGAACTGGAAAACGGCCGCTGGAACCTGCCCGCCAACCTTGGCCCGCTGGTCAATACGGAAGGCAATGAGATATTCCCTTACACAGACCAGGGCAACCGCCTTTATTTTGCTTCCAACGGCCACATCGGTCTGGGCGGTCTCGACATATATTATACGACCCAATCGGCCAGGGCATTGGACTCCTGGAACATGCCGGTCAATCTCGGCTACCCCATCAATTCCAATGCCGACGATTTCGGCATCAGTTTCGGCGGCGACCTCAGCTGGGGCTTTTTCTCTTCCGACCGCGACGGTGGCAACGGGCGCGACGATGTGTATGGCTTTCAGAAAAGTGCCTCGCCAGTGGAAATCGTCATTACAGACGCCAACACCAAACTACCGCTCAGCGGCGCAAAAGTCACCAACAAAACCAACGGGTTGAGTATGACTACCGGTCCCGACGGCAAAATTGCATTCGATATGCGGTCGTCAGAATGTGCCGATTTTGTGGTGGAAAAAAAGAACTACGAACCAGCCGGCAAAACCGGTTGTACGGAAAAGGTAAATACCAGCACCATCACACGCATCGAGATTCCTTTGTCCAAACAAACCAACTTCAGTCTGCAAGGGATTGTGTTTGACATGACCGACGGATTGCCGGCCGAGGCTGCGCGGGTCACCCTGGTCAATGATTGCGGTAAGGAAATGTCTGAAGCCATTGTCACCGGGACCGACGGTCGTTACAAGTTCAAACTGGCAAAAGGATGCTGCTACACGGTGAAAGCCGTAAAAGAAGGTTTTATCGCGGGCACCTCAACCAATATCTGCACCAAAGATTTGTCAAAAAACGCTACCCTCAAAGCCAATCTGAACCTGCTGCCCTACCTGGACGGCGATGGCTTTATCGTCGGGAAGCCGGATGCGGGGCCCATTTTCAATCCGGAAAGCGGGCTGTATCTGAATGCGGACGGGACCCCGGCCAATTTTGACCTGGGCAACGGACTGGTGGTGCAGGATGGTGTGCTGCTGGACAATGGTGCTCCCAGCAAACCCGCCAAAGGAGATTGGGAGCGCGGCTCCAAAGGATTCCTTGTCAACCTTTATTATGATTTTAACCAGGCGAGCGTCAGTGGCGAATCCCGCCCTGAATTGGAAAAATTGCTCAAAACTTTACAGGAAAATCCCGATTTTCAGGTTGAAATATCAGCCCATACCGATGCGCGGGGTTCCGATGAATACAACCTCGACCTTTCCCAGCGCCGTGCCGATTGGGTAGTCAACTGGCTTGTGGGTCACGGGATTGTTCAGGAGCGCCTCACCGGACGCGGCTATGGGGAAACCCAACTTGTAAACCGGTGTGACGACGGAGTTGAATGTACCGAGGAAGAGCATCAACTCAACCGCCGGACAGAATTCCGGGTCACGGGTACCGGCGTCACCATATCACAACCCAAGGCGAATCCGAAGGCAGGCCCTTGCGACGGGTGCCCGTTCTGAATATCCGGTGAAGTGGAGGGCAAAAAAAACGGCGCTGTCCGGCGAGATTTCGCCGGACAGCGCCGTTTTAGTTTTTTGGTCTGAGTGTTCGAATCCCGAGGACCAACCTCAGACTGTATCAGAATTCCGGTAGCCCGGATTATTAAGCCGAGAACGACGTTCCGCAGCCGCAGGTGGAGGAAGCGTTCGGATTGTTGAAGGTAAAACCGCGGTTGTCGAGTCCGTTGAGGAATCCTACTTCCATTCCGAGCAGATAGATGGCGTGTGCTTTGTTCATCACCACGCGGATACCCTCGATCTCAAAAGTGTCGTCGTTATCCTGCGGCAGGTCAAAACCCAGCACATAGGAAAACCCCGAGCATCCGCCACCTTTCACACCCACGCGCAGGCAATAGTCGGCAGAGATATTTTCCTGTTCCCGAATCAGGTTGAGTTGTTTCACGGCATCTTCCGTAAGCATGATCGGTGCGGTGGCCACCGGAGTTTCGAGCAAAGTTTCCATTGAAAAACGTTGAATTAAGTCGGTGCAAAAATACTTACTCAAAACGAGAAAGCAGTCAAAAATGTTTAGCCGCCACGAATTACCTTTGCCGCCCCGTTTGAAAAAGCGGGTCAATTTCAGCCAAGACACAATATATCATGGAAACATTTTTGGAGATTCTGAAATACACCATTCCCGGAATGGTGGTCTTCGCCACCGCTTATTATTTGCTCAAGTTGTATCTCGACGACCGGCTGCGGTACGAGATGACGAAACAACGCGGTGAATCCCTGAAAATCACCCTGCCGCTTCGGCTTCAGGCTTATGAAAGACTTACCCTGTTGTGCGACCGTGTCAGTGTGCCGAATACCCTGCTCCGCATCCGGATGCCGGGCATGACGGTGGGTGATTTACGGGGCGGATTGATGCTGGCCATCAGCCAGGAATTTGACCACAATACATCACAACAACTATACGTGTCCGAAACCCTTTGGCAGATCATTTCCTTTGCCAAAAACGATACGTTGAATTATGTGGTCCAGACGGCATCCGACCTCGATCCGAAGGCCGATTCCTCCGAACTGGTGAATGCGCTGCTCTCAGGCATTGACGAACAAAAGGAGTCTACCGTTCTGCAAAAAGCCCTGATCGCCATCCGTGTGGAAGCCGCACAGTTGTTTTAGGCTGAATTCGGGAACCTCATCATTCGCAATGAGTTGATAACGACAGTTTTGAGAAAAAATAGGCCTCATAACAATTCAATTACGCGCATCCTTTTTTTTACTCATTGAAGCACGCCTTTTTTCACGGGTAAAAAAGTGGATGAAATACCGCTTACTCCTGATAAATGAAATGTGCATCCCTACCCGAAAAACCTTATGCCCTGAACATCAGGTAATTGGGTATTAAGCATCTTGGGACATTGAATGTTTTTCCGGGCACTCCGGGTTTTCAGCGACTACATTGATGTGTAACTTTCCTTCGGTTGCAAAATATCTTTTTACCAATTAAAACATTTACAGCATTTTACACCAAATAATCAAGTTTTTCCCAATTCCCCCCAGAGACCTTCAAAACCTCCCAAACCAATAATTGCCCATTTTTCAGCCTATTTCAGGTCATTTTGAATCCACAAAAATTTTTAGTCGAAAAAAGGCAAAATCTCTTTCGTTAAGACCGAAGAAAAGTCAATCTTTGTCTCCCTGCTCGACTGAACAGATATTCAACATACAAAACGGATTGGATCATTCCCTTCTTCCAAATGTGCCATCAAGGTATGACAATCGACTGCCACATGGTATGGGACAATTGTCTGCGTACTATTAAGAAAAACGTAAACCCTCAGAGCTTCAAGACCTGGTTTGAACCGATCAAACCTGTGCTGCTGGACAGTGAAGTCCTGACCATTCAGGTGCCCAACAAGTTCTTCTTCGAATGGCTCGAGGAACACTATGTGCAGCTCCTGAAAAAGAGCATACGGCAGGAATTGGGTGAACGCGGGCGACTGGTTTATCACATTCCGGAAAACGGGAACGGCACCGGCAACGGGCATGAATCCTCTTCCATGGCTCCTCAGCCCCGGGTGAGTTCCAAACCCTCATCGGAGAAAGACAATGAGCCGGTACCCGGCGTATTTGATGCGGAAATGATCAAGAATCCTTTCATCATTCCCGGCATCAAACGCATCAAGGTAGATCCGCAACTCAACCACAATTACACTTTTGAAAATTATATCGAAGGTGACTGCAACCGGCTTGCCCGCAATGCAGGTTTGGCCATCGCTAAAAAGCCGGGCGGTACGGCCTTCAACCCGCTGGTGATATTCGGCGATGTCGGTCTGGGCAAAACACACCTGGCACAGGCCATCGGCAACGAGGTCGTGGCCCGCTTCGAATCCAAAGCCGTATTGTACGTTTCCGCCGAAAAATTCACCAATCAGATCATCCAGGCGATCAAAAACAACTCGGTCAATGATTTTGTCAATTTCTACCAGATGATTGACGTGCTCATCATTGACGACATACAGTTTCTTTCGGGCAAACAAAAAACGCAGGAGATATTCTTCCACATCTTCAACCAGTTGCACCAAAACGGCAAACAGATCATTCTCACCTCCGACCGGGCGCCCAAGGACCTGGAAGGAATTGAAGACCGCCTTATTTCACGCTTCAAATGGGGATTGAGCGCTGATTTGCAGGCGCCTGACCTCGAAACCCGCATGGCCATCCTCGAAGCAAAAATGGAGGATGAAGGCGTGGACATCCCGACGGATGTACTGGAGTTCATTTGCTACAACATCAAAAACAACATCCGCGAACTGGAAGGCGTCATGATTTCGTTGCTGGCACAGGCAACCCTGATTCGTCGCGACATTGACATCGACCTGGCGAAAGAGGTAATCCGCAATTTCGTGACCACCATCAACAAGGAAATTACGGTAGAATTCATCCAGCAACTCGTGGCAGAGCATTTCAGCGTGCCGGTGGAAAAACTGCACCACGAAACCCGCAAACGCAACATCGTGATAGCCCGCCAACTATCCATGTACCTGGCTAAAAAACTGACCAACAAATCATTGAAATCCATCGGCGAACAATTCGGCGGTCGCGACCACAGCACGGTGATTTACTCCTGCAAAGCGGTACAGGACATGATGGACACCGATTTGATTTTTAAAGATACGGTGGAAGAGGTGGAGAAGAAATTGAAGATGAGTCTTAATACCTGAAATATCGGGGTTTCGCCGACACATATTACCGGTTGACCTCTTTTCCGAACGCCTTGCACCCGGTTGTGCAAGGCGTTCGCTTTTTTTACAGTTTTATTTTGAATCCAGCGCAACCCGACCCAACCAGAATCCGTACCGATATTGGACAAACATGCAGTGAATACTGAACATCTTCTGGAAGGCTGCCGCCAAAATAAGCGGGCAAGTCAGCATCAGCTGTTTGCCATGTTCTTTAATTATGCTATGTCGATTGCCCGGCGTTATACCGGCAATATTGAATCCGCAGAGGAGGTGGTAAACGATGCCTTTTTCAAGGTTTTCACAAAAATCCATTTGTACAACGGCGACCAGCCATTCCGATTCTGGTTGAGGCGTGTGGTCATCAACACTGCCATCGACCGGCTGCGCTCCGGATTGCAACAATACAAAGTAAGCGAATGGCAGCCCTCGCACGACTCCCTGGCCGAATCCGGTATTGTGGAAGACATGACACGGGAACAAATTCTCTCTATGATCGACCAGTTGCCCCCATCCTATCGCACGGTTTTCAATTTGTTTACGGTGGACGGTTTTTCACACGATGAAATTGCCGAAACACTGAACATCAGCGTTGGCGCTTCCAAATCAAACCTGGCGCGGGCTCGCCAACACCTGAAAGCCATTTTTGCTGACGATTTTGAATTTTCGAGAAAGATATGAGCGAATTAGACAATTTTTTTGCTGACAAACTGGGTGAAGAAGGCCAGTTTCCCCGCCGGGAGAAAAACTGGCGGTCGCTCTCCAAAAGACTGGATGCTTTTGACACCGGGTTGGTGCAAAATACCGGAAAGGTTTACCGCATTTTGCGGTTTTGGCAAGCAGCAGCGGCGTGCTGTATTCTTGCTGTGGCCGGGCTCACCTGGAAAGTAGTGGATGTCTGCAACGATAATATGACTCTGAAAGAGGCCATCAGCAGAGAGCTGGAACTCCGCAGTATCCAGGCCAAAGAAATCGCTGCTTTGAATAGTGCGGCGGTCCAACAAGAAACATATTCAAGGCAGGTGGAAGCAGAGAGCGCTGCCTTGCGCGAGGTTTTGAGCAGGCAGCAGTTATCGGTTGAATTCAAGAGCAATCGCAACGCTGCACCGCTATTCCCAACCTATCCCGACACTGCTCCTGCTCCGGCTATTCCAACCGAAGCGACCAGCCCTCAAGCACAAACGACACCAACAGACAGTACTGCAACCGGCAACAGCGCCATTGCCGCATCGGATTTGCCATCTGTTTATTCCGACAGCATCCAATTGGCAGCCGGATTTATGACCCGTGGGGCCATTGGAACTGATTCAGGCCAAATGGTAATCAAACGCTCCCAGCCGGATTCAGCCGCCCTGGTCTCAACACCCAAGATAATCGAACCTGCGCGCAACCCGTCCCGTTTTAAAGCCGGCATCCATTTGTTGTCCGGCATTCCACTGCCCAATGAAAAAGGGGTATCCATGCTCAGCGGACAGGGGATTTCAGCCGGGTTCAGGGTCTGGCGGGACCTTTCACTTTTTGCCACTGCGGACTGGCTTCGATTTGATATTTCGACCGAAAAATACATTCCCAAGTTCCACTCCCACCACCCTCATCAGCCACCAAACGGCTCGCAACAAGAAAAACTGGCCAAAGTGGAAAGCGCTCAACGGCAGCAACAATTCGGTTTGGGACTTCAATATTCCCTCCCGCTCCGTACCTGGCTACGGCCGGCAGTCAGGATTGCATACACCATGCTCCGGGTATCGCCGGAACTGATCACATTCAAGTTCGAAGACCAGGATCCGGGTGGTCCCGGGGGCTCACATCCCCCCAAATACCTGGTGGAAAAAACGGAAAGCAAACTGATCCAGAACATCTGGCGCTTTGGCGCGGGACTCGAACACGAAACCCGCAACTGGACCTTCGGACTTTGGGCCGATTATTCCAACAATTTTGCAGCTGCTGACCTGACTTTTGATGCCATTATCATACGGGCAGGGCTACAGTATAAATTCAACTGAGATTTGTCGCAGATTGGCAAACAGGCGCCCTGAAAAAAAAACCACGCAACCGACCTGGGCAAACCACCGTGCAGATAAACACCAGCGCAATTCAGTATTCAAAAAAACTACTTTTAACATACGGTCTCGTTTCCTGCCTCCCGCTCCATTCCGGATGCGGGGGGCATTTTAAAAAAACTTTTGTGCTGGTTTGGGATTTCAGCATTCATCAATCTTTGCCTCAAAAGATCCATTCAACCAGTTTTGCCCAATTATTTTCAAGTCCATTTCAAGCATTTTGCTGATATGAATAACTACAAACTTCTTCGTCCGTTTCTTTCCGCCCAGCTGCTATTCATCCTTGCATCGTTCGGTTTGCACGCACAAAACCTGCCTGATGC
>Ga0075163_10007930_pt1 | contig 14018 bp, 20 predicted proteins | sample JI1023141ADNA_FD_71478 | JGI IMG/M metagenome (GOLD analysis project Ga0075163, IMG submission 71478) | Wastewater effluent complex algal communities from Wisconsin, to seasonally profile nutrient transformation and Carbon sequestration -... | ecosystem: Engineered > WWTP > Effluent > Algae...
AAAATGCGACCATTGATAACCCAATTGAATTTTTAAAAAAGAATAAAAATTTAATAAGAAGTATTACAAAAAGAGTCGCTGGGATAATAATAAATGCGTTATTAAAAGCTGTATTAAAACAGATAACTGAATTGGTTTCTGATGCTGTTAAAAAGAGGTTAGAGGATAAAGCCAAAGCAAACTTAAAACAATTGTTAAGCTTAATTGGCATACCACAAGATATAATACAAAAAATAAAAAATTTATCATGAGCGACACAAACAAAAAAGCTGAGTCACCAATTGATACTGGATTAAGTTCAATCCAAAACGTTATTAATGTTATTCTTGCGGCTTTTAAAGCCCCTAAACAGCAACTTACACCGTTACCACCACAATTACTTATGATTGGTGGGAAGAAAAGACCAGGTGTTACACCAAGTGAAATAACATCTAGAATTATTGCTAGACAATCTGAAGCTGGACTTATTGTTGGTGACGTTTATGAGGATGGACCAAATACAGCAGAAGCAATGGAATTAATTAGGGTTGAAGAAATAATAAATTCATTACTAACTGAAGGTAAAATTGAAATTGTAATCCCACCAGGTGTACGTGTTATGACACTAGGTACAGGTAATTTAGGTGCACCAGTTGTCTCTCAAGGTGCAACAACAGATATTGCAGTTGGTTATGGTGTAATACGTTAATATTTTATTATGAACACTGAAATTATTAATAATAACGATTTAGCTGAGATGTCAAATAATGATATATTATTTGAAATTAAAAAAATGGAGGCTGAACATGAAGCATTAAAACTTAAAATGCTTAAAGATTATGATAAGCTAGTTGATATCGAAAAACGATTTGACCGTGCTAATCAAATATTACTTAAAAGATTAAAAGGAGAATAATATGCCAGCTGAAAATTCTTTTGGTTCTAATTTACCACCAGTCACCGCAAATGTAACAATCAAAACAATACAAATTGGAAAGGTTGTTAGTATCGATGATAGTGATGCACTTGGGCGAATCAAGGTTCGAATCCCAGGTCCAACTACCATTGGTGGCGACGCTGATTTACCACTAGAAAAAATTCCTTGGTCATACCCAATGGTCCCTAAATTTTTTGGTGTTACACCAAAAATTGATGAGGCCGTTTTTGTAATTGTTTTTAGTCAAGACAAACTCCATAGTGATAGGTTATACTTTGGTCCAATCATTTCACAATACACGAATTTAGATTTTGATTCTATTAATGATAGGGCGTTAACACCATTTTCATTTGCTCAAGTTCCACCAAAAGTCAGCTATGACAGAATTGGCCAATTAAATGGTGTGTTTCCAAAAAAAGATGACGTATCAATACAAGGTAGATATAATACCGACATTATCCTTAGAAAGAATGAAATTTTAATTAGAGCTGGTAAATTTGTAACAAGTAAACCAAATGATAATAACCCATATCCATTTGAATTCAATAATTCAACACAAGGATTTATTCAAATAAGAAATGATATTCCATTAGAACCACCAAAAGAACAAGGTGAACAAATGAGGGGTAGTGTTGCTAATATAATGGCAAATAAAATAAATCTTCTAGGCTACATTGATAGCGACCCCAGATTTAATATAAATCAAGTTGACCAAATAAGTAATGATGAAACATTAAACATCATTAACAATGCACATCCACTCCCATTTGGTGATGTTTTGGTAGAATATTTAAAACTCTTAAAAACTGCCTTTATTAATCACGTACATAACAACAATGGCCTTAAACCAACAGGTACAGGTGATAAGTCGGTATCTAACTTTGTTAAACAAGCTGAAGCATTAGAGAATGCAATGTTATCGAAAAACATCCGTATTAATTGATATTCTAAAGTATTTTAGGATATTTATTAATAAAAAGAAATGGTAATTAGGACATTTTTTGATAAAAACAACACCATTATAAAAAATAGCTATTTAAATACTGGTAGAAACCCAGTAACTGAGCTATTCTATGGTGGTACCGATGACGATAGATTATATAGTCGTTTCTTATTTCATTTTGATACCGATAGGTTAATTAGTTTCTATACTGGTGGAACCTTCACAGACCTATCAAAATTAAAACACACCCTCAAACTTACAAATACAGCATCTTTCAATTACGACCTATTAAATGGAACAATGGGGAGTAAAGATAGGGCGTGTTCATTTGACTTAATCGTTTTCCCTATCACCCAATCTTGGGACGAAGGGGTTGGATATGATTTTCAACAATGTGGATTAATTGCTGGTGATTGTGCCACATCTTATGGACCATCAAATTGGATTTACCCAAAAACAGGGTATAATTGGAGTGGTGGGTCTGGTGTCTATTCTGGTACACCAATAACAATCGCAACGCAACATTTTGACCTTGGAAATGAAAACATGGAGGTCGATATTACGGATTACATAAATGGTGTTCTTACTGGTGATACAAGTCACGGCTTGGGAATAGCATATTCCCAACAATATGAACTCACTAACACCGATTCGTTGCAATATGTTGGGTTCTTCACCAGACACACACAAACATTCTATGAACCATATATTGAGACAGTATACAGCAACAATATTTTAGATGATAGGAATAACTTTTACCTAGATAAACCAAATAAACTTTATCTATATGTTAATTTAGCTGGTAATCCAACAAATCTAGATAATTTACCATTGGTTACAATTTATGATGAAAACGAGGAAATTACCCAGTATTTTAGCGGTACCCAAGTTACACATGTAACCAAAGGGGTATATTCGATAGATATCACAGTACCAACAAGCGGTTCAACTCAAAAAGGACACCTATATAATGACGTTTGGTCAAATATTGTTGTTAATGGCGTTTCTAGGCCCAATATAAGCCTTGAATTTGAATTGATGGATAGTTTAGAGTATTACAACATAGGGGCCGCAGATTCGCTCCCAAAGAGCGTAGCAGTTAATGTAGCTGGAATCAAGAATTTAGAAAAAATAAAACGTGGTGATATAAGAAAAGTAATCGTTTCTACAAGAATACCATATACCGTAGAACAAACTCAAAATATCTCAAGTTTAAAATATAGACTATATGTGAAAGAAGGTAGAAACGAAGTTACTGTTGTCGATTTCCAACCAGTTGAAATAGCTAGTAATTATAACTATTTCCTAATTGATACCCAAAGCTTAATTCCAAATACTTATTATTTAGATATCCTATGTGAATCTAATCTTGAAGTTACAACACTAAAAGAGGTCCTAAATTTCACGGTAATAAGTGATTCTAATTTAAGAATGTCACAATAATGAAAAGTTTTATTAAAAATAGACTTAAATATTTTTTACATGAACAAATGATTGATGGGCAAAACATGAACCAACACATGCAATCTTTATGTAATACAATGACAGTGAATAGTTATGACGAGGTTCTAGGTAGGATTATTGGAGCAATAGGTCCACAAGACAAAAATCCAGAGCTATGGGCCAAAATTGAGCGACCACTCAAAATGCTTAAAAAAGCAGATTTTGATTTAAATAAAGAAAAAGAAACCACTCATATGACTGGTGATTCTATAGCAGATGAAACAGGTACATATTGGTCAATGATACAATCAACATTATGTGAACAAGGTCCAGATTTTCAAAAATAAATTATGAAAAAATTTTTTAAAATATTATTATCGGATAGCAATAAGATATCAACAAAAAGATTCATTGGACTGATATGTCTAATAATGTTTATAGCGTATGGTATTGTCGGATTAATTATCCCGTTTAATGTTAATTTTTGGATATTTTATGTGTCTCTATGTACCATTACCATTTGGATAGCATTTAAATTTATGTCAGCTGAAAAAATTCTTAAATATGATGTAATTGGTAAGTTATCAAAATTTGCCCCGATTAATGAAGCTGTTTATGATGCAATTACAACCGAAGGACAATTGGACGACATGATTCAACCAGATGAGTTATTCGGATTATCTGGGGTAACAGGAACCAAATCAACAAGTGGTAAATTAACGAAAAGACAAAAAGCATTATTAGGTCAGGGTCAAGAACCTGATAATCAAGTTGAATAAAATATTTGACTTTCCACATATTTATTAGTATATTACAATTACGTTAACTCCTCAAAAACCTTATACGTTTTTGAAAGTATTAGCTTCGACCAGAAAAAGGTTTAGAGTTGTCACGGCAACAAAGAAGTTAGTACATAATAACAAAAATTAAAAGTTAATTAAAAATGAAACAAACAATCACAGGGCCAAGTATGCCCATGGCTGGAATCTGTATAAACAAATCCAGACTAAAAACCTATCACAAAAACAACCTCCCAACGTATTATCTAGAGAAGGGACAAGAGTTCCAGATTGAACTTTACAATCCAACCAAAGACACAATCCTTGCAAAAATTCAATTAAATGGTACACAAATTTCACAAGGTGGTCTGGTACTTAGACCAGGTGAAAGAGTATTTCTTGAACGTTACCTTGACGTTGCTAAAAAATTCATGTTTGATACATACGAAGTGGCTAACACCGCTGAAATACAAAAAGCTATAGAAGATAATGGTGATTTTAAAGTAGATTTCTATAGAGAATCAAAACCTACGTATTCATATGGGAATCCAATTACATTAAAAAACGATGTTCCATTTACATACACTGATTATAACTATTATAACGGCAACCTAAGGTCATTCGGTACGACTAGTCTCGGTGGCACACTTAATCTTACAGGTGGAATAAACGCTTCCAGCAATTGCGCAACAACCAACATTAGTTCAAGCTATTTTTCAGATTCATTTGCTAACTTAGCAGGTGGTGCTTCAACTTATTCTAGTGAAGTGACACTAGATAACTTATCTTTTTCGGATGAGGTAGCTTCAACAAAATCATTAAATGCTAGAAGCAAAAAAACCATTGAAACTGGTCGTGTTGAAGCTGGTAGCACATCTGACCAAAAGATTGAAAGGGTAAATAAAAATTTCGATTTCTGGCCATTCCATACACTTGAATATAAGCTTTTACCAATTTCACAAAAGGTAAACACCGTGGCTGATATCAATGTAAAAAGATATTGCCATTGTTGTGGGGCCAAGCAAAAACCAGAGTTTAAATTCTGTCCAAGTTGTGGTGCTAAAGCATAAATAATAAATTAGAGTTAACGTAATAAAAAAAGGTGGTTTAAACCACCTTTTTTATTTTGGATACCGTATCATACTTTCCATAAATCTAAAATCTTTGTTTCGACCTTTATTAGGTACAAAACCAAACTTTTTGTAAAATTGTAATAACACACTCATTGGTGTTTCAGTATTAGCTGGCGTTAAGGTGCATAATAAATTATACTTATCACATAATCCACTTATTTCACCCATCAACGCGCCCCCTAGACCCCTTCTTCTTTCTGTTTTATTTGGTATCTTAATTGACGCAACATGAATTGAACCGTTAGACCTTAAATAAATCCAACAAACCATACCTAAGCTCTCATATTTGTTTATGATTGCATCAAGCTCCCCTTGAATCTGAAATTTTAGTTTATCTTCTTCTTGGGCCATCGACTCTAATATCGGAAATAATTTCATAAATTATTATCAATTTCTTTTAAAATCTTTAACCAGATATCTTTATCATCATATTCACATATCATTGGTTCCCCAACTTTCTTATAATATTGGATGAAATAGTTATATTTTGCCGTCCCCTCTAACCAAGATTGCATCCCATCATAGTTCTCCATTAATAATTCTAAATGAAGATTATCATCGATATAAACTCTAAATGACCTGAAATCTTTTTTTGATGTTACAGCATTCATAATTAAGATGTACCTTTTATAAATTTATGATACCTACCAATCGCACCTTTAAGTGTTGCTGCGGTGTTATACGCTCTATGTGTATGTGTGATATAGGTTATCTTACCAGTCTTAGGGTCTTTGCTTTTCCATACCGCTGGACTTGGAGCACCATTGGGCCCATGATTCCATGTAGCATCAGCATTCATAACTTTTTCTCTTTCCTCATCTGTTAATGGAACCTTATTATCTTCAAGCTTTTTAAACTCAGATTTCTTTTCTAACAATAAATTTTCTCTTAACAATTTTTTTATAACATTTTTCATTATAGTGTTGAATTTCCAGTTCCCTTATAAATTAATTTCAAAGCATTTCGACTAATCGGTTCAAACGTATATGCACCACCAATATAATGTTCGTCCTTATACCAAATATTATTTACCTTAGATGTATCAATAGCCCATACATCGTCATCATAAGTTGAGTCATAATATTTACCATCGTTAGAAACAAAAATCGCTAGTTTATCCCCAAGCTCAGCATTCATATCAGAACCAATAGCTTTCCCCCAACTTTCTTGTTTTGGTATTAATCCTTGTTGATTAATTGCCTTCCTAAATTTAGGGTTAGCCGTATGGTAAAGAATAGGTAATGGTTTAACTGTTTGAAATTCTTCGGTTAATAACTCATTATATAATTTACCAATCTTCATACTAATTTATTGATAAGATTTTAATTTTTGTGTTGTCAAATACCGATACGGCTAACACATCACGTTCTAATTCTTCTTGAACGTAGATTGAGTCGAACTTATTCATAGCTGCCACATATATTGCATCATTACATGTCCAATATGGTAATCCATCAACAAATTCATCAGATAATATTTCATCTATTTTTTTACTAGAGTAATTCCATTCCTTTAATTGATTGATAAACATACCCATATGATTTTGATTGTTGGTATCAAATATATTTTGTATCAATAATTTAACAGTATAAATGTATTTACCATAAGATTTTGCATAAGTTAAATCCTTGGTGAAAAACCAACTAGGAACATCAATTTCTTTATATGTTCTATTGTTAGAATTTTCAAATTCATTAAATCGATTATTACTTCCATGATACCAAACGTTATCTAAACTTTCATAAATGATTTGACCATATAACCCACCAATTTTCATATATTATCCTTCTGTTTTACTGAAATAGTAGCTCTTAAAGACAGGGACCTTAAGTAAATAATCTAATCCACCACCTGTCATATTTATAAACGAATCTATTATGCTTCGACTTATGAATTTATCTTCTTCATCACCACCGAAAAATTCATCCAAAGAACTATAGTAAAAGTCCTTATCACCGATAAATACCCAATCCATAATAACCACATTTTTTAGATTACTAATTGGTACCACCGCAATATTTGAATAATGAGACCCATCTAGTACATCAGAAACAACATAAGACTTTTTATCCTTGATAGCTAATTGCATAACTGTCGGTGGATGTTTTTGATTATCAGGTGCTGGTATCAAATTATGTATTCTTACCTTAGCAACAAAATTCTCGCTATAAAATTCAGCATTATCAATCACGTCAGTGAAAAAGAAACCACCAAATTTTTTACGACCAGTGTTTACAACACCCATACCATCCATCAAATGACTAAAAGATTGAAATGGAAATAAACCGCTAGTTCCATGATACCAAATGTTATCTAAACTTTCACAAATGATTTGACTATATAATTCAGTAATCTTCACAATATATAAATATCTTTTAAAAAAGAAAAGAGTCGAACCCACATCATATTGATAATCAATTGATAACCAATTTTTAATTAATAATGTTAAATAAAGTACACAATTTTACATCCCGCTAAGAACCATATCGATATTTACTAATAGACATACAACTTGTCTAAAGAGTTATTAACCCATAACAAAAATAAAATCTATTTTAAATGATTAAAATTATCGAAGAAAATGATGAAAAATATTTCATCACTTGTGGTAACTGTGATACTCATTTTAAATATAACATAACAGATATTAAACCATTTACTGGTTGGGTATTAAATAAAATATCTGATTATGTCATATGTCCAAAGTGTAATAAACAAGTAGACCACATTAAGGGTAAAATTTTGACCCCTTACTCAAATTATCTGACCACCACAATGGTTGTAGATTATTCAACGCCCAACAAGCTTTAAATTCAATGTCTTCTGGACTTTCAAATTTAAAGCTTGACATTGGGCGAATATGGTCCACATGCCATTCGCCATAATTTTCCCATCCCATACCTTCAGTAAATTTCGTTTCTAAATGTGCCATCAATTCTTCAATTGTATACCCTAATAACTGAAATGTAGAACACGTTTTATTTATATTTCTTTCTTTTAAACATTGCCAAACAGCTGTCCTTGTTCTTTTACATAATCGATATTTTGGTTCGTTTCTTGTTTTTTCTAACTCATATTTATTAACTCTTTTTTTATGTTTTTCATTACCAGCTCTCCATGTTTTATGGTACTCTTTAAGTTCCTTTCTATTTGCTTTAGCCCAATCCTTATAATAACTATTCAGTTTATTTTTATTTTTCTCACAATATTTTTTATGTGCAGCACTTTTACCACCAATATTTCGCCTACCAGATGAACCCATTATAACACCATTTTCTTTAAGTGTTCTAATTATAATTGTTTTATGAATACCCATACGTTCACTTATTGTTGTTGAACCTAATAATTCTTCGTTATACATTTTTAAACACTCAGATATTTGTTCTGGTGTTAGTTCTATTTTTTTACTCATAGTTATAAATATAATGCAATAGATAAAAAGGTCAAGTATTTAAAATAAAAAAGGTGAGAAAAAATCTCACCCTTTTTAAATATTATAGATATTTGATTATCTAAGTTCAGCAACATTGAATGTTGGAACACCATCTACTCTTACGTGACCATAGAACCTAGAGTTTACAACTTTTTTAGCGTAACGAGTCATGATACCTTTAACAGGAGCAAAGTTGAAAGGATTGTACATAGTTGGAGTCAACTGAAGAGGCACATACGGAGCGTAGATGTAACCAGTATCCAATAATGATTTACCTTTATGACCAACGATTACTGAGTAAGCAGGTGCGTATGGGTCACGATATACTTGATATCTACCACTTACAGTACCGATTCTTTCAATACCCATGTTATATTGGTCTTGCTCAGGGTTAGCATCACTTACGTGGAAATATTCAAGGTCATCGAATATCGCTGAAATTTCAGAAGATACAACAATGAAGTTTGCACCACCACGAAGAGTTGACTTATGGATTTGAGCTGAAAGTTGGTTAACTCTAGTGATAAGAGTTTGGTTCCAGTCTTTCTGAGTGTATGGGCTAGCAGCAGAAGAAGCTCTTCTCCAACCGTTATAGTCCCAACGTAATTGCCATGCAGCAGCTTTACGTAAGTCTCTCAAGATTTCTCTATCGATTTCAGCAGCAACCTGCTCAGACAACATAGCTGTTAATTCAGCTTCTGCGTCAATATTGTGGAATGCGCTTACGTCTTGAGCCAATTCAGGAGACCAAGTAGCTCTTAATTTTCTTTCTTCAACAGCTACAACAACTTCATCAAGTTTGAATGAAACTTCACCAAGTTCAGTTTCAAGTTCCAATGAAGCGTATTCAGCCCATGCGAATACATATGCTGGGTTAGTAGTTAAACCAGATACAGTTCCTAAGATACCACCAGTAGTACCAGTAGCACCAACGTAACCATCATAGGTAGAAGTACCAGCAACAGCTGTACCAGAAGCAGTAGTTCCTACTGGGTGACGAAGGTCAAGCTCAACATACATAACACCGTTTGGAGTAGTTAATGTACCTGTAGTTTGAACAATAGCCTTACCGTATTGTTGAGTAACAACACGAAGTGGAACTTCTTGGTTAGCAGCATAGATTGTGTTACCATCAGAGTCTTTAATTGCGTTAGTAGTAACACAAATCAAAGAAGCTAAGAATGATTCAGTATCCATGTTGTTACCATCAGGACCAGTCAATACCTCACGGCCATTTGCTGAACCAGCACCGCCAGTGAAACCTGAAAGACCGATGATTACACTTCTTACTGTACCATCAGTAGCCAAAGGCAATACTGAACCAGCAGAAGCAATAGACATTGAACCGTCATTACCGAATGTATAAGCATTCAATGAAGACATATTCATAGTTCTGATAGTAAGAGTACCTTTAGAGTTATCAAACATACCATCATTGTAGAAAATGTCATATAAGTTTTTAGCCATCCACTGAGTTAATGGAGTAGATGCTTTAGTTACAGCAACTGGCAAAGCAGCAGCAGTAGCAACACCATTGTGTTCACCATTAAGACCAGTATGAGCTGAATAGGTTGTACCATATGGAGTGGTAGCGTAATCGTTACCAGCAACGCCAGTTGAATCAACACGGCTAGAAGTTTGAGGTACGAAGTAGAACAATTTACCGATAGGCATGTTCATAGCTTGTACTGATACGATATCATTAGCAAGCAATTTAGAGAATACACGTCTTACAATTGGGAACACAACAGTTTCGAAAGAACCTGAAGAGTTAGCAGTAGTAGACTCACTCAAAAGTTGAGAAGCTTGGTTCTCATATAATTGAGCAATGTTCTCTTTTACGTGGCCTTTAAGACCATCAAGGAAACCAAGACTATCCCATTTTGATTGGGTTTCTTTACGGATTGCCTTCATGTGGTTCAACCCAATGTTTCCAACTTGTCCAGAAGTTAATAAATTCATAGTTAGATTATTTATTTTTTTTTTTGTTTTATTATCTGTTTTCAACTCTCTTAATCAAATCTTTGATTCTTTGAGTAGAAGGGTCAACATACGCTGTAACTTCATTAAGTTGTTTTGAGCTACTTGTAGTCACCTCTTTAATTATTTTGTTTTCTACCGACTCATTAATTGGTTTTCTAGATACCAACTCATTAGCGATATTTTTATATAACCTTTTTGATTCTTTAAGGTTTGAAACCTCGTCGTCGAATCTTTTGATGATTTCTTTTTTCTCATCTTTGGTAGTTGAGTGTTCCATAAACAACTTAGTTACATAACTAAGATTTGAGTTGAATACAACTGTTTCCACCAACATATTTCTGAACTTCTTAAGTGCTTTTCTGAATTCTTCATTTTCAGCCTTAAGTTGTACAGCTTCAGTTAATAACTTTTTGTATTTAGCTTCTGATTCAGCAATGACTTTTTTAGATGATACGGATTCTTTCATTGACTTAGGATTTTCAGCTGCTCCGATTGAACCACCAGTTGTTTTGTTACGGTGGTTTCCCACGCTCATACCAACACCAACTGCAATTTTTTCTTCAACAACATCTTCATCTTCATCATCTTCTTCTTTCACCATATCTTCGTCTTCTTCATCAGACTCTTCCTTAACGATTTCTTCGTCGTCCATAGCAATTTCATACATCATTTCATCGTCGAATCCTTCTTCTGAATCATCACCAATAGCAACTTCGTCACCACCAGTCATTTCATCACCGAATCCTTCTGAATCATCGCCGATAGCAACTTCGTCACCACCAGTCATTTCATCGTCGAATCCTTCTTCAGATTCTGCACCAAGGCCTAAATCATTCTTTTTAATGATATATTCACCTGGTTCTGAAATATTTACATGTACTTCATCGCCTACAACTTCGATTTCATCTTCACCGCTAAGTTTTTTGTAGATTGCGATAACATCATCATCCGATGCACTTGTCATATCTATTTCGTCCCCGCCAAACGCATCATCTGCGTCCATTCCTATTTCTTGGTCATCGTCTGAACCAACTTCAGGGGTATCCATAGCGTCATCAGAATCATCAGAATCGGTATCAAGTTCAGTTTCTTCTCCATCTTCATCACCTTCAGGTTCAGTCTCTGATTCTTCATCAGGGGTAACTTCATCTTCTTGGTCATCAGATTCAGGAGCAGATTCGTCATCTTTTACGTCTTCTTCTTCGTATAAGTCCTCGTTTTCGAGTGACTCTTTCACCATTCCATCAATTTCTTCTCTCGCAACGGAGCGAAGTATTTCTTTGGTGGTGGCATTTAAAGCTTCTTGGATTTTTTGAACATCCAATAATGCATCTTCGTAGATAGTTTTTTCTGCCATTTTTTTTGTTATCTGTTTTATTTTATTACTTATAGTAAATAATAATGTGAAATACATTCACTTACATAATAAATATATCTTTTTTTAAGAAAAACCGTTTTATTAGTAAAAAAAAATTAAAATATTATACTTATCCCAATAAAAATTTATCGAGGGATTCGTTCAAACTGTTTTTCTTAGTGGAAATACTTTCAACATACGGCCTAGCCTCAGCCTTATCTTTGAATATCCATGAACCTGGCGTGCTTGGCGCCGTAACAGCATCCCAACAAATTAATTCAAAATCATCTTGTACTATAAAGTCACCCTTAACTTCCTTAAGAGAACCCACACCCCTTGAAGACACACCAATCATAAAATTTTGTTGTAAAAAGTGTGCAACTAAATCACCCTTTGTGGAAACGATACCAAAATTGATAAAACCCTTGGTCATTGGGATTTCCATTTTACCCATCAATGTATGACCTTCCCACCATGTTTCAATTATATTGTGAGATACTCTATCACCAGATATTACACTTGACTCTGGGTGGTCAAGCTCACCTAGTGCTCTTCTTTGACGAATAGCTTCTTGGTATATTTCGTTTTGACGTACAAGAATTTCTTTTGGGTATATCCTACCATTACGATTTTTAACCCCAAACTTTTGAAGTACAACATAGACAATAAGGCTTTCAGTATCGTGATGGCCTGACTCTATTCTTTTAAATTCCTTAATAAGAGATTTGTTTCTTGGTTCTTCTGGGGAAATATATCCAGCATCATGCTCTATTAAAAAACCAGTACCAACCTCACCAGCCTTTAATATTTTTAAATCATCGTATGTTGCCATATTAATAGTTATTACAATAAATATGGCGTATAACAAAAAAAGCCTCAATATGAATTGAGACTTAATTGTTTAATAAATTTATTTTTTCTTTTTATGAAACTTGAAGTGTTTTTCCCTATCAAAAACGTCATCGATTATCTTTCCAATGATTTCTTCAATAAATGGATATAATGATTCAGAGTTTACAGGAATTTGATATTTTTGAAATAAGGTTATTTCTAAATTTGTAAAACTACGTTTACCATATTTTACACCAGATTCCCTTATATCGAAATCAACAATCACCCTATCTTTAATAAAAGGTGTTGCGACATTACCATCTAAAACATTATAAATAGTTTGCCTAACTTTTTTATCGATATCTCTAATTATTCGATTATAATTAAAGTTTTCATCTGACTTAGGCTGGGCCCAAGTGGAAATACTAATATACAGCGCTTTTGGGCACTTGTTATTTACGCTACCAAAAACTACATTATAGTTCTTAAATAGATTGATTTTTAATTCTTTACCTTTTTTCATACCTGGTTTTTTACAAGTATATGAAAAAAAATTGAATGTGTCAAATTTAGTGTAATATACCCTTTTTAAGGTATAGTATTCTTTGACATTTTGACTTTATATCTAAGATATCATCATCAGTCAATGAAACCCTTTCTGTATTAGATGTCAATGAAACACAACCATCCAATAACGACTCACCAATTCTAAAATTCCACGCCTCTTTAACACCATACATTCTATGTGTTATTTTAATCCCATCATCTGGGAAATCCTCATCAATAACAGTGTATCCTTCCTTATTTTTATCCAAATCTATTAACACCTTAGCGATTAAACTACATGGAATATTTTGAAACTCTAAAATAATTGGTTTTGTAATATCATCTGTTGATTCATTCCTCATAGTTGCATTTTTAAAACCAAATCCCCCTAATGAAGTAGTACCATTATGGTATTCAATTAACGCAGCCCTACTAAAACCATAACTACTTCTTAGGTCAGCAAGAATGTTATTAATTTCATGGTCAATTTGCATTCTTTTTCCGAAACCACGTTTTAAATTTAAATTTTTAACACCCTTAATAATCGGCGAACTAAGTAAAAAAATAATCAAGGTACCGATTATAGTACCGATAGCTTCATAAAATTTTTCCATTTACTGTTTTAAATTTTCTTTTAATTCTATTATTTTGGTC
>Ga0075163_10007931_pt1 | contig 14016 bp, 11 predicted proteins | sample JI1023141ADNA_FD_71478 | JGI IMG/M metagenome (GOLD analysis project Ga0075163, IMG submission 71478) | Wastewater effluent complex algal communities from Wisconsin, to seasonally profile nutrient transformation and Carbon sequestration -... | ecosystem: Engineered > WWTP > Effluent > Algae...
CCAGAAGGTTGAGGCCAGCGACTTCGAGCTCCGCCAGAGGCAGTTCAGATCGGCGATCGAGTACAAGGACAGCTGGGAGGCCGAGTTCAAGCGTTGCGATGCCGCCGGCATCCCGCGGCCTGAGCCCATCCCCCATCCCGACGACATCATTCTCGATGTCGACACAGCCGGGGTTCGCTATCGCGGGCCGATGACCAAGGCCGACAAGGAGCTCTTCGACGCCGGGCTCGATGAAGCCGCGGATCTCGTCGATGACGTCGACCGCCTGCAGCGAAAGGCAAAGCGGCGCGCGCTGTCAGCTGACGAGGCAGCAGAGCTCGATTGGAAAGCGCAGAAGGTTCGCGAAATCGAGGCGGCGCTGACGCCGCGGTATCGGGGGCGGGTTTTCGGATGAAACGCGCTGTGTCCCAACTTCCGGGGGGATGCATACGACAAACGCTTGAGCGATGGCCGGCGTTCAGCTGCGACCAGCATAACTTGCAAATCAATACCGTTGGGAGGCCATGCCTAGCCTTTTGTCACGGCGCGGGCCTGCCAATCCTGCGGCGGCACAGCGCAAACAGCATCAGTGCGAGATGAAGATCATGACTAGACGCCTCAATCTGTTTGGGAGCTCAATGTAAGGCTAAGCTGCCGGTATAAAGGCATGCATAGACAGCGATACGTTCGCATTTGGGGGACAGACAATGGCGACTACAAATGCTGACCTTGCGCGCGAGCTTCGCCAAGCATCCCCCACTTTGTTTGCGGGGATGCAGAAGGCGCTAGTAGCTCTCGAAAAAGGGAGGGGCGATCCAGACGACATTGTGCGGAAGCTAGCATCGATGTCCGACTCAGCTGGTCGCGGCATTTGGGGCCGCAAGGTGAATGCGAAAGCGCTGTCTGACACACTACTATTCAGTCGTGACTTCAGCTTGGCATTTCCCAACTGGCGCGCAGAGTATGCACTTCTCTGGCGGTGCCTATGGAGCTTAAGGCGTGATGAAGGCAACCTGAGTGAAGACGCGATTGCATTGGGCGGCCTCGAGGCGCGCATGCTCGGAGCGATAAAGGATCTCTATGGTTGGGATCGCGCGTTTAAGATTGTAGGCCTTTCAGACCCAGTTTGGGCACTCCTTGTGCAACTGCAAGATCTGAGAAATGCAGCACTCTGCGGCATGGAGCTGACAAAGTCCGATCTGCAATCGATCGGCGTCCTCGCAAAACGCGTGTTGTCGATCTGCGAACAACTGCAACGCCCGACGGCAAAAGTTGTGTTGGACATGATCTCAGAAGGGAGCCTTTCAAACCCACGTGGTCGGATAACGCCTGCAGAAATCGAGTTTTTCTCCGACCTCGCGAGCGGGAGCTAGCGCGCCCCTAGCTGGCACCCTCGTGTCCGAACGTTACACGCTATCGATAGCGACTTTTCGAAGCGGGTTGAGCAGCCGACATATCTGACGCTTTTGCCTTAGCCAGCGCGACACTTCGCGCTCTCGATCCCCAAGCGCAGATTGGGAGTTATGGAAACTCCTAGGGTACGATGACCGAACCCCACGAGCTTGGCTTCGAGAGCAGGCTAGAAGCAAGGGGCGCTGACGCTGTTAGATCGGCAGCCGGATTGCTGTACCAATCAGGACCCTTCCTGAAGACAGAACGAGAAGCTGCTCGGAGTTGCGCCGCTTAGGCCATCGCTCGCTCGAGTCGCAGCTTTCGTCGCTCCCAATCCGGCATCACTCGCTCGAGAAGCTCGAAGAACCTCTGTCCATGATTGGGTTCTGTTACGTGGCAAAGCTCATGGGTGATCACATAGTCGATGGCGTCTACTGGCGCCTCGATAAGCCGGCGATTGAGCATTAGGCGAGACCCCGGGGACATAGAACCCCATCGCTGCTTGAGATGGCGCACTATCATGCCTTTTGGCCGGCGCGTTTCTGCATCCGCAAAGCGTCTCAGGTTGAATTCGATCCGTTCGACAAACTTTACGTGTGCACGCTCTCGATACCAGGCTTCGAGCAACTCCTGGGTGACCTTAGGGCTAAGCGGTTTGTGCGTTTGAACGATAAGGTAGCCGCGCACCATTCTGACTGCCTGCTGGATGTGCCGCACGACTTTCAGACGATATTGACGCCCCAGATAGAGATGCGTTTCTCCCGGCAGGAATTCGGGGGCCGGGACTCGCGGCAAGAACTGGGCGAAAAAGCGCTGCTGGCGGGTTATCCAGGCCGACCGTTTGCGTAACTTGGCTTCGATGGCTTCCCGGCTCGCACCTTGGGGAGCCGCGACAACGACGGATGCATCAGGCTCAACAGCGATTTCGAGCGTCTTTCGGTCGCGTCTTACAACCTGATAATCGATCCGAGTCTCGCCATACGCAAGGCTGAAGCGTTCATCCGCGGTCACGGAAACCTCGCCCGGGCGAGGTCCATAATCTTCTGCTCAAGATCATCGAGCATTTCGACGGGCACGCCGACGCCCTTTTCATCCCGAAGGACGTCGAAAAAGTAGTCGTCGATGGCGTTCCGCATATTGTTTTGTGCCATGTCGTTCGACCACACGCCGACGATATGGTGCGCCTTGATGATCTCGATGATGTCGAGGGCGACTTGGGCGGCTTCGTCGTGTTCGACCGGATCTCCCGCTTGAGTCTTTAGGCGGCCCTCAAGGAGTCCAAAGAAAGCCTGCCCGTCGTCGTTGCCCTTGATCGCGTCAGGCACTTCCCGGCCGCGGTCCTTACGAGCGACCTTGCTTGCGAGATCGATGACGCCGTTGAGATAGTCCCGTTCTGACAATCGTTTCTCACGATATGCTCGAATTGTCTCCTCGAGCAGTTCTGAGAAACGCATGTAGAAGGCTGGATCCGCCTCCATTTTCTCCGTAATCGTCCTGCGCGTGGCACTTGCGATGCGATCAGCCTTGGAGCCTTCCGAGATACCCGTTTCTTCGATCACAGCCTTTAAAGCATCAGGATCATTGATGTTGACAACCTCAATGATGGTCTCGGCCGGCAAGGCGACAACGTGGTCGTCGAGAAGCTTCTGGATCTTCGGTTCGAACTCCTTGATATCGACGACTTCCTGATACCGAAGCTGAACCGAGCGCTTGAGCTCGGAGAACCGCTTCCAATCGCGCTTCATCGTCTCGATCTTCGCCTCGTCGAACACATCGAGGAACTTGTCGGACGACATCGAGATATGCAGGCAACGGCTGTAAGCCTTCAGGCGCTCGTAAAAGTCATGCCGAATGGCTTCATCGCCAAGGAGCTGCTCAAACTCCTCCATGTCCCTCTTGTTGCGGATGGACTTGAAGATGTCCCATAGCTGGTCGTGAAGCTGCGGCAGCTTCCGGATTTCCTCGCGGACGTCGTGGACAGTGCCGGCAAGATCGCCTGCCTCATAACCCTCAAATGCGCTGTAGGTGGAGAGAGCGCTGTCGAGTTCCCCAAGCAGTCCTTCGTAGTCGATTATGAATCCGAACTGCTTTTCGACACCGTTGTCTTCGTAAAGGCGGTTCACGCGAGCTATCGCCTGGAGGAGATTGTGCTCCTTCAGTGATTTGCAGACGTAAAGGACCGTGTTCCGTGGGGCGTCGAAACCGGTTAGCAGCTTAGACACGACGATCAAGATTTCAGGATCACCGGAGCCCTTGAAAGCATCGATAACCTGCCGATTGTACTCTTCTTCCGTCTTGTAGCTGGCCATCATCTGATCCCAGAATTTTCGGACCAGATCCTTGGATTCCTTGTCGACATCCTCATTGCCCTCGTTGTCATTGGGCGGCGACATGACGACGGCACTGGTGACATGGCCGATGTCATCCAGCACTTCCTTGAATCGGATGGCGGCGGCCTTGGAAGGAGCCACAAGCTGGGCTTTGAAGCCGGTGCCCTGCCAGTGCTTGCGATAGTGTTCAGAAACATCGAACGCCTTCGCCCGGATCGCCTGACCCGTCTTGGCTAGAGCATCCATGCGCGAGAACTTTTGCTTGAGGTCGGCCTTCTGCTTCTCCGTTAGACCTTCGCTGATCTTCTCGAACCACTTGTCGATCACGGTGCCCGAGAGCTGCTGCTCGACCATCCGGCCTTCGTAGAGCAGCGGGACGACCGCTTCGTCGGCCACGGCCTCGTTGATGGCATACTTGTGAATCAGGCCGCCAAACGTTGAGAGGGTGTTCTTTTCCTTCTTAAGCAGCGGCGTGCCGGTGAAGCCGAGGTAACAGGCCCTCGGCAACAGTCGCCGCATCTTGGTCGCAAACTGACTGTGACCGCCGAACTTGCCGGTCTGGGTTCGGTGGCTTTCGTCGACCAGCACGAAGATGTTGGCATCGTCGTCAGCGCTGTCGCTACTGCGCAGGGCGGTATCGAACTTGTTGATGATCGTTGTGATCAGGCCCGACTTTTGCTCAATCAGTTCAAGTAGATTGGCGCCGGTGGTCGCTCGCACAGGCTCCATATCGCAGGAGCGAAAGGTGTCCTTGATTTGTTTGTCGAGGTCATCGCGGTCCGTGACGATAATGATCCTCGGATTGAGGACGTTCTTATCGAGCGCCAGCGAGCGCCCGAGCATGACCATCGTGAGCGATTTGCCGGAGCCTTGGGTATGCCAGATCACCCCACCCTTTCGGGCGCCGGTGGCGTCGACCTGCTTCACCCGGTCTACAGCCTTGCGGATACCGAAGTACTGCTGGTGACGGGCCACCTTACGCATGCCACCGTCAAAGACTGTAAAGCGGCGGATCAAATCCAGCAGCCGTTCTGGCCGGCATAGCGAATAGATCGTGCGGTCCTGCGGCGAAATCGCCCGCGCGCCTTCGGCCGTCATTGCATCGAAGTAGCGACGTGCGCCGGCGAAGTCGCCAGAGAAAACCGCATCCTTCTCTTCGGTGGTAAGCGGGCGGTTGGCGAAGGGACCAATCGCCTCGTCGGTGTCTTCCTCATCCCGCCAGGTTCCCCAGAACTTCTGTGGAGTGCCGACCGTGGCATAGCGCGCCTCTACCCGGTTCATTGTCAGGAGGAGCTGCGCGAAATGGAAAAGCTGGGGGATTTTGTCTTCGTTCTGATAGCCAATTAGCTGACTTCCGGCCTTCTTCAGGCTTTCAGTCGGGCGCTTGTTCTCGATGACCAGAAACGGAATGCCGTTCACAAATGCGACGATATCGCAGCGTTTGGTCTGTGTAGTGCCTGTCCGCTCGACCGAGAATTCGGCCGTCACATGGAAGCTGTTGTTGGTTGGGGTTTCCCAGTCAATGAACCGGAACGAATAACTCTTTGAATCCCCGTCGATCGTCTTGGTGATTGTCGTGCCGAGCACCAGCGTGTCGTAGATGTCCTGGTTGGTGCCGCGCAGCCCCTTGAGCCGATCCGGCGTAGGCTTCAGCTTGCGCATCGCCTCGTGCGCATCTTCGAGGTCGAAAGGGTACTCAACTCCTTTGTGCGTGAAGCGGTTGATGCGCATCAGGTTTTCGACAAGCACATCGTCGAGCACGACATTTCGCAGCCGGTCGCCGCGCAGCTGGAGGGCCCTCGCCTGGCTCAGCGGCTGGAAACCCAGCGCAACAAGTAACTGAAGTGCGGGAATCTGAGACTGATGCTTCTCTGCCGCGTCAAATGTCATTGCTGGCTCTCGGCGAACATCCCAGACAGCGCTGCACGCGTTGCGACCGAGTCGATACTCGCCTTGATAACGCGGTCGAGTTCGCCACCGTCCGTGTAGATCGCGGGCAGGGCGCAATGAACCCTGCCATCCTTGATGTATTTGTCGGCTTTACCGCGCGCGCCCTTCGTGTGCGGCTTGAACACTGCGACCGAAAGGCCACCCTGTTCCTTCACGAGTCGAAAGCACGGGATGTCGGTCGAGCCATCGCCGATGAACACCATGTTCTCGAAGGGCACAGGCCTGTCACGCTTTTCTACGAACTGATTGACCTTGCTGTTGTCGCTCAGGTCGAACGCGCCCTTGTTGATCCGGAAAAGGTACTGCGTCTTGGTCGTATAATTGACGGCAAGGGCTGGCCAGGCAGCAACGCCATTCTCGTCGAACATGAACTTCGACGCGTAGACCTGGGCAAACTTGGACGCGATGGGCGTCCCTGCGAAGATCTCGGCGTTCCCTGACGAGACGAGATAATGCGTGACGCGGACGCCCTGCGCCCTGCCATAGTCTGTGATGCGATCGAACCAGTCCTCGACTCCCTCGAACAGCTGGATCGCCTTGCCCCGCGCCTTGAAATCCTCGCGCCTCACCGGAACACTCGCAGCCGCAGCCTTACGCAACATCAGGTTCATGTAGACGAGCACTTCGTCCGCCTGATGTACCTTGGTGAGGCGCTTCACCTCAGCCCAGAAGGCTTTAGGCTTCATGCCGATGTCGGGCAGAAACTGGTGTTCCTGCATGTTGCCGTCCGCCAGCGTGCCGTCGAAGTCGTAAGCGATCGCCATCTCGATGTGTTTTCTGGCCATGCACTTCTCCTTCAGACAGCGACGCGCCATTCGCCCGTCAGCAGCTTCTGCATCAGGCCGCGTTTCTGGCGGGTGAGGGCTTCGATTTCCGCCTTGATGGCGGTGAGTTCGACTTGCGATGCCTCCACCACCTCGGCGATGGCGGACTGCTCGGCTTGGTCCATCGGCAGGCGCAGCTTGCCTTGGAGGAAGCGCCGATTGGTGATCGCGATGGTATTCTTGGCGCCCTTCTGAACCAACGGGTGCAGGTAGTTGCGGACGGCGATCGGGGACTCGAACAGGGCATCGAGGATGACGCCAAGCGCGCGGGTCGCGGGGGTGAACACCCCGTAGAGCGGCGACACGATCACCTCTTCCGAGATTTTGCTCTGCTTGATGATTCCGACCGGGAAGTCTCCGGTCGGGCTCTTGGTGTAGACGATATCGCCCGGCAGGACGCGGTTGTAATGGCCGGTTTCAGCGGCGGCGAAGGACCGGCCGAGGTGCTCGATCTGATTGATTAGGCCCTTGTGGACCGACACGGAAAAGACCTCCTCCGCGCCGGTGCCTTGCAAGCCGTGTTCGGTCAGCACCTCGCCGAGAGCGACTTCGCGCCACTCGCCCGTGTAACCAGGCAGCCGAGTGCGACCCGTGAACAAATGAGTGCGCATCCAGATGCGACGTTGAAGATTCGCCGCCCGCAGCGCCTCTAGCTTCTCGATAGCCTCGTCCCATGTCCGCAGGATTTCGGCGATCTTGCGCTGTTCGGGCAGAGTAACATCGGGAATAGGCAGCTTACGCAGCTCTTCAATGGAAAGCTCTCGAAATGTGCTGCCGTTAGCATTGCGCGCGATCAGCCGCTGCAAAGCGGGGCCTTGAAGGACGTAGCGTACAAACTCGGGGTCACCTGTGGCGCCAACACGGATGCGCGCTATACCCCTTGCGATGTTCGCACCATCCAGATCCGTTGGCGCTATCGAGGATTGGCCAATATTGCCACGAAGCGAGAACAGAATGTCGCCGGGCGCGATCTTGGACCGCCGATACTGTTCTGCGATCTCTCGCGAAGTTCGTTGTAGCGAATTTACCGCAACTAGGCCGCCAACATCCCTGCTCTGAACGAAGGGTACGCCTTCGGGGGTTTCAGGGCCGGGCTGCACAATGCCGTACACGATTGGTGCGCAGGCTTCAGCGACTTTGGCGAGCGGGGTTGTCGAAACGGTAGTTTGATGCCCTTTACTCATCCTCGCCCCCCACCTTCTTTGGCCCCCTCGCAGCCTTTTCCATCTCCTCCAGTTGGATGATATCTGCGTCATCAGCCGCCAGCGCCTCGGCGGCACGGCGATTTGCGTCGAACACCTCGAACCGCTCAACGGCCAGCTTCTGCGCCACGTCCATCCGCAGCCGCCCGGCATGGGTCAACACCTCGCGTTCGTTGAAGGACAGGAAGGCGTCGAGCTTGTCGGCCCATTCGGCCATTCTGACCGGGCGGCGGCGCCTCGCCTGGTCCTCGGCATAGTCGAGGTACATCACGACGATACGGTTGAGCTCCTCGACCTCCTCGGCCTGCAGGTAGTTCTTGGCGGTGCCGACATCGCCCTTGCGCACGACCGAGCCTTTCCAACTGGTCAGGCCCATGTTCGGGGCGCTTGGATCGCTGCGGTTTTCGATCAGCTCGGCAGCCGTCTTGCCCGTGACCGCCCAGAGCATCTTGTTCTGCACCTTCTTGAAGAAGGCCTGCGCCTGCTCGGACGCCTTGTCGTAGTCGATGGCGGTCGTGTAGAGGTCGCGCACCTTATGGTAGAAGCGCTTCTCCGAGGCGCGGATGTCTCGGATGCGTGCAAGCCACTCGTCGAAATAGTCCCATTGCTCGGCCTGCTTCAGCCGGGCATCATCCATAGTGAATCCCTTGACCAGGTATTCGCGCAGAACGGTCGTGGCCCATCGACGGAACTGGGTGCCGCGCGCTGAGCGAACCCGGTAGCCGACCGACAGGATGGCATCGAGGTTGTAGCTGTCGACCTCACGTTCGACCTGCCTAGAGCCTTCGGTTTGAACTATCCGGAATTTCCGGATAGTTGCCCCAGGATCGCATTCGCCCTCGGAAAAGACGTTTTTGATGTGCTCGTTGACGGTGCGCACATCCTTGTCGAACAGTTCTGCGATCTCCCTCTGGCTCAGCCAAACGGTCCCGTCCACCGCCCGCAGGCCAATGGTCGCGGCACCGTCCTCAGTGCTGTAGAGGATCAGCTCTCCTTCAGACATTAACGCCCAGCTCCTTCAGGTAGCCGGCCATCTTGCCCCGTACCTCGGCCAGCTCGGCCTCGATGGTGTTAATTTGCTTCTGCAGAGCCGCGACGTCGATTTCCTCTTCAGCTTCGAAGGTGTCGACATAGCGAGGGATGTTGAGGTTGAAGTCGTTCTCGGCGATCTCCTCAAGACTGGCGCGGTGGGAGTATTTCGGCGCCTCGGCCCGCGATGCGTAGGTGTCCAGCACTCTGACGATGTGCGCGTCATCCATCACGTTCTGGGTCTTGCCCGGGGTGAACTCCTTGCTGGCATCGATGAACAGCACGTCGCGCCGGTTCTCGTTGGCTCCGCCCTGTTCGCGTGAGCGGTCGAAGACCAGAATGGCCACCGGGATGCCCGTCGTCGTGAACAGGTTGGCAGGCAGGCCCACTACCGCGTCGAGCAGGTTCTCCTCGATCAGCGCCTGACGAATACGCCCCTCGGCCCCGCCCCTAAACAATACGCCATGCGGAACGATGACAGCCACCCGGCCGCTCTGGCGCTTGGCAATCTCGATCATGTGGGTGATGAAGCCGTAGTCGCCTTTGGACTTCGGCGGGATGCCGCGCCAGTAACGCTTGAACTGGTCGCTGTCCGCATTCTCCGCGCCCCACTTGTCGAGGCTGAACGGGGGATTGGCCACCACCACGTCGAACTTCAATAGGTGGTCGCCTTCGACCAGCGCGGGGCTGTTGAGTGTGTCGCACCACTCAATGCGCGCGGCGTCCTTTGCGTGAAGGAACATGTTCATCCGCGCCAGCGCCCAGGTCGCGCCGTTCACTTCCTGGCCGTAGAGGGCAAAGTTCTCGGACCCGACTTCCTCGGCCGCACGGATCAGCAGCGACCCGGACCCGCAGGCAGGGTCGCATATCGTGTCGCCCGGCTTCGGGGCCGCCAGTTTCGCCAACAGGCGGGAGACAGCGGAGGGCGTGTAGAACTCGCCAGCCTTCTTGCCCGCGTCGGAGGCAAAGCGCGAGATCAAATAGATGTAGCACTCGCCGATGATGTCCTCGGTCACGCGGCTGGGGCGAAGGTCGAGCGCGGGCTTGGCAAAGTCCTCCAGCAAGTTCTTGAGGCGCCGGTTGCGATCCTTGACGCGCCCTAGGTTGGCTTCGGAGTTGAAGTCGATGTTCCGGAACACACCTTCGAGTTTGCTTCGGTTAGCATCTTCGATTTTTTCGAAGGCGATGTTGATGCGCTCGCCGATATTGGGCTCGTTGCGCTGCTCGTAGAGGTCGTAAAAGCTTGAACCTTCCGGAAGGACAAAGCGCTCACGCTCAAGCCGCCGGCGGATCCGCGCCTCGTCGCCACCAAATTGAGCGCGGTACGTCTTGATGTGCTCGTTCCAGAGGTCCGAGATATACTTCAGGAACAGTGTGACGAGGATGTAATCCTTGTAAGCGGCTGGATCGACAGGACCACGAAACGTGTCACATGCAGCCCAAGCGGCATGGTTGATTTGCTGCTGCGTCAGTTGGTTATTCATGACCGGGCCTCCTTCGATGTTGAGCTGTGTTGATTGCGCTTGGCGTGCTGATCGAGAACTAAGGCCATCAGTCGGCGCCGCTTTTCGGCGATCTGCACTGAGAGGCGTTGCTCGAGTTCGGCGAGAGAGCTGATCTCGACGAGCCGAAGTTGGGTTTCCATGTTTGGAAGCGCGATCTCCATCTCGTCCAGACTTGATTTGGGGACCATGCGAATACTGGTGCCGCGGGCCATGGTGTCGAAGTATCTTTGGGCGTCTGGCTGGTTGATCGCCCACGCGAGATATTCGGCCGTGACCACGCCTGGCTTAGGTCGGAGTACGATCAAAGGCAGTATCGCGACGGCCGGCTCGGTAAATCGAGCATCAAGCGCAGTAGCCGTCGTGTTGTCACCGCGAGACCGAAAAATCACATCGCCGGCTCGCACGAGGAAGCGATCCGCGACGCCATCCAGCTGAAACCTTTCAATCTCCTTGGGTTCGATCAGACCGTCCCGGGAGATGTCACGCAGCTGGATCCCAAGCACTCCCTTTCCGTCAGCCAGCTCGAGGCGACCGCGAACCGTGTAGCCAGTCTGGATTGAACAAACGTCGGCGAGCCGCATCCCAAAATAATCCTCTGTAAACTACCTACAGAGATATGATTCGGCCTTTCGCTTGTCAATGCCAAATCGCTGTGCGGCGTTTACAGCACTTTTTCTTGGTTCAAATGTCGCTGAATGGACTTCCGAGGTGACTGACTGCAAGGCGCCCTACGGCATGTCGGTACAAATCGCAGGTTGAGCAGTGGCGGCGTTCGGGCTTTGCGCCATTCAATGATCAGTAGCTGCCCAATCTTAGAATCCCATTGCTCTCAAACTGGTCGCTATGCGGCGCAAAGGAAGCGTTGCTGGCCTCGCGGCGACTAGCGCCGTTGCGGAGATCAGACATGACCAAGACAAGTGCAATGAAGGCATCCGGGACGAAGCGACCTGGAGCCCTGCCCAAACGGAAGACGACCAAGCCCGCCCGCAAGCCAAATCCCAATGCAACCGGGACTGGAGCAGCAGAGGGCGCCAGGACAACCAAGATGGGCTCCCTGATCCTGCAACTCCGCCACGCGCGTGGCGCATCCTTGATCGAGATCGCAAAAGCGACAGGCTGGCAACACCACAGCATCCGGGGCGCGATCTCGGGCCACATCAAGAAGAAGCTCGGCCTGACGGTCGCTAGCACTAAGGACGACGAGGGCGTCCGCCGCTACCGCATCGCGGGCTGACGATGCCCAGGCGCAAGGAAGGCGCGGCGCCGGCATCAGCCCGGCGCCGCATTTCGGCCGCTCCATCAGCCCCAACCATCCAGCGACTGGACCCCGTCCAGGAGGCCCTGCGGTCGCTTTCACCAAAGGCGGGTATCGCAGCAATCCGCGATACCTGGCAGCGCCGGTTCGGCGAGCCCGCGCCACGGATCCAGTCGGGCGATCTGCTGCTTCGGCTCCTCGCCTGGCGTATCCAGGCCGAGACCTATGGTGGCCTCGACGAGGTGACCGCCCGGCAGCTGTATCTGATGGCCACGGCGCTGAAGAATGACACCCAGACTTCTGTGCCTGAGGTATCGGGTCTGGTGACGGGCACCATCCTCGTACGTGAATGGCGCAATGCCGAGCATCGTGTCTTGGTTCTGGAGAGCGGGTTTGAGCATCAGGGCAAACGCTACGAAAGCCTCACGGCCATCGCTCGAGCGATCACCGGCACAAACTGGTCTGGACCGCGCTTCTTCGGTCTCGAGCGACGGGACACTCCCCGGGTGAATCAACTGGAGGCCGATCACCTATCGGAGGGCACGTCATGAGTGCCCGCCGCGTCCGCTGCGCGATCTACACACGCAAGTCGACCGAGGAAGGGCTGGACCAAGCCTTCAACTCACTGGATGCACAACGAGAGGCCTGCGCCGCCTACATCATGAGTCAGGCAGGCGAAGGTTGGGCCTGCCTGCCTAATCTCTATGATGATGGTGGCTACTCGGGCGGCTCGATGGAACGACCGGGCCTGCGTCAGCTGCTTCTGGATATCGACGCCGGACTTATCGACGTTGTCGTTGTCTACAAGATCGACCGGCTCACACGGTCGTTGGCTGACTTCGCGAGGATCGTGGAACGCTTCGAGGCACGGGGCGCCTCATTCGTCTCGGTGACCCAAGCCTTCAACACGACGACGTCGATGGGTCGGCTCACTTTGAACGTCCTGCTCTCCTTCGCGCAGTTCGAACGAGAGGTCGGCGCCGAGCGTGTCCGGGACAAGGTCGCCGCCTCCCGGAAGAAGGGCATCTTCATGGGTGGCCCGGCACCTCTTGGCTATGACGCCAAGGACCGCAAGCTCGTGATCAACGAGGCAGAGGCCGAAACCATCCGGTTCATCTTCAAGCGCTACCTGGAAACCTCCATCGGCCGACTCCGGGAGGAGTTGGACGCCAAAGGCATCACGACTAAGGCCTACGTCTCACGCAAGGGCATCAGTAAGGGTGGCGCGCCATGGTTCGTAGGGCCGCTGCAACACATCCTGCGCAACCGGGTCTACGTCGGAGACGCCGTCCACAAGGACAACGTCTACCCCGGTGAGCATAAGGCGATCCTCGATCGTGACCTGTTCGAGCGCGTCCAGGCGAAGATGAGCGCGAACGCCGTGACCACTCGGCGAACCCGCACCATTGGTAGCCGCTCTCTCCTGCCGGGATTGCTCTTCGACGATCGTGGCAACGCCATGACGCCGCAACGCTCATCCCTCGTGCCGGGCAAGCCTCGGTATCGCTTCTATGTCAGTCAGGCGATCCTGCAGCATCGCAAGCACTCCGGCGGGTCGCTGATGCGTGTCTCAGCACTACCCGTCGAAGACTTCGTGATGCGACATGTGTCACAAATCGCCGATCTGAGCGGCTGCAAGTCGCTCTGGGAGACTGCCAACCCCGAGACAGATCAGAAGGTGGTCCTCCGCAGGTGGCTGCAGCGCATTGTGGTCACAGAGACGAGTGCGACACTCACCATAAACACAAACGCCTTGGCCGAAGATGGAAAGCTCTCTGCTTCAGAACTCGATGAGCGAATCCTGAAGCAGTTTCCGGCACCGGCTGAGTTTGCAACTGTCGAACCCGGTTTCCTTCAGCTCACCATTCCTGTTCGTCTCAAGATCCGCAGCGGCGCGTATCGGCGCGAGAGATGGGATGCCGGCGGCTGGACATCAGCCAAGTCCTACATCGACCGATCTCTCCTCTCCGCCCTGGCTCGCGCCAATCGGTGGCGGCGTATGCTGGAAGCGGGTGAGGTGAACACGGTCGACCAGATTGCGCGGCTCGAGGAGATGGAACGCCGGCATGTGCAGAAGACTCTTCGTCTCGCTTTCCTCGCGCCTGACCTTCAGCAGATGATCGTCTCAGGACACCAGCCGCCGACCGTCCAGCTGACAGCTCTGCTCGAAACGGACTTGCCCCTACTCTGGTCCGACCAACGCGCTGCGCTCGGCGTCTAGGCGCTCTCCTCCTCCTGCTTTCGAGTCATGATGGCGAGTGAAAGTGGGGGTCAGGTTGCGACCATCGGAGACTGGCGGTCGAAAGGGGCCCCGTTTGGAGGCTTGGCTACCGTCTCCGCCCCCCAGATCTGTAATACGACAGCAGAATAGGCGGAGATCCGGCGGGTTCTCTGGCTGAGGCGACGTTCGGAGTTCATACGAGAGAATAATGGCGCGCCCGAAAGGATTCGAACCTCTGACCCCCAGATTCGTAGTCTGGTGCTCTATCCAGCTGAGCTACGGGCGCGCTGTCGCGGCGGGGGTGGCCCCGGCGGAGGCGGGTTTTTAGG
>Ga0075163_10007932_pt1 | contig 14016 bp, 16 predicted proteins | sample JI1023141ADNA_FD_71478 | JGI IMG/M metagenome (GOLD analysis project Ga0075163, IMG submission 71478) | Wastewater effluent complex algal communities from Wisconsin, to seasonally profile nutrient transformation and Carbon sequestration -... | ecosystem: Engineered > WWTP > Effluent > Algae...
CACCACCGGCAGCCCGAGATCGGCGACGGTGTCGCGAACCTCGTCCATGGTGAAGCAGACCCGCGAGCGCGCCGACTCACCACCGACCTTGGCGACGATGTCCTTGAACTTCTGCCGGTCCTCGCCGCGCTGGATGGCGTCGAAATCGGCGCCGATCATCTCGACGCCGTACTTGGCCAGGATGCCCTGGTCGTGCAGCGCGACGGCGGTGTTGAGCGCGGTCTGCCCGCCGAGGGTGGCCAGCACCGCGTCGATCTTGTTACCGCGCTCGGCCTGCTGGGCGAAGATCTTCTCCACGAATACCGCGGTGATGGGCTCGACATAGGTGTGGTCCGCGTATTCCGGGTCGGTCATGATGGTCGCCGGATTCGAGTTGATCAGACTGACCTGCAGACCTTCGGCCCGCAGCACGCGGCAGGCCTGGGTGCCCGAGTAGTCGAACTCGCAGGCCTGCCCGATGACGATCGGGCCGGACCCGATCACCAGGACATGGTTGATATCGCTGCGACGTGGCATTTACTTGCCCTCCCCGGACAGAACGTCGATGAACTGGTCGAACAGGTACTCGGCGTCGCGTGGACCGGCGGCGGCCTCGGGGTGGTACTGCACCGAGAAGGCGCGTCCGTCAACGAGTTTGATGCCTTCGACAACCCCATCGTTGGCGCAGGTGTGGCTCACGATGCCCCGCCCGAAGGGGGTGTCGAATTCCTCGCCGGCCTCACCGGCCAGTGCGAACCCGTGGTTCTGCGCGGTGATCGCGACGCGGCCGGTGCGGTGGTCCATCACCGGGATGTTGATGCCGCGGTGCCCGAAGGTCATCTTGTAGGTGGACATCCCGAGCGCGCGACCCAGGATCTGATTGCCGAAGCAGATGCCGAATAACGGGATACCCGCGCCGAGCACCGCCCGGGTCACCTCCACGATGTGATCGGCGGTCGCCGGGTCACCGGGCCCATTGGACAGGAAGACCCCGTCCGGCTTCAGCTCGGTGATCTCGTCGAAGGTGGTGCCCGAGGGCAGCACATGGCTGCGCACCCCGCGGCGGGCGAAGTTGCGCGGCGTGTTGGTCTTGATGCCGAGGTCGATGGCGGCGACGGTAAAGCGAGTGGCAGCGGTTCCTCCTTCGGCTTCCACGATGTAGCGCGTCTGCGTGCTGACCTCGCCGGCCAGATCCGCGCCCAGCATCGAGGGCTGGCTGCGCACCCGGTCCACGAGCGTGTCGGTGTCGGCCAGGGCATCACCGGAGAACACGCCCGCCTTCATCGAGCCGGCGGTGCGCAGATGGCGCACCACGGCCCGGGTGTCGATGCCCGCGATGCCGACGATGCCCTGGCGTTCCAGTTCCTCGTCGAGGGTGCCGGTGGCGCGCCAGTTCGACGCGCGCGGCGAGGGGTCACGCACGGCGTAGCCCGCCACCCAGATCCTGTCGGCACGGCTCTCGCCGTCCTCGCCGTTCCAGCCGGTGTTGCCGATCTGCGGGGCGGTGGCGACCACGATCTGGCGGTGATAGCTCGGGTCGGTCAGCGTCTCCTGGTAGCCGGACATCCCGGTGGAGAACACCGCCTCACCGAGTGTCTGACCGACCGCGCCGAATGCCGTGCCGGTGAAGACCCGGCCGTCCTCCAGCACCAACAGGGCGCGTCCTTGTGAGCTCACACGTCCTCCTCATTGCCTGATGTACTGACGACCCATTTGCCGATTTCACCGCGGTCGTCGGCGCGGAAGCCGGTGTCGATCTCGGTACCCGACGGCAGCCGCCAACGGATCGCCACGATGCCGTCGTGGGTGAGCGCCTTACCGGCGATCGCCCGCTCACTACGCACCGCCACGATGGACTCGTCCGGAATCCAGATCGGCCCGATTCCGCTGCGCTGCAGCATCATCCCCTCGGGATACCGGGTGAGCACGGCCTTGGCACGGAAGCCCAGCGCCGCCGCGGCCACCTTGTCGTTCCAGTGCGGTGCGATGGTGCTGCCGACGTAGAGCCCCTTGGTGGGTCCGGTCAGCACCGGACCGACCGAATCCGGCAGGGCGGGCAGATTGCCGATGAGCTCGGCCTGCCGGGCCACCCGGTTGCGCCAGCCGGTTGCCAGCCTGCGGATGAAGAACCCGATCAGCAGGGCGATCACCGCGGCCATCACCAGCGATCCGATCAATGTCTGGTCGTTCATGCGGTGGCGCTTCCCCGGGTCGCTTCGCTCCTGCCCGCCGGACTACGTCCCTCGCGCGCGGTGACCTTGCCCCGCAACATCGTCAGCGTCACCGTAGCGGGCAGCTCCATCGACTCGAACGGGGTGTTGTCCGAGCGGCTGGCCAGCTTCGATCCGGTGACCGTCCAGGTGGCATCGGGGTCGACGACGGTCAGGTTGGCCGGCTCCCCCACCTCCAGCGGGCGGCCCTGATCCGGCAGGCCGACGATCGCCGCCGGCGCCTCGCTCATCACCCGGGCGACATCGCGCCAGCTCAGCAGACCAGGTGCCACCATGGTCGCGACGATGACCGACAGGGCGGTCTGCAAACCCAGCATTCCGGGGCGGGCGTTGGCGAACTCGCAGCACTTCTCCTGCTCGGCGTGCGGTGCGTGGTCGGTGGCGACACAGTCGATCACGCCGTCGGCCAGCGCCTGACGCAACGCTTGCACATCGCTGGCCTCACGCAACGGCGGGTTGACCCGATTGCGGCCGTCGTAGCTGCTCAGCCGGCCGTCGTCGAGCAGCAGGTGATGTGGGGTGACCTCGGCCGTGATCGAGATCCCTTGCGCTTTGGCCCATTTCAGCAGCTCCACGGTTCCCGCGGTGGAGGCGTGGCAGATGTGCACCCGGGCCCGCGCATCGCGGGCCAGGATCGCGTCGCGGGCGACGATGGACTCCTCGGCCGAGCGCGGCCAACCCGCCAAGCCCAGCTTCGCGGCGTTGGGGCCCTCGTGGGCGACGGCCCCGACGGTGAGACGCGGCTCCTCGGCGTGCTGGGCGATCAGTACCCCGAGCCCGCTCGCGTATTCCAGCGCGCGCCGCATGATCAGCGGATCATGCACGCAGATTCCGTCGTCGGAGAACATCCGGACCTGACCGGCACCGGCGGCCATCAGCCCCATCTCGGTGAGCTGCTTGCCTTCCAGGCCCACGGTGACCGCGCCGACCGGGTGCACGTCGACCAGGCCGACCTGCTGCCCGCGGTGCCAGACGTGGTCGGTGACCACCGGACTGTCCGCCACCGGGTCGGTGTTGGCCATCGCGAAGACAGCGGTGTACCCACCTAAAGCGGCTGCGGCCGAACCGGTTTCGATGTCCTCCGCGTACTCACGGCCCGGCTCGCGCAGATGGGTGTGCAGGTCCACGAAACCGGGCAGCATGATCTGCCCGGCCGCCTCGATGACCTCGGCATCCTCGGACCCGATACCCGGACCTATCTCGGCGATCTGACCGTCGGCGATACGCACATCGACGGGATCGCCCTCACCGTAGAGTCGTACGCCCTTGATCAGGACCGTCATGCCGTCACCGCAACCTCTCCGGACCCGGTGCCGACCAGCAGGTGGAACAGCACCGCCATCCGTACGTGAACTCCGTTGGAAACCTGTTGCAGCACCGCAGACTGCGACGAATCCGGCACCGAGTACGCGATCTCCATACCGCGCAGCATCGGGCCCGGGTGCAGCACCACGGCATGCTCGGCCAGCTTGGCCTGGCGCTTCTCCGAGAGGCCGTAGAGCACCGAGTACTCGCGCGCCGACGGGAAGAAACCGCCATTCATCCGTTCGGCCTGTACCCGCAGCATCAGCACGGCGTCGGCGGCGGGCAGTTCGGCGTCCAGATCGTGGCAGACCGTCACCGGCCATTCGGACACGCCGACCGGCAGCAGGGTGGGCGGGGCCACCAGCACCACCTCGGCGCCCAGGGTGGCGAGCAGTTCGACATTGGAGCGCGCCACCCGGCTGTGCAGCACGTCGCCGACGATCACCACGCGTCTGCCCTCGATGGAGCCGAGTCGCTGGCGCAGGGTCAGCGCGTCGAGCAGTGCCTGGGTGGGATGCTCGTGGGTGCCGTCACCGGCGTTGATCACGCTGGGTCCGCCGCCGGAATTTCCCCCGGGTCGCTGCGCTCCTGCCCCCGAGGAACCGTCCTCCCGCGTCCATTCCGAGAGCTGCTGCGCCGCACCGGATGCCGGGTGCCGGATGATCAGCGCGTCGGCACCGGCGGCGCGCAGCGTCAGCGCGGTGTCGCGAAGCGATTCACCCTTGGCGACCGAGGAGCCCGAGGCGCTGACGTTGATCACATCGGCGCTCATCCACTTGCCCGCCACCTCGAACGACACCCGGGTACGGGTGGAGTTCTCGTAGAACATCGTGATGATGGTGCGCCCGCGCAGGGTGGGCAGCTTCTTGACCTCACGCCCGAGCAGCGCCTCGGCGAATCGGTCGGCGTCGTCGAGCAGGGCGACCGCCTCGTCGCGGGACAGGTCGGCTGCGGTCAGTAGGTGCTTCACCTGGTCGGCCCTCCATACGGTGCGATCCGCACGCTGTCCTGCCCATCGGGCTCCTGCAGCCGGACCTTGACGTTCTCCGCGCGCGAGGTGGGCACGTTCTTGCCGACATAGTCCGCCCGAACCGGCAGCTCCCGGTGCCCGCGGTCGACCAGCACCGCCAGTTGCACGATGCGGGGTCGCCCGATGTCCCGCAGCGCATCCAGCGCGGAGCGCACCGACCGGCCGGAGTACAGCACGTCGTCGACCAGGATCACCAGCGCGCCGTCGATACCGCCGGCCGGGATGGAGGTCGACTCCAAGGGCCGTGGCGGTTTGGAATTCAGGTCGTCGCGGTAGAGCGTGATGTCCAGCGCGCCGTGCGGCAGCGCGACACCCGCGAACTCGTGCACCTTTTCGGCGAGCCGCGCGGCCAGCGTCACGCCGCGGGTCGGGATGCCGAGCAACACCACACGCGGGGCGTCCGGCGCGTCCAGCGCGGTCTTCTCGATGATCTGATGCGCGATGCGCGAGATGGTCCGGCTCACATCCGCGGCGGACATCAATTCCCGGTCGGGGCTGGGTGTGCCCATGATCAACCTGGACCTCCTTCTCCGCCTCTCGGGACGGATCGTTAAAGGACGTCGAACTGCCGGTTACTTTAGCAGGGTGAACCTCGACAACAACCGCGCCTCCATCTCCGAGGCCATCGACGGCGGCCTGCTCGCCGGCGCCGTCACCCTGGTATGGCATGCCGGGCAGGTGGTGCAGGTCAACGAGTTGGGTCACCGCGATATCGCGGCCGGGCTGCCGATGCAGCGCGACACGATCTTCCGGATCGCCTCGATGAGCAAACCGGTGACGGTGGCGGCGGCGATGACGCTGGCCGAGGAGGGCCTGTTCGCGCTCGACGACCCGGTGGCCCGCTGGGTGCCCGAGGTCGCCGCGCTGCGGGTGCTGATCGAACCCGGCAGTGCGCTCGACGATACGACGGCGCTGCGCCGACCGATCACCTTCGACGACCTGATGACCCACCGCGCCGGCCTGGCCTATCCGTTCTCCATCACCGGTCCGCTGGCCAAAGCCTATGGGCGGCTGTCGTTCCGGCAGAACGAACAGCGCTGGCTGAGCGAGCTGGCGCAGCTGCCGCTGGCCCACCAGCCCGGCGCGCGCATCACCTACAGCCACGGCACCGACGTGCTGGGCATCGCGATCTCCCGGATCGCCGGAAAACCGTTGCACGAGTTGCTCTCCGAACGCATCTTCGACCCGCTGGGCATGTCCGACACCGGTTTCGCCCTCAGCCTGGCCCAGCGCCGCCGGATGGCCACCATGTACGGCCTCGGCGCGGACGAGACGCTACGCGACGACGTGATGGGCCCGCCCGCGCTCACGCCGCCCGAGTTCTGTGCCGGCGGTGCGGGGTTGATGTCGACGGCCGACGACTACCTGACGTTCGCCCGGATGCTACTCGGCGACGGCACGGTGGACGGCGTGCGGATCCTGTCCCCCGAATCGGTGCGCGTGATGCGCACCGACCGGTTGACCGCGGACCAGAAGGAGCAGAACTTCCTCGGGGTGCCGTTCTGGATCGGCCGCGGCTTCGGGCTGAGCATGTCGGTGGTCACCGACCCCGCCCAGTCCGAACGATTCTTCGGCCCGGGCGGTCTGGGCACCTTCGGCTGGCCGGGCGCGTTCGGCACCTGGTGGCAGGCCGACCCGGCCAATGACGTCATCGTGCTCTATCTGATCCAGAACTATCCGGATCTGACCGCCGATGTCGCGCAGGTCGCCGGCAACACCTCGATGGCGAAACTGCGGATGGCACAACCGAAGTTCGTGCGCCGGACCTACCAGGGGTTGGGCCTCTGAGCCGGCTGACCACCGACAGAACATCACATCGAGCGTGACAGCACCCGGCCGAACTGCAGCAGCCGCTCCATCTGAGCCAGGCCACCGTTGTCCACCGACTTGGTATAGCGGAAGGACTCGCAGTACAGGTCGCTCTCGGTCGCCGAAGTGCGCCGGGCGCGGGTCACCAGCTGGGTGTACATCCGCAACCGGACCTCGGACAGCCGCCGCGTCCCGTCCGCCAGCACCTCGAAGTGGGTGCTCAGAATGTGATCGCTGATGGTGGACAGCAAGATCGTGCGCACCGACGAGTTCAATTGCCGGCGCTCGTCCACGATTTCGTCATCGGCGCGCCACATGATGAGCCGCAGCCCATCGGTGGCCACCACTTCCTGCCACACCGCGGTCCCGTCGGCCTCCTCGGTTTCGCCGCGCGACATGATGAACGCGGCGATCCCGGGGAACTCGATGACCGATCGCAGCTGTTCGAGCGCCAGCTCGGGATCACGCAGATAGACCGTCGCCGCATCCTGCACGCTCATGTACGGCGCCCAGTCCTGCGGCACGATTACTCCCCGGTCTCCGACGGCCGCAGCGCCGCCGCGGCGGCCCGGATCTGCGGGGTCACCAGCATCACCTGGCCGAGCACGCCGTTGACGAAGCCCGGGGATTCGTCGGTGGACAGTTCCTTGGCCAGCTCGACGGCCTCGTCGACGGCGACGGGCGCAGGCACGTCATCGGCGTGCAGCAGTTCCCACACCGCCACCCGCAGGATGGCGCGGTCCACCGCGGGCAGCCGCTCCAGCGTCCAGCCCTGCAGGTGCGAGGAGATCAGGTCGTCGACGTGCGCGGCCTGCTCGGTGACACCGCGGGCCACCGTCACCGTGTACGGGTTCAGCGCGTTGATATCGGCCTGCGTGTGGGACAGCGCATTGCGACCATCTGCGGCTTCGGCGGCGGTGATGCCGCGCGCCTCGGCCTCGAACAGCAGGTCGACGGCGCGCTTACGCGCTTGGTGTCGACCACGGTCACCACGACGGTCAGCCATGGCTAGGCATTCACCCTGCCCAGGTAGCTGCCGTCGCGGGAATCGACCTTGAGCTTGTCGCCGGTGTTGATGAACAGCGGCACCTGCAGTTCGGCGCCGGTCTCCACGGTGGCCGGCTTGGTGCCGGCGCTGGAGCGGTCGCCCTGCAGGCCCGGCTCGGTGTGGGTGACCACGAGTTCCACGGTGACCGGGAGCTCCAGGTACAGCGGGGCACCCTCGTTGAAGGCGATCTGCACCTTCATGCCCTCGAGCAGGAAGTCGGCCAGGCGCCCCACCAGCGCCTCGGACAGCGAGTTCTGCTCATAGTCCTCGGAATCCATGAAGACGAAGTCGCTGCCGTCGCGGTACAGGTAGGTGGCATCGCGGCGGTCGACGGTGGCCGTCTCCACCTTCACACCGGCGTTGAACGTCTTGTCGACGACCTTGCCGGACAGGATGTTCTTGAGCTTGGTGCGCACGAAGGCCGGGCCCTTGCCGGGCTTGACGTGCTGGAACTCGGTGATCTGCCAGAGCTGACCCTCGATCGAGAGCACGAGTCCATTCTTGAAGTCGGCGGTTGATGCCACGGTGTGTACAGCTCCTAGATCAGGTGATGACAGCCAGTTCCTTGGGGAACCGGGTGAGTAACTCGGGTGTAGGTGCGCTCTCGCTGCCGACAACCAGGGTGTCCTCGATTCGGACACCGCCCCGGCCGGGCAGATAGACGCCGGGCTCCACGGTGACCGCAGCGCCAGCAAGCAGTGTACCGACGGCCGAGGCACTGATCCCCGGCGCTTCGTGGATCTGCAGTCCGACGCCGTGGCCGAGGCCGTGACCGAAGTTCTCGGCGAACCCTGCGTCGGCGATCACCTGCCGGGACGCGGCGTCGACGTCCCGCAGCGCAGCCCCCGCCGCCAGCGCGTTGCGGCCGGCCGCCTGGCTGCTCGCCACCAGGGCGTACAGATCTCGCTGCCACTGCGCGGCGTGCCCCAGCACGAAGGTCCGGGTCATATCCGAGTGGTAGCCGGCGACCAGTGCGCCGAAGTCGATCTTCACGAAATCGCCGTCGGTGAGCACCGCGTCGGTGGGCCGGTGGTGCGGGATGGCCGAGTTCGGTCCGGCGGCCACGATGGTCTCGAAGGACACACCGTCGGCGCCATGGTCGAGCATCAGCGATTCCAGCTCGCGACCGACCTGCTTCTCGGTGCGCCCGGGGCGCAGCCCGCCGCGGTTCACCAGATCATGCAGGGCCGCGTCGGCCGCCTCGCAGGCCAGCCGCAGGATGGCGACCTCGCCGGCATCCTTGACCTCCCGCAGCCGTTCGACCATGCCGGCGGCCCGGACGAACTCGACTCCCCCGGCGTCACCCACCGCCCGTTCCAGCAGACCGAACCCATCGACGGTCACCACATGGCTCTCGAAACCGAGCCGGCGCACACCGTCGGCGGCCGCGCGGGCGGCCAGGTGCGCGCCGACGGCACGTTCGATGACCAGTTCGGCGTCCGGCGCCTGCGCCGCGGCCTGCGTTACATAACGCCCGTCGGTTGCCAACACCGGCGTGTCTTGGTCGACACGCACCAAAAGTGCGGCGTTGGATCCGGTGAAGCCGGACAGATATCGGACGTTGACCAGGTCGGTTACCAATATGGCGTCCAGTTCGGCGGCCGCCAGCCGGTGCCGCAAACGGTCCCGGCGCGCAGATATCGTCACAGCCGCTGACGGTACTCGCTACGCTGTCCCCTCATGAGCAAGTGGTTGCTGCGCGGACTCGTGTTCGCGGCGGTCGTGGTGGTCCTCCGGTTGATCCAGGGAGCGCTGGTGGATGCCTTCCCGACGCAGGCCGGCTGGATCAGTCCCACGCTGGGTCTGTTCCTGGCGATCCCGGCGATCGTGTGGGCCTACTTCGACGGCCGCGCGGACGCGGCCGCCCAGTCCGACCCGGACCGCCGCCAGGATCTCGCGATGGTCTGGCTGGTCGCCGGCCTGATCGCCGGTCTGCTGGGCGATCTGGTGTGCTGGTTCATCGGGCTGTTCTACCCGGTGCTCTACACCGGGAACCTGATCAGCGAGCTGACCTCGTTCGCCGCGTTCACCGCGCTGCTGATCTTCCTGGCCGGTGTCATCGCGGTGACCATCGGCCGCTGGAGCGTCGATCGCAAGGCCCCGCCGTACGTGCGCCGCCGCGAGGGCGACGAGGAACGCGCCGACACCGACGTGTTCGCCGCCGTGCAGCCCGGTCCCGACGAGCCCGCCAAGCCTTAGCGGGTACCGACCACCGAATAGGCCGCGGCCAGCAGCGTCGGGTCCGGCCCTTCCAGGCGTCCCGGCTTGGCCAGTCCGTCGAGCACCACGAAGCGCAGCACCCCGGAACGGTTCTTCTTGTCACCGGCCATGTATTCGAGCAGCTGCGGCAACGCGTCGACGTCATAGCTGACGGGCAGGCCCAGCGCGGTCAGCACCCGGGCGTGCCGGTCGGCGGTGTCGTCATCGAGCCGGCCGGCCAGGCGACCCAGCTCCGCGGCGAACACCAGCCCCACCGAGACCGCGGCCCCGTGGCGCCACTTGTAGCGTTCACGGCGCTCGATGGCATGCGCCAACGTGTGCCCGTAGTTGAGGATTTCGCGCAGCGCCGACTCCTTCTCGTCGGCAGCCACCACCTCGGCCTTGACCGCGATCGCGCGCCGGATCAGTTCGGGCAGGACGGTGCCCGACGGGTCCAGCGCGGCCTCGGGATCCGCCTCGATCAGGTCCAGGATGACCGGGTCGGCGATGAACCCGGCCTTCACGATCTCGGCCATCCCGGCCACGATCTCGTTGCGCGGCAACGTCTGCAGGGTGGCGAGGTCGACCAGCACCGCCAGCGGCTGATGGAACGCGCCGACCAGGTTCTTGCCGGCGTCGGTGTTGATACCGGTCTTCCCGCCGACGGCGGCGTCGACCATGCCCAGCAAGGTGGTCGGCACGTGCACGATGTCGACGCCGCGCAGCCAGGTCGCGGCGGCGAATCCGGCGACATCGGTGGCGGCCCCGCCGCCGAGGCTGACGACGGCATCCTTGCGCCCGATGCCGATCCGGCCCAGCACCTCCCAGATGAAACCGACGACGGGCAGTTCCTTCCCGGATTCGGCGTCCGGGATCTCGATGCGGTGCGCGTCGATGCCCGTGCCGGCCAGGTGTTCGCGGATCGCCTCGGCCGTCTGGGCCAGGGTCGGCTGGTGCAGGATGGCGACCTTGTGCCGACCGGCCAGCGTGCGGCCCAGGTCTTCCAGCAGCCCGGTCCCGATGATCACCGGGTACGGCCGGTCGACCATCACGTCCACTGTCACGGGTTCACTCATTGCGTGCCTCTGCTCGTTTCGCCAGCGCCGCCGGGGTGGGCGGGGCCTCGGTGGTGGGTGCCGGGTTCAGGACGGTCGGTCCGCGTCGCCAGGCCGGTCGGCGGCGCCGGCGCGGCCGCGCCGGACCGCACCCGGACAGCCGGGTGACGATGTGGCGCACCACCGCACCGGGATTGCGCCGGTTGGTGTTGACCCGCATGGTGGCCACCTCACGGAACAGCGGCACCCGCTCGTCCATCAGGGCACGGTACTTCGCGGCCGGGTCGTCACCGGCCAGCAACGGACGCGCACTCCCGGTCGTTCGCCGAATTCCTTCTGCGGCACTGATTTCCAGGTAGATCACGGTGTGACCCTTGAGCGCTTCGCGCACCTCCGGGGTGGTCACCGCACCGCCGCCGAGGGAGACCACACCGTCGTGCTCGTTCAGCGCGGCACGCACCACGTCGGCCTCGATCTGGCGGAAGTGCGCCTCGCCCTGGACAAAGATGTCGGCGATGCTGCTCCCGGTGGTCTCGACGATCTTGGCGTCGGTGTCCAGCAGCGGCACGCCGAGCGCCTTGGCCAGCCGGCGGCCGATGGTGGACTTGCCGGAGCCCGGCATGCCCACCAGAACAGCTTTGGGTGCCATCGGCTATCCCGAGGCCTGAGCCGTCGGCTCGTGCTCGGCGACCGCGTGCAGATAGCTCTCGACGTTGCGGCGGGTCTCGGCCAGCGAGTCGCCGCCGAACTTGAGCAACGCGGCCCGCGCCAGCACCAGCGCGACCATCGTCTCGACCACCACGCCGGCGGCCGGCACCGCGCACACATCCGAACGCTGGTGGATCGCCACCGCCTCGTCGCCGGTGGACATGTCCACGGTCGCCAGCGCGCGGGGCACCGTGGAGATCGGCTTCATCGCCGCGCGCACCCGCAGCGGCTGCCCGTTGGTCATCCCGCCTTCCAGGCCGCCGGCCCGGTTGGTGGAGCGGACGATGCCGTCGGGGCCCGGGTACATCTCGTCGTGGGCGACGCTGCCGCGACGGCGCGCGGTCTCGAACCCGTCGCCGATCTCGACGCCCTTGATCGCCTGGATGCCCATCACCGCGGCGGCCAGCTGGCTGTCGAGCCGGTTGTCCCCGCTGGTGAACGAACCCAGTCCGATCGGCAGCCCGGTCACCACCACCTCGACGACGCCACCCAGGGTGTCGCCGTCCTTCTTGGCTGCCTCGATCTCGGTGATCATGGCTTCCTCGGCGGTCTTGTCGAAGGCCCGCACCGGGCTGTCGTCGATGGCGGTCAGGTCCTGCGGCAGCGGGGACGGGCCGTCATAGGGTTTGGACGCGCCGATGGAGATGACGTGGGAGATGACCTCGACACCGAGCGCCTGCTGCAGGAAGGCGCGCGCGACGGTGCCCGCGGCGACCCGGGCCGCGGTCTCGCGGGCGCTGGCCCGCTCCAGCACCGGCCGGGCGTCGTCGAAGCCGTACTTGAGCATGCCCGCGTAGTCGGCGTGCCCGGGGCGCGGGCGGGTGAGCGGCGCGTTGCGGGCGGCGTCGGCGTCGAGTTGGTCGGCGGGCACCGGGTCCGACGCCATCACGGTTTCCCACTTGGGCCACTCGGTGTTGCCGATCTCGATGGCGATGGGGCCGCCGAGGGTGCGGCCGTGACGCACCCCACCCAGCACGGTCACCTGGTCCTTCTCGAACTTCATCCGGGCGCCGCGGCCGTAGCCGAGCCGACGGCGCTGCAACTGGGCCGCGATGTCGTCGGAGGTGACGGACACACCCGCGACCATGCCTTCGACCATCGCCACCAGCGCGCGGCCGTGAGATTCACCTGCGGTAGTCCATCGCAACACGGGTGACATTCTCCCATGCGGCCGGCGGTGCGACCGAATCCGTCGACCCTGCGCTCCGCACTACCACCACGCCAGGGCGACCGACGCCGCGCTGGCCGCACACATCGAGGGGCCGTGCGGCACGGTCGATCCGCGCCGCGCCACCGCGAGCACGACTCCGGCCAACCCGGTCAGCAGCACCGCGCCGATGGCGCCCAGCAGCCAGACGTGCACCCCGAACGTCCCGGTGAGTGCGCCGAGACCGACCGCGAGCTTCACATCGCCGGCACCGAGCGCGGCCGGGTCCATCAGGTGCACCACAAGATAGAGAACGCCGAGCGCGGCGGCGCCCAGCACGGCCGGGGTTCCGCGGCCGGCCAGCACGGCCACGACGAGGATCACCGCGGCTCCGGGCAGGGTGAGCAGATTGGGCAGCCGGCGCTCGCGCAGGTCGTAGCCGCTCAGCATGATCAGCCATCCGGCGAGGACCAGCGCACCCACCGTTTCAGGCTAAGAGCCCGGCAGTGCCTGCCTCATCACCTCTTTGGGCGCCGGCAGCCCGGTGAACTGCTCGACCTGCGCGATTGCCTGGTGCAGCAGCATCTGCAACCCACTGATCACCCGGCCGCCACGCGCCTGCACCGCCGCCGCCAACGGTGTGGGCCACGGGTCGTAGATCGCGTCCAGCAGCACCGGGACGCCGTCGATGGTGTGCGCATAGTCGGCCGCGATATCGGCGGGCAGCGTGCTGACCGCAACGTCCAGAGCGGTCACGGCCGTGCCGGGTTCGACCCAGCGGATGTCGATCCCGAGCCGACGACCCACATCCACCGTCGCCGCGGCCTTCTCCCGGTTGCGGGCGATGACCGCGATGTCGGTGACCCCGAGGGTGGCCAGCCCCGCCACCGCCGCCGGTGCGGTACCGCCCGATCCGAGGACGGCGCCGCGCCGCGGGGCGTCGAGCACGTCGACCAGCGCGCCGGCGACCCCGTCGATATCGGTGTTGTCGGCCCGCCATCCGGTCGCGGTGCGCACCAGGGTGTTCGCCGAGCCGACGAGCGCGGCGCGGTCGGTGCGCTCGGTGGCCACCTCCAGGGCGGCGAACTTGCCCGGTTTGGTCACCGACAGCCCGACCCATTCCGGTCCAAGACCGGCCACCAGCGCCGGCAACTGCTCGGCGGTGCACTCGATGCGGTCATAGGTCCACGACGTCAGGCCCAGCGCCCGGTAGGCCGCGAGGTGGATGTCCGGGGACCGGGAGTGCGAGATCGGTGATCCCAGGACCGCCGCGCGCCGAGCGGGACCCCTATCTGGCACTGTCGAGGACACCGTTGTTCCTGGCCACTTCGATGCTCGCCAGGTGCTGCTCATAGTCGCGGGTGAACAGGGTCGTGCCCTGCATGTCGATGGTGACGAAGTACAGCCAGTCCCCCGGTTCCGGGTTCTCCGCCGCGGCCAGGGCGGGTTGACCCGGCGAGCAGATCGGGGTCTTCGGAAGGCCCAGGGAGGCATAGGTGTTCCAC
>Ga0075163_10007933_pt1 | contig 14015 bp, 11 predicted proteins | sample JI1023141ADNA_FD_71478 | JGI IMG/M metagenome (GOLD analysis project Ga0075163, IMG submission 71478) | Wastewater effluent complex algal communities from Wisconsin, to seasonally profile nutrient transformation and Carbon sequestration -... | ecosystem: Engineered > WWTP > Effluent > Algae...
TCGCAGATTTCCATTTCGCGCCTGGTCAGCGTCGATTTCACCGCCTGCCCGCCAACATGCATGTTGCTGCGGGCTTCGCCAGCGGCCGGCACCCGGTTGATGGCGCCCGCCGCCTTCCCGTCGATCAGGATGATGCGCTTGTCGCCCAGTCGCACAGCCGGCTCATAGCGCTGAATCTGGATCGGCTCCCGGTAGAACTGCGTGAACATTTCGAGGAGCGATGCGAGATTCTCGTCATCCGGCTTCACGTGAAAGACACCGGCGCCGCCATTGCCGAACAACGGCTTGACGATAATGTCCTTGTGCTCCGCGCGAAACGCCATGATCTCATACCGGTCGCTCGTGATGAGCGTGGGTGGCATGACATTCTGGAATTCGGTCACCGACAGTTTTTCCGGCGCATTGCGGACATGGCCGGGATCGTTCACCACCAGGGTGTCGGGATGGATGCGCTCGAGGATATGCGTCGCGGTGATATAGGCCATGTCAAAGGGCGGATCCTGGCGCATCAGGATCACGTCGATCTTTGAGAGATCGACAACCTCCTCCGCCCCCAATGTCGCATGATTGCCACGCTCGCGGCGGAATTCGACCGGCCGCGCCCGTGCCGTCACCTTGCCGTCGCGCCAGGAGAGCTGGCGGGGGTGGTAATGGAAAAGCCGATAGCCGCGACGTTGTGCGGCCAGGCCCAGCACAAAGCTCGAATCGCCGTCGATGTCGATCGTCTCGACTGGATCCATCTGGATGGCAACGGTCAGCAACATTGGACTGGTCTCTTCAAATTGTGTGGCCGGCAGTTTAGCGGTGGGGAGCCCCGACGCAACGCTCTAATGCAGGCGCTGGGTTATATCCTGCAGCAAGCGGGCCACCTGGTGCCGTTGTGCTTCATTGTCGGCGATCTCCAGGAACCGGGACAGTGCCAGCCTGGCGGCAAGCAGATTGCCAAGGCGCGAATGAATGAGGCCGGCCTCGCGCCAAAAGGACACAGCCTCGGGGGCAACCAGCAGGATGCGCTCAACCACCGCCGCGGCACCGGGCAGGTCGCCGTCCTGGATGAGCCGCACCTTGATATTGTTCTGCAGGCGCAAAAGAATGTCCCGGTTGCCGACGGCCGCATAGTGGCTCGGCTGAAGTTCTGCGGCGTCGCCAATCGCTGCCTTCAGGCGCTGTCTCAGATCGCCGGTTTCCAGCAAGCGCCCACCATCGAAGGGATCGAGGATCGCTGCCTTGCCGTCGTGAAACAGGCGGATGACAAAATGACCCGGAAAATTGACGCCTTCCACAGTCCATCCCAGACTGCGCGCGGCATGAATGTAGAGGATGGCCAGCGCCACGGGCAGCCCCTGACGGCGGTCAATCACGCGCATCAGGTCGGCATTCTGCACATCGTCATAGGTCACCCGATCGCCGCGATAGGAGAACTGGCCAGCCATGATGTCGGCGAGGATTCGGCAGCGCGCATCAAGGCCCGCAGCGCCAACCTGCGCGAGCTCCGGCAGAACAGATGCCTGCTTCATCGCGTCGGCGATGGCAGCAAGATGTACCCGATAGACGTGACGATCGACCTCGGGCCGATTGCCTGCCGCCAGCGTCAAGGCCGCTTCCGCAAGGTCGATCGCGGCGTCGGGTTTTGCGCCAATCAGGTTGAGGTCAGCCTCGATATCCGCGCTGCCGTTCATGCTGCCATGGTCTGATGATGTTGCCGAGGCAATTAGTTTCACGACGAACGCGTCAAGGCAATGGCGATGCCTGCGTCACGCCGCCCGACGAAACCGGCGTCGATGCGGGAAACGGCTGACTGGGAGCTGCCGGCAGGGGCTCCTGCTGCGCCGCCATGACCGGCGCCACCTCGGGCGCGGGCTTTGCCGGTACCGGCGGCAAGGGGTCATCGGCCAGGCGAACCCGGCTAACCACTTCGCGCACATAGGCGATGTCACGGGCGTGGTCGATCACGCGCTGGCGTTCCGTGGCATCCTGCGCGACGCCCATCAGATAGATGGTTGAGCGTATGCAATCGATGCTGAAATTGTTGGCCCGCACCTGACTGTCGGCCATGATCTTCAGGCGCAGGCGCTGGATCAACCATGCGTCTTCGGAATAGTCACCGAGGTCGAGACCACGTCCGATCTTGATCTCGTTCATCACCTCGCGCACGCCGCTCGACTGCCAGGCAATGTTCGTTGCTTCCAACCTGTCCTCGGGCTTCTGCACGAATCCCGTGAGGAGTACCCGCCCCTCATGGACCTGGAGGCTGACCTTCTGAAACAGGTATTGATCCTTTTCCAGAAGGCGCTGGTTGATGCCGATCCAGGTCAGATTGTCGTCGACCCCCTTCACCAGGCCCCGCTCCTGGGTCGCGAGGTTGATTGTCGTGGCGGCGACACCGACGGCGGTGCCAATCGGCGAGCAGCCAGCCAAAAGCCCCGAAACCAGCACCGCCGCACCCATAAAAAACAAAGGCCGCCCGCCGACACGGCGTCGCGGCTGGTCTGGGCAGTCGGTGCACAAAAAGGACGGCTGGGCCGGATTCATGATCCGAATCATGCCCTAACTGCGAGTCGAGCTCAAGAGACGGATAAAGGACGGTCGCTAAGTATTTGCCACACCTTGCTGTCAGGCGCCTTTGTCATGCATCCGGGCGCCAGGCATCCTTGAGGTGGATCGGCCAGCCGAAGCGACCCAAGGCGACCACATCGCAGCGCAAATCCAGGGCGGCGAGTTCCGGCCGGGTCTTCAGGTAATGTGCCAGCGCCCGCATCAACCGATGGCGCTGCGGCCCCAGGAGGGCCCCGCTGGCCAGGCCGGTATCGGCGCGCGTCTTGACCTCAACCAGCGCGAGGATGCTGCCTTTTCTCACCAGGATGTCGATCTCGCCAAGTTTCGAGCGCCAGTTCCGCTCCAGCACCCGGTAGCCCTTCAGCCGCAGATAGGTGACCGCCAGACTCTCGGCCAGGCGGCCGCGCCGTCTTGCCCTGGCCCCCCGCTGGCGGCGCCGGTCAGTCGTCACCGCCCGTCCCCCCACCCTGCTGCTTGAGCTCAAGCGCCCGCTGGTAGACCTGGCGCTTGGGCAGATGCGTCGCGGCGGCCACCGCTTCCGCGGCCTCCTTGACCCTCATGGCGCCCAATGCCTTCAACAGGGCGGCATCGAGGTCGATGGCAGCATGGGCCGCCTCGGCCAAAGGCGGCCCGACCACGATCACAATTTCGCCCTTGGGCGGCCCGGCCTCGGTGTAGTGGTCGAGCAGTTCCTGGAGCGAACCGCGGCGCACCTCTTCGAACATCTTGGTAAGCTCGCGGGCCACTGCTGCCGGCCGGTCGCCCAGGACGTCGCGCAGATCACCCAAGGCCGTCACCAGGCGCGGCGCCGTCTCGAACAGGATGAGTGACGCGCGCAGGCTCGATACCTCCACCAGCTCCGTCCGCCTTGCCGCGGATTTGGGGGCGAGGAATCCCAGGAACAGGAACCGATCCGTCGGCAGGCCGGAGAGGATGAGTGCCATGATCGGCGCTGAGGGGCCCGGCAGGGCCGTCACCGGAATGCCGAGGCTCGCCGCCTCCCGCACCAGCTTGAAGCCCGGATCGGAGATGAGCGGCGTCCCGGCATCCGACACCAATGCCATCTTTTCGCCACGCTGCAGGCGTTCGATCAGCCGCGGCCGCATCTCCTCGGCATTGTGGTCGTGATAGCTGAGCAGCGGCTTCTTGATGTTGAGGTGCTGCAGCAGACGGATGGTGATGCGCGAGTCTTCACAGGCGATTGCATCCGCCGCACGGAGATAGTCGGCGGCGCGGGCCGACAGGTCGCCAAGGTTGCCGATCGGCGTCGCCACCAGGCCCAATTCGCCGTGTGCCACGGGCCGGGTGTCGCCTGGCGCCGGTTTACTTGAGCGGTCTCTGTCGTTAGGCTTCGCCATCATTGCCCATTCTGAATATTGCCGGAGTCATCATGATTGTTTCGACGCGCGGAGATAAGTGCCATTCGCGGCCACGCCGCATTCTACCTGCCCTGGCCGGCACCGCTTTGTCGAGCTTCATGCTGCTGGCCGCCACCGTTCTAACTGGCTGCGCCCCCACCGTAGCGCCCCCGCCGCCGGTAAGCCAACCAGCGCCGGCGCCGGCACCTGCGCCCGTGGTGCAGGCGCCGAGCACGCCAGTGGAGCCGATCGATACGGATATCAAGGTTGGACTCCTGCTGCCCCTCTCCGGCCCGCAGGCGAGCCTGGGGCGCTCCATGCTGCAGGCAGCGGAAATGGGCCTGTTCGATGTCGGCGGCGAGAATTTCAAGCTCGTGCCGCGGGACAGCGCCACCTCCGGCGGTCCCGCCGCCGCTGCCCGCGACGCCCTTGCCGACAAGGTCGACGTGATCCTCGGGCCACTCTTCGGCGCCGAGTTGAAACAGGCGGCCATTCCAGCCATGGCCGCCCGCGTGCCGATGGTGAGCTTCAGCAACGACAATTCCCAGGCGCAGCCGGGCGTCTATATTCTTGGCGTGACGCCCGAAAGCCAGATCAGCCGCGTCGTGGGCTACGCCGCCTCGCAGCAGGTGAAGCGCTTTGCCATCATGACACCGAATTCACCCTTCGGGCGGATCGTGCTCAGCGCCTATCAGGAAGCGGTGGTGAAGGTCGGCGGGACAATCTCTCAGGTGGTGTTCTATGACCCCAAATCGCCCGACCTTACCCAGCCCGTGCGCGAGATGGCGGATGCCTACAAGCGCAGCGGCTTTGATGCCCTGATGATACCGGAAGGCGGTCAGAAACTGCGCGCCTTCGCTGCGATGCTGCCGGCATTCGACATGCCGACCGGCCTCGTGCGCCTGCTGGGGACCGCGCAATGGCAGAACCCCGCGACCGCTGCCGAGGGGGCCTTGCTCGGCGGCTGGTTCGCAGCGCCGGCCCCGGAGCGTTGGCAAGCCTTTGCCCAACGCTACACCGCACTCTATGGCACACCGCCCGATCCGCGCGCCGGCATCGTCTATGACGCCGTCACCCTGGCGGTCGCCTTGGCACAATCCAAGGAAGGGGGCGATTTCAGCACCCCGCGGATGACCGATCCATCGGGATTTGCCGGGGTCACCGGCGTGTTTCGCCTCGGCGCCGATGGCAAAGCGGAGCGTGGCCTGGCGGTGATGGAAGTGACCCCCGGTACCTTCACCATCAAGGATCCGGCCCCCAGCACGTTTGCGGCAGTGATCAACTGACAAATACCAAGCATCGGGCTTGGTGGAAGCGGCGAACAGGTTCGATGTCCTAGCTTTAAGTCTACCGCAACGCAGCAGGAGTCATGATTCCTTAGGGTTTACCTGACATAAGAAACATAGGTATGTCAGGACGCCGCCGGGGGAAATGTATCGGTGCCGCGGCCTGTCTCCCACTCTGTCGGAGGCACGCAAAAATGCTGAAAAAGATCTCGATCGCCGGTCGTGTCACCATAGCCCTTGGTGCCTTTCTGGTGCTGCTGGCTGCGGGTTTGACCTTTTCAGCCTATACGCTCGTTTCTGCCGAAATGGAGCGCCAGGCGGTCAGTGCCCAGGAAACCAATATGCGCGTCGCCTGGGACGTGCTGAAGCAGAGCGGCACGGAGTTCAGTGTCAGGGACGGCAAACTCTATGCGGACGACGTCCTGCTCAACGACAATTTTCCGCTGGTCGACAAGGTCAAGGAACTGGTCGGCGGGACAGCCACCATCTTCCAGGGCGATACCCGCGTTGCCACCAATGTGATGAAGCCGGACGGTTCCGGCCGCGCCGTCGGCACCAAGCTTGCCAAGAACGCCGCGCATGACGCTGTCCTTGGCCAGGGCAAGTCCTATACCGGCACCGTCGACATTCTCGGCCAGACTTTCTTCACCGGCTATGACCCGATCAAGAATGCGGCCGGGGAGACCATCGGCATCCTCTATGTGGGCGTCAAGAAGAGCGATTATTTCGCGCTTGTCGACCGCCTGCTTCTGAATTTCGGCCTCGTCGCACTCGTCGTCACCATTGTGCTCGGAGGCCTGGGCTTTGCGGTCACCCGCCGCCTCTTCAAGCCGCTGACCGAACTCAGGGAATCTCTGTCGGCACTGGGCGCCGGCAATCTCGATGTCGACGTGAAGCATACCGAGCGGCGCGACGAAATCGGTGTCATGGCGCGCACCGTCAATCTGTTCAAGGACGGCATGGCTGAACGCAATCGGCTGCAGGCGGCCCAAGAAACCGAACGGGCCGCGGCACAGGCAGATCGCGCGCGCGCCCTCCAGGGTGTCGCCGAGCAGTTCCGGCAATCGGTGATGGGTGTCGTCGACCGTGTGGCGGACGCCACCAACAATCTGCGCGGTGGTGCCGATTCCGTGGCGCTGCAGGCCGGCACGACGACGGGCGATGTCGGCTCCGCCAACGAAGCCGCCGGCCGGGTCGCACGCAATGTCGAAGCCGTGGCAGCAGCGACGGAGGAACTCACCGCCTCGATCGGCGACATTTCGCGCCAGGTTGCGGAGACCTCGGCTGCCGCCGAACGCGCCGTTTCCGAAGCCAACCAGACCAGCACGACGATGCAGACTCTGGCCGCGGCGGCCAATCGGATCGGCGAAGTCGTGCGCCTGATCAACGAGATCGCCAGCCAGACCAACCTTCTGGCGCTCAACGCGACCATTGAAGCAGCGCGTGCCGGCGACGCGGGCAAAGGCTTTGCCGTGGTGGCATCCGAGGTCAAGAACCTCGCCACCCAGACCGCCAAGGCGACCGAGGACATCCAGGCGCAGATCCAGGATATTCAGACAGAAACCCAGCGGGCCGTCGGCGCCATTGGCGGCATCGCCACATCGATCAACGACATAAGCGCCAAGGCCAATGCGGTCAGCGATGCGGTCGGCCAGCAGATGGAAGCGACCAACGAGATTGCCCGCAACGTTCAGCAGGCATCCTCGGAATCGGAGACCGTCAGCAGACGCATCTCGACGGCCGCTGATGCCGCGCAGAATTCCGGCTCATCGGCTGCCCGGCTGCGCGAAGAAGCCGTGGCGCTTGCAGGTGACGTCGATCAATTGCGCAGTCTCTCTGGCGATTTCATCAACCGGATTGCGACGGTTTAGAGTTCGTCCCGGGGGAGCAATGTTGCCGGAATGCCGCGATGGCGGGCAGAACCTTAAAATCCCCGCCGCCAGGGGCAGCCATTTTATCCGAATTTTGCTGTCACATTCGTAATACCATTTTGTCGTTTGCCGTCACGGGCGGACTCAACATAAAGTCGCCGCACGATGGATAATGGCGGGTAGGCAAATCGAATGGCCGGCAAAGCGGGCGCACTGATCGAGCGCGGTGTGAATGCAGCAGGCAGGTTGTTAAGCTCTCGGATACCCCACCATTGGGCGCTCAATTATTGTCTCGCCTTGCCCCGGTTCTGCCGTGGCAACCGCCGCCTGCCACGCAGCGTCGACGATCCACGGGCGACCCTCAACGACATCATATTCCATCGCATGATCCGTGACGGCTGGTCGCCGGCACAGCAATCATGCGTTGACAAGGAAAGTGCCAAGATAATCGCCCAAGCCCGGGCACCCGGCGTCAAGGTGGCGCGGACCGAGGCCATATTCCATCTGGAAGAATCGACAAGCACGGCCGACGTGGCGGCCTGGCTCGCGCCCTACCTCGGCCGCAAGTTCGTGGTGAAGCCGACACACAGCTATGGCAGCATCCTCTATCTCGATGAAAAGCTGGAAACCCGGCGCCTGGCGCAATTCGTGCGGCATGCGAAACGGAACTTCTTCCATGCCGCGCGCGAAACCCAGTACCGCAATCTGAAGCGCAAACTTATCCTTGAGGAAAACCTGGCACCCGACCAGCGCCTCAACGATTACAAGTTCTCCTGCACCGATGGGCATGTCCTGCATGGCCGCATGGATGTCGGTCGCGGCACGCCCGACCATCGCCGCGCGCTGTTCACCGTGCCGGACTTCAGCATCATTCCGGTACGCACCGGCGGACTCGACTTCCCCGAGCGGATCGCCCCGCCACAGCACCTTCCTGAAATGATCGAGATCGCGGCCCAATTGTCGCGCGGCTTCGATTTTGTACGAGTAGATCTCTACGACACGCCAGACGGCGTCTATTTCGGCGAGTTCACCTTCACCCCTGGTGCCGGCGCCTGCGGCTATTCGGATGAGAAGGTCGCAATTAAAATGGCGCAGCGGCTGAAATCGATGTCTCCAATCGGCGCGGCAGCCCCTGCGTCGGCGATCTCCGCCTTGCCGCTGCCTGTTTCAGCCGAGCAGTTCCCCCAGAACGGCATCGAGGCGCTGGCGGCCGGCAGCAGTGGCACGGAGCCGGCCCTCCTCGACCTCGAGAAAACCGCCTTCGCCCAGGCGTCGTAGGCGCGCGGGCGCGACGCATTCGATGAACGGCCGCCCGGCTTCCGCTTCGAAGCGCGTGAGCGGAATGCCCTCCGACAGCCGCAAGCCCATCATCGTCATTTCGCTGATGCGCGCATCCGTCGCGACATCGTCAAACTGCCGCGTCGCATGGCCCTGGGCAGCTACCATCTCCAGCCAGCGTTCCGGCGCCCGGTGCTGGCGTGTGGCGACCTTGCGGCCATCGATGGTCAAGCGCCCATGGGCACCAGGCCCGATCCCGACATAGTCGCCATAGCGCCAATAGGTGAGGTTGTGACGTGACTCCGACCCCGGCCGCGCGTGATTGGAGATCTCATAGGCCGCGAGCCCAGCCTCTCCCAGCCGTGCCTGGGTGAGTTCAAAGAGCTCCGCCTGGGTATCCTCATCCGGCAGCACGAAATCGCCGCGCGCATGGGCCTGCTCGAACATCGTGCCGGTCTCGATGGTGAGCTGATAGAGCGAGATGTGATCTGCGGCGAAGGTCAGCGCGCGCGCCAATTCCTGATCCCACATATCCGGCGTCTGTCCGGGCCGCGCATAGATGAGGTCGAAGGTGAAGCGATCGAAGGTATTGGCCGCCAGATCGAGTGCTGCCAGCGCCTCGCCTTGGTTGTGCTGGCGGCCGAGGAATTTGAGATCGATATCGTTGAGGGCCTGAATGCCGAGTGACACACGGTTGATGCCGGCCGCCCGAAAGCCCCTGAGCTTGTCGCTCTCGACCGAGGTCGGGTTGGCCTCCAGCGTGATCTCGATATCATTGGCAACACGCCAATGCCGCGCCACCGCGTCGATCACTGTCTCCGCGGTGCCGGGATCCATGAGCGATGGTGTCCCGCCGCCGAAGAAAATACTGGTGACGGTGCGATCCGGCGTCAGCTTTGCATAATGCGCAAGCTCCTTGAGATAGGAATCCCGCCAATCCGCTTCCTCAATCCGTTCCCGCACATGGGAATTGAAATCGCAATACGGACACTTGGCCTTGCAGAACGGCCAATGAATATAGATCCCGAACCCGCGAGGGTCGTTGAGCGGGGTCATCCGCGCCGGCGGTTGCGGCGCCGTCCGTCATCGCCATCCGGCTGCGTCGCAACCTTGGGCAAGGGCAGGTTCACGGCCTTGGCGAGATGCGGATAGGGTGCTGTCTTGTGCGGCAGGGCCATCGCGTCGATGAAATGCTCCTGGAACTTCGCCTCGACCGCGGTTTCGATCTTTTCGACCTGCTTCACCACCCGCGCGATCTCGTCACGCGCGGCAAGATTGAGAAGTGCTATGCGCGCGCCGGTACCCGCGGCATTGCCGGCCGAGGTCACCTTGGCCAGGTCGCAATCCGGAATCATGCCCAGCACCATCGCGTATTTGACGTCGATATGGCTGCCGAAGGCACCAGCCAGCGTGATGCGGTCGACCTTGTCGACGCCGAGCTTGTCCATGAGCAGACGGGCCCCGGCATAGAGAGCGGCCTTTGCCAGCTGGATCGCACGAATGTCATTCTGGGTGATCTTCAACTGCGGATGGCCATCATGCAGCAGATAGAAGAAGGTGCGGCCATCGGCCTGGATGCGCGGGCTTTTCGCCGCCATGCCGCCGTCGATGACACCATCCTGTGTCAGGATACCGGCCAGGAACATTTCGGCGAGTGCCTCGATGATGCCGGAACCGCATACGCCGGTGACGCCGAATGCTTCGGTCTCCTTGGCGAAATCCGGATGATCCGACCAGAGGTCGGAGCCGATCACCTTGAAGCGCGGCTCCAGCGTCTCGCGGTTGATGCGCACGCGCTCGACGGCGCCGGGGGCTGCGCGCTGGCCGCAGGAAATCTGCGCGCCTTCGAAGGCGGGGCCGGTCGGCGAGGATGCCGCGAGCAAACGATGCCGGTTGCCCAGCACGATCTCGGCATTGGTGCCGACATCGACGATCAGCGTCATCTCTTCGACGTCATAGGGCGTCTCTGAAAGAATCACACCGGCCGTATCCGCGCCGACATGGCCCGCGATGCAGGGCAGCACATAGATGCGGGCATTGGGATGAACCTTGAGATCGATCTCGGTGGCCCAGATCTGCACGGGTCCGTCGGTGGCGAGCGCAAACGGCGCCCAGCCAAGCTCGATCGGGTTGATGCCGAGCAGCAGGTGATGCATGATCGGATTGCCGACGAAGGTGCATTCCAGCACGTCTTCCTGCGTGCAGCCGGCTTCCTTGACGACCGCTTGCACAAGATCGTTCAAGGCTTCGCGCACGGCCTTGGTCATGTCGACCTCGCCGCCCGGATTCATCATCACATAGGAGACGCGGCTCATCAGGTCTTCGCCGAAGCGGATCTGCGGATTCATGAGGCCGGAGGATGCCACCACCTCGCCGGTGCCGAGATCGCAGAGATGCGCCGCGATCGTGGTCGAACCCACGTCGACGGCGAGGCCATAGATCTTGTCGTGGAAGCCCGGCCAGACCGCGGTGATCTGCTTGCCCATATGGACGGCGACGGTCACCTTCCAATCGCCCTTGCGCAACGCCTGCTGCAGGCCCTGGATGGCGCGTACGTCGCAATCCAGGCCATCGAGATTCCATTGCGCCTTCAGCGCCTTGTTCAGGCGCTGCAGATCGCCGGTCGGATCATGCATGTCGGGTTCCTGAACCTCGACGTAATGCAGGCGGATGACCGGGTCCAAGGTGATGTCGCGCATCTCGGCGCGTTTCCGCACGACCTGCTTGTGCACCTGGCTGTCTGCCGGCACGTCGATAACGAGATCGCCCAGCAATTGCGCCGAGCAGGACAGGCGCCGTCCCGGCTTCATGCCGCGCTTGTCGGCATAGCGCTGCTCTACGCTTGAGAAGTCGGAGAGATGATGCGCGTCCGAGGTGACGCCGAGCTTGGCGAACTCACCTTCCGACACCACCACCTGGCAGCGCCCGCAGATGCCGCGGCCGCCGCAGACGGAATCGATATCGACGCCGAGCTGGCGCGCGGCTGTCAGGATCGGCGTACCCTTCTGGAACCGGCCGCGCTTGCCGGACGGCATGAACACCAGCCAGGCATTATCACCGTTTTCAGCACCGTTGCCGTGATCAAGAGTGGCTGCGCCGACATCTGCCATGACGTGTGTTCCTGCGTTGCTCGTAGGGTTTTTCAGGCCCTGAAAATGCCAAACCCCATCCCTGTGTTCAAGGATGGGGATAGTCTTCAGTCGCGCCCCCTCACCCTGACCCTCTCCCCTCTCGGGAGAAGGGGTGAGGTGAGGGGGGGCTTTCTCAGGTGTTACGCCCCCGCCGTCTCCGGCGTCGCACCACCAGCGGCACCGCCACCACGACGGCCCGAGCGCTCGCGGCGGCCGCGGCCACCGGCGGCGTCGCCTTCGGCGGCCGGTTCGCGGAAACGCTTGATCCAATGGGCGCAATGCGCGTCGGTGCCCATCAGCACGTCAGCGCCCCAGATGCCGGTCATTTCTTCCATGTGCAGCGGGTTCATGATGGCGGAGGTCATGCCGGCGCCGATCGCCATCGAGAGGAATGCCTGGTTGAGGCTGTGGCGGTTGGGCAGGCCGAAGCTGATGTTGGAGGCGCCGCAGGTCGTATTGACCTTCAATTCTTCGCGCAGGCGACGGATGAGGCTGAAGGCGGCGCGACCGGCCTGGCCCAGCGCGCCGATCGGCATCACCAAGGGATCGACAACGATGTCGCTGTGATGGATGCCGTAATCGGCCGCGCGCTGGACGATCTTCTTCGCCACTTCGAAGCGCACATCGGGATCTTCCGAAATGCCGGTCTCGTCATTCGAGATGGCAACGACGGCGGCCCCATATTTCTTCACCAGCGGCAACACGACTTCGAGGCGTTCTTCCTCGCCGGTGACCGAATTGACCAGGGCCTTGCCCTTGTAGACGGCGAGGCCCGCTTCGAGCGCCGCCACGATCGAGCTGTCGATCGAGAGCGGCGTGTCGGTCAGCGACTGCACCAGCTGGATGGCTTCGGCGAGGATGCGCGGCTCATCGGCCATCGGGATGCCGGCGTTGACGTCGAGCATATGGGCGCCGGCTTCGACCTGGGCCAGGGCGTCGGACTTCACGCGGCTGTAGTCGCCGGCGGCCATTTCGGCCGCGAGCAGCTTGCGCCCGGTGGGGTTGATGCGCTCGCCGATCACGCAGAAGGGGCGATCGAAGCCGATCACGATTTCCTTGGTGGCCGAGCTGATAACGGTATCGGTCATAACTGATAGTCCTTTCTGAAACGCAAATACGTAGCTTACGCCAAGACGCTGACGGATTCCGCGGGTCGCGGCGCGCGCTTGGGTTGGCGATTTTTCATCACGCCGGACGCGTGAATGATGTCGTTGACGAATTCTTCCTGGCGATAGGCCATGACATGGAGGCCATGGACGCCCTCGATCTCCTTGATCTCCTGGATAAGGTCGATGGCGAGCTGCTTGCCTTCGGCCTTCTCGTTCTTGGACTTTTCCATCCGCTCGATCACGGCATCGGGAATATGCACGCCGGGCACATTGCTGCGCATCCAGCGCGCAGTCTTCGAGGACGGCAGGGGACCCACGCCGATGAGGAAGAAGGCCTTCTCATGCAGACCCTGCGCCCGCACCTTGTCCATGAAATTGCGGAGCATCGGCACGTCATAGCAATACTGCGTCTGGATGAACTGCGCGCCGGCGGCGATCTTCTTGCCGATATGGACAGCGCGATGCTCCAGCGGCGGCACGAAGGGATTGGCCGCACCCCCCAAGAACACGCGCGGCGGCACCGTGATCTTGCGGCCAGAGAGGAACTTGCCGTCATCGCGCATGCCGCGGATGCAGTTGAGGAGCGACGTCGAATCGAAATCGAACACCGGCTTGGCTTCCGGCTGGTCGCCGGCCTGCACGCCGTCGCCGGTCAGGCACAGGATGTTCTGCACACCCATGGCGGCCGCGCCCAGCACATCGCCCTGGATGGCGATGCGGTTCCGGTCACGACACGAGATCTGCATGATCACCGAATAGCCCGCCCGCGTGAGGAGCGCGCAGATGCCGACCGAGGACATATGGCAGTTGGCGCCGGACGCATCGGTCGCGTTGATCGCGTCGCACACTTCCGAGAGCACCAGCGCACGGTCATAGACGTCGCGCGGATCGGCTGAATCCGGCGGGTTGAGCTCGGCCGTCACGGCAAAGCGGCCGGAGCGCAGGATACGCTCCAACCTGCCGCCCGATGAATGACCGGGCAGGCTCGGCAACGGTGCTGAGGGATCGATCTGCGGGTCCATTACGCAGCCTTCCCTTCGCCGGCAGCGGCGGGCGCTGCTGCGACCGGCTTCTTGGCGGGTGGCGCTTTCGGCGGCTTCGGCGCGAACTCGCCCACTTTCTTGGTCATGCGCACGACGCGCAGCCAGGCGGAACGCCCCTTGATCGCGTTGTTCACCTGGATCTGCACGTCCTTGATCTTCTCAAGGTTGCCGTCCATGCGCTCGGCGCCGGCCCAGCCCTGCACCCAGACGCATTTCATGTCCGGCTTCACTTCGCAATTGCCGTTCGGACGCACGCCGCCGCAGGGGCCGTTGCGCAGGGTCTTCGGGCAGTTCATCGGGCAGGACATGCCGGTCGACGACAGGGCGCATTGCCCGCACATCTGGCAGTCGAACAGGAAGCCCTTGGTGGTTTTTTCCAGCAC